>Ga0163153_10002851_pt1 | contig 24115 bp, 24 predicted proteins | sample OliLakLV19MP6IB1_FD_148629 | JGI IMG/M metagenome (GOLD analysis project Ga0163153, IMG submission 148629) | Freshwater microbial mat bacterial communities from Lake Vanda, McMurdo Dry Valleys, Antarctica - Oligotrophic Lake LV.19.MP6.IB-1 | ecosystem: Environmental > Aquatic > Freshwater >...
GAAAGCCACGACCGATTTTGTGAAGAACAGCCCGATCCAGTTCGACAGGTTCTTGCCACAACTCAACTACACCGCCCCCTGGCCACGACTGTAGTAAGAATCGGGAAGTTATTCTTCGGCCGATCCTTAGTCACGTCTTAACGCCGAAGCGGGGCAGCACCCACGCTTGCATTGATTGTCTCGATACAGCGGCGTTCGCAGCGGGGATCACGGCCTGAAATAACCGTAACCTTCCTGCTGTTTACGGATGACTTCAACTGCGCCTGAAGGGGTCATTTCAACTCCGGGCAGAAGACTCTCTTCGGGGATTGACTTGTCCCGCATCGTGTTTTCGCAGGCGGCGAAGCGCACTCCTTGCTTGCTCAGCCGTTCGACTTCGGCGGCGTGATCGCTTTGATTTATAACGAGCAGCCCGATCCCGCTGCCGTGGCAGACGACCTCGATCTCGAACTTCTCAACTTCCTTGAGCATGTTGGCGACATTCTTGAGGCCGTGTTTTTGCCGCTCGCTGTCCGAGAAGTTGATGTGGACGACTGCCTTGAACATTGGCGGCTCTCCTCTTGAAGCAGTTTTGTCGTTCTCTTGCGACAGGACGATGCCTCCGCACAATAAAACGAGTGCAGCGGCGGCGATCACATTTTGGTTCATTGGGATTTGCTCCTTTTAATTATGGATGCGCAAGTCGTTCGATGCGGCCCAACGGCGGCGTGACGACGGGCGAGTGGTCGCCGAACCAGCGCCGGATCGTTTCGTACTGCGAGCCGTATTCCGTTCGCTTCTTGCCCTTGGCAAATGTCCCGTAGTTGTGCCCCCCACCGGCCAACATGGAGTTGGTCACGACGAGGTACTCGGCGTTCGTGTCCCATCCGCCGTCCGTGCGCTCGACATGCGAGACTCGCTGTCCCCTCGCCCGCTTGGGGTGGTAGCTGAAACGAAGCCCGGACACCTGCACCATCCCGCCAACCTTTATCTGCGGGTCGTCGGTGAACACATTTTCCACAGCCTACTCCAAGACGTCGACCACCTGCGCCCCGGTGAGTCGCATGGTGACGACATTCCCCTCGTGAGGAACCATCTGCCGGAGTTGCGCCGCCGTGACCGGCCCTGGCGGGATTGCGACCCCGTAGCCGACGCCGGGAAGCAATGCGATGTCGGCCTTCGTTTCCGCACATAGGATGTCAGCGAACAACGAGTCGATGGGGGATTCCTCGTGCCGCTTCCGAGCCTCCTGTCCGGCCAACGTCTGCGCCCTCACGAGCCAGCCGCCCGCCTTGCCTACTAGTTCATCGAGCGTCCTTCGGTGAGGCTGGGTTAACCGGTCAAGCAGTTTCTCGGCGTCGGGATCAGCCGGAATGGTTGCGTGATCGAGAAGGATGAGGCTGCGGCGGTGGCAGATGAGTTTACCGTTCTCGATGGTCAGGTCGAGTCGGCCCAGGTCTGAGCCGTGCGCACCGGCTTGGACAATCAGGGTGTTCCCGACCCGCTCGGCCTCGGTCATGCGGTTGTGACTGTGACCTCCCACGATCACGTCGATGCCGTCAACTGCTCCCGCCAGTTTCTTGTCCCCGCTCAGACCCAGGTGTGAAAGCAAGACGATGACCTCGACCCCCTCATCCCGCATCTTCGGCAGGAATCGCTTGACGGTCGCAGCAGGGTCTTGAAACGCGACTGTGTCCACGTTCTTCTTGGCTGTGGTCCGCTCCGTTTTGGGGTACGCCAGTCCCAGGACGCCTACGGTGACGCCGTTCACCTTCCTGACGCTAAACGGCTCGGCGATCAGGCTGCCGTCGCCCGTGGTGACGAGGTTGGCGGCGAGCAGCGGGAACTTCGCCTCTTTCGCCCGCTGGCGAAGGGCGTCGATACTGAAGTCCGGTTCGTGATTGCCCACGGCGAGGGCGTCGTACCGCAGGTGGTTCAAGGCTTCGATAAGCGCCTTCCCTTCGGTCAGATCGGCGAGCATGGTGTCGCCGATCAAGTCGCCCGCATCGAGCAATAAGATAGTCGCCTCGTGGTCCTTGCGTACCTGGGCGACCGCCCCGGCAAGGCGACCGAGCCCGCCGACCGTCTTACCCTTTAGTTCTCCCTCCCAGCCGGTCCAGGCGGTCAGGTGGCCGTGAATGTCGTTAGTGTGCAAGATCACGATGGTTCGCACGTTCGGTTCCATACCGTCCGCCTTTGCCGGGCCGGTCGCCGTCAGCGCTATGCTGACAAGGGCCAGGGCCGAAACGAATCTTGTCATCATTTTTTGCCGCCTCGCATTTTGCGCTGGAGCAGCTTGCGCTCTGCTGTGTCTGCTCCTCCTCTGCTGGAGCAGCAGGCGAATTCCGTTCCGAAGTTAGCTATCCGCAGTCCGGAATTATCGACTCACCACACGGCACATCAGTTGCATGGCTGGTCAAGTAGTTGAATATCTACCTTCCGGCAGGAGCCTTGCCATGATTCCCTCGACCGTCGAACGTGTACCGCAGCACACAGCCGAGCATGTGAATGAACGAATTCGCCGTGACACGGAGGAACGGGTTGACCGGATTGCTGCTGGCGGTCGGGAGGCCATTGATCGTCGCTTAGCCGAACTTGACCACGAGTGGGACATCGAGCGCACGCTGGAAGCGAACGCCGCCACGCTGACGGCAGCCGGGTCCGCATTGGCTTTAATTTACGACCACCGCTTCGCCCTTGTGCCCCTGATCGTCGGTTCCTTCCTGCTCCAGCACGCCATCCAAGGATGGTGCCCGCCCGTGCCGGTGTTTCGACGACTCAGTTTCCGAACGCAACCGGAAATCGACTATGAGCGCTATGCACTGAAAGCGCTGCGGGGAGACTTTCGCAACCTGCCGCACTCTCAGGATGGAAGGTCGAATGCCGGGCAAGTAGTGGAAGCCATGCGGCATTAGAAAACGACTGTCCAGGGCGTTGAGAGCGGCCAGATTGGTTCTCGAACAAGCAAAAATGAGTCATGGAAAATCCCGCAACTCGACAATCTTGGTCGCCCTACGTTGTGGGAGCGTTAATCGGCGTTCTCAGTTGATTTACCTTCGCTTCGGCTGACAACCGTTGGGCAATTACCGCGGCCGTTGGGCAATTACCACGGCGTTTGAGAATACTGCGGCCTTCATCTCCGGCCTCCTGTTCGGCTTCCTTTTGTAAAAGGGGCGTGCCGCCAAAATTCACGTCATCGTCGGCCAGGTTCTCCTTAAAGACTTGGACCGTGGTGAAGATCATGGGGACCGCCGTAGTTGCCGGAGCGGTCGGCGTATACGTGGCAATGGACTTCGCTTCGATGCACTGAAACCGCTCCTGTGGAGCGGTGTCCTAATCGGTGCGGTCTGCTTCGGCGTCGCCGTCTTTGGCAATTGTCCGGGGACAAGCGTGGCGGCGTGCGGTGAAGGTCGTCGTGATGCGATGATGGGGGTAGTCGCAAACGCCGGGCCGCGGATGGTAGTCCTCTTATCGCGGTCGGTTTTAGCCGACGCAAAGGCGCACGATTTGCGTGTTTGCTTGAATGCGTAACTGTTCAGCCTGAGACCGCGGCCGATGGAACAGCGGACTTCTGGATCTTTGGGTTAGTAAGGTGAGAAAAGCGAACTGAACCGTGGCTTGGTGTCTGGCGCCAAAGCAACCGACTTGGTGTTTTTAACCTCAATGAGTCAAAATCAATGAATCCGCTAACCATGAAATCCTGGTCGCCTTATGTCGCCGGAGCCGGGATTGGGATATTGAGCTGGTTTGCCTTTGCCACCGCCGATCGACCGATCGGCGTGACCACCGCGTTCGAGCACGCAGTGGCGCTCACTGAGAAAACGGTTGCACCTCAGATGGCGGAAACCAACAACTACTTCGCCAAAAAGGAAGCGGAGGGGAAGCCGGCGAAGATTGATTGGGAAGTCATGCTCGTTGTCGGCGTCTTTCTCGGCGCGCTAATCAGTTCGTCGCTGTCGGGAGACCGATCCTCTCCGACCGTTCCCGGCCTTTGGCGATGGCGGTTTGGCGACAGTCGAGTCAAACGCTTCTCCCTCGCGTTTCTTTCCGGCGGCCTGATGATGTTCGGCGCTCGGCTGGCCCAAGGCTGCACCAGCGGCCATGGCATCAGCGGCACGCTTCAGCTAGCGCTGTCGAGTTGGATGTTCATCATCGTTGCCTTTGCCGTGGCTACGGGCACCGCCTGGGCCATCTACGGCAAACAAGGAGCCGAGCATGTTTGACTCACCCGAAAAACTCGCCCTCGGTTTGGTGACCGGAATCGTGTTCGGCTTTCTGCTGCAGAAGGGCCGGGTCGCGAAGTTCGAAGTAATCGTTGGGCAGTTCCTGTTCAAAGATTGGACCGTCGTCAAGATGATGGGCACGGCGGTCGTCGTCGGTGCCGTCGGCGTTTATGCCCTGGTATGGGTCGAGATGGCGTCGCTACACGTCCGGCCGCTTCTCTTTGCAGGCGTGCTCATTGGGGCAGTCTGTTTCGGCATCGGGATGGCGACGCTGGGATACTGCCCCGGCACGAGTGTCGCGGGATGCGGCGAGGGTCGCCGGGACGCAATGATCGGCGTACTAGGCATGTTCGGCGGCGCGGCGCTCTTTGTTGTGCTTTTCTCGCGACTGGAGCCCGTCATCAAGAGCCTCGGAGATTGGGGGCAAGTAACGCTGCCGGACGTCACACACACTTCTCCGTGGCTGTGGATCGCGCTGCTCATCGCGGGGGGCGGAGCCGGCTACTACTTCTTCGATCGATCGCGGCACCTAAAGACCCCGTCGCCGATTCCGCCACGGAAGTCGTCTCCACGATCGGCTCACTAGCTTCGTGCACCCAAAGCAACGAAGGAATTCCGCATGTCCATGATTCTCGAATGCGTTCAAACCGAAGGCATCGCAGCGCTCTCCTATTTGATCGGCGACGATAAGACGGGGTCGGCGGCTGTCATCGATCCACGGGCCGACGTGGAAATCTACATCGAACTGGCGCGCAAGCGCAAAGTGGCAATTACGCACGTGTTCGAGACGCACATCCACGCCGATCTCATGAGCGGCGCACGGGAATTGGCCGAACGTGTTCGTACGGCCGGCATCTATGTCAGCGAAGAGGGCAAGGCGAAGTACGAGTTCGACCACGTCGCCATCAAAGACCGTGCCAAGTTTGAATTCGGTGACTTAGTGCTGACGGCACGGCATACCCCGGGGCACACCCCCGAACATATGTCGTATGAAGCGGCCGAAAAGAAACACGCGCCGAAGCCGTGGGGAGTGTTCAGCGGCGATTCGCTGTTCGTCAACTCGGCAGGACGTCCCGACCTGATGGGCGACGGTCAGGCGGAGAAGCTGGCCGAGGAACTATTTGACACTCTTTACGGTTACTACCTAAAGCTCGACGACGACGTCATCATTTATCCGACGCATGGACACGGCTCGCCGTGCGGGGCGTCGATTGGAGATCGTTTGACGAGCACCATCGGTTATGAGCGGAAGTTCAACCCGTTCTTGCAAATTCCCAAGAAAGCGGAGTTCAAGGAGTACGCCCTCTCGACGGCACCACCCGAGCCGACCTACTACAAGCGCATGAAGAAATTGAACGCGCGCGGCCCCTCGGTTATCGGCAATCTTCCTCAGGTGCCCGGCCTGCCGCCCAAGGCGTTTCAAAAGGCGATGAAGGAGACCGACAACGTTCTTATCGATACTCGGAATATGCTGGCCTTCGGAGGCGGGCATATTGCCGATGCGCTCAACATCGCAGGGCTGCCCGAGTTGTCGATCTGGGCCGGCTGGCTACTTGATCCCAAAAAATCAGTTCTGCTCGTGCTGGAAAACGATCAGGATGTCGAGAAGGTCGTGCCGCTCTTTCTCCGCACCGGCTTCACCAAGTTCGCGGGCTTCTTGGTCGGCGGTATGAAGGCCTGGGACAACGCAGGCCTGCGATTGGTCGAAGTGGAACAATTCACCGTACACGAGGTGAAGAAGCGGGCCGATGAGCTGCAGATCGTCGATGTCCGCTCGCCTGAGGAATGGGAAGAAGGGCATATTCCCGGCGCGCAGCATATTTTCCTGCCGGAATTGCGGAAGAACGCGAGCACACTCGACAAGAAAAAGCCGGTCGCCGTCTATTGCGACAGCGGCTACCGGGCGAGCCTCGGAGTCAGCATTTTGCAGCAAGAGGGCCTGGAGGCTCATAACGTTCCCGGTAGTTGGCAAGCGTGGAAGAACGCCAAATATCCCGTAGAAGAATAAACCGCTTTGCAGAGATTCCTCATGTCTCGTTCATTCCTGATTGCCGCATTTCTTATGGTCCTGTTTCCGGCGGTTGCGTCGGCGCAGGAAGTGGGAACGAATCCGCTCGAATACTCCGGGCCGGCCTGGTCGCCATACATCGTGGGGGCTCTCATCGGAGTCCTGTCGATGTTGACGTTCTACTTCTCCGACAAGCCTCTCGGCGCTTCGACCGGCTATGCGCGAGTGGCAGGAATGCTGGGTAAGACAGTCGCGCCGCGGCATACGGAGTCATTGAAGTACTACAAGGACAATCAGCCCGCGGTCGACTGGGAAGTGATGGTCGTCATCGGCGCAATCGGCGGGGCGTTTCTTGCCGCATGGCACGGTCACGAACTCACCGGTGAATGGCTGCCGGCGATGTGGGAAGCCCGATTTGGTGCGGGCAGCTTCGCCTTGCGTATGCTCGTCGCCGTTCTCGGCGGCGTCTTGATGGCGTTTGGAGCGAGGCTCGCCGGCGGTTGTACCAGCGGCCACGGGATCAGCGGCGCTTTGCAACTCTCCGTCGGTTCGTGGATCGCCCTTATCTGCTTCTTCGTAGGCGGAATCACTACCGCGATGTTGCTGTTTCGATTTTAACACACGCCTTTCCGCGTGATTCCGAGGTTACCATGGCCATCACAGGTAAAGTTGCGAAATCAACCGGGATTCCGACTAACAAAGGCGGTCCCGAAAAAGACACGCCCGCCAAGAAAGAGTTCTCCGCGAAACAATTGGTATTGGGGTTGATCTTCGGAATCGCGTTCGGATTCTTGCTGCAGAAGGGCGGCGTCGCGAAGTACCACATCCTGATCGGCGTGTTGCTGCTCGAAGACTTCACGGTGATCAAAGTCATGCTGACCGCGATCATCGTGGGCTGCATCGGCATTTTCAGCCTGTATGCCATGGGACTGGTCAAGCTGCATGTGAAGCCGACCCGCTACGCCGCCAACATCCTCGGCGGTTTAGCCTTCGGAGTTGGATTTGGGTTGCTCGGATACTGTCCCGGAACCGGCGCGGCGGCGCTGGGCCAAGGCAATTGGGACGCGATCGCCGGCGTTGTCGGCTTGATGACCGGCTCGTACTTGTTTGCCGAGGCATCCGGTTGGTTAGGAAAAACGCTCATGAAGATCGGCGACCGAGGCAAACTAATGCTGCCGGAAGTCGTGGGCCTGCGACTATCGACGTTTCTAATCGTCTTCGTACCCCTCTTGATCGTCGCGCTTGTGGCCGTTGATCAGTTAGCCGCGCGATGAGACCGAAGGATATCGTAGAATGGCCCGGGCGCGATCTTCAACGCGGACTTTGTTACCACGTCGCCGTTTCGATCGCTTCGTTTCGCGTTTTGATCCGGATCTTACTTCGGATCGCGCTGAGCAATAGCCGCACCGGCTACGCCGTCTGCCCTCCGAGCAAATTAATTCAATACTCCGCAATCCTCCGGCGTGCAGACGGGGTGGCAAGTCTAAAGCGAACCAAGAAGCTCTCGCTGCAAATGGGGCATGAGACTGTTCAGGGCTGAGCAATTTGCCGTCCGGCTCCGCGACGGGATTATCTCGCCGTATTCATGCGAGAAGCGAGCGATCGTCGTCCAGGTGCTTCCCTTGTCGTGCGGAGCGGGTGTCAGACCGCGTCCTTGTCCCCGGCGCCAGTTCGACCAGCGCCCGGCACGCAAGCCAACTCGTCGAGAAGAAGTTGGGAACGCCTCAGTGGACATTTTATTTTTCGTCACTCGTCGCGGCTTGGAAGCACATCGCCTCCACTTGTACTTGAATGTCGGCAGAGAGGGTGGGCCAAGCGTCGATCAGCCGTTGGAGCCGTGCGTCAGGCGGCGACGCATTGCGACACGCGGCGCCACTTTCGCACTGACAGTGTACGGACACAGGGCACTGACACTTTCTCTAACTCGTTGCCAGTTCCGTCGTTGCTTCCAGACGGACACGCATTCGATTCCCGCCGCCTCCACTGACAGTCGCCCGACACATCGGGCAATACATTGGGACTTGAAGCGTCAGAATGCCTCTCACCGCAGGGGTTTTGGCGGTTGTGGGCTTCATGTTCCGAAGGACAGGCTTGGATCACTGTCAATCCACTGACACTTCAACGCCTGCACGGCTTGGCTTGATCCTCGATACCGATGTGGGTGCGCTTCATCGTCATCTTGATGTTCGATGTTCGTATGCCGGGCCAGTTCCTTGGCCTCGGTCAAGCTCGCCCCGTTCCGGAGAAGCTCCGTAATGTGGGTGTGCCGCCCGGCCGCGTGGAAGTCGGCGATGCCTTCCGGGGACTGTAGTGAATGCCGACCCGCTCGAGGTCCTTCTTGACCATCAGCCATGTCCGACGCTTCGCCAGCTTGGGGAAGAGGGTTCGTCGTTCTGAAGGTTTGCGATCCACTGCCGGACCTTCTGGACGAGTTCGGTATGAAGGGGCAGGACGTCCGTTCGGCGAGGCTTTGATTCCACCGTGACCGTGGGCGGGGAGTCATCGAGCCGGAAGCTCCGCGGCGTGACGCTGGCGATCCGTGGATGCTGTGGACCGCTTCTACCGCATGTACTTGCGAGCCCGGATCCGGCCGGAGAAAATTACGAAGCTGGAGCCAACGATTGCGACGACGTACGGTGATCTGGACGAACCTTCGAAGGCATCCAGTCCGGATGAAGCCAGGCGACAAATGATTAATCCGAAGAATCTGCCGATCATCGAGGACTACCGGTCCCTGTGCGTATTGCTCGATCTGCTGAAGGGCGTCGCTTGCCATGAGCGCGGCGAGGCCCACCTTTTTCTGAAGAACGGCCAAGTCCATTTCAGGGCACGTTTCGGAGCAGGAAATGATCGCCATTTGCAACAGGAACCAAACCTGTCGGCGGTGGAAGAGTCGGCCCGTATGGGCATCCGACCGCGGGATCTTGCCGGAGACCAGAGGCCACACGTCGTCCGGAAGGACGTGCTGAGCCATCTGCAATTGATATCCGAGCTTCATGCCGTGGTCGGTCGCAACCGTCGCCGCCATGTTCGCGATGACGCGAATGACCTCCGACCGACGCATCGTGTTGAGCAATTGGACCAGGTCGGCGATGCCGACCGGTTTGCCGGTGAACTCGCTTAGCGTGTGGTAGATGCGGAGAGTCGCCGTTGACGCGATTTTGCTTTCGGCGACCTTCGGGACTGATAGTGGAAGGATAAGCCCCATAACCGCCTCCGTGAAACTGCTGCGCCGATGCCCATTACATGAAGGGGCCGATTAGGCGTTCCGGGCGTCGCCGGTACTCGCCCCATCCGCCCTTTTCGCAAACAGTCAGACGCGGGAGAACCCTTGGCCAAGTCGCGGCGAAGAACGAGAAATTCAGGAAGCCGCGACGCCGACACCCGGCCGATGGTCGTGGCCGGCGATTCCGATCCGCGCGAATTGTTCGGCCTCTCGCCGGAGATCCCCGTTGTTTTTTTGGGGCCGATGCCGCTCTCTCTGAATCGCGCCACGAATAATCTAACCGCAACGGCCGACTTTTTGCGGAGCCCGCTGGTTCACGACCGCTACTTTTTCACACTACCGAGAAACCTCTGGGACGATGTCTACCGACGAATCGGAGAAAATGCCTTCGATCACGCCGCGGCAGTTCTTGAGGTTACCGATGACGCAGGCCGGACTCGATCGCAGGCTTCGTATCGCTGACAAAAGGACGAGCGCGATGGCGACAACGGCGAGGGGGTATCTGGGTTGTCTGCTGACCCGTGCCCAATTCCTTGACGAGCACGATGCGCTCATTCGAGAACACGAATCGGTCATCGCGAGATGGGGAACTGCATCCTTCGGATCGCCGGCAGCCCCCGTTGGTTTTGATGTGGCCACGCAGAGCGAGCAGACCCGCTTTCGAAATCCCGATGCTCGATTCGTCGAGTTCCTCACTCGGTGGCGGCTACAAGGCCTTGCGGCGCCCTATCTGCCGGTGCCGTTGCAGCCGCACTTCGCAGGCCGTTTGCCGGATTTGATGCTGAGACGCTATTCCGAAATCGGCGGCTTGTTCGTCGTTCCGGACACGTTCCCCGTGCCGAGTCGCGATGAATTTCGGGGGATGCTCGACGAAGCGCTTTGCAGTTCGCCTCCGGAACATCTGACCGAGTGAATGAGGCTTGTGGCAGGCAGCAACACCGGCAAGCAAGCCATCGCACGCAATGCACGAATCTTCGTGCTCCAGCATTTTTGGCGAGTGCTCCATCATCGGCACTCGGCCGCTTTGCGTCGCCGGAGTGCCATGCTTAAGCGATCCTTTGCCCGATTGCTCAACACCGGCGAGCAGTCGATCCATCAGGACTTGCTGGCAATTCGTCGGCGGCTCGGACCCAACTGGGTCGAGCGTGGGGCCAATTCTACGATCGGCCCGTTCTGGGCGACCATTGCCGGGCGCGGCCCGACCCGGCCGTTCCCCTGTCATGTCGGTCGCAGACACCATAGACAGCTTCCAGGCTGCCTAACTCGTTCGCGCACGCCCCGAATGCGACGATCCCCACCAGCGGCCCGATTTAGGACGCCCGCCAACGGCGGCCGCTTTCCAAGGGTCCCTGAGTTTCGTCAGGCATGCCGGGTTGCGCACAAATGTCCGAAGCGGCCACCACCGATCTCGATAGCCGCGATCTGATCTCGCCCCACGAGTTCGCGTCACGATCGGGACTCTCCATCGCCACGGTCCGTCGGTATCTCGCCGACGGCCGACTCCCCTCCATGCAGCCGGGTGGCCCCCGATGCCGGGTGCTAATCCCGGTCTCGGCACTCACGCAATTTGCCGGCAAGGCAGGTGATCGGAGCTTGTCTCGGCCATTGCCCGTCGCCAACGCGACGGTGCCCGCTTCGGCGGGTCGATCGTTGCCTGGGCCGGCACCGCGCTGGCTTTCCCAAAAGTAAAAACCGGTTTTTCTCCATGCCGAAAAAACCCAAGTTCGAGTTAGTCCGTTCCGTTCACTTCCTCTGGCGAATCTTCCGCCGTAACGGCGTGTGGTACGCCGATGGTCGTTCAAATTCGATAGACGCCGGGCGTTGTTCGCTCGGCACTCGAGACAAGACCGAGGCCCTGCGGTTGCTGGCCGGCCTGGATGAGGCATCTGCCGTCAAGCACGGTCTCATCGAGAAGCCGCAGGCCGTTATCAAGGCCCCGACCGAACTGAGCCTTGCCGAAGGGCGACGGCTCTACGGGGCCCACATCGGCCGCTCCCGCATCACCGGCGGCGTCAAGGAGTCGACGAAGAAGCGTTACCGGGCCGTCTTCGACAAGTTCCTGCCGTGGGCGGCCAAGAACGGCATCGGCGATTTCCACCAAGTCGACGCCGACGTGCTCAATCGCTACGCGGCTCATTTGGAAAAGAAAGAGTACGCCCAGAAGACCTTGCTCAACGAATTGACGACGCTGAAGCAGTGCGTGCGGTGGCTAATCGACGACGGCAAGCTCATCGGCTGCGAGCCGATCAAGCTGAAACTACGGAAGGTCGAAAGCCAACGAGCGTACTGCTATCGTGAAAGCGAGGTTCGGGCGATCGTGGCCCGCTGCCGGCAAGTGGCGTCTTTAGGTTGGATCGGCGACGTCGTGACGGCGCTAGCCCGCACCGGCATGAGGATCGACGAATTAGCTAATCTTCAGTGGGCTGATGTCGATCTGGCCCGATTGCGCCGCCAATCGCCTCCCGGAGCAAGTCGTCATGCGCTGGGTCGGTCATGCCGATAGCGGCATGATCAGGCACTATTTCCATTTACATGACGAGGAGGCCCAGCAATGGATGCAAAAGCTGGGTCCACTCGATGGAGCCGCCGGACGGTCCGACGGCCAGGGTCCGAAGTCCTAATGAGGAGGCAGCGCCGCGCCGGCGAACAGCTTGGTAAGCGTGATCGGAAGCCCGCGATTGGCACAGTGATTGACCCAGTCGTCCGCCGCCATCGGCGCAAAACAAAAGCCGCCAACGACTTACGTTGACGGCTTTCAAAATGAGCGGAGGGCATGGGATTCGAACCCACAACCCATTGCTGGGCATCTGATTTCGAGTCAGACCGCTGGCCAGTTCGCTTACCCTCCTCGGACCTTCACAATACTACTAATGTCGGTAGTTTGGGGCAAGACGCTTAGGCGGCCCGCCGAACTGCGGTTTTTCCCCGAGAAACTAGGCGTTTCGAGCGATTTGATCTCGGCCGCCGGGAGTAGCTGCGTCGACGATTGCAGACCGGGGGGCCGCGGCGTTTCCGCAGAGGGACGAGCGGGAGACGGAACGCCGCGGCCCCCCGGTAACGAATGATGAGTTCCCGGCCTGCTCTGGACGAACTGCGAACGGGGCGCGACCCGGATGGTTAGACTTGCGGCGGCTTCGTTCCCCTTCGACTCCCGCACGGTTGCGGCACATGTCGGCTCAACATTCAGCGGCTCTTTCGCGGGTGATCGTGACGATTCTCGGCTTGCTCGGCGGCGCGTCATCGTCGGCGGGCGACGAGGAATCTTGGAAACCGCTGATGCAGCGCCTTCCGGCACAGGCCAACGTGCTGGTGATGGTGCATACCGACAAGGTCCGCTCGAGCGGCTTCGCGAAGCAGGCCCGCTGGGACGTGCGCGACAACGTGAACGAGGCGATGCCGTCGATTCTGCCGCGCCGCGACATCCGGCGGTGCGTATTCGCCGCGCGACTCAATCTGCGGAATCAGGAACCACGTTGGGAAACGGCGGTTTTGGAGACGAGCGTTCCCGAATCGTTCGCCGCTTTCGCCGCGACGGTCGAGGGACGACGCCTGCCGATCGGGACGGCGCCGGGATTGGCCCGCGTGTTGAGCCTGGTTCAGCCGGCGGGTTGCGGCGGGGCGGATCGTACGGGTCGCGACGAATGTGCAAAAGCCGGCCCGCTGCCGGCCGCCGGAAGGATTCGATAGACGGCGAAATGTGGTTTGCCGACGGTGCCGGTTCGACCTAGGGTTCTGTTGCGGATGCGCCGGGACGAACCGGTCGCACCGTCGGAAACCAGGGGGCCGGTCATGAGCCGTTCGTCGATTGAATCTCCGTTTCGCCGCCGGGAAACCGTCGCCGCCGCCGGGCGCGTCGCGGAAAGCGACGTTGCCGTCGTCGAACCGGCGCGAGCGATTCCGACGCTCAGCGAGGTCATGACGCCGGCCCCGACCTGCATCGCCCCGGAAGCCTCCGTGCTGCAGCTCGTTCGGCTGCTCCATGCCAAGCGGTTCCGGCACCTCTTGGTCACGACCGACGGCGGTAAGCTCGTCGGCATTATCAGCGACCGCGACGTCGTTCGCTGCTTCGGCCCGACCGCCTACCCCGACGAAGAACTCCTGTCGGGCATTCGGGCCGAACAGATCATGAGCCGCGACGTGATCACCATCTCGTCGGAACTCTCGCTGGCCGCCGCGCTCGACGTGATGCACGACCACGGCGTGAGCTGCCTGCCGATTGTCGACGGTGAACGGCTGACCGGCATCGTGACGACTTCGGACCTAATGCGGCTGTTGCGGCGGCTGGTGGCGGTAGAGTAGGGGAGCAGGTGCCAAGCGTTGGGCGCTAGGCCGGACGTTGCGTGATTTTGTCTTCCGACCGGCCGTTGTCCGTCCGGGCGTCTCCGGTGGCGACGGTAATGACCGGTCCGAGACGTATGTCGGGCCTGCGGCCCGATCCGGTCCGGGACGAACCGGCTATAGTCTCACGCGCCGCCGACTCGTATCGGAAATCATCCGTCACATGCCCTCAGACGGAACGCCGGAGACGGCGTTCCCTACGGGGTTCAATTCCGACCGGTGGAACCGGCCCTACTGACCGTGTCTCTGCGGTGAATCTCTTCACCAGCGCGTGTCGCTTGCTTTGAACCGGTCGCCGGTTTACCGTTCATCCAGGCGGGCGCGACGGCTTTTCAGGTGTTCTTTCCGGGGTTCGCCAGGGGTTTTCAGGGGTATCCGTTCCATGAGCTTATCGGATCCGGTGGCGGCGCTGCGCGATGCGCTCCGTTTTTCGCCCGACAACGTCCTGCTTCGCAAGCATTTGGGCGATACGCTGATGGGTTTGGGGCGGGCCGAAGAGGCCGAAAGCGAATACCGAGGCTGCCTCAGCCGCAGCCCGGACGACGTGTCGCTCAAACTGGGCCTGGCGCAGGCGTTCTATCAGCAGGGGAAAGACTCGCAGGCCCTGGTTATCGTCGAAACCCTGCTCAAGCAATCAAACGCTCCGCCGGCCGGCTATCTGCTGCACGCCCGACTGCTGCTGCGGGCCGGCGACTTGCGGACCGCCGCCGCCCAGTATCGCGCGGCAATTCAGGAAGACGAGTCGCTGGCCGACTCCGATTTGGCAGGCCGGCTGGACCTGGATAGCGGAGCGACGACTTCGCGCGTCATCGGCGAGCGGATTCGCAACTCGATCGACGACGAAGAATACGACGGTGTCGCGGACGAGATCGATCTCGAACGCCCGAAGCAGACGTTCGCCGACGTCGGCGGCATGGAACGCCTGAAGGAAGAAATCCGTCTGAAAATCATCCTGCCGATGGAGCACCCCGAGCTGTTCAAGGCCTACGGGAAGACCATCGGCGGCGGCATCCTGATGTACGGTCCGCCCGGGTGCGGCAAGACGCACCTGGCCCGGGCGACGGCAGGCGAAGTGAAGGCCTCGTTCCTCTCGGTCGGCATCAACGACGTACTGGAAATGTGGATGGGGAGTAGCGAGAAAAAACTGCACGCGCTCTTCGAGCAGGCCCGTCGCAACAAGCCGTGCGTCATGTTTTTCGATGAGGTCGACGCGCTGGGCGCCAACCGGGCCGATGTGAAACAATCGTTCGGCCGCCAAACGATCAACCAGTTCCTGGCGGAGATGGACGGCGTCGAGTCGTCGAACGAAGGGGTGCTGATTCTGGCGGCGACCAATGCCCCATGGCACCTCGATTCGGCGTTCCGGCGTCCCGGCCGGTTCGACCGCATCTTGTTCGTGCCGCCGCCCGACGCTACGGCACGGGCCGAGGTGCTGCGGATTCTGTTGAAGGGGAAGCCGGTCGAGGCGATCGACCACGAGCACGTGGCCAAGAAGGCCGACGGTTTCTCCGGCGCCGATCTGAAGGCGGTAGTCGACGTGGCGGTAGAGGCCAAGCTTCGCGAGGCGATGAAGAGCGGGAAGATCCAGCCGCTCTCGACCAAGGATCTGGTCAACGCGGCCGGTTCGCTGCGGATATCGACCAAGGAATGGTTCGCCACGGCCCGCAACTACGCCCTCTACTCGAACGAAGGGGGTTTGTACGACGACATCTTGAAGTATCTCAAGATGTGAGCGGGGCGGAGCCCGATTCGCCATGTCGCTTCCGTTCGATTCGGCCAATCCGCACACCGAGCGCGCTCGGTTGCTCATCGAATTGGATCGGTACGCCGACGCGGAGGCGGAGGTTTACAAGGCCCTGGCGATCGAACCGAACTCGTCGATGCTGCATGCGCGGTTGGCCGTTTGCCTGTTGCGTCGCGATGCGGTCGACGACGCACTCGCGGCCGCGCGGACCGCAGTCGCCTGCGATCCCGATAACTCCTATGCCCACTATATTTTTTCGTTCGTCACCCACCGATCGATTGACGAGGCGGGAGCACTCGAGGCGATCGGAGAAGCCCTGCGATTAGCGCCGGACGACGCCGACTATCACTATTTCAAAGCGGCCATTCATTACGATTACGGAAAATATTATCACGCTCTGTCGGCGTCCGATGCGGGACTCGCACTCCGGCCGCAACATATCGGGTGCGCAAACTTGCGGGCTCGCTGCTTAGCGGAGTTCGAGGACCGGACCGAGGCGCTCGAAACGATCGAGCGGGCGTTGGCTCTCAATCCGGAGTACTACTGGAGTCACGAGACACGAGCCTCGCTGGCGCTGAAATGGGGCGGCTTCGACAATGCGGTGCGTCACTATCGCGAGGCGCTTCGACTGAACCCGCAAAGCGAAAGCGCACGCAGAGGACTTGTCGAATCGCTCAAGAAGAGATACTTCGTCTATCGAACGCTCTTCAAGCTGTTTGATTGGTCCGACGGGTTGAAGATCGTTGCGAGGACGATTGTGGCGCTCGCGGCGGTGGCGTTATTGAACGACGCCCTACGACCGATCGGTAACAGGTTTCTGCGACTGGTCGCGGCAATCGGCCTCGTCACGGCTGCCTATTCGGCGATCGGTTGCTTCACCGTATTCTGCGGCGATCCGCTCGCCAACTTCATGCTGAGTTTCGAGGCCTTGGGACGCCGTGCCGTGTCGGCCGAAGCTCGACGCCGGTCGATCGTGACGGCCGTCGCGCTGACGCTGACCGTAGGCTTACTTGCCGCAGCTTTTTTCTTCCGGATGCCGTTGGTTGCTCTCCCGGCGGTATCCGCGATGCTCGCGCCGGGGCCGCTGAACTTCATGCTGCGCCAGCCGTCGGGCCTTCCGCGGCTTTGGGCGGCGTTGGATTACGTGGGTTTCATGCTGGCGATGGTCGTACTGTTCGCCGTTCTGTGTTGGATTCCCCTGGCCGGACTTCGTTGGTGGCGAGGTCTCGTGTCGGAGTATCATGCTGCATTGGAACGGCGAGCCGAGGTACGCAGGTCGATGAGTGGCGCTTGAAAGCTCGATCAATAGAATTGTGGTGATGTTCGCCGCCGCGTCGTTTCTCCGAATTCGCCATGTCGCTAGAGTCCGGTTCGACGAACCCGCATACCGAGCGCGCTCACCTACTTATTCAGGTGGAGCGGTATGTGGATGCCGAGAAGGAAGTTCGCCAGGGGTTGGCGATCGAACCGAACTCGTCGATGTTGCATGCGTGGTTGGCCGTTTGCCTGTTGCCGCAGAAGCGGCTCTTCGAGGCTCACGTGGCCGCCCGTGCCGCCATCGCGGCTGACCCCGAGAGCGGGTTCGCGCACTACACGGCGGCCCGAGTCGCCCATCGACGGGACGACGAATCGGGGGCGATGACGGCGATTTTCGAAGCCTTGCGCTTGGAACCGACCGACGCCGACTATCACTATCTGCAGGCGGCCATCGACTACGACCACGGACGTTGGCGGCAGGCTTTGCGGGGGGCCGAGGAGGGGCTCAAGCATCAGCCCAATCACGTGCTCTGTGCGAACTTGCGGGCGCTTTGCCTGTCGACGTTCGGCAACGACGCCGAGGCCGCCTCGACCATCGACCGGGCGTTGGCGGAAAATCCGGAGTATTACTGGAGCCATCAGAACCGGGGAATGCTGGCGCTCAACGCCGGCGAGGTCGAGAAGGCGTTCGGACACTATCGCGAGGCGCTGCGGCTGAACCCCCAGAGCGCCGCCGCGCGCGACGGCCTGGTGCAGTCGCTCAAGTCGCGGCGCATTATGTACCGCGCGCTGTTTGGGCTGTTCGACATTTCGGACCAGCGTCATCACAAACGACGGCTGCTGCTGTGCCTGGTGGTGATCGGAGCGTTGAGTTTCGCGCTGGACGTGCTCACCGCGCCGAAGCAAGCGTTGCTGATCGCCGGAGTGCTCACGGTGGTGGGCTACTTCGTGGCGAATCGCTTGTTCGTGCTGTATGCCGAGCCGTTTTTCTTGTTCTTGCTGCGGTTCGACGCGCTGGGCCGGCGGGCCCTTTCGGCCGAGGAAGTGCGGCGGGCGAATCTCGCGCTCGGTTCGCTCGTAACGGCCGGCGGCTTGCTTGCCGCGGCCTTGGTCTTTAGGATGCCGCTCTTCGGCGTTTTGGCCGTGCTCGCAATCCTGTCTCCTTTGCCGCTCGGATTTATCTTTCGGCAGCCCCCGGGCCTGTTGCGATTTTGGGCGGCGCTGGACTACACGGTCCTCTCGATCGTGGCGTTCTTGCTGCTTGGCGTAGCGCTTGCGATTCCGTTCGCCGGGGCGGTTTGGATGTGGTCGGGCGTGGCGGCGTACTACGGGGCCATGCTGCGGCGGGCCCAGGCACGCCTGAGGGACGTTGACGAGTAACCTGCGGCAATCCACGCGTTCCGACACCATCGCCGACCACTCGACCATGACCACGCCGAACCTTTCTCGCGCTACGATGTTGATGCAGGTCGGTCGCTACGACGAGGCCGTCGCCGAGTTAGGACGCGGCCTGGCCGCCGACCCGAACGACGCTCAACTCCACGCGCTGTCGGCGCATTGCCTGTTGGAGCTCAAGCGGTTTCCCGAGGCGACGGAAGAGGCCGAAACGGCGGTGCGCCTGGCGCCCGATCAGAGCTTTCCGTTCTATGTGCTGGCCCGCGTCTGGCAGGAGCGGAACCATGCCGACCGGGCGATGACGGCGATCGGGGAGGCGATTCGGATCGAGCCCGAAGACGCCGATTATCATGCTTTCCGTTCGGCCCTGCATCTGTACGCCTCGCGTTGGGCGCAGGCGCTCGCGGCCGCCGAAACGGGTTTGCAACTCGACGCCCAGCACGTGCAATGCAACAACTTGCGGGCCATGGCGCTAGTGAAGCTCGGCCGACGGGCCGAGGCCGGCGCGACCATCGACGCGACGCTCGCCCGCGAGCCGGAGAACTCCGCGACGCACGCCAACAAGGGGTGGGCGCTCTTGGAAGCGAAACGCATCGACGAGGCGCTCAAACATTTTCGCGAATCGCTCCGCCTCGATCCGACAAATAACTACGCCCGGGCCGGCCTGGTCGAAACGCTCAAAGCCAGGCACTTCGTGTACGGGCTATTTCTGCGTTACTGGCTGTGGATGGCGAAGCTGCCGCCGCGGACTCAGGTCGGACTGGTGATCGGCGGATTCATCGCCTACCAAGTCACGCGAAATATCGCGGCCAATCATCCGAGTTTGGCGCCCTATCTGCGTCCGTTTCTCTACGCTTGGCTGGCGTTCGTGTGGTTCACCTGGGTGGCGCAGCCCGTGTTCGACTTGTTATTGCGGCTGCACCCGATCGGCCGCCACGCACTCTCGGCCGATCAACGGCGGGATTCGAGTTGGTTCGGCATGTGCGTGGCGACGGCCGTGGTCATGTTCGGACTTTCTTTCCTGGGAGGCTGGTTCGCGCCGCTGAACGATGTGGCGCTTCACGTGATCGTTCTCGCACTACCCCTGCGGTTGGTGTTTCAGTGCGATCCGGGCCGGCCGCGACAGATCATGACGGCCGGGGTGGCCGCATTGGCCGTGACGCTGGCCGTTGCGGTCGTGGCGATGTACACGGGTCGCGGCGCGTTGGCAGCGAAGCTCGCCGACTTCTACTGGATCGGAGTGGTCGTCGCGGTATGGGGCGGGCAGGGACTCGCGATGGTTACGCCGCGGCGGTAGCGGAGGAGGGCGCCAGGCGTCGGGCGCTAGGCGCTAGGGGGGACGTTTCGGGCATGCTAGAATCGCGGCTTGAAATTACGCCGCACAGTAAAGGGATTCGCCGCATGGACTTCACCTACGCCGACGTCGCGAAGATGATCGACCACTCGCTCTTGATGCCGACAATGACCGTGGCCGACCTCGAGGCAGGTTGCAAACTGGCCGCGGCGTACGATACGGCGAGCGTTTGCATCATGCCGTACTACCTGAAGCGGTGCGCGGAAATCCTCGCCGGAACCACGGTGGTGCCGAGCACCACGATCGGCTTTCCTCACGGCGGACATACCACGGCTATGAAGGTGGCCGAGGCGCAGCAGGCGCTCAAGGACGGCGGCCGCGAGCTTGATATGGTCGTCAACATCAGCCAGGTGCTGTCGGGCGATTGGGATTACGTTCGCCGCGACATCAAGGAAGTGATCGACGTCACGCACGCCGCCGGGCGCAAGGTGAAGGTGATTTTTGAAAACTGCTATCTCAAGGACGAACAGAAAATTCGGCTTTGCGAGATCTGCGGCGAGCTGAACGCCGACTGGGTCAAAACCTCGACCGGTTACGGCACGGGCGGCGCAACGATGGACGACTTGAAGCTCATGCGCAAGCACGCGCCCGCGCACGTGGCGGTGAAGGCGGCCGGCGGCGTCCGCGATCTCGACACGTTGCTCCAGGTGCGGGTGATCGGCGTCTCGCGCTGCGGGGCGAGCCGCACCCCCGAGATGCTCGACGAAGCCCGCAAGCGCCTGAGTCTGCCGCCGATTACCGGCTATGCGGCCGGTGCGAAGGGGGGGTATTAGGGGCTCGGCTTTGTGCCGGTTGCTCGCTTCCTTCGAGCGCCGAGCTTATCCTACGTAGCAAGCAAGACGGAGGGACGGAGAGACGGAGGGACGGAGGGAGAAACGTACGCTCTACGCTAGCCCCTCCGTCCCTCCTTCCCTCTGTCTCTCCGTCGAAGACTCGCCTAGCCGATTTCCACCCCGATTCGCGTCAACCCGCCACCTCGGCCTGCCGCCCGATGTCATCGATCCTCTCCCGCTATCTTGATCCGGCTACGCTCGGTCGCCTGGCGAACCGGAGTTTGGAGCCGCGCGGCTTGGTGCTCGGCCATCTGGCGGGCGGGCACAAATCGCCGCTGGCCGGCTTTGCCGTCGAGTTCGCGGGCCATCGCGAGTACGTCGCCGGCGACGACCTGCGGCATCTCGACTGGCGGGTCTTTTACCGCCGCGAAAAGTACTTCGTCAAACAGTACGAGATGGAGACGAACCTCACGTGCCATCTCGTGCTCGACGCCAGTGAAAGCATGCGGTACGGCGACGGGGACGAGCAGAAGCTGCTGTACGCCTCGCGGATGGTGGCCGTACTGGCGAAGCTCGTGACGTCCAAGAGCGACCGCGTTTCGATGGCCGCGTTCGACGAAAAGCTGCTGACCGTCGTCCCGCCGAGCAACTCGCCGTCGCAGGTCATCCGCTTCGCCAATGAGATCGACCGGCTCGATCCGCGCCGCACGACCCAGCTCGACGCCTGCATCAGCGAGTTCACGGGCCGGACGGGCCGCCGGGAAATCGTGATGATCTTCAGCGACTTCTTCACCGATCTCGACGCATTGGAGCCGGCCCTGCAGCGGCTGCGCTATCAGAAGCACGAAGTCGTGTTGTTCCATGTGCTGCATCACGACGAGCTGACGTTTCGCTTTGAGGGGCAGGTTCGGTTCCGCGGACTCGAAGGGCTCGAAGATCTGACCACGCAGCCCGACGACCTGCGGTCGTTGTATTTACAGGCGCTCGGTCAATATACGAGCCGGTTCGACGATCTCTGCCGAGCCAACCGGGTCGAACGCGTGCCGGTCGATACGAGCCGGCCGATGGGGGAAATCCTCGCCGACTATCTCAACGAGCGGAATCGGATTCATCACCTACGCTAATGCCGGCACGCGCCGGCCGCGGCAAGCGTACCGACGCACCGGCCCTGCGCCCCAGGAGGGCGGCTTGCAAAAGCGGCAAAATGGCGTTTAATACGACGTACTAACGAAGTGTCCCGTCGGCGTCGTCGCCATCCTCCGACTTCGCGACTGCATCTGGGCATTGGGCAACGGTACTTCGAGCATCTGGGCTTTGGGCATTGGGAGCGCGGTGTCGCATGGAAGGTGTTTTGGCAGTCGTGCTGGCGGGCGGAAAAGGATCGCGGCTCGAGCCGCTCACCCGCGATCGGGCCAAGCCGGCCGTTCCCTTCGGCGGCTGCTACCGGATCATCGACTTCACGCTGTCGAACTGCCTGAACAGCGGGCTGCGCAAGATCCTGGTGCTCACGCAGTACAAGGCGGCGAGCCTCGACCGGCACATCAATCTCGGCTGGCGGCATCTGTTCTGCCGCGAGCTGAACGAGTTCATCGACGTGGTCCCGCCGCAGCAGCGGATCGACGAAAACTGGTACCTCGGTACGGCCGACGCCGTCTACCAGAACATCTACACGATCGAAAAAGAGCGGCCGACCTACGTCGTGATCCTGGCGGGCGACCACATCTACAAGATGAACTACCAGCGGCTCGTCGAGTCGCACATCGCCAACAAGGCCGACCTCACGGTGGGGGCGCTACGGGTCTCGAAGGCCGAGGCCCGCGACTTCGGCGTCATGCAGGTCGACACCGACAACCGAATCATCGGCTTCGAAGAAAAGAAGCAAAATCCCAAGACCATTCCGGGTGACGACGAGCACTGCCTGGCCTCGATGGGCATCTACGTTTTCACGGCCAAGTTCATGTTCGAGCAACTCTGCCGCGACGCCACGGTGGTCGGCAGCCGCCACGACTTCGGCCACAACATCATTCCCTCGATCATCAACACGCACCGCGTGTTCGCCTACCCGTTCAAAGACGAAAACGACAAGCAAGACGCCTACTGGCGAGACGTCGGCACGCTCGACTCCTACTTCGAGGCGAACCTCGACCTGATCACGGTCGACCCGCTGTTGAACGTGTACGACGAGCGGTGGCCCACGCGGACTTACCATCCGAACTATCCGCCGCCCAAATTCGTGTTCGCCGGTGAAGGGCCCGACGCGCGTCGCGGCCAGGCGCTCGACACGATCATTTGCATGGGATCGATCGTCTCCGGCGGAACGGTGGCCGGCTCGATCGTCGGCTCGAACTGCCGGATCAACAGCTACGCACTCGTGCAGGACTCGATTCTGTTCGAAGGGGTGCACGTCGGCCGGCACGCCAAGGTTCGCCGGGCGATCATCGACAAAGGGGTGCACATTCCACAGGGAATCGAGATCGGCTACGACGAAGCGCAAGACCGGGCCCGCGGCTTCACGATCAGCGACGGCGGGATTGTGGTGATCGCCAAAGCCGACGGCGTGGAACATTTCGCGTGACCTGCTTTCGCTCGGGTACGAGCGAAAGCAGGTCAGGTATTCAGACCCCGGAGCGCAGTCATTGCACGCGGCAGGTCGCCGCTTTGCAGCGCGACGCGAACGGCCACGAGCGCTTCGATCTGGCGCGTGGTGAATGGGACCGCCTGGCCGGGCTGCGGTGGATCCGGGACGAGGTTGGCGGCGATCACCGCTTGCAACTCGGGAAGCCCTTGCCCCGTTGCGGCGCTCACGGCGAGGCCCGGCGGCCTGCCGTCCGCGTGGGCCGTTTCGAGGTCGCACTTGTTGTGCACGACGAGCGCCGTCGGAATGTTCGCGAGAAGTTCGTCGTCGTCGTCGGTCCACGAGGTTGAGAAGTCGCAGACCAGCACCGTCAGGTCGTCGGTCTCGCTTTGACGGACTGCGCGCCGGATGCCGGCCGATTCGAGCGGGTCGTGACTCGCGCGGCGCCCGGCCGTGTCGGCTAGTTCCACGAGCCAACCGTCGATTGCCGTGACCGCCGTGACGACGTCGCGGGTCGTCCCCGGTTCGTCGAAGACGATCGCCCGAGAGTAGCCGACCAGGGCGTTCAAGAGGCTGCTCTTGCCGACGTTGGGCCGGCCGGCGAGCGTTACCCGAAACGGCTCGGTGAGCCGAAGACCGAGCGGCGCGAAACGCAACAACCGGTCGACCGAGGAGAGCGCCGCCGCCGGGTCGCCCGCCGCCAGGATGCGCCTAACCTCGTCGACCGCCCGTCGCAGGGCACCTGCTAGTTGATCGACGAGCACCGCGGCCGCGCGCATCGTACGGGCCTCGGCAAGGGCGACGGTCGCCTCGGCCGCGAGCTGATCGCCGGCGACCGTAGCAATCATTTCTCGCCAGTCGACGAGACGGCAGCCGGCGCCGGCGAGCGTTTGGAGAATGGTCTCGACGGCCGCCTTGCCGCCGTGGCCTTGGATTTCGACGTCGTAGCTCGAGCGCACGACGACAACCAGTTCTTCGGCCTGCTCGGCTGCGGCCGAAGGGCGGAACTTGCCGAAGACGATGCGACCCGGGGGGGACGCGTCGAGCGGCTTTTGGGAGGCGGCCTCGAAGTGTCGGCCGACGATTGACGCGGCCCCGGAGCCCGTGACACGAACGACCGCGACGGCGCCGCGACCGGCCGGCGTGAGAACTGCGGCACGCAGGCATTCGAGGAGGGGAGGGCCTGCGGATTGCGGGGGACGCGTGTTGCCGGACGGCGTATCCCCGGGCTGCGTTTCTGCGG
>Ga0163153_10002857_pt1 | contig 24062 bp, 17 predicted proteins | sample OliLakLV19MP6IB1_FD_148629 | JGI IMG/M metagenome (GOLD analysis project Ga0163153, IMG submission 148629) | Freshwater microbial mat bacterial communities from Lake Vanda, McMurdo Dry Valleys, Antarctica - Oligotrophic Lake LV.19.MP6.IB-1 | ecosystem: Environmental > Aquatic > Freshwater >...
GCCGCCGCCAGACCGCCCGCGCAAAGTAAATCTCGCCCAGGTGCCCGGCCTCAGCGTAGCGCTTGAGGTACTGCATATCCGGCCCGAAGCGCTGGTTGTAGCTGACCATCAGCGTGCGGCCGGCGATTTGGGCGGCCTCCGTCATCTCAATCGCTTCAGCGGCGGTGTGGGCCATCGGCTTCTCTACCAGCACATGCCGCCCGGCCGCCAGGCAGGCCAGCGTCGCCGGTTTATGCAGATACACCGGCAGGCACACGCTCACCGCCTGCGCCTCCGACTTCGCCAGCAGTTCGTCCAGGCTGGTGTAGGCCTCGGGCACGTTGTAGGTCTGCTGGACGTGCTCCAGCCACGGCTTGTCTATGTCGCAGATTGCCACCAGCTCGGCGTTCTTCAACTTCTGATACGCTTGGACGTGGTTGAGGCCAATGCTCAGGCCGACCACGGCTGTCTTGAGGCTGTGGGTGCTCATGCGGCCACCTGCACCGCTGCCCCGTAAAAGCCCAGCATCGGCATAAAGCGCTCCATGTCCATCGGAACCGTGGCCGGGGCCAAGCCATAGCCGCCATGCACCACCGCCCCCCCGGCCAACGGCCGTCCCAGGCTTAACTGTACGTTTGGCCCGCCGGGGTAGCTGACCGCCGTCACCGGCACCGCGCCGGCCGCATCCTCCACCCGAAAGCAATTGGCGGCGGGGTCAATATTGTCCATCCGGCTGGTCACGGGCGCGAAGGTCAGGGTGATGGTCTGCCCCTCGGGCGCGGTCGTGGCGGATTGCAGGTCGGGCGCCTGGTAGTCAATGGCCTGCCCGTACACCGCGCCCAGCGCCGCGCGCGCCAGCCGTTCGCCCAGCAGCATATTGCCGGCCGGGCTGGTGTGAATGCCATCCGCCAAGGGCAGATCGAAGGCCGGCACTACGCTTACCCCCGGCACGCTGCGCGCCGACTGCCGCTGGGCCTCGCGCACCTGTGACCAGCTGCGTTCCAGCTCAACCGTGGGCGCGATGAAGTGTCGGTTGAGCTGCACGGTGAGCACCGGCAGGGTAGGGTGATCCAGGCTGGCGCGCCAGGCCTCCACCGCCTGTGCAAAGCGCGGCTGGTAGGTGTGGCCGGTCAGCCCGCCGCCCTCGGACTCGCCCTGGTACCAGACGATGCCCCGCACCCGGCCGCCGGCCGCCGCCACGCAGTTGAGCATGTTCTCAAACAGCCCGCCGGAGGGAGCCGGGTCGTGGGGGTTCCACTCCTCCATAGACGAGCCGCCCCGGCTGGCCTGGATCAGCCCAATGGGATAGCCCAATTGCTGCTTGAGCAGCCGCGCAAAGTGCAGATAGGGCGCGTGGGCGGTGTTGGCCCCGTCACGGTTCATCGGGTGCAGCGTGTCGGTGGACTCGTTCAGAGGGTGCGTCGCCAGCGCCCACTGGCCGCTGTTGCGGAACAGGCTCAGCCCCAGCTCGGGCGGGTCGAACACCGGGCCGCGCCCGTAGCCGGCCGAGTTGCTCTGGCCGGTGATGACCCACAGATCACCGACGCCGAGGAAGTGGCGCATGTCGCCCCGGTCGGCCCACTCGCCCAGCGGCTGGCTGGCGGGCAGGTAGCGCGTCTCCAGCCGGTACAGGCCGCCGGCCGGAATCTGACTCATGCGCCCGGCCCAGGTTCCGTCGGCCTGCGTCGCCACCGGCTGCCAATCGAGCGCGTGGCTGACGGCGACGCCGGTGGCTTCGTACACCAGCCGCACCTGCACCGTGCCGGTTCCGGCCGCGCTGACCCAACGCCCGGCCAGGTCGAACGCGCCCCGCCCCTCGGCGTCGCGCTGGATGATCTGCCACTCACTTGGGCCGCGCGTGAGAATAGCCCCGATCTGATTGTTCGTCTGGTCCATGCCGCACCTTTCTCGGTGAAGGCGCACCCGCCGCGTGGCCGGCCCGCCCAGGGATGAGAGCGTGTTGGTGATTGTGTCGCTATCGGCGGCGCATTCTACTCCCGATTGCGGGCGGGATGCGGTTGACAAGCGCCGGGGCCTTCTCTAAACTGCAACCAATTCCTGAGCCAGGCTGCACCGTCGGGCCTGATGTTCGGCGGTGTTGGTTATCCGACAACTCAACCCCGGCGGAGTGCTATGACCCTCACAGACAAGATCATCCTCGTCAACGGTGGCGCGAACGGCATCGGCGCGGCCACGGCCCTAGAGTGTGCCGCGCGCGGCGCGACCGTCATCGTGGCCGACCGCGATGCGGTGAACGGCGCGGCCACGGCGGCCAAGATCGGCGCGCCGTTCATCGGCGTGGACGTGACCGATGAGCCGTCGGTGCAAGCCATGTATGCCCAGATTGCGGCGCGCTATGGCAAGCTCAACGTAGTCCTGCACACGGCCGGCATTCTCAAGGGCGCGTTTGTGCCCCTCGAGGATTTCTCGGCCGCCACCTGGCACCAGGTGGTAGATGTCAACACCTTTGGCAGCTTCTTGTGCGCCAAGCACGCCGGCCGCTGCTGACGGCGGCCGGCGGGGGCGTGCTGGTGCTGGTGTCGTCCATGGCCGGGGTCGGCGTCAGCTCGTCCTATGCCTACGGCGCGAGCAAGGCCGCGCTCAACAACCTGGGCAACGCCCTGGCGGCCAACCTGGCCCCGGCCAACATCCGCGTCAACGTGGTCGCGCCGGGCGGCATTGATACCAGCATGAAGCGCTCGGTGATCGCCGCCGACCTGGAGCGCCAGGGCAAGACGGCCGAGGCGGATATGGCCCAGGCTGTCAGCCAGTCTGGCCTGGGCGACCCGGCCGGCGTGGCGCGCGTGCTGGCCTGGCTGGCGAGCGACGACGCCGACTACGTGCGCGGCCTGCTGTATACCCGATGAAACTCGGCGTCGTTGGCCTCCTGCCCGAGTGGCACGCCATTGACCGGGCCGCCGCCCAAGCCGTGCGGGCGGCCGGGTTTCTGGGCGCTGCGATCATCATCGGCCAGCCGCTCGATGCCGACCCGGCCGACCTGCGGCGCGTGAAGACCGCGCTGGACGAGGCCGGGCTGGAGGCGGCCCAGACCAACGGCTGGTACGAAGTGCTGGTGCATCCGGACGAGGCGACCCGCGCGCAGGGCATCGCCGGGGCGCAGGCGCTGGTGCGCATTGGGCGCGTGCTCAACGCCCACAACGTCTACATCCGCCCCGGCTCGATCAACCCGCACGGGCCGTGGTTCGCCCACCCTGACAATCACACACCCCAGACCTTTGACCGGCTGGTGGACAGCCTGCGCCAGGTGGCGGCCACGGCCCAGGCCGAAGGCTTGCCGCTGGCGCTGGAAGGCCATGTGCTCTCGCCGCTCGACACGCCCGAACGCGTGCGGGCGGTGCTCGATGCCGTCGGCTCGCCGGCCCTCCAGTTCAACCTGGACGCCGTCAACTTTATCGGCAGCGTGGCGGCGGTGCACGACACCCGGCCGACCATCGAGCGGCTGTTCGAGTTGCTCGGGCCGGACATCGCCGCCGTGCACATCAAAGACTGCGCGCTCGAAGACGACCTGGTGCTGCACATTCACGAGGTAATGCTCGGCGCGGGCACGCTGGACCAGGGCCTGATCCTCCAGCGCCTGCAAGCGGTGCGGCCGGATGTTTACGTCCTCATCGAGCACCTGCCCGACGACCGCATCCCCGAGGCCCGCGCCGTCTACTGGCAAGTGGCGCAGGCCGCCGGCGTGCCGCTGCAAGCGTAGGCCGGCTCAGAAGTAGAGCATCAAACAAAACAGGCGGGCGAGTCAGAAGTCTTGACTCGCCCGCCTGCGTCTTGCAATCAATCCCGCCTGCCTCTGCCAACCCTCCCGCCCTAACTCTTTCTTTGTCTTTGCCCTTAAGCCGTTTCCCGCGCGGGTGTCAGCACCTGCAACCCCATCGCCTGAAATGGCTCGAGTGCCTCGGGCGGGGTGAGGGCGTCGGTCACAATCAGGTCAAGCTCGGCCGGGGTCGCCACGGTAAAGGTGGTGGAGCGCCCGAACTTGCTGTGGTCGGCCATTAGAATCTTGGTGCGCGCCCGCGCCAGCATCAGGCGCTTCACGCGCACATCGGCCGGGTCAGAGTCGGTGCAGCCCTGTGGCGTGACGCCGTAGGCCGAGATAAAGCACTTGTTGGCCGTCAGGGTTGCCACAAACTCCTCGGCCGGCGAGCCGACCAGCGTGTCGTGCCGCGCCAGGTAGGTGCCGCCGGTGCAGATTACGCGGAACTCGGCATTGTTGCGCAGCGACAGCACAATCCGCGCCGAGTTGGTGATGAGGGTCACGTCTTCCAGTTCCAGGCGCGCCAACTGCTGCGCGAACGTCACGCTGGTGGTCGAGGAGTCCACGAACACCGTGTCGCCCGACTCTACCAGCGCCGCCGCGCGGCTGGCGAGGTCGTGCTTCTCCTGCTGGTGCTCCTGCTTGCGCCAGCGGTAGTCGTAGTCCACGCTCTCGGGCGCGCCTTGCTCCAGGCTGACGCCGCCGTACGCCTTGCGAATCAGCCCCTCTTGGGCCAGTTCCGTCAGGTAGCGGTATATCGTCGTCTGGCTGACCGCTAACTGCTGGGCCAGGCTCTGCGTGGAGCTAAACCCCTGCTCCCGCAACAGCGCGACGATGTCTTTTTTGCGCTCGGCTTTGTACATTGTGCGTCCGTGACGGCCCTCAAACCCACGCCCCAGGAGGGAGCGGCAACACCAAAACTATAGTGGCGGGGCGCAATCTTGTCAAATCTCATTAACAATGCTGGTCAGATTGTGGCTGGCAGCGTGGCGAATTGACAAGATTGTGAATAAATCCGATAATGACCGCATCATAGTGGTTGGTGGCGTTGGCCCCACCACCAGCTTGTGTTGCGCGTGATCGGAGACGATGGCATGACCCGTGAAGAAGAAGTGCGCGAGGGGCTGTACGAGGGCACCCTGAACGGCAAAGCGCCGCAGGTCAAAGCCCTGACCGAAGAAGCCCTGGCGATGGGCCTGGCCCCGCTCGACATCCTGTTTGGGCCGCTGATCCCGGCGCTGGAAGAAGTCGGCCGCCGCTTCGAGCGGGGCGATTACTTCGTGCCCGAGATGATTATTTCGGCCAAGGCGATGCAAGAAGCGCTCAAGCTATTGCGCCCGCTGCTGGCCCAGACGGGGGCCAAGCCCATCGGCCAGGTCGTCATCCTGACCGTGCGCGGCGATATGCACGACATCGGCAAGAACCTGTGCATTATGATGCTCGAAGGCGCGGGCTTCAACATCATTGACCTGGGCGTGAACACCCCGATTGACAAGTTCCTGAACGCCGTGCGCGAGCACAAGCCGCAGTTGGTGGGCTTCTCGGCCTTCCTGACTACCACCATGCCGATGTTCAAGGTGAACATCGAAGCCCTGGCCAAGGCCGGGCTGCGCGACCAGGTGAAGGTGATGGTCGGCGGCGCGCCGGTGACGCAGGAATACGCCGACAAGGTGGGCGCAGATGGCTACGCCGCCACTGCCAGCGCCACCGTCACCCTGGCGAAGAACCTGATGGTCAGCATGGGGTATGATATTAGCGGCGGCATGGAAGCGTCGGCCGCCACCCAGGCCGCCGTCGGCGCGATGGAAGGCCTGATGGATGTCTGGGACCGGGTAGAATCCGGCGAGAACGCCATGAAGGCCAACCCGCCGGCCGCCTGACGGCCCGCTTGAACAAGAAACTCGCGCGGTTCGGTTGGGCGGCCCGCCGTCGCCCCGCCGAGCCGCGTTGTTGCGCTTACGCCTTGACAGCTTAGAAACCCGCACCCTACATGCCACCCATTCCCGGCCCCGAGAACCAATCCAAAGTTACCATTCACTTTCAGCCGCAAGACCGGCTGACGCGCGTGCCGGCCGGCTCGTCGCTGTTCAACGCCGCCAACTGGATCGGCCTGGCGATTGACAGCACCTGCGGCGGCATGGGCACATGCGGCAAGTGCCGGGTGCGCCTGCAAGTGGGCGAGACCAGCATCACCCAGGCTGACCGCAAGGTGTTCTCGAATGAAGACCTGGAAGCGGGCTGGCGGCTGTCGTGCCGGGCCGAGGTGCAGACCGATATCGTCTGCGAGGTGCCGCGCCTGATGGGCAACCCCAAGGCCGCCATCATGGGCTTTGGACGGCATGTGATCCTCAACCCCAATGTGCACAAGGTGCCGCTCAAGCTGGAGCCGGCCGCGCTGGAGGACCAGCGCAGCGACTTTGAGCGGGTGCGGGCCGCGCTGGACACCGAAGGCTTTGAAGTCGTGGCCGGGCTGGCCGTGCGCCGCCAACTGCCCAAGACCCTGCGCAACGCCGACTGGAACGTGACGGCGGTGGTGGTCGGGCAGCAGTTGATCGCGATTGAGCCGGGCGACACCTCTGAGCGCACCTTTGGCGTCTCGTTCGACATCGGCACAACCACCGTAGTCGGGCTGCTCATCAACCTGGCGAACGGCGCGCCGGTGGCGGCCAAGTCGGTGCTTAACGGCCAGGCCAGCTTCGGCGCGGACGTGATCGCCCGCATCAGCCACACCATGATGAACGAGGGCGGCCTCAAGCAGTTGACCGACCGCATCATCGGCTCGCTCAACGAAGTGCTGGCCGGGCTGCTGGCGGAGGGGCAGGTGGCAGCGGAAGAAGTGTATGAGGTGGTCGTGGCCGGCAACGCCACCATGACCCACCTGCTGCTCGGCCTCGACCCGGAGGCCATCGGCGTGGAGCCGTTCATCCCCGTGGCCGACGACCTGTTCCAGGTGCGCGCCGCCGAGTTGGGCCTGACGGTCCACCCCGAAGCGCCGGTCGTCATCCTGCCCCACATCGGCGCGTACGTGGGGGCCGACCTGGTGGCCGGCATCCTGGCGACCGGCATTCAGCAGAAGCCAGGGCTGCGCTTGCTGGTGGACGTGGGCACGAACGGCGAGATCATCCTCGGCTCGCAGGCGCGCACGCTGGCGACGGCTGCGCCCGCCGGGCCGGCCTTTGAGGGCGCGCGGATTCAGGACGGCATGCGCGCCGCCACCGGGGCGATTGAGGTGGTCAAGCTCAGCGATGCGGGCGTGACGTTGCAGGTGATCGGCGAGGTGCCGCCGATTGGCCTGTGCGGTTCGGGCCTGCTCGACATCGTGGCGCAACTGCGGCTGGTGGGCCTGCTCGACGCCTCGGGCCAGATGCTGACGCCCGCAGCCGCCGCCGCGCAGGTGGCCCCGGCCCTGGCCCAGCGCGTCATCCTGGGCGCGGACGGCGTCAAGGCCTTCATCCTGGCCTACCCGCACGAGAGCGGCACCGGCAAGGCGCTGCAACTCACCCAGCGCGATGTGCGCGAGCTGCAATTTGCCAAGGGGGCGATTGCCGGCGGCATTGCGGTATTGATGAACGAGTTGGGCGTGACCGCCGACGACCTGGAAGAGATTTATCTGGCCGGCTCGTTCGGCTCGTACATCAACCCCCTCAGCGCGCGCGTGATCGGGCTGGTGCCGGCCGTGCCGGTGGAGCGCATCAAGGCGGTGGGCAACTCGGCCGGCGAAGGCGCGCGCATTGCGCTGGTGTCGTTCCGCGAGCGCTCCACCGCCCAGGCCATCCCGCAGTTGGTCGAATACGTCGAACTGTCGGGCCGCGCCGACTTCAACGACGCCTTTATCGAGGTGCTGGCCTTCCCGCCGCTGGCCGAGTTGGCCTTGCAGCCGGCCTAGCCCTCACTTTCCCTGTCTCGCCGCCCGCCGCTGGGCGTGCCGCTGGAGGAAAAGCCCATGATGACCCATCGCGAGCGCGTGATCAAGGCGCTCAACCACGAAGAGCCTGACCGTGTGCCGATTGACCTGTACTTTCACGCCGGGATGCTGACCGACGCCTCGTACTTTGCGCTGAAGCAGCACCTGGGCATCGAGGGCGACATCGAACCGTTCCGCCAGGGGCTGGGCGCGAACTACTACGACGAGCGCATCCTTGAGGCGCTGGACATTGACTTTCGGCGCGTGTTCTTCGAGCCGGAGCAGGAACTGACGCCCATCAACGACGAAGAGTCCACGTTCACCGACGCCTGGGGCACGCTGTACGTCTCCGGCCCCGGCTACACCCACCCGGCCGGGCCGCCGCTGACCGAGATCAACACCATCGAGGGGCTGCGTGACTATCCCTGGCCCAAGCCGGAGCAATTCGGCAAGGTGGCCGGGCTGAAGGAGCAGGCGCTGCACCTGTTCAACGACACCGACTATGCCATCAGCCTGCGCCGGCCCGGCATTCGCGGCGGCCTGCTCGACAAGGGCGGCGACTTGCGCGGCATGGAGCAGTACATGATGGACCTGGCGCTCGACCAGGACTACTGCCGCGCGCTGTGCGAAATTTTGTCCGAAATTTACGCCGACACCTACGAGCTGGCGCTGCGCGAGGTCGGGCCGTATGTGCAGATCGTGGAGATGCAGGACGACCTGGGCGCGCAGTTGCAGCCGCTGATCTCGCCCAACACCTGGCGCGCCGTGATGAAGGCCCCGCAGAAATACATCAATGACCGCATTCACAAGTTCGCGCCGCAGGCCAAGATCGTGTTTCACACCGACGGCAACGTGCACGCCCTGATCCCCGATCTGATCGAGGTCGGCGTGGACGTGCTCAACCCGATCCAACCCTCAGCCCGGCTGATGGACTCGTTCAAGCTCAAAGAGGAGTTCGGCGACCGGATGAGCTTTCACGGCGCGATGGACGTGCAGACCGTGCTGAACAAGGACGAGGCGACCGTGCGCGCTGACGTGCGCACCCGCATCCGCGCGCTCGGGCCACGGGGCGGTTTTATCGTCGCCCCGGCCAACCACATCCAGTGGGACATCCCGCCGGAGAACGTGGTGGCGATGTACGATGAGGCGCGCAAGTACGGGGTGTATCCACTGCCGAAGGAATAAGAGAAACTGAAACCACACCTGGCCGGCGATTGATCGCCGGCCAGGTTTTTTATCTTGGGGCAGGGTGGGGCATAGCCTGGGTGCATTCGCGGTTTTTGGCCGCAGCCGTTTTGGGCCAGCCGCCAAATTTTCAGAGCGGGGGTGGGCTTGCCCACCCCCGCTCTGAAAATTTTGGTATCGGTCAGATAGATGTTTTCACAAGCACAACTTGCGATGAGAACCCGCCATGACGTTGAACGCCCTTCCAATGGCTCTTTCCGAAACGGCCACCATTTGGAAATGCGCCTCGTAGCCTCAGGCCATGTGGCAGGCCACGCTGTGCTCGCGAGCCAGTTCGCGCATCTCGGGCACCTTGTGCTTGCAGATTTCTTCGGCCAGCGGGCAGCGCGGGTGGAACCGGCAGCCGGAGGGCGGGTTGATCGGGCTGGGAATCTCGCCCAAGATGGAGCGCTTCTCGCGGGTGCGCTTGGGCACCGGCCGGGGGATGGCCTTGAGCAGCGCCTGCGTGTACGGGTGCAGCGGCTTGTTCAGGATAGACTGGCTCGGCCCAATCTCGACTAGCTTGCCCAGGTACATCACCCCAATGCGGCGGCTCATAAACGCCGTGACCGAGATGTTGTGCGAGATAAACAGGTAGGTCAGCTCGAAGCTCTGCTGAATGTCGCGCAGCAGGTTGAGAATCTGCGCCTGCACCGACACATCCAGCGCCGACACCGGCTCGTCGCAGATCAGCAATTTAGGTTGCAGCGCCAGCGCCCGCGCAATACCGATGCGCTGCTGCTGCCCGCCTGAAAACTCGCTCGGAAAGCGCGTGGCCGCGTCGGCCGGCATCCCCGTGATCCGCAGCAGCCGCCGCACCTCGGCCTTGCGCTCGGCGACCGTGCCGATGCTGTGAATATCCAGCGGCTCGCGGATGATGTCGGCCACCGTCAGGCGCGGGTCAAGCGAGGCGAACGGGTCTTGAAAGATCATCTGCATCTGGCGGCGGGCCTTGCGCAGGCCGGCCGGGTCGAGCGCGGCCAGGTCTTGGCCCTCGATCAGCACCTGGCCGCCGGTTGGCTCGTACAGGCGCATGATGGTCAGGCCGAGCGTGCTCTTGCCGCAGCCCGATTCGCCCACCATGCCCAGCGTTTCGCCCTTGTTGATCTTCAGGCTGACGCCATCCACCGCCACCAGCAGTTGCTTGCGCCCCAGAAATCCCTTGCGGATCGGGAAGCTCTTGACGACATCCACCGTTTCGAGCAGCGCGTCGGCCATGTTATCTGCCTCCCGCTTGGGCCACCCAGCAAGCTGCCAGGTGGCCGGGGGCGATCAGGCTCAGCGCCGGGTCTTCGTCGACACAGCGCGGAATACGCGCCTGGCAGCGCGGCTCGAATGGGCAGCCGGGCGGCCGGTCGCCCATCAGGCTGGGCGGCGCCCCCTCGATGGTGGTCAGCCGGTCGGGCATTGAGCCCAGCACCGGGATGGACGACATCAGCGCGATCGTGTAGGGATGCTTGGGCGAGGTGAAGATTTCGTCCACCGACCCGTATTCCACGATGCGGCCGGCGTACATCACCGCCACATGGTTGGCCATCTCGGCCACCACCCCCAGGTCGTGCGTGATGATGATGACTGAGGTGCCGGCGTTGTCGTTCAGGTCGCGCAGGATGTCCAAAATCTGGGCCTGGATGGTCACATCGAGCGCGGTCGTCGGCTCGTCGGCGATGATCAGCTTGGGGCTGCACGCCAGCGCCACGGCGATCATCACCCGCTGGCGCATACCGCCCGAGAACTCGTGCGGGTACTGCCGCAGGCGGCGCTTGGCCTCCGGGATGCCCACCTGCTCTAGCAGCTCGGCGGCGTACTTGTGGGCGGCCTGGTCGCTCATGCCTCGGTGAATCTTGAGCGGCTCAACGATCTGAAAGCCGGCCGTCAGCACCGGGTTGAGCGAGGTCATGGGGTCCTGAAAGACCATCGCGATTTTGTTGCCGCGCACCTTGCCCAGCTCGCTGGGGGTTAGCTGGAGAATGTCCTGCTGGCTGTCGCCGTCGTGCAGGATCACCTCGCCGGCCGCAATGCGCCCCGGCGCTTGAATCAGTCGCATCAGCGATAGGGCGGTCACGCTCTTGCCGCTGCCCGACTCGCCCACGATGCCCAGCACTTCGCCCTGCGCCACCTCAAACGACACGTCGTTAACGGCGTGCACCACCCCCGCCATCAGCACGAACTCAGTGGTCAGGTGCTTGACTTCCAGCAAAGGCACGTTCAGGTCCGCCCCATCGCGGTTACGCCTCATACCCGCACCGTGGGGTCGAGCGCTTCTTGAATGCCGTCGCCAAAGTAGATATAGGCCAGCATGGTCAGAGCCAGCACCAGGGCCGGAAAAACGGTCAGGTGCCAGTAGGTTTGAATATAGGTCTGATATTGGCCGATCATTTGGCCCCACGACGGCGTCGGCGGCGCGATGCCCAGGCCGAGCAAGCTCATTCCGGCTTCGGCGAACATGGCCCCCGGAATGCCCAGCGCCAGCGACACGATGATGGGCGTGAGCGAGTTGGGCAGCAGGTGCTTCCATAAGATTTGGCTGCTGGTCGCGCCCATCGCCCGCGCCGCGCGCACGTAGTCAGTCGCCTTAAGCGTCAGCACCTGGCCGCGCACCAGCCGGGCGATGCCCATCCAGCCGGTGATCGACAGCGCCAGCAGGATGTTCTGGTAGCCGCCGCCCAGGGCGATCAACAGCAGAATGTAAAAGAACAGCATTGGGATGGACGAAAGGATTTCGACCAGTCGCATGAGCACGAAGTCAAACGCGCCGCCGATTAGGCCGGCCAGGGCGCCCAGCGGCACGCCGATGACGGCGACGATGATCTGGCTGAGGATGCCGATGCTGATCGAGACGCGCGCCCCGTAGATCAGGCGGGTGAGCAAGTCGCGGCCCAGTTGGTCGGTGCCCAGCCAGTGCTTGGCGTTGGGCAACTGCCAAGTGTCGGCGTAATCGCCCTTGTCCCATTGGTACGGGGTGATGACGTCGGCAAACACCGCCACGAAAATTTCGAGGATGATGAAGCCTAGCGCCAGCATCGCCAGCTTGTTGCGGCTAAAGCGCTTCCAGGCCTTGTAGGCCGGGCGTTGTTCGCGGGGAACGACCAGATCGGCGATGGGCGCAGCCGCGTTCTCCACCATGTTATTTGCTCTCCATAAAGGTGATGCGGGGGTCGGCGATGGCGTAGGCAATATCGGTCAGCACATAGGTGACGCCGATGATGCCGGTCCAGATCAAGGTGGTGGCCATGATCATGGTGTAGTCGCGCTGTTGGATGGCCGAGACCGACAGCGAGCCGACGCCCGGCACGCGGAACATGGATTCGACGAAGAACGAGCCGGTCAGCAGGCCGGCGATCATCGGCCCGCCCACGGTAATGATCGGGGTCAGGGCATTCTTGAAGACGTGGATCAGCATGACCGCGCCTTCGCCCACGCCCTTGGCGCGCGCCGTGCGCACGTAGTTCGAGCCCATGGCGTCTACCATGCTGGAGCGCACAAACCGCTGCAGCATGGCAATCGGCAAGATCGAATTACACAGCACCGGCAGAATCCACTGTTTGGGCGTATCCCAGCCGCCGCTGGGCAGCCACCCCAGCTTGACCACAAACACAAATTGCAGCAGGATCGCCAGCACAAAGCTGGGCATGACGATGGAGAACATGGTAATGACGGTGGCCATGTAATCCACCCAGGTGTTTTTCTTGATGGCGGCGGCGATGCCCAAAGCCAGCCCGGCGCTGCCGCCGAAGATCAGCGTCAGCAGGCCCAACTGCGCCGTATAGGGCCAACGCTCGGCGTAGATGTCCATGACTTTGCGATTGATGTAGATGAACGAGGTGCCAAAGTCGAGCCGCAGGGCGTTGCCGAGGAAGATCAGGTATTGCTGGGCCAGCGGTTTGTCTAGCCCGTAGTGCGCATTCAGCACGTCTTTGACGTCTTGGGGCATGACTTTGTCGCCGATGCGAAAGTCGAACGGCCCGCCCGGCACGTTGTGCATGAGGGCGAAGGTGATCATCGAAACGGCCACCAGCACGCCGGCGAGGCCCACGAGGCGCAAGAAGATATAACGACCCATCCAAACTCCTGGGGTGGCGCGGCGGGCTGAGGGGCAGGGGCTGAGGCGGGGGGCCGTGTGCCCCCCGCCTCGTTTGAACCACCGAACTTACAGGGTGGCGGTGCGGAACTGATCCACCTGATTGTTAATGTACATCTGGAAGCGGCTGACGTCCAGGTAGCGGTAGGCCACCTCGCCGCGCTCGTTGGGCTTGATGCCCGAGATGTACGGCCACCACACCTGGAAGACGTTCTGGGTGGACAGGAAGGCCGCCGCCGCATCGCTCACCAGGATCTCTTCCGCTTGCTGGAAGAGGCCGATGCGCTTGTCAATGTCGGGCTCGCTGCCGGCCTGCGTCACCAGGTCGTCGAATTCGGGGTTGATCCAGGCGTGCTGCAGCGCGCCGGTGACGCCGTCGCTCTTCCACAGCGCGGTCAACAGGTTGGCCGGGTCCATGAAGTCGTACTCATAGAAGTTGTGGAAGATCTGCATCACCTTCTCGACGCGCATCTGGCGGAAGACCGAGTTCTCCACCTGCACCAGCGTCACCGCGATGCCCAGGTTGGTCTCCCACTGTTCCTTGGCGAACTCCACGTACGGGTCCACGTTGCGGAACGTGATCGTCAACTCCAGCGGCGCGCCGGTGGCGGCATCCACGCCCGCCGGGTAGCCCGCGCTCACCATCAGCGCCTGGGCCGCGGCCACGTCGTAGGCCTGAATGCCCTGGATCTCGGGATTGTAGGCCGGGAAGCCGGGGGTCAGCATCGAGAGGTTGGGGGTCTCGGTGCCCTTCAGGATTTGCTGGCACAAGATGTCGCGGTCAATTGACTTGGCCAGCGCCATGCGCAGGTCGTGGTTGTCGGTCGGGGCCTTGATGGTGTCGAAGACCAGGAACTGTGGCTTCGGGTTGAGCCACCAGTGCAGCAGCGGGTTGTAGACCGGGTCGGCGCGCACCAGGGCCAGTTGGGCCGGGTCGAGATTGGCCATCATGTCAATCTCGTTGTTCTGCCAGGCGGCAAACCAGTTGGTGCCGTCGCCGATGATCTGCTTGACGAAGCCGATGCCGGGCTTGAACGGGCCGTTGTAGTACGGGTTCTGCTCCCAGATCAGGGTCTTGTTGTGGTCCCAGGTGGTGAGCATGAACGGGCCAGAGAAGACGGCCCCTTCCATGGTGTCGGCCCAGTGCTCCGGGTTGGCTTCGGCCAGGTGCTTGGGGGCCGGCACGACGGCCTGGTAGGTCATCATGGCCGGGATGTGCGGGGCCGGGTTGACGCCGTGGATGCGCACGGTGCGTTCGTCCACCGCTTCCACACCGACGCCCTCTTTCGTGCCGGTGCCGGCGGCGTAGTCCGACATGCCCTTGATGTCGGCATAGAAGTAGCTAAACGGGTTGGCCAACGCCGGGTCGGCGTAGTGCTGGAAGGTAAAGACCCAGTCGTCGGCTGTGATCGGCTCGCCGTCGCTCCACTTGGCATCCTGGCGGATAGTGAAGTCCCAGTACTCGGCGTTCGGGCCGCCGACGAATGACTCGGCGCCGGCCGGCACGATCTGCTGGTTCTCGTCCAGGTGCAGCAGCTGTTCGCCGCCCCAGCCCAGCACCGCCGTGGCGCTGAACAGGTCGCGGGCCACGTCCAGGTGCTTGGGCTCGGCTGCGCCGCCCTCAAAGAAGATCTGCTTGTCGAGCGGGGCGGCATCCGCCGGCAGCTCGCGGCCCTGCAGGGTCACCAGCAGCGGGAGGGCCGTGGCGGTGACGTTCACCGGCACCTCGACCACCTGGGTCTGGTTGACCACCTGGGTCTGCACGCTGATCTGCGTTTCCTTCACGACTTGGGTGACGACTTGCGGCGCGCAAGCCCCCAAGACCGCCGCGCCGGCTGTTAGGCCGGCAAATCGCAAAAATTCACGCCTCGAAATTTTCTTTGCAACCATGTTTCCTCCTTAGATGGTGGCGAAGTCGCAGCGGATTATTCCGCTGATCATTCCAGATCGGCCGCGCCTCAGCGACCAGCGCGCGCGGCTGGGCCGGCGGGTGAGGCGGGCCTGGGCGGACAAAGCAGAGCGCTGGTGTGGGCGCTACCCCCTACCACTGAGTCATACCATTTCGACCTCGGGTGGTGTGTTCGTTCAGCAGGGCGACGGTCGCAGAAGGGTGAGGATGGGCTGCCCCGCCTGGTGGTTGGGCCTGGTTGGAGGAAGGCACTCTGGCGGCGGTGGTTGGCAGGTGGGTTGGTCCGCTGCTCACAGTCAGCCCGCCCCTCGTCTGGGCGCGCCAGCCCGCCTAGGAAATTCCTATCACGGTCTCAATTTCAACCGGAGTAGGAGCGCTATGTATGTGGGCAATCGAACGCATCAGTCAACCAAAAGTAGTATAGTATCAATTAATAATCTGTCAACTTTGCATTGGTCTAATTTGCCTTCGGTTCACAATCCCAAGCTAGTTTTTGAAGCCTCGGCGCGCTTCTGGCGCAAAATTTGCCACCCTCCGGGCGGAAGCCGCCTGGCGCGCCCGTGGCCCGGCGTGGGTTGGGGCCAAGTGTCGAGGCGGGTTTGGGTTGGCCGGCTCAAACCGAATATAGCATTCTACGCGCGCGGCGCGCGAGAGCTTCACCGTCGTGGGTCACACTAGCTGCCGCCGGAGCAAGGAGTCGTCGCGTGGATATTGCTGCACTTGAGAAAGACCTGTTGGGCAATCTTTGGACCGCCCCGGACGTGTGGGATACCCTGGCGTACTTGTGCGACGCCTGCAACGGGCGCTTCGCCGGCACCGCCGATGAGCGCCGCGCGCGCGACTACCTGCTGGACCGTTTGCGCGCCTACGGCCTCGACCACGTGGCGTCCGAGCCGTTTGAAATGCGCGGCTGGGACCGGGGCGCGGCGCGCCTAACGATCCTGGCCGACGGGCAGACGATTGATCTGCCGTGCCTGGCCCTGCCCGGCGCGCCCGGCTGCGACCTGGAAGCCGAGGTGGTGGATGTGCAGCGCGGCGGCGCGGAGGACTACGCCCGCCTGGGCGCGGCCGTGGCCGGCACGATTGTGTTCAACAGCGCCGACGGCGCCTCGCGGGCTGAAATGTACCGGGGCGCGAGCGAGGCGGGGGCCGCCGCCTTCATCTTTAGCGGCTCCATGCCGGGCATGTTGGTGCCGACCGGCAGCGTGGGCAAAGACCTGCCCGCCATCGGCCTGGCGCACGAGGCCATTGCCCGCCTCAAGCGCCACCTGGCGGCCGGCCCGCTGCGCGCGCGGTTGACGCTCACCTGCCAGGTTCACCCGGTGACGGCCCACAACGTGGTGGCCGAAATCCCCGGCACCGACCCGAGCCAGGGCTGGATCATGGCGGGCGGCCACTATGACGGGCACGACATCTCACAGGCGGCGCAGGACAACGGCGTGAGCACGGCGGTGCTGGTCGAGGCGGCCCGGCTGCTGGCCCCGCTGCGCGGACAACTGAAAGCCGGCATTCGCTTCGTGCTCTTCTCCGGCGAAGAGCTGGGCCTGTTTGGTTCGTATGCCTACGCCCAGGCGCATCGGAGCGAGTTGGCTGACGTGCGGGCGCTGGTCAACGCCGATGTGCTGGGGATGGCGATGCCGGTGGTGCTGCAAACTCAGGCCAGCCCCGAGCTGGCCGACTACCTGCGCGCCCTGCCGCTGAAGCACATAGACGCGGTGCTGAACGACGACCCCAAGGCCTTCATCATGAACTCCGACCACTTCCCGTTCTCGCTGGCCGGGGTGTCGAGCGTGTGGGCGGTAACCTCAGCCGGCGCGCCGGGCACCGGCTGGGTGCATTACTCCGCCGACACGCTGGACAAGATTGACCCGCGCATCCTGCGCCAGTCGGCGGCCACGGTCACCCGCCTGCTGCTGCGCCTGGCCTGCGAGCCAGACGCCCTGCCGCGCGGCCTTAAGTCGCCAGAAGCGGTCGAGGCCACGGTCAAGGCGGCGGGCTTTGAGAATTACCTGCGCTGGAATGGGCGCTGGCCGTTCGGGGGCACGCCGGCCGTCACATGAGTGTGAGCACGGCCCGGCAGTTGCCCACCCGGCGCGTCCGAGCTATCCTTGCCCTATGACACTCTCTCCTGATCCCACTGCCTCGGTTGCACCCCGCCAGCACCTGGCCGGCGACCACCACCGGCCGCAGTTCCACTATCAGCCGCCCGCCAATTGGATGAACGACCCCAACGGCCTGATCGAGTGGAATGGCGAATATCACCTGTTCTACCAATACAATCCCTACAATCCCTTTGCGGCCGACATGCACTGGGGGCACGCCGTCAGCACCGATCTGGTGCACTGGCGCGATCTGCCGGTGGCGCTGGCCCCCACGCCCGGCGGGCCGGACGCGGGCGGCTGCTGGTCGGGCTGCGCCGTAAACGACGGCGGCCTGCCGACGCTGGTCTACACCGGCATTGACCCGCAGGTGGTGTGCCTCGCCACCGGCTCGCCCGATTTGCTCCACTGGGCCAAGCACCCGGCCAATCCGGTGATCGCCGGGCCGCCCGCCGACCTGGCGGCGTCCGTAGCCGGCGACTTTCGCGACCCCTACGTCTGGCAAGCCGACGGCGCGTGGCAGATGGTCATCGCCGCCAAGCTCGCCGGCCGGGGCGGGGTGATCTTCCACTATCGCTCCCCCGACCTGCTGCACTGGGATTACCAGGGCGTGCTGCTGGCCTCCGACTCGACTCCGCCCGCGCCGGTGTGGACCGGCAACGTCTGGGAGTGCCCCAACTTCTTTCCGCTGGGCGACCAGTGGGTGCTGCTGGTGTCGGTGCCCGGTCCGGTCAACGGCCAACAGCAGGTGAATTACTACTCCGGCCCGTTCGACGGCCAGGCGTTCACGCCCGGCGCGCCGCGCCTGCTGGTGCATGGGTCAAGCTTCTACGCGCCGCAGGTCATGCGGTTGAGCGACGGCCGCACGGTGCTGTGGGGCTGGCTGATCGAAGGCCGGCCCGACGCGGCGGCGCGGGCCTCCGGCTGGCAGGGCGTGATGTCGGTGCCGATGACGCTGGCGGCCGGGCCGGGCGGCGCGGTGCAGTTGGCCCCGGCCGAGGAGTTAAAGGCGCTGCGCGGGCGGCATTGGCATCTTGACAACCTGATCGTCACGCCGGGGGCCGCCAACCCGCTGGGCGACATTCACGGCGACGCGCTGGAGATCGAGGCGGTTCTGGAAGTAGACGCGGACGCCGAGTTTGATCTGGCGCTGGGCCGCGCTCCCGATGGCGCGGAACAGACGAGCCTCGTATATTCCGCCGCGACGGGCGTGCTGCGCGTTGAGCCAAGCAGCCCCGAACAGCGCGCCTACGAGGCGCCGCTGCGCCTGGACGCGCAGGGCCGGCTGCATCTGCACCTATTCCTCGACCGCTCGGTGCTGGAGGTGTTCGCCAACGACGACACCTGCTTGGTGGCGCGCCTGTACCCTTTACGGCCCGACAGCCAGGGGCTAGCCCTGTTCGCGCGCCACGGCCGCGTGACGGTCAAGGCGCTGGACGTGTGGGCGGTCAAGTCAATTTGGTAGGCAGCCAATTATCGGGGTGGGTCAACTGGCCCAGCCTCACAAGTCTGGTGGAGGCAATGGCTCGTGGTCAATCTTGAAGCGTTAGCGCGACTGCCGGGCGAGGCCGATAACGTCGCCATCGCCGGGCGCACGCTGGCGGCGGGCACAGAAATGGAGCACGCCGGCCGGCGCTTTGCGTTGAGCAGCCCGGTGTTGGAAGGCCACCGCTTTGCCGTGCGGCCCCTCGCGCCCGGCGACCAACTGCTGTCGTGGGGCCTGCCGTTTGGCCGCGCCATCCTCCCGATAGCGGCCGGCGGCTATGTGTGCAACGCGGCCATGCTCGAAGCGCTGCAAGTGCGTAATCTGTCATTCGCGCTGCCGGCTGAGCCGAACTTTGAAGACGACGCGGCGGTCTACACCCTCGACGAGGCGCACTTTCAGCCGGGGGTGCAAGCGCCGCTGTATGCCGAGCCGCGCGGGTAGCCCATAAACCAGCGCGGCGGGCGCGGCGTCGGCACGCGCAATCACATCGTGCTGCTGGGGGTCACCTCGCGGGTGGCGGGCTACGTGCGCGCGCTCGAAGCGCGTTTGCACGGGCTGGCGGCCGAGCAGCCGCACCTGGACGCGATCGTGGCCGTGGCCCACACCGAAGGTGTGGCTCACTCCGAGGGCGCCGGGGCCGAGCCGCTCAACAACCGCGACCTGCTGCTGCGGACGCTGGCGGGCTTCATGGTCCACCCCAACGTCGGCGCGGTGCTGGCGGTGGATGACGGCGGCGGCCTGATTACGAACAGCAGCGTGCAGGCCTACCTGCGCGCCGAGGGTTACCCGCTGGACAGCGTGCCCCACCATTTTTTCAACCTGACCGGACAATTTGAAGCGGACCTGGAGCAAGGCGCGGCGCTGGTGCGGCAGTGGCTGCCGCAGGTAGGCGCGACCCCGCGCGTGCGCACCTCGCTGGCGCACCTGAACCTGGCGCTGCAATGCGGCGGCTCGGATGCGTTCTCCGGCGTGTCGGCCAACCCGCTGGCCGGAGCCGTGGCGCGCGAACTTGTCCGCTATGGCGGCGCGGCCTGCCTGGCCGAGACCACCGAGTTGATCGGGGCCGAGACATATGTGCTGCGCAACGTGCGCGATGTGGCGACGGCCCGGACCTTCCTGAGCTTTGCGGCGCGCTATAAGGAACTGCTGGCGTGGCACGGCGTGACGGGCGAGGGCAATGTCTCAGGCGGCAACCGCTTTCGCGGGCTGTACAACATCATCCTTAAGTCGGTGGGGGCGGCGGCCAAGCTCGACCCGGCCGTGCGGCTGGACTACGCCGTGGACTATGCCGAGCGCATGACCGCGCCGGGCTACTACTTCATGGACACGCCCGGCAACGACTTGGAGAGCATCGCCGGGCAGGTGGCGGGCGGCGCGAACCTGATCATGTTCACCACCGGCAACGGTTCCATCACCAACTTTCCGTTTGTGCCGACCATCAAGGTGATGACGACCACGGCGCGCTACCGGCTGCTGGAGCGCGAGATGGACCTCAACGCCGGGGCCTACCTCGACGGCACGCCGCTGGCCGACCTGACGCGCGCGGCGCTCGACCTTACCGTTGAGATTGCCTCGGGCGCGGCCAGCAAGGGCGAGCAGGCCGGGCACACCCAGGTGTCTATCTGGCGCAACTGGCGGCAGACCGGGCCGGGGCAGGTGGCCGCAGTGCTAGCCGCGCCCGAGCCGGACGGCCACCCGCTGCCTATCCGGTCCGACGATGTGGTCGAGCGGCCCTTCAACATTCCGCTGCGCCGGTCAGGCGCGCGGCTGGCGGCCGACCAGGTCGGGCTGATCCTGCCCACCAGCCTGTGCGCCGGGCAGATCGCGCGGCTGGCGGCCAACCGCTTGAATGCGCTGGGGCTGGGGCGCGAACAAGGGCTGTCGCGCTTTGTGGCCCTGGTGCACACCGAGGGCTGCGGCGCGGCCGGGCACTCGACCGGCGCTATGTATCACCGCACGCTGTTGAACTATATGGCCCATCCGCTGGTGGCGCGCGGCCTGTTCTTGGAGCACGGCTGCGAGAAGACCCACAACGACTACATGCGCGCGCGGCTGGCGCAGGCCGGCGGCGACCCGGCGCACTACGGCTGGGCCAGCGTGCAACTCGACGGCGGTATGGACGCGGTGCTGAACAAGATCGAAGCCTGGTTTCGGCAGACGCTGCTGGCGCTGCCCGCCCCCAGCGAGCGCGACGCCGGGGTGGGGGGCCTGACGCTCGGCTTGCTCTCGGCCGGGCCGGTGCCGGCGGGGCTGGCCGAGGCGTTGGCGCAGGTCACGCGCAGCATCGTCAGCGCGGGCGGCACGGTGGTCGTCCCGGCCAGAGCGACGCTGCTGCAAGCGGCCGGCTATGTGCACCACACGCTGGTGGACGATGCTGCCCCCGCCTCGCTGGCCTATGGGCAGGCGGCCGGCGAGCGCGGCTTTCACATCATGGCGACGCCGTCGGCCCACTGGGTCGAGATGCTGACCGGGCTGGGCGCGACCGGCGTTGAGGTGCTGTTGGCCTTCCCCGGCGAGCGCCCGGCGCAGAGCCACCCGCTGGTGCCGATGGTGCAGGTGTCCGTCGGCGCGGCGGCGGGTTTCGACCTGGCGCTGACCGGCGACCCAGCGGCCTGGGCCGAGCAGCTCTTACAGTTGGTGGCGGACGTGGCGGCCCGCCGCTATGTGCCGCGCCGCTTCGCCCAGGGCGATGTGGACTTCCAACTTACGCGCGGGCTGCTGGGCGTGACGGTGTAGGCGGCCGTGCGCCCTGCCCCCGACAAAAAATCACCGGCCGGGCTGCGATCAGTCCGGCCGGTGGTAGTCAAGCCTCAAGTTGGTTGACCTGGTCTGGGTTACCGCGCGGCGCGGCCAGCGGCGCGCTGCTGCGCGTCAATCACCGCCACCGCGGCGATGGCGACCACTTCGTCCACGTCGTCGCCGGCCTGGAGCACATGCACCGGCGCGTCTAGCCCCAGCAAGATCGGGCCAATCGTCTCCGCCCCGCCCAGGCGTTGCAGCAGCTTGTAAGACACGTTAGCCGCTTCCAGGTCGGGGAAGATCAGCACGTTGGCCGCCTTGACCTGGCTGAAGGGGAAGCGGCTCTCCATCAGCTCGGGCACCACGGCCACGTCGGCCTGCACCTCGCCATCCACGGCCAGGCCCGGCCGGCGGGCGCGCACCAGTTCGGTGGCCCGCCGCACCTTGGCGGCCAGCGGGTGCTGCACGCTGCCGAAATTAGAGAACGACAGCATCGCCACGCGCGGGGTCAGCCCCAACCGCTCGGCGAAGTTGGCCGCCAGGATGGCGATCTCGGCCAGGTCTTCGGCCGTGGGGTCAATGTTGACCGTGGCGTCGCTGAAGACGTACACCTCGCCCTTGATGATGACCACGTACGCGCCGGCCGCTTTGTGGATGCCGGCCTCGGTGTGAAAGACCTGCAAGGCCGGGCGGATGACCTCCGGGTACTCGTAGGTCAGGCCGGACACAAAGGCGTCGGCGTCGCCCTGCTGCACCATCATCAGGCCAAACAGGTTCGGCTCGCGCACGTGCTCGGCGGCGTGCTGGCGGGTGACGCCCTTGCGCTGGCGCAGCCCAAAGTAGGCCTCGGCGTAGCCGGCCTGGCGCGGGCTGGTGTTGGGGTCGAGCGACTCGGGCGAAAAGCGCAGGCCCAGGTCAGTGACCATTCGGGCAATCACGTCGCGCCGCCCTAGCAAGATCGGCTGGCCGATGCCTTCTTCCACAATCTGGGCCGCGGCCCGGATGATCTTGCTCGATTCGCCCTCGGCCAGGACGATGCGCTTGGGCTGGGCCTTGGCCTTGTTGATGATGGCCCGGCGCACGCGGTGGCCGGGGCCGAGTCGAGCCGCCAACTGCTCGCGGTACTCGTCCAGGTCTAGCTCCAGGCGCGCCACGCCGCTGCGCATGGCGGCCTCCGCCACGGCCGGGGCCTCCCACAGCAGCACGCGCGGATCGAGCGGTTTGGGGATCAGGTAGTCCGGCCCGAAGGCCAGCGCTTCGATGCCATAGGCGTTCAGCACGGCGTCGGGCACGTTTTCGTGCGCCAGCGCCGCCAGCGCGCGGGCCGCCGCGATCTTCATGGCCTCGTTGATGGCGCGCGCCCGCACATCCAGCGCGCCCCGGAAGATGAACGGGAAGCCCAGCACATTGTTGATCTGGTTGGGATAGTCGGAGCGGCCGGTGGCGACCAGGGCGTCGGGGCGAGCGGCTTTGGCTAGCTCGTACTTGATTTCGGGGTCGGGGTTGGCCATGGCGAAGATCATCGGCTGGGCGGCCATGCTCTTGGCCATCTCGGGCGTCAGGACATCCTTGACCGACAGGCCCAGGAACACGTCGGCCCCGTGCATGGCGTCGGCCAGCGTGCGGGCGTCGGTCGGCGCGGCCAGGCGGGCCTTGAACTCGTTCATGCCCTCCGCGCGTCCGGCGTAGACCACCCCGCGCGTATCCACCAACAGGATGTTCTCGCGCCGCACACCCAGGGTCACGTACAACTCGCCGCAGGCAATCGCCGCCGCGCCCGCGCCCGAGATCACCACGCGCAGTTGGGCCACGTCTTTGCCCGTGACCTCCAGCCCGTTGAGCAGCGCCGCCGACGAGATGATGGCCGTGCCGTGCTGGTCGTCGTGGAACACCGGGATGTCGAGCATCTCGCGCAGCTTCTGCTCGATGTAGAAGCACTCGGGCGCCTTGATGTCTTCCAGGTTGATGCCGCCAAACGTGGGTGCGATGGCGCGCACGACGTTGATGATCTCGTCCGGGTCGCGGCTGTCCACCTCGATGTCGAACACGTCCACGTCGGCAAAGCGCTTGAACAGCACGCCCTTGCCTTCCATCACCGGCTTGGCGGCCAGCGCGCCCCGGTCGCCCAGGCCCAGGATGGCGGTGCCGTTGGAGACGACCGCCACCAGGTTGGCCTTGGCGGTGTACTCGTAAGCGCTGTTGGGGAAGCGCTCTAGCTCCTCCACCACCTTGGCGACGCCGGGCGTGTAGGCCAGCGAGAGGTCGCGCTGGGTGGCGAGCGGTTTGGTCGCCGTGACCTCGATCTTGCCGGGCCGGCCCCGGCGGTGATATTCAAAGATGTCTTGCAGCGTAATGGTCATTGAGTTTCCTCAAACAGCTAGGTTGTGAAGTCAATTCTACTCCTTCCGGCCCTCAAGCTTCAAGTGAGTTGCCGCGCCGGTACAAGCAACCCGCTGAATTTCTCGACTCGGAAGGCCGGGCCAAGTAGGCAAACCGACGAAAGGCTATGGCTCAGGTGGGACTGATAGTTGTCGTGGCACGCCGGCGGCGTCGCGCTCGATCCGCAGCGCCTCGTTAAAAAGAGGTGTACAGGGCAGCGGTGCCAGCCAGCACTGGTCGGCTACGGTTGGCACATGCACGGCCTCCCCCTGGGCAGTGAACAGTATTACCGTGTCCGCCTGAACTACCTCCGGCCACTCCAGCAGATAGGCGGTGGCCCCGGTGTGTACCAGGCCAACCGTGTGCACGCAAAGGTTGTCAGGGAAGTTGAGTCTCCGGTAGGATACAGATCGGTCAAATCCAACCCTAGCGGAGGCTCAAGATGGACTATAGCACCGAAAGTATTGCCGAGATCGGCCAGCAGGTG
>Ga0163153_10002858_pt1 | contig 24062 bp, 13 predicted proteins | sample OliLakLV19MP6IB1_FD_148629 | JGI IMG/M metagenome (GOLD analysis project Ga0163153, IMG submission 148629) | Freshwater microbial mat bacterial communities from Lake Vanda, McMurdo Dry Valleys, Antarctica - Oligotrophic Lake LV.19.MP6.IB-1 | ecosystem: Environmental > Aquatic > Freshwater >...
CCTTTGCATTTGAGTAATTCATAAATTTTGCTGGTCAGTTGCCTGCATTGCTGCGCAAGGGCTTCTGATAAATCGGCAGGCGTCACTTCCTTTGATTTCCCTTCATATTTGGCGGCAAAATCAAAAAATTCGGTCTCTGGAATAATTTCAGTGATCGGCAGTACTAAAACTTCGCCGTTGACCCGCAAAACGCCGTTGGAGAATTCGCGGCCCGGCATAAATGCTTCCACCATCACTTCATTGCTGTACCCGAATGCATCCACAATGGCAGGAAGCAGCGCTTCAGTCGTTTTTACCTTGGTAACGCCGAAACTGGAACCATGGTCATTGGGTTTTACAAAAAGTGGAAGGCCCAGTTGAAGCAATCGTTCCACATCTACGGGAGCGCCTTTTTGCAAGAGTTCGGAAGGCGCCATCGGCACCTGGCAGGGCGCCAGTTGCAGTTTGGTGTTGTGTTTGCTCATGGTAAGCGCGCTCACGTAACCATCGCAGCAAGTGTAAGGAATGTCCATCATTTCGAGGTAGCCCTGCATTTTGCCATCTTCGAGCGGGCTGCCGTGTAAAGCGGCAAATGCAACGTCGAAATGAATTTTTTCTCCGTCGGCAAGACGAAGGGAGAAATCATTTTTATCTATGGCAATACCGGAATCCATATCCCGCCAGTCGGCTTTTTGAATATCTATCAGGAAAGTACGATAGCGATCGGAGGGTAAATTTTCGCGTACAACCTGTCCGCTTTTTAGCGAGATCACCCGCTCTGCGGAGTCGCCTCCGGTAAGAATGGCAATATTTTTCATGTTATAAAAGGAATTATTTTTCTTTGGGCAAAAGTAGCCAAAGTCGTCCAAAACGATTCACTTTTCGCGCTTCCTGCAAACCTTTTTGGCCCAGGCCGGAATACAGGTCAATTCGTTTGGTAGTTTTAATCGCTCCGCCCCGATCCTGGGCAAAAATGATCCGGTAGATGTATCCTTTCAATTTGCCGGAGGCATCTATATCGGGCAATTCGGCCAGGAGCGTACTACCGATAGGAATGTACCGGGTGTCAACAGCCACAGAATAACCCGGTGTGAGCGGGAAAAAACCTGCGCCAAGCACCTTTTCACCGACATCCTTAAAAAAAACATACGTTCCTCCGGCGCCTCTTACGGAACCGCCAAAACCAAAATGCTCGCGTTTCCCATCGGTAAACTGGACCATGCAGGAGCCTTGCAACTGGGCGTTTCTGAGCTCTTTCTGAGAAGGCAACCACGCTAGTTCAAGGTCTTTTCCCGCAAGTGCCCCGGCTTCAATGGCAGCCGGACTGGGTACGCCGGATTCGGGCCGGCGCAGCATGGGAACGGGGAATTCCGGTGTTTGAACACGACTTGCTTTGATCAATGGGGTATAGTAACCGGTTACCCGCACCTTGTCTTTTTTCAGATCGGTATTAATACTGTAAAAATCAAAGGTAGTATGGAGCACGTTCGGATCGAGTAATTGTACGCTTTGTAGCAGTTCCACAGTACGCAACATTTCACTTTTGGAAATACCGGACGAACCCCTGGCCGGCGTATCGCTGCGGCGCAGAAAGTTGGCCTGCTCATACATCGCCTGCAACATCATGGGGTCAAATGCCAGGTAGGGAATCGTATCAGGGCCGCCGGGGCGAAACACGGAGGGGGAAAGTTTGCGTTTTTGCCGGCTGTCTTTTTTTAGTCCCTGCGATGGCTCCTGAGTCATTCTTACCGTGTCCGAATTTTTGACACGGTCAATACTGCTGACGACCACACTTTCAGGAGAAGCTTTAAATGGAATAGGCACCTCGTTTGGCTGATGTTGAGACATCATCCAAAGAGTAGCCAGGCAAGCGACCAGTGGGATCGCGTCAAAGAGTAACACTTTTTTTGTCAGCGACATACGGGAGGGATTGCTTTCGCTTTGTCAAATGTAGAAAGTTTGCGGGTAATGTCGCTCGTCTGACAATAAATTTCTGCAAAGGATCGGCGCGGAGATTTAAGGGGATAAGTGAAAAGGCAAAAAGGAAAAAGGCAAAAAGCAGTGTTAGTCAATGAGTTACAGAAGCATTGTGCCGAACAATTTTGTCTGCCTGATTATGGCAAAATAAGTTGGATATGACGGGCTATATCAGTGCCGGCCGGGTGCAAAATCGCCCAGATTCCGATTTGGCGGGCCGCTTCCACATTGGTTTCGAGGTCATCGAAAAAAACAGATTCTCCTGCCAGGATTTCAGCATCGGCCAGGACATATTCATATATGTCGCGATCGGGTTTGCGCAACCGAATGAGGTGCGAGAAATACACGCCGTCAAAATACTTCATTTCATAGTCGTGAATTTGGTGTTCCCGCACCATGTAGTCGGCTATCCAGCGCTCATGCAAGTCATTGATATTGCTGAGCAGGAACAATTTATACCGCTGCCGGAGCTGAAGCAATAAATCGAAACGGTGTTTGGGCATACCGATAAAAATCGAGTTCCAGGCCTGCACGACCTGTTCTTTTGAGAGTGGGCAAGGACCGGCAAAACGAATGGCTGCTACAAACTCATCCGTGCTCAGTCCGCCCGTTTCATACAGTTCAAAGATACGGTCGCGGCCCAGTTTAGCGCGCGCCTGTTCAAACTGATCGCCCCACAAGCGCTGGAATTCCCGTTCGACAGCCGGGAGATCGAGGTCCATCAGGACGTTGCCGAAATCGAAAATGATGTTTTTAATATGTTCCATGGCGGGGCAAAGTTGAGGTTTTCAGACAAAATTTTATTCTAAAACTACCAAATCCCATCACCAACTGCCGACGAGAGTAGTACCTTTGCAGCGCTTTAACCAAATTATTATCCAACCATAAAAACGGGATCCGGGATTGTCAGGGTATGGCATCTTCTTTCCCACCTTTTGCAACATGGCTCGTGTCGAACTCGTAATGCCCAAAATGGGCGAAAGTATCATGGAAGCCACCATCCTGAAATGGCGCAAAAAAATCGGTGAGCGCATCGACCTCGATGAGGCAGTTCTCGATATTGCCACGGACAAAGTGGACAGCGAAGTCCCGTCTCCGGTATCGGGTGTATTGATGGAAATTCTTTTTCAGGAAGATGATGTTGTGCCCATCAATAAGGTGATTGCAATCATTGAAACCGATGCTGCCAATGCCCAGCCTGCTGCATCGCCCGCGGTAAGCCAGCCGACCCTGTCGAATGGTCACAGCGAAGCAGCGGCAGTCCCATACGTGCCTGCCTCAGAATCCGCCATGGCGCAGCAACCCCTTGCCATCGGTGCATCGGGCCGGTTTTATTCGCCGCTGGTGCGCACGATTGCCAAAGAAGAACGGATCAGCCAGGCAGAACTCGAGGCCATTCCCGGTTCCGGTCAGGATGGGCGCGTTACAAAAAAAGATATGCTGGCCTATGTTGCGCATCGCCAGGGTAGTGGCCAAACGGCTGCCGCACCGGTAGCGCCTGCCGTGGTGGCTGCACCGCCTGCTATGGCAAAAACGGCCACCGCAGTCAGTATGGGCGGCAATGTCGAGATTGTGGAAATGGACCGGATGCGCAAACTCATTGCCGACCACATGGTGATGAGTAAACAGACCAGCCCGCATGTCACTTCATTTGTAGAGGTGGATGTAACCGATATGGTCAACTGGCGCAACCGGGTGAAAGAGCCGTTTAAAAAGCAATACGGCGAAAACATCACGTTTACACCTATATTTATGGAGGCCATCGCCCGGGCTATCCGCGATTTTCCGATGATTAATATTTCTGTGGACGGCACCCGCATCATCGTTAAAAAAGACATCAACATTGGGATGGCCGCCGCACTGCCTTCCGGCAACCTGATCGTTCCTGTGATAAAAAATGCCGACCTGCTCAATTTGGCCGGTCTGACAAAACAGGTTAATGACCTGGCCGCCCGGGCGCGGCAAAATCAGCTCAAACCGGAAGATATTCAGGGTGGTACTTTTACCCTCACCAATGTCGGCACGTTCGGCAATGTGATGGGTACGCCGATCATCAATCAACCGCAGGTGGCTATTTTGGCTGCCGGGGCAATCCGCAAAAAACCGGCGGTACTCGAAACGCAATACGGCGACGTTATCGCGATCCGGCAGATGATGTTCCTTTCTCTTTCCTACGATCACCGCGTTGTGGATGGCAGCCTGGGCGGCTCTTTCCTGCGCCGGGTAGCCGATTATCTGGAGCAGTTTGACGCGAACAGAGCGGTTTGAGTGTATGGTATTTCGTGTATGGTGTTTTGTGTTTGGGGGTGCTTTGCCTTTAGCAATAGTGGGTATTTTGGCCAAATTAATGCAGCAGCCAAAGGCGAAGCGCCCCAAACACCAAACACCATACCCTAAATACCATCAAACCTCCATCCTTTGCCGGCATAAAAATCAAGCAGCGCCGGCAGGGCGTATCGAAGATTGCATTCTGCCTTCAGGCTGTCGTGCAATACGACAATAGAGCCTGGCTGGACATGCCGCCTGATGTTGTCGAAACATTTTTGTGGTGAAATGCCCTGGTCAAAATCACCGCTTAAGACGTCCCACAGGACGATCTGGTAATTTTTTTTCAAAGCAGTAGCCTGGGCAGTACGCAGGCGGCCATAAGGCGGACGAAATAAATTGCCGGGAACCCGTTCGGCGCATTGTTGTACGTTGTGCAGGTAGGCGTCCGTATCCGTTTTCCAGCCATTCAAGTGTTGGTGGGTATGATTGCCCACAGCGTGACCTTCCGTTAATATTTGTTGGAAAATATCAGGATGCCGCTGTACATTTTCACCCACACAAAAAAAAGTGGCTTTGGCATCGAACTGGCGCAGGGCATCTAGCACCCAGGGCGTTACAACCGGAATAGGGCCGTCGTCGAAAGTCAGGTGCAACACCCGTTCCCCGGTAGGTACTCGCCAGGTATAATCGGGCAACAGGCGTTGAATAAAAGCGGGGGTTTTAACTAAATACATGAGGTGATGGTGTGAAGGTTTTGCCAATTAACGACATGATGGTTCCGCAAAAGAAGAAAACTGTTACTTTTGCTGCAAGTATATTCAAAGCGCGACGGCTGTCATTTCGGTCGCCGCGCATTTTTTTCTCCCATGACGACGAATCCGGACTACAAGGTAAAGAAGCAATATCTTTGTGGTTCAGATTTTTTATAGTTTAATATACATGCCTGTTCGCGTAAGATTCGCTCCTTCTCCTACCGGCGCACTGCATATTGGCGGTGTGCGTACTGCACTGTACAATTATCTCTTTGCCAAACAGCAGGGGGGTGCATTTATCCTTCGTATCGAAGATACCGACCGAACCCGTTATGTGCCGGGCGCCGAGGAATATATTATCGAGACCTTAAAATGGGTGGGCCTGCTGCCCGACGAAGGCGTAGGTTTTGGCGGCGACAAAGGCCCGTATCGCCAAAGTGACCGCAAGGAAATATACCATCAGTATGCACACGAACTGGTTCAACGCGGACATGCCTACTATGCTTTCGATACCCCGGAAGAACTGGCTGTCCGAAAGCAGGCGGAAGAAAATTTTACCTACAATCAACTGACTCGCAGCGGTTTATCCAACAGTCTGACCCTTTCGGAAAAGGAAGTGGAAAGCCGCCTGAAAGCGGGACTTCCTTTTGTGGTACGCCTGAAAGTGGAACCAGGGCGCTCGATTCACGTCCACGACCTGATTCGGGGCGAAGTGGTTTTTCAGAGCGGGGAATTAGATGACAAAGTGCTGCTGAAAGCAGACGGGATGCCCACCTATCACTTAGCCAATATCGTGGACGACCACCTGATGGAGATTACGCATGTTATTCGGGGAGAGGAATGGCTTCCCAGTACGGCGCACCACGTATTGTTATATGAGGGTTTTGGCTGGACGGATACGATGCCAGTTTTTTCGCATTTGCCGCTCATTTTAAAACCCGTCGGCAATGGTAAACTGAGCAAGCGCGACGGTGCAAAATTTGGTATGCCTGTATTCCCATTAGAGTGGGAAGGCGCTACGCCGGAAGAAAGTTTCAGCGGTTTTCGAGATACCGGATTTTTGCCCGAGGCAACCATCAACTTCCTCGCTTTATTGGGCTGGCACCCTGGAGGCGATCAAGAAATGTTTTCTTTACAAGACCTGATACAGGCGTTTTCCATAGATCAGATTAGTAAAAGCAGCGCCCGTTTTGATTACGAAAAAGCAAAATGGTTCAACCAGAAATATATTCAGGCAGCCAATAACGATTTGCTGGCCTCTTATATCCGCCCGCTGGCAAACGCTAAAGGATACGAGGCAACGGATGCATACCTGGAGCAAGTGGCGGCCCTGATGAAAGAACGGGTGACCTTTCTGCCGGATTTCGTCGAGACGGGGTATTATTTATTTGAACCGGTACGGGAATACGACAAAGAAACGTTTCAGAAGAAATGGACGCCACCCATCGCAGAAATTTTTAATGAATTAACGGGAATGGTGGCTACTTTTGAACCTTTTAACGGGGCTGCATTAGAAGAAGCAGTCAAACATTTTATCCATGAAAAAGCGGTGAAACCAGGCGACATCCTGCCCCTCCTGCGCATCGCACTGGCCGGTACGATGAAAGGACCTGCCGTATTTGATATGGCCGTGGCTTTGGGGCGCAATGAGACTTTACGGCGTTTGCAGGCACTTTCCGAATTAGGTTAATACTCATCTGAAAACAATTGATCTACCCATGCCCAAACAGAAAAAAACAACCCGATCGTCCCCAAACGAAAAATCTGAAAAGCAAGACAAGGCTTTAAAAAACATTGAGATCAGGGTAAATACACTTGGTCAGATTGAAAGGGATTTCAATATCGATGACATTAATGCATTTTTGGATAAGAACGTACCTGATAAGAAGTTTGAAGAATAGTTTTTTTAATCTGATCAACCGAAAATATCCCTTTTACACTTGGATTGGTGTTCCCAGATCGATCCGGTAAATGAACTCGTCCGTATGGCAAACCGGTTACGCAAAACTTTGCGGGCAATACCTTATATCTGTGGTATTTGTTTATGCCTTCTTCCCGCTCAACTTCTGGTAGCCCAGAGTAGTTTTTTTAACGTGCCTCCATTAACCGTGGTACCCATTTCTGTGGGTGCCAATTGTACGGTAACCCTTCAGGGCAATCTCACTCCCCCTGTGGTAACTTCCACTTCGGGTGCCAATATTACCGTTTCCATGTTTGATGAAGCCGCCTCGGGCTTTACGCTGAATGACGTATGGGTGTTGGGGCAAGGCCCTGTTGTAAAGTGGTATGTAGAAGACGATCAGGGCCACTCGTTTACATTCAATTATGTGGTAGCCAATATAGTAGATACAACCCCTCCTGTATTTGATCTTACCAATGTAGACAACACGTTGACTTTAGGTTCGATTGTGGAACTACTTCCCCAAGCGCCGATACCAGCAACGGATAATTGTACGCTCCCCGCAAATCTGTCCCAGACATTTTCTGAAACCGCCCGGCCCGACACCTGCCTCGCCGGTATGATGACCCGAACCTGGGTAGTAACGGACCAATCGGGCAACAGCGCTGTTTTTACACAAACGATTACGATTGTGCAGGATAATCTGGCTCCGACGATTACGGCTCCCTTCCCCGCGAACGGATCGGCGCCCTGCGAAGCGCTGCCCGGCGCTTACCAGAGTTGGCTGGCTGCACAAACGCTTGCCTTCCAGGCAACGGATGACTCGGGTATCCGTTCCCTGACCAATAATGCACCTGCTAATTATCCACCCGCTTGCCCGGTTCCGGTGACCGTTACTTTTACGGCGACGGATCATTGTTCGCTCGTCGCTTTTCGCAGCGCCACATTTACTACTTCCGACACGGAAGGCCCCGTTATAGTGGTAGCGCCACAGGACACGGTGGCCTACTGCGCTCCCGACAGCAGCCAGTTGGACAAACTGAGTGAATGGATCGATACCTATGCTTATTCTCAGATTATAGATTCCTGTTCGGGTGTCAATTACCGTATCGAAATCAATAATACGGAAGTAGATTCGGCACAGGTCGTCGCGGCATTTCTGGCATCCTACACAAATGGATGTGGTGCGCAAGTCATTGGAGGTCAATCATATAACAAGGTTCGCGCTTCCGTTACCATCGACCTTTTTGTCGAAGATGCCTGTGGCAATGAAACCTTTGCCGGCCAGGCAACTTTTGCTGCGATTGATACGCTGCCGCCTGTTATTACCGGGGTAAATACTACGGAAGAATGTGGTTCCACAGCCAACGACAACGTGGCGCTGCAAACCTGGATCAATGCGCATGGAAATGCCACCATCACCGACGAATGTTCCGCCACGTCCTGGGTCAATTTTTCCTACCAGACTTCTACCGGACAATCCGGGAATGGTTTTTTCAATAACGGCCCCTACCCGCAGGTGCAAGCGTACAACTGCAACTGGTGGGTGGATGTAACCTTCCGCGCTTTCGACGGATGTGGCAACCTGGGTTTGGCAACCTTGCGCTTTCAAATTCAGGACAATACGGTTCCCGTCATCGCGGGTTATCCCGATACGGTGATGCTGGCCTGTCCCAACCCCGTCCCAAGTCTTTCCCCACAGTTTGTATCGGACAACTGCGATACCAGCATGGTAATCAGTCATACCATTGTTCCGTCCGATTCGCTGTGTGATGGCTCTTATACCATGACCGTCACCTGGTCGGCTACCGATGATTGTGGCAATGTGGGAACCGCCTCCCAAACCGTGCTGGTGCGCGACACCATTGCCCCGGTTTTTAGCCTCATTCCTGCTGATAAAACGTTCCGCTGCGACACGTTTGCCCTCCCTGTCGTGCCGGTACAGGGTGTAAATATCAATGCGACGGATAATTGCAGCCCGGTAACGAGTATCACAACGCAGACGAATTCAGGGCAAAATCCTGATCCGCAAACCTGCGGGCATTATACCTACCAGATCACCCGCATTTTTACGGCGACGGACGAGTGCGGGAATACGCGTACTGCCACACAAGTGCTTTCCATTGTAGACAACCTCGGGCCAGTTTTTGCGGGTTTTCTGGATACAACGGGCGTTTGTGACGTGGCGCCGGTTTTGCCCATTCCGGTAGCGACAGACGCATGCAGCGGTCTGACTGCAACACCCGATACGGTAAGCGTCGTTCAGACGCCTGGCGCTTGCGCGGATGCTTATACGCTGACCATTACCTGGATTGCCACTGATGTGTGTGACAATACCAGTGCTTTTGCCCAGAACATTGCCATTTTTGATACGGTACGACCCTTACTGACCAACATTCCACCCAATGTCACTGTTTCCTGCGATGCCATTCCTGCGCCTCCCGATCCGGCTACCTTTAATGCAAGCGACAATTGCGACGACATCGTGGAAGTGGCGCTTGTTGAATCGGAGTTGAGAAATCCCGATGTAAATAACTGCGACCATTGGACCAACTATGTTATTCGCCGCGAATGGACGGCTACCGACAATTGCGGAAATACGAACAGATACACCCAAAATATTCTTATTCAGGACAATACAGCGCCCAATCTGGTTCCGCCTGCTGCCCTGACATTAGCCAATGATCCGGGGGAATGCGGCACCGATTTCATTGTTCCGCCACCGATTTCGGTATTTGATATTTGCACGTCCCTCCCCGTCGTTATTACCCTGAGAGATACCTCTATATTGGTAAACTCATCGGGCGGCCCGAACAACACCTCTCCGGTAGATACCGTCGTATTTCAGTGGATCGCTCCAAATGTGTCGCCTGCCGCTCCGGTAACCGGGAATGCCGCATTGCGGATTTTTTTAGATAATGCGGACTCTGAACAACCCTCTGAAAGTTTTACCATTCTGGGGGAAAATAATCTTGTACTCGGCATCACCAACCCCGTTACTCCTGGCCAGTGCGGCTCCGGATTTACTGATATAAATATTTCGGAAACATTGCTGAATAACTGGCTCGCCGACGGCATACTGACGCTGCGGCTGGCGCCAAATGGTATAGGCGCCAATGCGGCCAATGCCGTTTGCGCGGGTGGTCGGGCAAGAGCGCAGCTCGATTACCAGTTTGCCAATCCACAGGTGCCGATAGCCCTGTCTTTCCAACTGGATGGTAATCCGGAAATGCCATTTCCTCCGGCAAACCCCATCTTCCTGACGCCTGGCACGCATACCATTGTCTATGCTGCTACTGATTGCGCGGGTAATAAATCCACGGCTTCCACCACTGTAACGGTGAGCGACCAGGAATTACCTGTCATAACACCCCCGCCCACACAGACGGCCTATGTGTTTCCCAATGATTGCGAAGCGCTGGTAAATTTGCCATTCCCGGATATTACGGACAACTGTGATGTTTCGGGCAGCCTCACACAGGCCTCGGCTATTCTGCCGCTTCAATTTGTAAATGATCCGAATGCAGGGCTGATTCCGGGAATGATTACCCTGAATATTGCTGGGTTGATTCCCAATGCCGTCAACGGAGGATTTCTTAAAATCCGCCACAAAGGTGATAACGACGAAACTGGCGAGTTTTTCAATATTTTTGATGAAAGCAACGCCAATTTGGGTGTTACCACCAACGGGTCGACCCCGGGAAATTGTATTGATTTTCACGAAACGATTATTCCTGTTTCCGCTGCGCAGATCAATACCTGGGCAGCCAACGGAAGCACCACGTTCAAATTGGTGGCAAATGACGAGGCGGGCACCTTCTTCGAATTTATCGAACCTTGCGGCCCCTTGCAAGCCGACCAGACAGATGGAATCAGCCGTGTGCAGGCCATCCTGGAATATAGTTTTGCCGTTGTAACCTATGAAATCAGGAACAGTGCAGATCAACTGATACAAACTGGCGGCCTGAACGGCAATGAAACCACGCTGATCCTTTCTCCCGATACTTATTCGGTGAACTACCTGACGGATGATATATACGGCCTGGAGGGAATGGCTACATTCCAGATATATGTGCTGGACACGATCAAGCCGGTAGCCATTTGCGAGTCAACCACCATTTTTGTCAATCCATCCGGGGCAGTAGGTTCCGGTTACACCCTGATACCTTCCGAAATCGACAATGGCAGTACGGATAATTGCCCGGGCGCACTGAATTTCCAACTGTCACAAAGTGTCTTTACTTGTGCCAATGCAGGAAATAACTTCAATGTGACACTCACAGTAACGGACATTTCCGGCAATGCTGCTGCCTGTACCACCATCGTGCGGGTGGAAACAGTTACCTTGAATCCGACTTATACCCCGGTTTGTGAAGGCGGTAATCTGCAGTTATTTGCCAACCCGCCTGCTGCGCCAGCAAATACATTTACCTATTTGTGGACCGGCCCCGGTTTTGGCAATAGCTTACGAAACCCGATCAGGGCGAATGCACAATTGTCGTTTGAAGGGGTCTACTCCGTCACAATTACCGGCCTGACTGGTTGTACCGCAACCGGCGTAGTGACAGTCGATCTGGTCAACCTGCCCACCCAACCGGTACTCCAGTTGGTGAATACCAATCTTTGCGGCGGAGATAATATACATCTGAATACGCCGACTTATGGCGGCAGCAATGTCACGTACCAGTGGTTTCTGGGCATTCCGGGCAACGCGATTTTATTGGGTACTACCGGACAACCCAATTTTATATTATCGGAAGCAGATGCGGGTACCTATCAGTTTTTTGTTAAGGTACTGGCTGACGGCTGCACATCTTTGAACTCAGAAGTATTAACCGTTAACGTGGCTATCCGACCGATAGCGCAATTGGATCAGGAGGTCATTAATGTCTGCGGAGGACAGCCCATTGTGCTGGGCACACCTTCCCAGGGTACGGGCATGACCTATAGCTGGATGGGGCCGGGATACCAGAGTACCTTGCAATATCCACCCCCTATTTTGAGCGCCGCTCCTTTTAATGCAGGTACTTACAAGCTGATTGTTACCCAGAACGGGTGTGCTTCAAAACCAGCCAATGTACAAGTAATTGTACGGCCTAAACCTCCAAAACCGCAACTGAGCGGTTCCAATCAGGTCTGTGAAGGTGCCACAGTGATCTTGTTAGCGAATACTCCGACGGCAGCACAGTATATCTGGGAAGGCCCCGGTTCAAATATTATTAATACGACGACGAATTCACTGACCCTGCCAAGCATCATGGTGCCCGATTCGGGCGCATGGAAAGTGCGGGTTGTGCAGCAGGGTTGTTTGTCAGACTGGTCCGACTCCATCGTTATTCGCATACAGCAATACCCCGACGTAACAGCCGGCTCCAATAGCCCGCTTTGTGCAGGCTCCGGACTGAACCTTGCGGCAACGGCGAATATCAGCAACCTCAGCTGGTGCTGGACAGGCCCTAATAATTTTATTAATTACCAGCAATTCGTTACCATACAGCCGCCTGTGTCGGGAACGTACAAAGTAGTAGGCAAAACGAGTTTCGGGTGCTTTGATTCCGCTTTTGTCAACGTAAACGTCATTCAAGCTCCGGTGATCGATTCGATTTGGAATGTAGCCCCTATTTGTTCGGACGGCTCGACGGATGCGGTTTTATCTGCCAATGTTTCGAGTCCGAACGGGCCGCTTATGTATCTGTGGACCGGCCCGGGCGGCCCGATTTCCGTCGACCCTACGCTGATCATTCCGGATGTTTCGACTGTGAACAACGGCCCTTATACCTTGCTGGTTACGGATGCATTCGGTTGCCCGTCCATTCCAAAAACCACGACCGTCAATGTCGGTGCGCCATTAGTGATCCCGATATTGAGCCAGCCAGCTGCCGTATGCGTCGGTACGCCTGTCACGATTTCCGTTACCAATGCCGGGCAATACAATCCCAGCGCCAAATTTATGTGGATTCGTCCTTCCGGCGATACCCTGACGATGCAGTCTTTCCTGAATTTTGCCAATTCGCAGGTAGCGCAATCAGGCGCATATTCCGTTTTCGTCAATGATGGCATTTGTAAATCGGATACTTCTGCGCCGGTCAATATTTCGATTAATGCCATTCCTGCTGCGCCCATACTATCTGCCAATACACCTGTTTGTGAAGGCGATGTACTTGAACTCAACAGCAATAATATTCCCGGAGCATCCTATATGTGGACAGGGCCTTCTGGTTTTAGCGCTGCCATACAAAACCCAACGCGCCAGCCTGTTACACTGAGTTTTGCAGGTAATTATTCTTCCATTATAAACCTCAACGGCTGCGTTTCTCCTGCATCTGTTATAGCCGTTGAAGTGACCCCCAGGCCGAAAAAACCTTTAATAATACCGCCTTTCCCGGCTTCGATTTGTCTGGATCAAGCCGGAACGAGCCTGACGCTTACCATCAGTGCCACGTCAGCCACACCAGGCGCTCAATATGTCTGGATCAACCAGACAAATGACACGATTGCAGGGCCTTTGAGTAGCCTGAACACCACTTTAACCAATCTGGATGCTTTATTTACCCCGGGCTTACATACTTTTCGCGCTATTTCCTGGAGAAATGGTTGCGATTCGGAAATTTCCAGCCCGGTCACCGTGTCCTTTGACACTATTCCCAATAATACCGCTTTTGCAGGGGTAGACGGCCCTGTCTGTGTGGCCCAACCCATTATCCTCGGCGCGTCTGCTCCAACAGCCGGCTCTACTGGTCAATGGAGCCAGTTGGGGGCTCCGCCGGTGGTGACCATTGCCAGCCCGGGCAATCCAAATTCAACTGTAACAGGTGCGACACCGGGCAATACCTATCAGTTTATATGGTCGCTTTCCAGCGGTGGCTGTATGAATTACAGCCGTGATACGGTTACTCTTCAGGCGCAAGCACTCGAGTTGCCTTTCGCCGGAGCGGATATTTTCACCTGTACCGTAAAAGAGATAAGGCTTGCCGCAACACAAGGACAAATGGTGAGTGGCGTTTGGAGCCAGTTGCCTTCTCAGGCCAATCTGGGGATTTCCATCACGGAGCCATTGAATCCACAAACGCCGATTGCCGGCACAGCCCTGACGCCCGGGAATATTTACTATTTCTACTGGACTTTGGGCAATCCGGGATGCGGTACACTGACTGATACGGTTGCCGTACATATCTTTAGTCAGAAGCCCAATGCAGGTCCGGATCAATTTATCTGCAACAACCAGGATTGTACGCTGCTGGATGCCTCCAATTTGCAGGCCTTCGAGTTTGGATTCTGGGCCAGTTTGAATCCGCAAATCACTTTTACCACACCGAGCAGCGATCAAACTACCATCTGCGGCTTGCAACCCGGCCCGAATACCATGATATGGGCTACGAATAATGGATTTTGCGGCGCTGATTCCCGCGATACAGTGATCGTCAATTTTGAATTGTTTCCAACGGCAAATGCAGATGCTGTCGAAGTGCTCTTTGGCGCATCGGCTACCATGAATGTGTTGGGTAACGATGTCGTACCCAATCAGTTTAGTGTGGAAATTACGGTGCCTCCGGCACATGGTCGAATCGATATAACCGGCGTGGGTACCTATGTATATCAGCCAAATTCTAACTTTTCCGGTTCGGATCAGATGGAATACGAATTGTGCAACCTGCGCTGTCCAGATGCCTGTAGTTACACAACTGTGGTGTTTAATGTTGCCGGACCGGGCGAGTGCTTTCTGCCGAATATCATTACACCGAATAACGACAACCTGAATGATGCCTTTATCGTTCCTGAATCCTGTCTGGCAGGAGAGGGCGGCGTGATAGTGGAACTGACCGTTTTCAACCAGTGGGGCGACCAGGTATTCCACGCGGTGCCTTACCTGAACGATTGGGAGGGGACTTATAATGGCAATCCATTACCCCCCGGTACTTATTTCTACGTGGTGCAGTTTAGTACGAATGACGAACCGAAAAAGGGATTTTTGATTATTCAGCAATAAGCAGACTCGTCAGTTTGCCTTTTGCAATTTTGCTTTTTCCTCATAGCGGCCCCCCGCTTAACCGCTGATAGTATGAAAAAAATATACGTCATTGTTCTTTTGTGTATGTGTTCTCAGGCCCTTTGGGCGCAGCAGGATATTTTGTACACACAGTTCATGTTCAATAAACTGGCGCACAATCCCGGTTATGCTGGCAGTTTCGAGTCGCCGACTTTGGTTGCAGTGTATCGCAACCAGTGGATGGGACTGGAAGGTGCCCCCAATGCCCAGATACTATCGTACAACCAGCGCATCCTCAACAACCGCGTCGGACTGGGCGGCAACCTGAGCCGCAGCAGCATCGGCATTACCAGCAGCCTGACCTTAGATGTGACTTATGCCTACCGCATTCCGTTTAAAAGGGGTACGCTGAGCATTGGATTACAGCCCAGCGTGCGCTATTTCAGGCAAAACTGGGCGGATCCGCGTCTGAGAGCCATCGATCAAAACGACTTGTCCATACCAATCGAACCGAGCAACAAATATCTACCCAATGTAGGCTTCGGCGCTTTTTATACCGGACACAAATGGTATGCAGGCGTTGCCATTCCGCGTCTGGTGGCCAATAATATCGATTTTTCCGAGTTCGGATCGGAAATATCGCGGGAAGTACAGCACATCAATGCAATGGGTGGCATTACTTTTCATTTGACCGAAGAGATCGATCTGACGCCGCAAGCGCTTTTGCGCTACGTTTTCAACGCCCCGTTTGACGCAGACATTAATGTAAGTCTAATGTTAAAAAGAAAATTTTATGTCGGCGCCACTTACCGGGTCGGCGGCGATACCAACGGGGCCGGAGAAAGCGTTGATGCTTTACTGGGTCTTCAGGCTACTGAAAACCTGTTTATGTGCCTGTCTTATGATATCGGTCTTACCCGCCTCCGCAAATTCAACAACGGCTCGGTGGAAGCCACTGTACGCTGGTATTTCAATCCGCCGGCGGATATTTCGGATGGCGACATTGAAAATCCACTTGGTTACTAATTTATTAAAAATCAATTGTTTATCATACAAATGTTTCAAAAAATAATCTTTAGTTTTTCCCTGCTGCTGCTTTGTTCGCTGACGGTATTTGCCCAGAATTCGTCCAAAAGCAAATCCAAAGACCGCTATCGCGAAAAAGACGACCGGCGTTATCCGGTGCGGGTAGAAAACGCGAAAGAACTCAACTCGAAGGACACGGATTATGCACCCATGTTTTACGACGGGGGCATCATGTTTGTATCGAGCCGGCCCAGCAGGGGCGCCACCGCCAAATTCCACGAGGTGTATTTTTCGCCTTTTGATGTGATCGGCCAGCCGTCCACACCCTCGTTGTTTGAATTCAACGTCGATAAAAAATCGGAGTTCCACGAAGGGCCTATGACTTTTACCCGTGATTTTAAACGCGCTTTTATTACCCGGAACAACAACAAGGACGGGGTGATCAAAGCAGACAAAACGGGCAAAAAATCGGTGCTCAAAATATATGAAACCCGTTTTGGTTTCCCGGACTGGACGGCTCCTTTTGAACTGGCTTTCAACAGCGATGAATATTCCTGTAAGCATCCGAGCCTTAGCCCCGATGGTACCAAGTTGTTTTTTGCGTCGGACATGCCGGGCGGTTATGGCGGTTTTGATATTTACGTGGTAGGCAAAACCACCGATGGCTGGGGAGAGCCGATCAACCTGGGCGAAACGATCAATACGCCGCAACAGGAGTTATACCCTTTTATCAGTCTGACCGGCGCTTTGTTTTTTTCTTCCAACGGGCATTCCAACTCCCTGGGAGGCCTCGATATTTACTTTGTTACGAAGCCGCTGACCGATCCTTCGGAAATCGTCAACATGGATACGCCGTTCAATTCCTCCGGCAACGACCACAGCTTTATCATCGATAAAGACGGTAAACGCGGCTTTTTTGCCAGCGACCGGGTAGGCGGATACGGCAAGGAAGACATTTACAAATTTGAAGCGGATAAGGGTCTGGAAGGCACCGGCAAACCGGAAGTCAACCCGGTTGCTATCACCGTTCTGGATGCCAAAACCAACCAGCCAATCAAAGGCGCCTCTATCCGCATCCTGCAACCTTCAGATGACGGCTTTATCAGCGGCACCAAAGATTTTTACACCTTCGACCTGCTGCCTGTACAAAACCAGCCCAATGCCCTGAGCCTGCAACTCGTGCGAAAGGGTGCCGAAGACCTGGGCAAACCCGATCTTTTCTCCAATGTGGCCGGAGAAGCCAAAACGGAGTTTGTGCGTTATCGCAGTTACCTGGTGTTGGTCAGCGTGGACGGCTACCGCACCAGCGAAAAACTGATTTCGGTGGATACGGAAGACAATATGAAGTTGAGTTTCAAAATGCAGGACGCGCCGATCTGTATGCGTTCGGGCGGTATCATTTCCACCGTCGAGTTCGGTACCCGTATCGCCAATGCTGCCATTAAATTTGTACACCGCCAGACGGGTTATACCGAAACCGTCCGTACCAACATGAACGGCGAGTTCGACGCATGCCTGTCAGCCGATGGCGAATATGTAGCCTACGTACAACGGGAGGGCTTCCTGAATGAAAATTTTAAAGTAACCGTTGGGAAAGGCATACAGCCGTATGACGAGATCAAACTCCGGGCGGTTCCAGGCACCAACGCCGAAGAAACCATGCCCCTGGCCAACGGTCTTTTTGCCGGTTCGGTGCTCGTGATGGATAAAATTTTCTACGAATACAACAAAGCAACTTTGAACCAGGGCGCTGTACGTCACCTGGACGCATTGGTAGACCTGATGAAGAAGTACCCTGAAATGGAAATTGACCTGGTGGCCCATACGGAAACCCGCGGCGAAAAACGCCTCAATCAGGAACTCACCGACGAACGGGCAAAAAATGCTAAAACCTACTTAGTCTATAAAGGTGTGGAAGCCGAACGCATCAATGCCTTTGGTAAAGGCGAAACGGCACCGCGCAACCACTGCGTGGAAGGGGTGGAATGTACGGACGCAGAACACCAGGAAAACAACCGACTGGAGGTTCTTATTCGCCGTTTGGGCAAGCCGTTGCGGCCTTAAGAAACGGGTACAAGTTATAGTTCACCCGTTGCTAAAAGCCTCGTTTTTCTTAATTTTTATCGGCGATCCCCGGTCTGCAAGCGGGCCGGGGATCGCTTTTTCAGGTCACGAATACGTCATAAAAAAATCTTTTTTCAAAAAAATCTTTGGGTTTGTCTGCATCGGTTTCCAAATGATGTTTGGAGGGGAAGACATATTTTAGATAATTTCAAAAAGTTAATGGGGTATTCGCTTAGCTAAAAGAACGAAGTTTGTATCCTGTGAAAAAAGTCCAAATAGAGTACGGTGATGTATTGTATCTTTGCCAGTGACAAAATGCTGTTGATTGCGTTTTCTTATGCAGTAATCAAATCGAACTGTGAGCATGATCCTGAAAAGTATAATTCTTCCGTTGATCCTGGCAATGCCAACTTTCGTCGTTGCCGGAGGGCCTTTCGAGGATAATTCGAAGGCTGGCCCCGATGGTCCCTATGTGTTGTACAAGGGTCAAAAAGTGGTGGTGAAATCCGTTGAACTCCGCGATACGCAGGCCGTTCTGAACATGAAGATTTTTACGGATAAGTCTATGGTAGCACTCAGCTGCCGCGGACCGGAGATGGGCGATGTTTTTTCATTTCAGTTGAAAAAATCGCTGGAAAACCAACAGACCCGTTATGATTTGCCCGCAAAAATGCTGGTACTGTCTGACATTGAAGGCAATTTCAAAGCCTTTAAAATGATGTTACTTGGCGCGAAGGTGATAGATAAAAATTTCAACTGGACTTTCGGGAACGGGCATATCGTATTGCTGGGCGATTTCTTCGACAGGGGACTGCATGTCACGGAATGTCTCTGGTTGATTTACAAACTCGAGTCAGAAGCGGATGCAGCAGGCGGCAAAGTGCATTTTATTCTGGGTAACCACGAAGTGCTGAACCTACAGGGTAATACACAGTATGCGCGTAAAAAGTACCTGGAAAATGCCCGTATTTTGGGAGAGCCTTATAGAAGACTTTTTGATAACAATACTGAAATGGGGCGCTGGCTGCGCACTAAAAATGCGGTGGAACTCATTGGCGATTATGTCTTCTGTCATGCAGGTATCAGTCCTGAAATGGCTGTTTCCCAACTCACGTTGGAGGATATCAACCGGATCAGCCGCGATAACCTTGGGAAACAAAACAAAGATATCATCAGTCAGGAGGCTCAACTCATTTTCGACCTGAAAAAAGGCATTTACTGGTACCGTGGCGCTGCTAAAAACAGCCTCGATTCGGACGAAGTGACCCGAATCCTTGATTTCGCGCAGGCAAAACGGATGGTCGTCGGCCACACGCTCCAACCGGATATTACCACCCACTACGGCGGTCGCGTTATTTGTGTCGATCTATACCACGATGAAAACATTCGCCAGGGATTCATGAAAACCCTGTGGATTGAGGAGGGATACGCTTATTCGCTGGACAGCACAGGTGAAAAATCTTCCGTTTTCAACATCACTTTCACCCAAAAAACGGGCGCTGCAACTTCTACGAGCCAACATTGAGGCTGGTTATCGAGTTTATCGGAGTGTTTCAGGCTGGAAATGGTTAATTTGGATACATTTCTTTTCCATATTATGGGTTGAAACGGAATGACGCCCTGTTGAGAGCATATTCAACTATTGATGTATTTTTGCATCCGCAAAATCATTTTAATTCACCCAACCTGCATCATCGAGCATGAGAAATATCCTGCATACGGTATTTTTTTTCCTACTTTTTACTCCTGCCATACAGGCGCAGGGGATTGAATTTTTTCACGGCACCTGGACCGAAGCCCTCGATAAAGCAAAATCTGAAGAGAAAATCATTTTTGTGGACGCATTCGCCTCCTGGTGCGGCCCCTGTAAACGGATGGCGAGCCAGACATTCCCCGATCCAAAGGCCGGAGAGTACTACAATGCCAATTTTATCAACCTTAAAATTGACATGGAGAAACCGGAAAATTCCGAATTCGCGAATAAATATCCGGTGAGTTCCTATCCCACTTTATTTTACATTGATGCTACCGGAAAAATAGTACTGAAAGAAGTTGGGGCCAAAAATGTAGAGCAGCTCATCCAATCCGGCCAGAAAGCCCTGGGCAAAACGGACAAGTCCGTCGATTACGAAAAAAAATACAACGAAGGCAATCGCGAACCTCAGCTGATGTTCGATTATGTACGGGCCTTAAATGCCAGCGGCAAACCTTCCCTGAAAATAACGAATGAATACCTGAATACACAAAAAGACCTGAGTTCCGAATTCAACCGGAAATTCATTCTGGAAGGCGCGGTAGAGGCGGATAGCCGGGTATTCGATTTGTTGCTGAAACATCAGAAAGACATAACGGGTTTGGTCGGAGCGGACGCAGTCAGCGCGCGTATTGAAAAAGCCTGCCGCAACACCCTGAAAAAAGCCATTGAATTCAAAAATGAAACGCTGCTGACAGAGACAAAAGCCAAAATGAAATCAGCTTTGCCGCAAAAAGCAGATATATTCGCGAACACCGCCGATATGCAATATTATGCAGCTATCAAGGATGTGAAAAAATACCTCAAATCGGCCCAGGCATTGCAAAAGAGTGAAATTAAGAACAATGCCGCCCAGTTACACGACCTGGTCATTTCTATGCTGAGGACCTTCCCCGAGGATGAAAAAATACTCGATCAAGCCGAAAAGTGGGCAAAAATTGCCGCTGAAAACGGCGGATTGCCGGAATATTACCTGACCCTCGCAGAAGTATACAAACGCCTTGACAATCCTGAAAAAGCCCGCGTGGCTGCCTTGAAAGCCAGAGAGATAGGGGATAAAGACAATAACTTTAAAATGAAAGTCGACTTCTTTATCGAGTCGCTGCAAGGGTAGTTCTTGCTGTAAGGGTGTGGTTTTTTGTCAATGATGAAATTTTTGGTACTGCGCGGCTAGTGTATGGAAGAAATTGGCAGTAACTTGTTGATTATCAAACTCATTTTCTTCGTCAGGGTGTGTTTTGCTTCATTTATTCAGGCTAACCACCTGTTTTGGGGTGAAAATTATAAGAAAATGGCCTGCTTTCAGCACAAATCTACCAAGACGAAATCATAACTTACTATTAATCAATAGGTTATTAAGATCGGGTTACCATACACTAGCCGCGCAGCACCAAATTTTTCTTGCTGATTTATTAAAAAAATGCTATTTTTGATCATCAATAATCCTTCCTTTTCATAATCCTTTCATTTATGGTACACAAAAGATTTTTTTAACTGGTCGCTGGGTCTCGTTTCCGCATTGCTGGCTTTTAATTTAATATTTAATGCTTGCCGACAGGAAGAAAATTGGCGGCAGGATCAAAATCCAGATCAGGTTTTTTTCTCGAAGTTCAACTTCAACGGCAAACTAAGTAATATTAGTGGCTACGACGAATTAAACCAACTTGTTGAAAACCTACTGAACGACGGTACTAAAATTACCTCTACAGAATTGCGAAAATCAGATGACGGTACCTTCTACTACCTCTATTCCAAAGGAAGAAGAGGCGATGTTTTAAGTACCGTCGGCATCCCGCTCGATTTTGATCCGAATGGCTCCGTTTTTAGCGCAAATGGTAGTGGCTGCACACATCGATGCGATCAGGCGGCATTCAATCCATGTACTACCTGTGATTTAACGATTCATGAACGATGCAAAAGACAATCCTGCTCCTGTAAAACGGGAGATGGTTCCTGCGATGGCGCCATTGCTTTTCCATCCGAATCTCCGAAGTAATTTCTAATATAATTTAGCGAGAAGGCGCAATGTGTTTCACCACACGTTGCGCCTTCTTTTTTATCCGGCATTTTTGAAATGCACATCCGTCGAATGCTGCTATTCGTCTGTTTTTGGCAGCACATCATCGGATTAAATCCATCGTTGGACGCATTTTTATCCGGCGTTGTCGAGCAAAACGGCACTGCGTACATATCGGGAATAGGTTTGCAGAAAACCAACTCAAATGTTACTCGATATCCTTAACTGGTGGCAAAATCTTCCTCCGGCCGAACAGATTTTCTGCGCCATCGGTTTGATTTCCAATACTTTATTTGTGATCTACGTAGTGGCCCAACTCATGGGTTCACACGACGCAGATATGGCGGCCGATCATCCCGACCTCGGCATACTAAGTATACGCGGATTATTGGCCTTTGCTATGTTCCTGGGCTGGACGGCCTACTTGGCTCTGTGCTCGGGCCTGAGTATGTCGCTCGCCATTGGATTGGGTATTCTGGCCGGCGCTTTGGCGTCCTGGCTGGCCTGGCGCTTAATTTTGCTCTTGTTGCGCCTGCAGGTTTCGGGTACCCTGCAACCCGAACGGGCAATTGGTCAGACCGGAGTAGTGCATCTGCGGATTCCGTCTCATAAAAAGGGAACAGGAAAAGTAATGGTGGAAGTACAGGGCGCCCTGCGCGAACTGGAAGCCATTTCCGAAGAAGAAGCCATTCCGACCGGCGCTCCTGTGCTAATTGTGGCATTGACGGAGGACGGTATTTTGATCGCACAACCATACGAACATCATTCTTAAACCCAACAACACCCCACCAGGGGTCATATCTCCAACCATTTCATAACTCATAACGTATGTCACCAATTCTCGTGTTGATTATCTTTTTGATAGTCTTCTTATTCATTATTGGCTCGATCTTTATTTCGCGCTACAAACGTTGTCCCTCCGACCGCATTTTGGTCATTTACGGTAAAACCGGCGCCGGCCAATCTGCCCGCTGTGTACACGGGGGAGCGGCCTTCATCTGGCCTGTCATTCAGGATTTTGCCTTTCTGGATTTGACGCCGATTTCCATCGATGTGGATTTGCGCAACGCGCTGAGCAAACAAAACATTCGCGTGGATGTGCCTTCCCGTTTTACGGTTGGTATCTCTACCGAACCTGCTATTATGACCAACGCAGCCGAGCGCTTGCTGGGATTGGACAGCCAGGCCATCAAAACGGTTTCGCACGATATCATTGTCGGTCAGATGCGTCTCGTAATTGCCACCATGGACATCGAAGAAATTAATACCGACCGCGATAAATTCTACACCAACGTATCGCACCACGTAGAAACGGAGTTGAAAAAAATCGGTTTGCGCCTCATCAACGTGAACGTTACAGATATTCACGACGAATCGGGTTACATCCAGGCGCTTGGTAAAGAAGCGGCAGCGAAAGCGATTAATGACGCCCGTATTTCCGTAGCCCAGAAAATCCGCGACGGTAGTATCGGTGAATCCGAAGCGCAGCGCGAGATGCGTATCAAAGTATCCGACACACAGGCTTTATCCATGATCGGTGAAGCGGAAGCCCAGCAAATGCAGCGTTCCAAAGTGGCCAATGCGGAGGCTATCGCAGCCTCGGGCGAAGCGGAAGCACAACAATTACAACGTATCCGGGTAGCAGAAGCCAATGCCCGTGCTATCGAAGGCGAAAACCTGGCGCGTATCCAGGTAGCCAAATCGGAAGCCGAACGCCGTCAGGCAGAAGCAGAATCGACCCGTATAGCCATGACTGCGGAAAAAGTACAATCAGCAAAGGCGCTGGAAGATGCCTACAAAGCGGAAGAATCGGCCGAGTTGGCGCGTGCCGCGAAAGAAAGGGCTACCCGCGAAGCCGATGAACTCGTTCGGGCAAAGATTGAAAAACAAAAAGTCGAGATCAATGCGGAAGCGCAGGCCGAGCAAACGCGCCGGATCGCACGTGGTGAAGCGGACGCTATTTTCATGCGCAAGGAAGCCGAAGCGCGCGGTTTACTCGAAGTCCTGAGTAAACAGGCCGAAGGTTTCCAAAAAATAGTGGAATCAGCAGGTGGCAATACACGGGAAGCAGTGTTGTTGCTCATTGCCGATAAATTACCGGAATTGGTCAAAACTCAGGTAGACGCTATCAAAGGGATCAAAATCGACAAAATAACCGTGTGGGAAGGCGGCAATCAGACCAACGGCGAAGGCAATTCCACTTCCAATTTTATTTCCGGGCTGTACCGGTCAGTGCCACCACTGACTGATCTGCTGAACATGGCTGGTATGGAATTGCCCGAGTACATGGGCAAAAAACAGGCAACTGTGAAAGAGGTGACGGAAGAGAAGAAGTAGTG
>Ga0163153_10002862_pt1 | contig 24036 bp, 20 predicted proteins | sample OliLakLV19MP6IB1_FD_148629 | JGI IMG/M metagenome (GOLD analysis project Ga0163153, IMG submission 148629) | Freshwater microbial mat bacterial communities from Lake Vanda, McMurdo Dry Valleys, Antarctica - Oligotrophic Lake LV.19.MP6.IB-1 | ecosystem: Environmental > Aquatic > Freshwater >...
GGATGCTCCGGACCCTGGAGCGGATGGCCCGGCGCGGCGGGCGTGAGCGCGCTCACTGCCAGCGCACCGACAGTCGACCCTCGCGCCGGGCCATCCGCTCCAGGGTCCGGAGCATCCAGCGCGCAGCGACCAGGAACACGACCGTCATGGCGATGAGGATGAGGATCTCCACCTCCGGCGACGGGGTGCCGATCGGGAACTCGGCGCCGACGAAGGCCAGCTGACGCATCGCATCCAGGCCGACCGCCAGGGGGATGGTGGCCAGGGCCAGCGCCCCGATGAGCCCGAGCCTGGCGACCGGGAAGTTCAGCCCGGACACGAAGTACACGGGTTCGGTGAACAGCTGGGTCATGTGGAACGCCTCGCGACCCCACATCAGGAACAGGCTGGCCAGGATCATGCCCAGGCCGTACAGCGCCGACAGCGTGAGCAGGAAGACGACGCCGAGCAGCAGCCATCGGTCCACCTGGAACTGCACGCCGTACACGAGCGAGGCGATGACCAGCACGATGACCGCCCGCGTTGAGCTCATGACCATGCCCCCGAGGGCCATCCCGAAGAGGACGCTCATGATCGACATCGGGGCCGCGAAGTAGAGCTCCAGGTTGCCCTGGCTCTTCTCCCAGTACAGCTGGCTGGCCATCATCCAGATGACGTTCAACCAGAACGCGGTCATCGCCCCGCCCAGGACGACGAACCCGATGTACTCCGGGGGTGCCTCCAGCGCGCGATAGACGAACACGAAGGCCGATGTCGACAGGAACGGCAGCAGGATCTCGAAGAAGACCCACGACTTCTCGCGGAACAGGCCGGACACGCGCGGATACGCACGACCGCCGACGGCACGCAGATCGGTCAGCAGCTGTTGGCGCGGCGTCCAGTCGGCCGCTTCCTGCGGGCTCGCGGTGTGGCGATACTCGTAGACGGACACGGGTCAGGCGACCCCGGCCGGGGTCTCGGCCTCGGACGCGTCGCGCGCGGGCGCTCCCCCGTTCCGATCTCCACCCGTCCCGTCGTCGGCGACCCCGGCGTCCCCGGTGTCCCCGGCGTCATCGAAACCGCGACCGACGAGCTCGACGAAGACGTCCTCGAGGCTCGGCTCCGATTTCTGGAGGGCGAGGATGTGCGAGCCGAGGCCGCCCAGCGCCCCGACGACGCCGCCGAGCGCCCCGTCATCCTGGAGGGCCAGATTGACCGACACCGTCTGGCGATCGACCGGTCCCCCATCGTCCGAGGCCAGGCTCGCCGACACGACCCCGGGGAGCCGAGCCAGGGCGGCCGGCCCACCGTCGAGCCGGTCGAGCTCGAGGCGGTAGAGCGCTTCGCGCTGGACCCGCTTCTTGAGCTCAGCCGGGGTGCCGATGGCCAGGATCCGACCATGATCGACGATGGCGATGCGGTCGCACAGCTCGTCCGCCTCGGCCATGTAGTGGGTCGTCAGGAGGACCGTCCGGCCGGGCACGGCCTGTCGCCAGGCGAGGACCAGCTGGCGGACCTGGCGGGCGGCCGCGACATCCAGGCCCAGCGTCGGCTCGTCGAGGAAGAGGATCCAGGGGTCGTTCAGGAGGCCGCGCGCGAAGTTCATCTTCTGGCGCTGGCCGGTGGACAGGGTGCTGACGCGCTGCACGCGCTCGTCGCCCATGCCCACGGCATCGATGAGCTCGTCGACCCGACGCCAGCCGTCCTTGCGCGGGAGGCCGTAGAACTGGCTGAACATCCAGAGTTGCTCGCGGACGGTGAGGATCCCGTAGCCCGACTGCTCGCCGCCGGCGACCATGTTCATGATCCGCCGGATCTTCTTCTCGTCCTTCGACACATCGAAGCCGAAGATGTGTGCGCTGCCCTCGGACGGCAGGAGGATCGTGGTCAGGATCTTGATGAGCGTGGTCTTGCCGGCCCCGTTGGGCCCGAGCAGGCCGAAGAACTCGCCCGGGGCGACGTCCAGATCGACGTGCTGCAGGGCGACGACGGGCGTTGGCTTGACGTTGTAGACGCGTCGAAGGCCGCGCGCCTCGATGGCGGGCGGCTGGCGCTCGGCGGACATGGAGACCCCCAGGTCGACGGGCGGTGGAAGGACACGCAGTCTAGCACCAGGGTCGTCGTTGTGGAAGCGTCCCATCGAATGCACGGAAGATAGGCATCGAACACGATGTGCGGCGCGTCAGCCGGTCGTCAGCGCTCCACGTGGCCGTCACCGGCGACGATGCGGCCGGCCTGGATGACCAGCCACGGACCGGGGAGACGGCACAGTACGGCGGGGTCGGTCACAGGATCGCCATCGATGGCGACGAGGTCGGCGACCTTCCCGGGCGCCACGATCCCGCGGTCATCCAGGCCGAGGGCCGCCGCGCCACCGGCCGTCGCCGCCCGGATGGCCGCCATGACCCCGATACCGCCCTCGGCCATGCGCACGAGTTCGGTTGCGTTGGTGCCGGGTGGGCCGGAGTCGTAGCCCATGGCCAGGGTGACGCCAGCACGGTGGGCAGCGCCCAGCGTCAGATACGCCTCGTCGAGCTGGCGCTTGGCCTGCTCCACGAGTGCCGGCGCGAACTCGCCCTCGAAACGCTCGGCGAGGTCGTGGAACGTGGACAGGGTCGGGACCAGGACCGTGCCCGTTGCGGCCATCCGGTCCAGGAGGCCCGGCTCGCGATGCAGGCTCAGGCCGTGCTCGATGGTGTCGGCTCCCGCTTCGATGGCCAGTCGCGCGCCGGCCAGGCCTTCCGCGTGGGCCGCCACACGGACGCCCATCCGATGCGCCTCGTCGACGACGGCCTGGAGCTCCTCGGCCGTCATCTGAGCCGGCTCCGGATCCTCGCGCAGGACGGATCGAGCGCCGGTGGCCATGACCTTGACGTAGTCCGCGCCCCGGCGGAGCTGACGACGGACCGCCCGGCGCATCTCCCACGGCCCGTCGGCCTCCTCGTACATCGTCGTGAACAGGCGACCGCCGGGGGCCGTGGCGGTGACGATCCGGGCGCACGACAGGATGCGCGGCCCATCGGTCAGCCCCAGCCGGATCGCCTCGCGCAGGACGAGGGCCTCGTCATCGAAGGCGCCGACGTCTCGGATCGTGGTCAGGCCAGCGCGCAACCAGGCCCGGCCCGCCTTGGCCAGGACGAACCAGCGCAGCTCGTCGGCGCGTGGCTCCTCGCCGTGGAGCGGTGGCGGCGGCCCGAAGCCAGGGCTACGTTCCGTGTCGCTCAACGCGTGGACGTGGGCGTCGATCAGGCCAGGCAGGATCGTCCGGCCGGCCAGGTCGAGTGCGCCGTCGGGCACGCGCTCGCTGGCGGCGTCAGCGATGGCGTGGATCAGGCCGTCGCGGAGGTGGATCGCGACGCGGTCACGCGCTGGGCTGCCTGTGCCGTCGATGAGCCGTACGTTCCACAACGTGAGATGTTGGTCTTCCGCCATGCGGGAATAGTAGACGTTCCGAGGTCGCGGGGCAGCAGCGGCTCCGGCTCGCGCGGCGCGCCGGGGTCCTGCTCGACTGCGCTGATGTCCTTTCTGGCGCGCCGGGGTCCTGCTCGACTGCGCTGATGTCCTTTCTGGCGCGCCGGGGTCCTGCTCGACTGCGCTGCTGTCAATCCGCGACATCAACGACGGGGCCGCCGGGCTGGTGCTCGCGCCGCTAGATCGCCCGGGGCTACCTGATGTCGCGGATGGACATCATCTGGATCGGTCGTCCCCTGGTGCGCTGAAAAGGACATCACGTGGCGGCGTCAGCCGTATCGGCACATCAACGCCGCAGCGGTGTGCAAGCGCAGCGGTGTGCAGCGCAGCGGCGCGCAAGGGCACCGACGTGCCAGGGCGGTGGCGTCAGAGCGCACGGCGTTCAGGGCGACGGCGTGCGAGCCGCGGCGGCGTCAGCCGCGAAGCCCTGGATCACGCGCCCAGGCGGACGGCGAGCTCCCCCGCGACGCGGGCGTCATTGACGATGAGCGCGGTGTTGGCGTGCACGGACGCGCCGGCCGTGAGTTCGGCGATCCGGGCGAGCAGCCAGGGCGTCAGCGCCGGGCCAGCGATCCTGGCCGCCGAGGCGTCGGCGACAGCGCGCTCGACGGCGTCGCGGGCGACGGCATCAGACAGCGCCGCGTCCTCGGGGACGGGCACGCACACGAGCACACCACTGCCAAGCCCCAGCCCGAGATGGGCCGCGACGATGGCCGACGCCGCCCCGAGATCCGGTGCCGCGAACGGCGAGCGGATGCCCGACGACCGGGCGTAGAACCCGGGCAACTCGGCCTGGCCGACGGTAACCACCGGCACACCCTGCGTCTCCAGGTACTCGAGCGTGGCCGGCACGTCCAGGATGGCCTTGGGCCCGGCGCATACGACGGCCATCGCGGTCCGGCCCAGTTCCTGGAGGTCCGACGAGATGTCGAACGTTCCGGCGACGGCGCCGCGGTGGACGCCGCCGATGCCGCCCGTGGCGAAGACCCTGATGCCGGCCGCGTGCGCCGCGATCATCGTGGCCGACACGGTCGTGGCCGCCCAGCCGCCCTCGGCGAGGGCCACGGCCAGCGACGGTCGGGCGGCCTTGCGCACGGAGCCGACCGGCGCCGTGGCGAGCGCCTCCAGCGCTGCCGTCTCCAGCCCGACGAGCAGCGCCCCATCGTGCACGGCGACGGTCGCCGGAATGGCACCGCTTGCCCGGACGGCCGTCTCGGACGCGGACGCGACCTCGAGATTCTGCGGGTACGGCAGGCCGTGGCTGATAAGCGTCGATTCGAGCGCGACCACCGGGATGCCGGCCGCCAATGCACCGGCGACCTCCGGGGAGAGGCGCAGTCGGTCGGTCACGGTCTGCGGGATAGGCATACCTGAAGCGTAGCGCCGCGACTATCCTGCCGCCCATGCCGAGCCGCCGGACCGCACCGCCGATGACCCCCGCCGACATCCGCTCGATCGTGGTGGTCGAGGAGCTCGACCTTGCGCCCGCCGGGAACGTGGCTGTCGTGGTCCGTCGCTCGATCCGGGGGATCCGCTACCTCGGGCACTTGCTGGCCATCCCGCTGGACGATGGCCGGCCGATGGCGCGGCCGCGGATCCTGACCAGCGGCACGGTCCGCGATACGCGGCCGCGGATCAGTCCCGACGGCCGGACCGTGGCCTTCGTCCGAACGGATCCCGCCGACGACGATGCGCCCGCGACGCTGTACCTCATACCCATCACCGGTGGCACGCCGCGCCGCGTGCGGTCGGGTCCGCACGGGAACATCGGCGAGGTCACCTGGTCGCCCGATGGGACGCGCCTGGCCTTCAGCGCGGATGTCGATCCGCCCCGGTTCATCGTCGGCCCCACGACTCGCGCCGGTGCCGTGGCCGCGAAGGACGCCCCCACCGAGCGAGCCCGCCACATCACCCGGAGCGACTGGCGCTGGGATGAGGAGGGGCATCGGGACCGCTGGTCGCACCTGTTCGTCGTCGACGTGGGGAGTGGCGGGCGCCCGTCCCGTGCCGCGACGCCGCGCCAGGTGACCCGCGGCGACTGGGGCGTCAGCGACATCGCGTGGCACCCGGACGGGCGGACCGTGGCCTTCGCCGCGGACCGCGGTCCCGAGCCGGACCTGGTGCCGCGAACGACGATCTGGGCCGTCGACGTGGACGCCGCGGCCGGGACCACCGAGACCGAGCCGCGCGAGATCCTGGCCCCCGGCGGTTGGGCCAACCACCCCTCGTTCTCGCCCGACGGCCGCTGGGTCGCGGCCATCGGCGTGGAGCCGCCCGAGCCGTTCGACGACCAGAGCCCGACCATCCTGCTGGCCCCGGCCGATGGCAGCGCCGCGACGACCCCGATCGACCTCGCCCCCGATCTCGATCGACCGATCGGCAACTGGGTCGACAGCGACATGACCGGCTGGATGGTGTCCGGGCGGCACGGGCCGTGGTGGGCGGATGCGACCACGATCATCGCCACGGTCTCCGATCGGGGGCGCTCGCACGTCCGTCGCTTCCGGTTCGATGGCGACACCGGCCGGCCGGTGACGCCGCCACGGCCCGTGGACGCGGCGACGATGGCGTCGTGGCCGCAGACCGTCACGCACACCGTCGCCGTGGCAGCCAACGGGGTCGTGGCCGCGCTCGCGACGCTGGGCACGAGGGCGTCCGAACTCGAGACCGTCACGTGGCCCGACTCCGGGGAGCAGCTGACCCATACGACCCGTTCCCGGATCGGCTCCGCCTGGCAGGCGCGCTTCGCGCCGGTCGAGATGCGCCTCGTCGAGGCGCCCGGCGACGACGGCGCCACCATCGATACCTGGATCTGCTCGCCGGCGGGCGCCGGCGACGACCCGCTCCCGACCGTCGTCGATGTCCACGGTGGTCCGCTCGGGGCCTGGGCGCCGACCCCCCACATCGAGGTCATGCTGCTGGCCTCGGCCGGCTATCGCGTCGTGCTCCCGAACATCCGGGGCGGCAGTGCCTACGGGCGCGACTGGATCCGGCCACAGCTCGGCGACTGGGGCGGCGTCGATGCCGCAGATGTGCATAACGCCCTTGATCACGTGCTCTCGCTGGGGCTCGCCGACCCGGACCGCCTCGGCGTCATGGGCCTGAGCTACGGCGGATTCATGGTCAACTGGCTCGTCGGGACCACGGACCGCTTCCGCGCCGCGGTGTCGGAGAACGGCGTGACCAACCAGATCTCCGACTGGGCGAACTCCGACAGCGGCCCGGAATACGACCGCGCGTCCCACCTGGGCGATCCGTTCTCGCCGGAGGGCATCGACAAGCTCTGGCGCCAGTCGCCCCTGCGACACGTCGCCGACGTCAGGACGCCGCTGCTCATGCTCCAGGCCGAGGCCGACGTCCGTTGCCCGCATTACGACAATGAGCAGTTCTTCATCGCCCTGCGCCACCTCCGGCGGACGGTCGAGTACGTCCTCTACCCCGAGGAATACCACGTGTATGCCTCATCTGGCCGCCCGGACCGCCGCATCGATCGCAACGAGCGGATCCTCGCCTGGTTCGAGCGCTACCTGCGAGCCTGAGCGACACGACCGTGACGGAGGTCCGGGCGACCGCTGGCCCCACCGGCGGGCTGGTCGCGGCGGTCCGCAAGCCCCAGGCTGGCGATATGCCGATCTCCCGCCGTCGCTTCATCCCCGTCGCTCTGGCCGCGGTCCTGCTCGCGTCGATCGCACCCCTGACCGCCAGTGCCGCCACCGAGTTCCCGGCGGGCGACGAGGGCTACCACACGTACGCCGAGGTCGAGGCCGTCACCGCGGCCGTGGCCGCCGCTCACCCCGACATCGCCCAGCGCTTCTCCATCGGCCAGAGCCACGAGGGCCGCGAGCTGTGGGCCATGAAGATCTCCGACAACGTCGCGACCGATGAGGCCGAGCCCGAGGTCCTCATCGATGGCGGCCACCACGCCGACGAGCACATGGGCGTGGAGATGGCCCTGCAGGTCATGCACTGGCTCGTCGACGGCTACGGGACGGACAGCCGGATCACGCGCACGGTCGACACGCGCGAGGTCTGGATCGTCTTCCTGGTGAACCCGGATGGCGCCGAGTACGACATCCGCAGCGGGACCTATCGGCTGTGGCGCAAGAACCGTCAGCCGACGCCGGGTTCCTCGTACATCGGCACGGACCTCAACCGGAACTACGACTATCGATGGGGCGGCGGCGGCCGGACGAGCGCCAACCCGCAGGCCATCACCTATCGGGGTCCATCGGCCTTCTCCGCGCCCGAGACGCGGGCCATGCGCGACTTCCTGCGCAGCCGGGTCATCGGTGGTCGCCAGCAGATCCGCGTGTACGCGACCTTCCACGAGTACGGCCGCCTGGTCATGTGGCCGTACGGCTACACGTACGGCGACGTCCCGACCGACATGAGCACGGCCGATCACGACGCCCTGGTGGTCATCGGCCGCCAGATGGGGTCGCTCAGCGGTTACCGGGCACAACAGGCGTCCGACCTGTACATCTCATCCGGCACGTCCCGCGACTATGCCTACGGCAAGTACCGGATCTGGTCCTACACCTTCGAACTGTCGAATGGCGACTACCTCGACGATTCGAAGATCGCCAGCGAGACCGGGCGGAATCGAGCGTCCGTCCTGTACCTGTTCGATCGCGCCTCGTGCCCCCTCGCGGTCCTGGGCACGACGGTCGCGAATGCGCGCTGCGGCGCCTTCGATGACGACCTCGAGGTGTGGGCCGGCTGGACGACGAACCCGGACGGGACCGATACCGCGACGACGAGTGGCTCCGGGGCGTTCTCCCGTTCGGATCCGGCGTCAACGTCCGCCGATGGGCCCAAGCAGCTCGGGACGGTGGCGTCGGGCTCGCGGGCGTTCGTGACCGGCGCATCGGCGGGCTCGTCGGCGGGCGCCGCCGACCTTGACGGGCGGACCGCCATCCGATCGCGGGCGATCCCCCTGCCTTCAACGACCGGGCAGCGGCTGTTCTTCCGGTACGTGTTCGCCCACGATGCGCGCTCGTCCTCGGCAGACTCGCTCAAGGCGTACGTCGAGGAGGCCGACGGCGACCTGATCCCGGTGTGGTCCGTGGCCGGCGCCGCCGTCGATCGCGACGGGGCGTGGACGTCCGCCTACGTGAACATGGACGCCTGGGCCGGTCAGACCATCCGGCTGCGCTTCGTGGCCGTGGACGGTGGCGCCGGCAACCTGCTCGAAGTCGAGCTCGACGACATCCGGGTCACCCGCCCGAGCTAGTCGTTGCTACCCGGGTACGACCACTGGTAGTATCCGATGATGAAAGTGAGCGTCAGCCTCCCGGACGACGACGTCCGGTTCCTGGACGCGTTCGCCGAGGAGCAGGGACTTGACTCGCGCTCGGCCGCACTCCAGCGTGCTGTCCGTCTGCTCAGGACGGCCGAGCTCGGGTCGGCCTATGCCGCCGCCTGGGACGAGTGGGCGAACGCCGGCGACGCGGAGCGCTGGGACGTCACCGCCGGCGACGGTAGCTCGACATGATCCGTCGTGGCTCCATCCACCTGGTCGACCTCGAACCCACCCATGGCTCGGAGGCCGACAAGCGGCGACCCGCCGTGGTCGTCAGCAACGACGCCGCCAACGCCACCGCCCATCGGCTCGGCCGCGGCGTCATCACCGTCATCCCTGTGACCTCGAGTGTTCGGCGGGTCTACCCATTCCAGGTCTTCCTGACGACGTCCGACTCCGGCCTCGACCGCGACTCGAAGGTCCAGGCGGAGCAGATCCGCTCGGTCGCGCTCGAACGCGTCGGCGATCGAATCGGGATCGTCGCCGGTCAGGCGATGCTGGAGGTCGACGAGGCGATCCGCCTCCACCTCGGTCTGTGACGTCGATCAGCTCTCGCTGGCTTCCTGACCCTCGCGTGCGCGGTTCGTGAAAGTCCCGGCCGAGAGCGTCGCGTAGCTGCGCTCCAGGATGGACCGGAGGACAGCCAGGTCCACGGCCTCGAGGTCCTTGAGATACAGGCAGCCGACGCCCGTCGAGTGGGGCCCGAGCTTCGCGAGACGGCTGCTGTGGGCGCTGTTGCCGTCCATCAGGTACACGATCGAAGCGGCCTTGCGCGGCGCGAATGCGATCGCTGGTCCGCTGCCGGTCCGCCCGCTCTCGTAGCGATACTCGTACCGGCCGCAGCCGATGATCGTCCCAAGCAGGCGGGCTGGCTGGCCGGAGACCGCCTCGATCAGATCGGCGAGGGTCGCCCCATCGCGGCGTCGCCTCGCCGGCTCGACGGTCTCCAGGTAGCGATCGATCGCCGGGTCCCGGTCCGGATGTGCGCTCATGCCAGCGGGAGTTCCGCTCGGGGAACGGACAGCTGCCGTGCGGCGGTGCGATGGCCGGCCAGGGCAGCACGCTGGAGCGAGGCTCCGACGCTGCGGCCGGCGGCGCGTGCGGCGAACCACCCCACCAGGAACCCGGCATCGAAGGCGTCACCGGCGCCGGTCGTGTCGCGAGCCGCAAGGTGCTCGGTGGCGACCTCGAAGCGCAGCCGGCCCTCGCCGTCCCGTGCCAGCACGGTGGCGCCCTTGGCGCCGCGCTTGATGACGGCCATCGGCGCCAGTTCCAGCAGCGCGTCATCGGGCCGACGGCCCAGGATCGCCTCGGTCTCGGCGGCGGTGGCCATGACGAGGTCCGGTGCCACCACGTCCAGCAGTGCCCGAGCGGCTGGTCGCCCGCCAGCGAGCAGCGGCCCGATCGATGCGAGGTCGACGCTGATGAGCGCTCCGGCCGCCCGGGCAAGCTCCACGGCCCGCAGGCCGGCCCGGCCCAGGGGGTCGCCGAGCAGCGAGTAGACCGGCAGGTGGAGCGCGTCGGCACCCGCGAACCAGCCAGGCTGGAGGTCGGCCGGGGCCAGCCGATCCGCCGCGCCGCGGTCGGACACGAACGAGCGCTCGCCGTCGGGCGTGACGACGACCCCGATCCGTCCGGTCCGCACACCGGCCACGCGCTGGACCTGCGGCGTGACGCCGTCTGAGCGCACTGCGTCCACGAGCGCCCGGCCAGCCGCATCACGCCCGACCGCACCGACGAACGTCGTCCGCGCACCGAGTCGTCCCAGCCATCGCGCCGTGTTCGCCGCCGAGCCGCCCTGGACCAGGGTCACCACGCCCGGCACATCCGTCCCGGACTCCAGGGCGCGCGCCGGCGTCAGCACGACGTCGAGCATCAGGTCGCCCAGGACCACGATCCGCGCGGACGTGGTCGCCGGCCGACGCCGGACGGTGGGACGGCGCATGGCGGGTCGGTGCAGCTGCGGCATGGTCCCGATGGTAGTCGGCCGGCGCTGGTCGGGCGCTAGACTCCGTCGGTGACGGGACGGGCGGTTGACGGCGTGGGCGGCGTGGGCGGCGGTCGGTGGGCCGCATCCGTCGCCGCATTCCGCGACGCGCTGTCGATCGCCGCGCTCCGACGCGTCCTCGCCGGCTGGCTGCTGTTCAACGCGGCCGAGTGGGCCATCTGGGTCGCGATCCTCGTGTATGCCTACCAGGCCACCGGTCCCGCCTCGGTCGGGATCGTGGCGGTCGCGCAGCTCGTGCCGGCGGCAATGGCGGCCCCACTGGCGTCCAGGCTTGTCGAGCGACTTCCGGCAGGCCGCGCCCTGACCATCATCTACGGGCTCCTGGGCCTGCTCATGCTGGCGACCGGTGTGGCGATGGTCCTCGCCATGGCGCCCGTGGTGGTCGTCGCCCTGGCGGCCTCGGTCGTGGTCACCTACACCAGCGTCCGCCCGACCCAGACCACGCTGCTGCCCGGGCTCGTCGGCCGCGCCGAGCAACTCACCGCGGCGAACAGCCTGACCACGATCCTCGAGGGCGTGGGGGTGCTGATCGGTCCCCTGTCCTGTGGCCTGATCGTCGCCATCGCCGAGCCAGCGACCGTGTACCTGGCCGGCGGTGTGGCGACACTCGCGGCGGCGGTGCTCGTGCGCCGCACGCCGGTCGCGACGGGGACCTCCGACGGCGCAGCCATCGCCGGCGGGACCGTCACATCGCCGCGACCGCCCGCCTCGGCGCGACCGCCCGCCTCGCCGCCGCCGCCCGCCTCGGCGCCGCCGGCGACAGCCGGTTCGACGGACCCGGCGACGCCGCGTCGCTCCGGAATCGCGGCCGTGCGATCGGCGCCGGCCCGCGTCCTGTCGATCGGCCTGCTGGCGACCCGATTCGGTGCCGCCGCGGCGATGGACGTCCTGCTGGTCCTGGCCGCCATCGAGTTGCTGGGCATGGGCGAGGCCGGCGCCGGCTACCTCTCGGCCGCGATCGGATTTGGCTGGGTGCTCGGTGGCGCCAGTACGATGATCGTCGTCGGCCGTCCGCGGCTGACCTGGCTGACCGTCGTCGGTGCCGCCGTCTGGGCCCTGCCGGTCGTCGCGCTCGCCCTGTTGGTGGAACCCGTGGCAGCCCTCGCGCTGCTGGTCCTGGCAGGGATCGGGCTGGCCATCGTCGATGTCGCCGTGCGGACCGTGCTCCAGCGCCTCGTGCCGACCGACGAGCTCGCAGCAGTGTTCGGCGTCGCCGAGGGTGGATCGATGGCCGGGGCGGCGACGGGTGCGCTCGCCGCTGGCCTGCTGGCGTCGGCCATCGGCATCGCCGGGGCGATCGCCGTCGCGGCCGTCGCGCTACCCGCGGTCGCGATCATCGCCGTCCGGACGATCGGTCGTGGCGAGGCGGCGGTGCAGATCCCCTTCCGCGAGATCGCCCTCCTCCGTCGACTCCCGCTCTTCGCACCGGTCCCGGCGCCAGCGCTCGAGGCGGCGGCAGCAGCCCTCGAACCGATCGCCTTCCCGGCCGGCGCCATCGTCATCCGCGAAGGCGCCGTCGGCGACCGCTTCTGGGTCGTCGGCGCGGGGACGCTCGACGTCAGCCAGGGCGGCGCGAGTGTCGGGTCGCTCGGCCCTGGCGATGCGTTCGGCGAGCTCGCCCTGCTGCGCGACATCCCGCGAACGGCCACCGTCACGGCCACGTCCCCGGTGGACCTGCTGGGCCTGGACCGCGACACGTTCCTCCTGACCCTGACCGCGTCGCCGAGAGCGGTGGAGGAAGCCGGTCGCGTGGCCGCGCGCCATCTGGCGAACGACCGGGCGACACGCGCCGTGACCGGCGACGTCGACGGGCGCCTCTGACCGGGGCTCCTACAATGGCGTGGAACCGCCTGCCCGACCACTCCTCCGGAGTCCTGCCCATGACCGCCGTGACGCCCGACCTCGATCGCCTCGCGATCGACACCATCCGAACGCTCTCCATCGATGGCGTGCAGCAGGCGAACTCCGGACATCCGGGCGCGCCCATGGGCGCGGCGGCCATGGCCTACACGCTCTGGACGCGCTTCCTGCGCCACGCCCCGAGCGACCCGTCGTGGCCGGACCGCGACCGCTTCGTGCTGTCGGCCGGGCACGCCTCCATGCTCCTGTACTCGCTCCTGCACCTGACCGGCTACGACCTCTCGCTCGACGACCTGCAGTCGTTCCGGCAGTGGGGCTCGCGCACGCCGGGCCACCCGGAATACGGCCTGACGCCGGGCGTGGAGGCCACGACCGGTCCGCTCGGCCAGGGCTTCACCAACGCGGTCGGGATGGCCATCGCGGAGCGCCGCCTGGCCGCCGAGTTCAACCGTGACGGCCACGCCATCATCGATCACCACACGTACGTCATCGCCTCGGACGGCGACCTTCAGGAGGGCATCGCGTCCGAGGCCGCGTCCCTCGCCGGCCACCTGCACCTGGGCAAGCTCGTCGTCCTCTACGACGACAACGGGATCCAGCTCGATGGGCCGACGAAGATGGCCTGGTCGGAGGACGTCCGGGCGCGCTTCGACGCCTACGGCTGGCACACACAACTCGTCGAGGACGGCAACGACGTGGCCGCGATCGAGGCGGCGATCAGTGCCGCACGGGACGAGACCGGCCGGCCGTCGCTCATCGCCGTGCGCACGCACATCGGCTTCGGTAGCCCGAACAAGCAGGACTCGCAAAAGGCGCACGGCTCGCCGCTCGGTCCCGACGAGGTGCGCCTGACGAAGGAGGCCTACGGCTGGGATCCGGACAAGACGTTCTACGTCCCGGACGATGCCGCGGCCGTGTTCCGTGCAGCCGTGCCGGCCGGTGGGGCGCTGGTCGCCGAGTGGGACGAGCGGATGACGGCCTACACCGCGGCACACCCGGATCTCGCGACTGCCCTGCGGCGCCGGTTGGCCGGGGAGCTCGCCGACGGCTGGGACGCGGCACTCCCCGTGTACGCCGACGGATCCGAGGTCGCCACCCGGAACGCCTCGCAGGACGCCATCCAGGCGCTTGCCGGTCCGGTCCCGGAGCTCTTCGGCGGCGCCGCCGACCTGTCCGAATCGAACCTCACCGACGTCAAGGGCGAACCGAACTTCTCCGCGTCGGAGGCCGGCCGCAACATCCGGTTCGGTGTCCGCGAACACGCCATGGGTGGCATCGCCAACGGCATCGCCTACCACGGCGGGTTCATCCCGTACGACGCGACGTTCCTCACCTTCAGCGACTACATGCGCGGGTCCGTGCGTCTGTCGGCCCTAGCCGGCCTGCACGTCATCCATGTCTGGACCCACGATTCGGTGGGCCTCGGCGAGGACGGTCCGACCCACCAGCCGGTCGAGCACTACGCGGCCCTGCGGGCGATCCCGAACCTGTGGTTCGTGCGTCCGGGCGACGGCAACGAGGCGTCCGCGGCCTGGGCGCTGGCGGTCGAGCGCGGCGACGGACCGGTGGCCCTCGCCCTCACCCGCCAGAAGCTCCCCACGTTGCCCGGCACGGACCGACTCGCGCGCGAGGGCGTGACCCGCGGCGGCTACGTCCTGCGCGCCGCCTCGTCCGAGGAGACCGGCGAGGACCCGGGGCTCATCCTCATCGCCACCGGCTCCGAGCTGCAGCTCGCGTACGCCGCCGCCGAGGCCCTCGAGGAGGACGGCATCGCGACGCGTGTCGTGTCACTCCCCTGCTGGGAACGCTTCGATGCCCAGCCCGCGGCGTATCGCGAATCCGTGCTGCCGAGGGGCGTTCGCCACCGCGTGTCGGTCGAAATGGGCATCTCCCTGGGCTGGGAGCGCTGGGTCGGCGACGAGGGCGCGATCATCGCCCTCGATCATTACGGTGCCTCGGCGCCGGCGGGCACGATCTTCGAGCACTTCGGGTTCACTGCCGACCGGGTCGCGGACGTGGGCCGGCGGGTCGTGCGCGAGGGATTGCGCGGCCGCATCCCGACGCTGGACGGCGGCCACTTCGGCCGCCAGATCCCGGGCGCAAGCGAGGGCCACGGCGATGACTCGGACCATCCGACCATCCCGGCCGGCGAATCCGGCACGGGCCGGACGAGCGACTCGGACCCCGGCCACAGCTGAAGGCTGGAACTGGAGGCGGCGGCGATGCGAACGCGCACGACGATCGAGCTCGATATGGAGCTCCTCACCGAGGCTCGCGCCGTCCTCGGGACGAAGGGGATCGATGAGACCGTCCGTGCCGCCCTGCGGGAAGTGGTGAACGCTCGGCGCCGTCTGGGACTCCTCGACCTCGAGCCGGATCTGACCCTCCAGGATCTCGTCGTGGATCGACACGGCCGCAGCTGACCGCGGGCGGCGCTGGCCGACACCCGCTGCGTGCGTCCGGTGCGCTGATCGATTCTGGTGGCACCAGTCGATCCAGGGGTACGAGGCCCCTACGGGCCGGATCCGGCGTCGGGCTACGCTCGATCCCTGCTCGATCGCGCTGGATCGCGGCTCGGAAGCCACCGATCCACGCCGGTATCGGCCTCCATACCCCGATTCCTCTGTTCCGAGCAGAATCGCCCGGCCCGCGCCCAGGGTGTTCCTCAGGAGCGAAGGCGTTCGCCCTTCGGGTCGTAGAAGGGGTCGACGCTGACGCGGCACGGAACGGGGTCGCCGCCGATCTCGACCTGCCAGGTCGCGCCGTCGAGGGCGCCGCGGACCCAGGCCAGGCCGACCGAGCCGCCGAGGGTCGGGGCGATGCCGGCACTGGTCACGAAGCCGGCACGCTCGCCGTCGCGGAGCATCGATTCGCCGTGCCACAGGACGGCGTCGGGGGTGTGCACGGACACCAGTTGCCGGCCGCCATCGTCGGCCGCGGCCGCCGCTCCCGCGCGGAGCGCTTCGAGCGCCTCGCGGCCGACGTAGTCAACGGCCTTGCGTCGCGACACCGTGAACCCGAGACCGGACGCGAACGGATCGTCCAGCGGCCCGATGTCGTGGCCCCAGGACCGGAAGCCGCGCTCCAGCCGGGCCGCATCGAAGGCGAACGAGCCGGCATGCCGCAGTCCCAGATCCGCGCCCGCCGCGACGACGTGCTCGTACAGGTCTGCGACGAACTCGGTCGGTACGGCCAGCTCCCAGCCGAGCTCGCCGGTGAACGACACCCGAAATGCCCATGCCTGCGACCGCCCGACCTCGATCTCGCGCGCAGCGAGGAACGGCCAGGCCTCGGCGGTGACGTCGTCGTCGGTCAAGCGCGCCAGGAGCTCGCGCGAGCGGGGCCCGGCGAGGTGGAGCGTCGCCCAGCCCGACGTCACGTCCGTGACGACGGCGTCCGCGGGCAGGCCGTTGCGGAGGAGCCACTCGCAGCGGCGCTGGGTGAGCGTCGGGGCGAGGACCAGGAAGCGGTCGGCGGCGAGGCGCGTGATCGTCGGGTCGAGCTCGATGCCGCCGCGCTCGTTGGCGATGACCGTGTACACGATGCGCCCGATCGGCACGTCCAGGTCGGCGGTCACGAGCCGCTGCAGGCCGGCGAGGGCACCCGGCCCGGCCACGAGGAACTTGGCGTACGTCGTGAGGTCGTACAGGGCCACGCCCTCGCGGGTCGCGAGCACCTCCTCGCGGACCGCCGGGAACCATGACGGAGTCGCGTAGTCGTAGCCCACCACCGGCTCTGCGCCGCTGCCCGCCAGCCCGGGCTCGAACCACAGCGGCCGCTCCCAGCCACCGACCTGACCCATCGCCGCGCCGGCCGCCCGGTGCGCGCCGTCCAACGCGAGTCGGCGCAAGCCGCGTGCCGTGTACGGCTGCTTGCCCGGCCAGTGCATCGCGTACAGGCCGCCCAGCGACTCGATCGTCCGCTCGGCCAGCCAGCGACGCTGGTTCGCCCAACCGCCGGTCCGCGCGACATCGACCTCCACGAGATCCATCGTCGGATGGCCCTCGACGATCCATTCGGCAGCCGCCTTGCCGACGCCCGGCCCGAAGATGATCCCCTGCGAGTTGAGACCGGCCGCCACGAACAGGCCGCCGACCTCCGGCACGAAGCCGAGCTGGAAGTTGGAGTCGGGCGTGAACGACTCGGGCGCGCGCAGGTAGTGCGCGAACCCGACCTCGGCCAGCGCCGGGACGCGATGGCGGGCTTGGGCGAGCACAGGGGCGAAGTGATCCCAGTCGGGCCCGAGCTCCACGAAACCATCGGTCGGCACGTTGGCGGGGAGCATCGGCTTGCCGTTCGGCTCGAACGCACCGATGACCAGGCGGTCGCGGTAGCCGCGGATGTACAGGTAGCCATCGAGGTCGCGCAGGAACGGCAGCCCGGGCGTCGCCGCCTCGGTCGGCTCGGTCATGACCCATACGTGCTCGGCCGGATAGAGCGCGACGCTGACACCGGCCAGCCGGGCCAGCTCGGACGTCCACAAGCCGGCCGCCAGGACCACGACCTCCGCCTCGATGGCAGCTGGGCCCTGCGGCCCGACGACATCCAGACCGGTCACCCGCCGACCGTCGGCGCTGCGGCGCAGCCCCGTGACCGCGATCCCGGGCACGTAGCGCGCTCCGCGGTCCACCGCGCCCTTCGCGAAGGCCAGGGCGGCTGCGCCCGGGTTGACCGTCCCGTCCGTCGGGAAGAGCACGCCGCCGACGAGGTCGTCCGTCACCGCGGCCGGCCACAGTTCCCCGATCCGTGCCCGGTCCACGAGCTCCACCTCGACGCCGGCGTCGCGGGCCATCGAGATGCCGTAGCGGATCTCGTGCATGCGCGCCTCGGTCCGGGCGATGGTCAGCGCCCCGTTCCGTCGGATCCCCGTCTGGACGCCAGTCTCCCGCTCGACGCGTTCGTACGTCTCGGCGTTGATCCGCGCCAGCGCGGTGAGCGCGTGGGACCCACGGACCTGCGAGACGAGCCCGGCCGCGTGCCACGTCGTGCCATTCGTCAGTCGGCCGCGCTCGACGAGCACGACGTCGGTCTCGCCGGCGACCGCCAGGTGGTACGCGATCGAGGCCCCGATGATCCCGCCACCGACGATGACCACGCGTGCCTGCGCGGGCAGCGCGGACGCCGGCAGCACCGCATCCACGCCGAGGTCGCGGTTGGCGAGGTGTTCCTGCGCGGTCATGGCTCAGAGGGTAGCCTCCGAGCGTGGTGGCGATCGGGTGGGCTTGCTCCATGCGCTGCCGAGGCGTAACCTTGACTCATGGACGCCACAGTCAAGCAGCGACGACGGAAAGGCTTCACGAGGGTGAGCTCCAAGCACCAGGTGACGCTGCCGATCGATGCCCTGCTGATCGCGGGGCTTGGCCCCGGTGACACGCTCATGGTCGAAGCCAAGTCGACGGGCGAGATCATCCTGCGCCGGGAAGCGGACCCCCTCGACAAGTACATCGGATCGATGACCGGGATGTTCCCCCCGAACTACCTCCGTGACCTTCGGGACGAATGGGAACGATAGTGCTCGACACGAGCGTCCTGATCGCCCTCGTCGATGGCACCGACGTCCACCACGTCCGGTCGCGTGAGATCATCGAGCGCGGACGAGCCGACGGCCATCAGTTCGTCGTTCCCGTCGCGGCCTACGCCGAGTTCATGGTCCGGGCCTACCAGGTGGACCCCTTCGACCCCGTCGACCCGGACGGTCGCGATGGCCTGATCGAAGCGATCCCGGCCACGGTCGCGCCGGCGACGCGGTCGATCGGTCGCCGTGCTGCGGTCCTGAGAGCGCGTCATGGACGGCGTATGCCATTGCCGGATGCGTTGATCGTCGGGACCGCGATGGAGCTCGCCGCAGACCTCGTGGTGACCGCGGATGCAGGCTGGCCGGAGCTCGACATCCCGATCCAGGTCCTGCGGGCGGCCTGAGATGCGTGTCGCCTTCGCCGCCGATCATGCCGGGGCCACCTTCAAGGACGAGCTGCATGCCCGTCTGGAGCGCGCCGGCCTGGGCCACACGTTCGTCGACCTGGGCGGCGACGGCTCCGATCCGCAGGACGACTACCCGGACTTCGCGGAGCGCCTGGGGCTGGCCATCCAGCGTGGCGAGGCGGACCGTGGCATCCTCATCTGCGGCTCGGGCGTCGGCGCCAGCGTGGCCATCAACAAGATGGTCGGGCTGCGTTCGGCCGTCTGCCACGACACGTACTCGGCCCACCAGGGCGTCGAGCACGACGACATGAACGTGCTGACCCTGGGCGCCCGGGTCATCGGCCCGGAACCCGCCTTCGAGTGCGCCATCGCCTTCCTGGCCGCGACGTTCAGCGGCGAGCCGCGCCATCAGCGTCGGCTGGCCAAGGTGCTGGCCATCGAGGCGAAGGGGATCGGCTCGACCGAACCCTGAGGCGGCGTACCATGGGGGACCGCGTCCCGAGCGCGCTGGATACCCCGCGTCACGCCGAAACCGACGCGCAACGATCCGTTCACGGACGGGTGCCTATCCTTGCGGAGACCACGATGACCGACCCCACCTCGACGGCCCTCAGCGTCGCCGCTCTCGCCCTCGGGCACGCCACGGCCGACTACGAGGCGGTGCTCGCGCGCGCCGATGCCGAAGCCTGGGCCACCCGCCTGTTCGATCGCGACAGCAGCCTGTGGACGACCGATGAGCGGGTCGCCGCCGCCATCGACGAGCGCCTGGGCTGGCTGGACGCACCCGCCCACTTCACCGAGCAGATCCCGGCCCTCGAGGGCTTCGGGGACGGCATCAGCGAAGCGGGGTTCAGCACGGCCGTGGTGGCCGGCATGGGCGGCAGCAGCCTGGCGCCGGATGTCCTCCATCGCACCTTCGGCACGCAGGATGGCTATCTCGGGCTGCGCATCCTCGACTCGACCGATCCGGCCAACATCGCCGCGGTCTTCGACGACCTCGATCCGCTCCAGACGCTGACCATCGTGGCCAGCAAGTCGGGCACGACCACCGAGCCCAACGCATTCCTGGCCGAGGCCTGGGCGCGCACGCATGCGGCGCTCGACAAGGTCGGCCATCACGTGTTCCAGACACCCGGTGCCGGCGTCGTGGCCATCACCGACCCGGGCAAGAGCCTGGAGGCCATCGCCCACCACGACGAGTTCCGTTCGGTCTTCCTCAACCCGCCGGACATCGGCGGACGCTACTCGGCGCTGACCTACGTCGGGCTCGTGCCGGCCTCGCTCATCGGCCTGGACCTCGACGCGCTGCTGGCCAGCGCCGCCGCGATGCTCGGCGCATGCCGCGAGCCGCACCCGGCCGCCAACCCGGGTGTCTCGCTGGGCATCGCGCTCGGTGTGCTGGCCAGGGCCGGCCACGACAAGCTGACGTTCCTGACCGACGACGAAGTCGAGGCCTTCGGTGCCTGGGCCGAGCAACTGATCGCGGAGAGCACCGGCAAGCGTGGCGTGGGCATCGTGCCGGTCGATCTGGAGCCGCTCGGCGCGCCGGCCAGCTACGGGCAGGACCGGGCCTTCGTGCGCATCGCGCTGGCCGGCGCCCCCGACACGGCCGGCCGCGACGCGCTTGCCACGGCTCTGGAGGCCGACGGCCACCCGATCATCCGCATCACCCTCGCCGACCCCATCGACCTCGGCGCCGAGTTCGTGCGCTGGGAGGTGGCCACGGCCATCGCCGGCGTGGTCCTGGGCATCGACCCGTTCGATCAGCCCAACGTCGAGGAGGCCAAGCAGCTGACCCGCGACGTGCTCGCCCGGGCGGAGCGCGGCGAGCCGCTGACCGTGGCCACGGACCCGCTGGCGACGACCGACGGGGTCAGCCTGTTCGGCGACACGGCCATGCACCTGACGACCCCGGACGGCGACCTCACCGGCGAGCTCGCCCGGCACCTCGCCCGGGCCAAGCCCACGGCCTACCTGGCGCTGCAGGCCTTCATCGCGCCCACGCCGGCTCGTGACGAGGCGTTCGCCCGCATCCGGGCGCTCCTGCGCGACCGCACCGGGCGAGCGACCACGGCCGGCTACGGGCCGCGCTTCCTGCACAGCACCGGCCAGCTGCACAAGGGCGGCGCCCCGATCGGCTGGTTCGTGCAGCTCACCTCGGACCACCCCGACGACCGGCCCATCCCTGGCTGGGCGTACACCTTCGGCCAACTCATCGACGCCCAGGCGGCCGGCGACTTCGCGGCCATCGAGTCCCACGATCTGCCCATCGTGCGCGTCCACCTGGGCGCCGACGTGGACGCGGGGCTCGCCACCCTGGAGCGAGCGCTCGCGGCCGCGCTCGACGCGGCCAGCGACACGACCGCCACCAGCACAGCGACCTCGGAGGCTTGACGACGATGCGGATCGGGTTCATCGGTCTTGGCCGGATGGGGGCCAACATGGTCCGCCGCCTCGTCCAGGACGGCCACGAGGTCGTCGTATACAACCGGACCCCGGAGAAGACGACCGAGCTTGCCACGGAGCACGACGGCATCACCACGTCGTTCTCCATCGAGGAGCTGGTCGACAAGCTGGAGGCGCCCCGCGCCGTCTGGGTGATGGTCCCGGCCGGCGACGCCACGGAGGCCCAGATCGCGGAGCTCATGGAGCACCTGCAGCCCGGCGACACCATCATCGACGGCGGCAACACCAACTTCCACGACGACGTCCGGCGTCACACCGCGCTCAACGACAAGGGCCTCCAGTACGTCGACGCCGGCACGTCCGGCGGGGTCTGGGGCCTGCAGGTCGGCTACTGCCTGATGGTCGGTGGTGATCGTGAGGCGGTCGCGCCGCTGGAGCCCATCTTCACGACCCTCGCCCCCAAGGACGGCTACATGCACGTCGGCGGCCCGGGCGCCGGCCACTACGTGAAGATGGTCCACAACGGCATCGAGTACGGCCTCATGCAGGCGTACGCGGAAGGCTTCGAGATCCTGCACGCCAGCGACTACCCGCTGGATCTCGCCGCGATCTCCGAGCTGTGGATGCAGGGCTCGGTCGTGCGCTCGTGGCTGCTGGAGCTGGCGGGCCGGGCATTCCGGGCCAACGGCCAGGACCTGGAGAACCTGAAGGGTTTCGTGTCGGACTCCGGGGAGGGGCGCTGGACGGTCCAGGAGGCCATCGACAAGGACGTCCCGGCGCCGGTCATCACGCTCTCGCTGCTGACCCGGTTCCGCTCCCGCCAGGACGACACGTACGGCGGCAAGGTCCTCGCCGCGCTACGTAACGAGTTCGGCGGTCACGCCGTCAAGAAGGACTAGCGGAACGATGGCGGTCCCACCCGCGGTGCGTCCCAAGGACGCACCGCGGACCATGAAGGACCTGCGCGAAGCGCGCGAGGGCAAGCGCCCATCGCGAGCCAAGGCGCCGGAGAACGTGCTGCGCGAGGGCCTGCGCCTGGAGCGCGTGCCCGACCCGTCGACCCTCGTCCTGTTCGGGGCGACCGGCGACCTCGCCCACCGCAAGGTCATCCCGGCCATGTACCACCTGTGGCGGACCAACCTGCTGCCCCACGAATGCATCCTGCTGGCCATCGGCCGTCGCGACTACGACGACGACGCATTCCGCGCGGAGATCCGCACGTCCCTCGAGCAGTTCAGCCGGGTGCTGCCCCTGGACGAGGCGGCGTGGCGCTCGTTCAGTGAGCGCATCCGCTACCACCGCCTGGACTTCGCCGACGCGGGTGGCTTCGACACACTGGCGACCCGCCTCGACACTATCGACGAGGAGCACGGCACGCGCGGCAACCGCCTGTTCTACCTGGCCACCCAGCCCTCGCAGTTCGCCGAGATCGTCGGCCACCTCGGACGGGTCGGACTGGATCACGAAAAGCACGACGGTGGCTGGCGTCGGGTCGTCATCGAGAAGCCGTTCGGGCGGGACCTGGAGTCGGCCAAGCGGCTCAACCGTGAGGTCAGCAAGGTCTTCCGCGAGTCGCAGGTCTATCGCATCGACCACTACCTGGGCAAGGAGACGGTCCGCAACCTGTTGGTCTTCCGGTTCGGCAACGGCATCTTCGAGCCGCTCTGGAATCGGCGCTACGTGGACCACGTGCAGATCACCGTTGCCGAGTCGATCGGCATCGAGAATCGGGGCTCGTTCTACGAGGAGACCGGCGCGTCGCGGGACTTCCTGCAGAACCACCTGCTCCAGCTGGTCAGCCTGGTGGCCATGGAGCCGCCGGCCACGTTCGAGGCCAACGCGCTGCGTGACGAGAAGGTCAAGGTCCTGCGCGCCATCGGCACCCACAAGCCCAACCCCGCCACGGAGGTCGTCCGCGGCCAGTACGGGCCGGGCTGGGTGGCCGCCCAGCAGGTCCCGGGCTATCGGTCCGAGGCGGAGGTCGACCCGGCCTCGGAGACGGAGACGTTCGTCGCGGCTCGCCTGAACATCGACGACTGGCGCTGGTCCGGCGTCCCGTTCTACGTGCGCACCGGCAAACGCCTGCCCAAGCGCGCCACGGAGATCGCCATCCAGTTCCGGGCCGTGCCCCATCACCTGTTCCAGAACGCCGCCGTGGATCCCGAGGCCAACCTGCTGGCCATCCGCATCCAGCCCGACGAGGGCATCATGCTGCGCTTCGGGGCCAAGGTCCCGGGCCTCGGCCTCAACGTCCGCTCGGTGACCATGGACTTCACGTACGGCTCGTCGTTCAACGTCGACTCGCCGGACGCCTACGAGACCCTGATCCTGGACGCGCTGCAGGGCGACGCGTCGCTGTTCACCCGGGCCGACGAGGTCGAGGAGGCGTGGAGCATCGTCGACCCCATCGTCGACGCCTGGGCCGCCTCGCCTCCGCCATCGTTCCCGAACTACGACGCCGGCACGTGGGGGCCGCCGGAAGCCGACGAACTGCTGGCCCGCGAGGGTCGTCGGTGGCGGCGGATCTGACCGTGGGCGGCCCCGTCCGATGACGATCTCGTCCGCACCGTCGATCACGCTCGCGGAGCCCGTCCTGCGCTGGTCTGCGCGCGCGCACAGCATCGCGGACATCGAGAAGGAGCTCGCGAGGATCTGGGCCCACCAGGACCTCACCGTGGCGGACGTCAGCGGCGAGGGTGCGCCGGGCCGCCATATCGCCGCGCGAACGAGCGTGATGAACCTCGTGGTCATCGCCCGCCGACCGGAGATCGCCGAGCGCGCCGCGTCCACGATCCAGGCGCTCACCGGGCGCCACCCCTCGCGCACGATCGTCGTCCAGTCGGCCGATCCGGACGGCCCGTCATGGATCGATGCCCAGGTGGAGGCGCACTGCGTGCTGCCCCGCGCCGACGCCCCCGAGATCTGCGCCGAAACGATCCAGCTGACCGCCGGCGGCGAGGCCGGCCGACACCTGTCGGCCATCGTCATGCCGCTCATCGTCCACGACCTGCCGACGACCGTGTGGTGGCCCGGTGAGCCACCCTTCGCGTCGCGCGCGGCCCAGGACCTGCTGGCGTCGGCGGATCGC
>Ga0163153_10002865_pt1 | contig 24026 bp, 15 predicted proteins | sample OliLakLV19MP6IB1_FD_148629 | JGI IMG/M metagenome (GOLD analysis project Ga0163153, IMG submission 148629) | Freshwater microbial mat bacterial communities from Lake Vanda, McMurdo Dry Valleys, Antarctica - Oligotrophic Lake LV.19.MP6.IB-1 | ecosystem: Environmental > Aquatic > Freshwater >...
GAAGGCGCCACCTTCGACTTCGATGTGAAGATGGACCGCCCCCTGCCATAGCGATACGCGATAGGCTTCGGCACGAACGGGCTGGAGAGCCGGAGAACACCTCGCGTGTGAGGTCACCCGGCGGGGGCGCCGAGATCGGCCAGGAGCTTTGCCATAAAATCGGTACGGATCGGCATGAGCACGAACCGGCGGCGTTCATCGACTTGGGTTGTGGCGGCAAGCCGCGCCTGGGTCGAGTCGGCAAGGAGGATCGCCGGCACATTGGCCAGGTCGGGGTCGGAGAGGAGTGTGTTGAAGGCTTCCACAGCCTCGTCGCCCAGCGAGTGCGAGCTCACGACGAGACAGTCGGCCGGATACGGTACGGTCGAAAACCGAGCGAGGGCACGCTTCGGGCTTTCCGTGAGAAGCACGCGGTAGCCAAGCCTTTGGAAAAACTCCCGAAGGACCTTCTGACACCGCTCGGATGACTCGACGAGCATGACGGTTCCCTTGTGCTCCGCCGACTCCGCGGCCATATGCTCGACGGCCGCGGCTCCTGAGATCCGCGCGATCAGCCACTCGACCCGCCGCTTCACATCCGCGGCCGTCTGCCACCGCTCGACCACGTCGAGCGTCATCATGCGGCTGACGAAATCGGTGACCTCTCTCGGCAGGTTGGGCATCCGCTGCGCCAGCGGCACCACCTCCGTATAGCGACGCGGCTCAGACCGCTCGTTGCGATCACGGGTTTCTTTGAGCGGCGAGACTCCGGCGAGCGTGAGGTAGGAGATGGCCCCCAAAAAGTAGATGTCGCTGCGGACCGGGTCGTCTTTCATGCCGGTGAGTTTCTCGAGCGCTGCGTAGTCGACCGTGCGCGGCTGGTCCATCCGACCGAGGGCGCCATCGCTCGATTCGTCCACCCCCGCGAGACCAAAATCGACGAGCTTGGCCAGCCCCGTCGACGAGACGATCACGTTGGACGCCTTCATGTCACGATGCGTCACACCGCGGCGGTGGGCATACTCGAGGCCCGAGGTCATCTGATGAATCAGATCGAGCGCCCTCGGAAGGTCAATCGCGCCGCGAAGCTTGATGAGCTCGCGAAGCGTCTGTCCCTCCACAAACTCCATCGTGATATAGCTCGCGCCCTCCTCCTCACCGACGGCATGGACCGCGACGATGTGGGGATTCCGAAGAAGGTGCCCCATCTCCCCCTCGTGTCGAAACGCCTTGCATTTGACGGGGTCGGTGGAGAAGCGACTGCGGAGCACTTTGACGGCGAGGTTCCCACCGGTGTCGAGATCAACCGCCCGATAGACCCGGGCAAACGACCCGGCCCCAATCTGATACAGCAGCTTCGCGCGGCCGTAGCGGTAGCCATGCCGCTGTCCCTTGATGAGCCGTTCGAGCTGAAACCCGGTGAGCACCTCCCGACGCACGAGCGCCTGGCCAAGGGCATCTGGGGTAGCACCGCCGCCAACCTCGTGGACAGCTTCGGCCAGCGGCTCGGCCGGCACGAGGTCGAGGTCGATGATGAGGTGCGCGAGGCTTTCGGCGTTGGCCGGTGTCATGGACATTTCGGTGTGACGACGGGCGACGGCGGCCCTGCGGGAATCGTTAGGATTCTGTGAGCATGGTTCCTGGGGGCCTTTTGGGCAAGCCTTTGGGGGCCCGAAGACGCCATTCCCCGCACCTAAGATAGCCTGCCCAACCTCTCTGGAATTCGGCGACCCGCAAATGCTACAAGCCCCGACTCCCCGCGGCACCTTTCGACCCGAGATATGCATTCCAAGCCCCATTGGCCGGCTTCTACCGCGGTTGGGCTGGCCGCAATCTGCCTGGCGGCCCTGGGCCTAGCGTCCTCGGCCGCGGCCGGCACGCTCGAGGAGGGCTTTGAGGGGCCGGGTGTGACCTGGCGGCTGGCCACCGAGGGGCCTGGCCTGCGGCTCGTGAGCCACGGGCGATCGGCCGACCAGCCGCATCGCGGCGCCGGCTGCGAACGATTTGTCGTCGCGGCATCGGCCGCCGGCACAGTCGCCTTCGAGACCCCGATCGGCCCCGCCGCGGTCATCGACGAGTTTCAGGCGTCGGTCTGGGTGAAGACGAGCCGGCCCGACGTCCGCGTGGCCGTGCGGATCGTCCTGCCAGGCCAGGTCTCCAAACAGTCGGGCCAGCCAATCGAGGTGCTCGTGCCTGGAGAATCCTCCCGCGACGCCGGACGCTGGGAGCGGCTATCGGTCGCCGACATTGGCCGAGCCCTCAAACATCAGTTGCCCGCGCTGCGGCTCGAGCATGGCTCGCAGCTCACGCTCACAGGCGCTCTTATCACGACGCTGGTCGTGGACGTGGCCATTCCGCCGGGCGACCACTCGCTCGCCATTGACGACCTCTTGGTGACCGGCCTCATCTCGACGAACACAAAGCATGACCCACTCGTGCAGCCCGCGGCGTTTACTTCCGAGGTGGCCGATCCACCGGCGGGCATGGCCCGCGGGGTGCTCGAAGTGAACGGCCGACCGTTCTTCCCACGATCGATCGACTGGACCGGCGAACCTTTTGCGTTTCTCGCGGAGCTCGGATTCAACTGTGTGCGACTGCCCACGCCCGCCGCTGCCGATCAGCTTGCGGAGGCCCGCGCGGCTGGCCTCTGGATCATCTGCCCTCCGCCGCCGATCCCCGACGTCGACATGCGTGAGCCCGAGCGCGTGCCGACGCTTCGCAACTGGGATCGCGTGCTGGCCTGGGATCTCGGCGACGGGCTCACCGAAGAATCGGTTACCGATCTTGCCGAGCGCGGGCGTCGCATCCGCGCCTGCGATCCGCGGAAGGGCCGCCCGCTCATCGGCTCGGCCGACTCTGGCCTCCGCACCGTCTCGCGGCATGTTGACATGCTCGTGGCTCGTCGCACTGTCCTCGGCACGAGCCTCGAGCTCCTGGACTGGCTCGAGTGGCTGAGGCAGCGACCACGCCTCGCGCGACCGGGCACGCCCTTCATGACAACGCTCGCCACCGAGCTCGACCCAGCCGCCGCCCGCCAGGCCGCGGCGCTCGCTGGCGTCGGGGGCCGCGGGCTCGCGATCGATCCCGAGAGCCTCTCGCTCGCCACGTTTTCAGCGGTAGCCGGCGGGATGCGGGGCATCCTCTTTACGTCGTCGCAGCGGCTTGATGGCGACAACCCTGAAGCCAGGCTCCGCGCCGCGGCGGTCCGCGAGGCCAACCTTCGGCTGCGTCTCCTCGAGGCATGGGGAGCGGCCGGCCGATTCGCCACCAAGGCGCGGACAAGCAATCCCGAGGTGCAGGCCTTCGTGATCGAAGCAGGGCAGGCGCGGATCGTGCTTGCCTGGCGGTGCGTGCAGGGCGCGCAGGTCGTGGCCCGTCGCTACGACGGCCACGACATCCCCAGCGGTGACATGCCGCTCTCGATTCTCGTGCCAGGTGTGCCCGAAGCACACCGCGCCTGGGAGGTGACAACCGGTGGCCTGCGGCCCATGCAGCAAAGCCGCGTCACCGGCGGCGTGTCGGTCACGCTCGACGCCTTCACCACGCAGGGCATGGTGCTCATGAGCGGGGAGCCCACGGTCACCGCGTATCTTCAGGAACAGCTTCGCCTCATTGCCCCGATGGAAGTCGCGTCGGCCCGCGGCCTCGCAGCTGGCGGCCTCGCATCGGCCAGCGAGCTGTTGGGCCGGCTCCCGCGGCCAGCGTTCAGCGGACCGCCCCCGGTAGACGCCGTGCCGATGCTCACCGAGGCCAATCGCTTGGCCGCGGCGGGCGAGGCGATCATTGCCACCGATCCGCCACGCGGCGTCGCGCTTCTCCGCAAGGCAGCGGCGATCGCGGGGCAGTTTGAACGACGGGTCTGGGAGAACGCCGTGAAGGCCGAGGGCTCGATCGTGGCCAACCCGCTGGTTGCCTCCGACGCGGCGCTCGCCGAGGCGTGGCAGTTCATCGCCGCACGCATGGCCACAGCCGCAGGCACCGAGCTGCTCGACGGCGGTGACATGGAGCGGCTCGAGGCGCTTGCCGGTGGTGGCTGGCGGCACTACGCCCGCACCGACGCCGAGATCCTTACGACCGTTGAAGTGATCCACACGCAGCCCGCATCGGGCCGGGGCTGTCTCCGGCTCGCGGCGAGGCCGAAGGTGGCAGACGAGGCCCCGGTGGTGCTCGAAACGCCACCGGTATGGATCACGAGCCCACCCGTCGCCGCCCCCGCTGGCAAACTCTTGGAGATTTCGGCGCGGGTCTGGGTGCCGTCGGCCATTGCCGGAAGTATCGACGGTCTACTGGTTTTTGATTCCCTCGGTGGGCCGGCGCTCGCCGAGCGCGTGGGTCAGTCGCCAGCGTGGCGACGGATGGTGCTCTACCGGATTGTGCCGCCGGAGTCGGCCGGCGAGCCGGTGGTTGTGACCTTCGCGCTCTCGGGGCTTGGCGAAGCGCGGATCGACGACGTGAGTATCCGCGTGCTCGAACGCAGCGGCAGCGTGGGCACACCTGCGACGCCTGCCACGCTCGTCTCGACGCCGAGCCAGCCGCCGACGACCACCCCGACAACCACGTTTCCAAGTCCGACGGATCTTGTGCAGCCTCGTCCTATGCCACTGCCCAACATGCGACCGGAACCAGCCGCAACCGGATGGCCCGGCACGAACCTCGGCTGGCCCAACCTCTTTGGTGGTAACTCCAACGAGCCACCACCAGGCGTCGGCGGCGGCACGGTCGACCCCTTCACCCGCGCCCGCAGTCAGGCGCCAACACCGTAGCGACGCGACGCCGACACGCTCGCGCCATCCCGTTGATTTCGGTCTCCGGCACAAATTGTCTTCGGCTGCTTGCCGAAGCCCCCCTCGCTGCAATAGCCTCCGCGGGCATTGGGGATGGTCGCATACCGCCAGCCGCGTGACCGCAGCACGGGCACGCATGGGCAGGGGCTCACGAGAGGAAACACCGTCCGAAGGCTGTGAGCAACCGCAGCGGCCCTTTGACCTTCACTTTGCGGGTGATGATCGCCCAGACAATGTTTCGCTCTTTGCGGAGGAAGCCGATCCATGTCGCGGCGTCGAGGCCCTTCGATTGCCCGGCCTGAAAGACAATCGGCATGCCGCTGATGAAACCGACGACACTGACGGGCAGAACGCCGCCGACGCGCTTGGTTTTTTTGTGGGGGAATTTCTTTTTCGCGTAGTCCTCCGCGTCGGAGTTGGCGACGACATAAATCGTCTCCTCCTTCTGCGTGAGAGGCTTGAGGGTGGACGCGGCGCAAAACGGGCCAACCATGCTCAGCGACCGCCTGCCCGTTGCGAGACCACCGTGGACCGTCCTATCCTGGGCGGCTGGACCAACGCCGTCTTGGTTCAGCGCCGCCGCGCCGCCGAGTCTCTCTGCCTGGAGTGCCCTCATGAGTGTCCTCAGATCGTGTGGTGTTTTCTGCGTCCTCGGTTTGATTCTCGGTACGTCGCTGTGCGCGGCGGAGCCCCAGACCACGCGACCGTGTGAGAACGAGGGGGTGGGCAAAGAATGGTGGGACGGCCAGCGAAACGGGATCGCGAACGACCTCAAGGCCATGAACGGAGACGTGGGACTTGTTTTTGTCGGTGATTCCATCACCGCTCGTTGGCGAGGCTCTCCCGAGGTCTGGAACAAGCACTGGGGGGCGTACAAGCCATTGAATCTGGGGATCGGCGGCGATTCAACGCAGCACGTTCTCTGGCGACTGAAGCACGGCGAGCTCGACGGATATCAGGCACGATTGTTTGTCGTGATGATCGGCACAAACAACATGTCGGATTCTCCACCGGATGTCGCCGCTGGAATCAAGGCCATCCTTCAAGAGATCAAGCTCAAGCAACCGACGGCACACATCCTTCTGCTCGGCATTTTCCCTCGAGGTGAAGGTCTCAATGACCGCAACAAGAATGCCGAGGTCAACACGATCATTTCCACGTTCGAGGGCGGCGAGGTGCACTGCATGGACATCGGTAAAGCATTCCTCTTGGCCAACGGCCTCGTCGATAAAGAGCTCATGGATGACTACCTGCATCTCGGTTCCAAAGGCTATGAAGTCTGGGCCGAGTCTATCGGCGACGAGGTAAGGAAGCTGATGAGCGAGTCCAGCACCGCGTCGATGGCCGGTCCTGGTCCGTACACGAAACTGGCTGGTCTGGCACAGAAAATACGCTCCGGAAACGGGCTCGGAATGGTGCTCAAGACGCTCCACAAGGCCCAAGAGAGCAAGGACGAGGCGCAGGCAGCAGAAGCGAAGATGATGTTTGCTGCGCTCAGCGAAGGTGGGCAAAGAAACCTCGACGCGGCGATGAGCCAGATGGATACGGAGCCCCTGATTGCCCTCACCCTCCTTGAGCGAGTGGCGATTCAATTCGCTGGCTCCGATATCGGCGACAAAGCACGATCGGAAGCGAAGCAGATGCGGAAGGACCCAACGATCATGAAGGGCATCGAGGCCGAACGCCTGTACGCCAAGCTTCAATCGTTTGAAAGAGAGCTTCACCTCGGCCAAGCGAATCCAGTCGGAATCCAATCGCTCACCGCCGCCTGTCAGTCGTTGATCACCAAGTACCCCGGCACCGCGGCAGCCCGCAAGGCCGAGGAACTAATGAACAAATACCGCTGACCTCGCCGGCGGAGACGGCCAGAGCCTCAAGAGCCCGGGCTGCCCCCATTCGCCGTGCGTATCGCAAGGGCCATTGGGAATCGAATCGGTGTGAGGGATAGGGCGCTCAAGGGATAAGGCGCTCAAGGGATAGGGCGCTCAAGGGATAGGGCGCTCAAGGGATAAGGCGCTCAAGGGGCAGCGCTGCACAGGGCTGATTGCTGACGGTCGGCCATCGGCACGCGCCTACACTACCAGGGACTGTCCTATCCTTCATGCCGATGGCCATGGTGCACAGCTCTCCCTCGTCGCTGCCCTACGATCTTGCCGTGATCGGCGGGGGAATCGGCGGCCTCGCGCTGGCGTCACTGGCGCAGCGTTCCGGGTTGCGGACGGCGCTCTTGGAAAGCCATACGAAACTCGGCGGCTGCGCGGGGTACTTCGATCGCGGCGAGTTGACGTTCGACTGCGGAGCCACCGCCCTGATGGGCATGGGGCCGGGCGAACCGATCCGGCGGCTTCTGGATCATGTCGGCGTGACGCTGGAAACTGTTCGCACGCCGGAGTATCGGATGTGCCTGCCCGATGGCGAGCTGGTCATGACGGCCGACGACGACCAGTGGGAGCACGCGATCCGAAACCGATTCCCGGATCTTGGCGAAGCAGCCGTGCGATTCTGGCGGATTCAGCGATGGATCGGATCGACGCTGTTCCGGGCCAGTGGCCGGCTGCCACGGGTGCCGATGCGCGGCCTCGGAGATATCGCCCATAATTTTCGTGTGCTGGGACTCTCCGGCATGATCGCCACGCTCGGCACGGCGGTTACGGTTCGTGACCTGATGCGGCTTCTGGGAGTGGATCGCGATCCGCGGTTCGTGGCGATCGTGGCCATGCTCCTTCAAGACACAGCGCAGGCTGGGCCCGAGGTGGTGCCCCTGGCCAATGCCGCAGCATGCCTCCAGGCCTATCGCTTTGGACTCTCGCGGCCAGTGGGAGGCATGCGGGCCTTCGCGGAGGGATTGGGTGAGGCTTTTGGAACCGCCGGTGGTGACTTGCGGCGGGCCACCTTGGTGGATTCTGTCAGGCCAGCCAAGGACACGGGCAAAGGATTTCAGATCACGACGCGGCGGGGCGAGACCATGACGGCCGCTCAGGTGGCGATGAATCTGCCGCTGGACCTCTGCGCGACACTCCTCGGCAGGGACGTGACCGACACGCCGCTCAAGCGGTTCGAAAAGCGTTCGCGACCCGCGTGGAGCGCGTTCACAGCCTATGCCGCCATCGACGCCGCCGCCGTGGCCGATCGACCGGCCCTGTTTCATCATGTGCTCCAGGATTACGCCCAGCCGATCCACGACGGCAACAATGTTCTCATCTCCCTGTCTCCTCCTGGAGATGAAGGGTACGCACCGGCAGCGCTGCGCACGCTCACCATGAGCACCCACGTGACTCCGGAGGGGTGGTTCGATTCGGATCGGCCGGCGTATGAGGCACGCAAGGCGGAGTATGCCGCGCGGATGCGGCGGGCACTCGATCGGGCGTTCCCGGGGATCGACGCTGCGATCCGGCATATCGAGTTCGCAACGCCGCGAAGTTTTGCCCGCTATACGCGACGGACGCTGGGACGGGTCGGCGGGCCACCCGTGAGCCGAAGCCGGTCAAACCTGATGGCCGTCGATGCGGGCGTTCTCGGGCCTGGGCTTTGGGTGGTCGGCGATTCCGTGTTTCCAGGCCAAGGCACGATGGCCGTCGTCATGGGCGCGATGCGGGCGCTCGAGCGAATGACAGGGCGTGACTGCTGCGGGAGCCTCCCCGTGGGGGCCGGGGCCTCGACCTGGACGGGTGCCATGGGTTCCTAGGCTGCTGCTCGCGATGGAGTCTTCACCGTGCGAGCCGCTGCCACGGCCGTGACATCAGCGATGTCGGCTCGCTTGGGGAGAACGGCTACGTGGAGAGTTTCAACGGCAAGCTTCGAGACGAGCTGCTTGCCCGGGAGGTGTTCGACACCTTGCTGGAGGCAAAGGTGGTGATCGAGCGTTGGCGGAGGATCTCCAACACCGTCCGTCCGCACAAACACCGTCCGCCCGCACAGCTCGCTGGGATACCGGCCCCCGGCCCCGGAGTCGCGCCGCCTGATTGCAGCGCCGCTCCACGACGCCCTGGCCTGCGGCGGTGGCATGGGCGCCGCGGAAATCATCGCCGACCCTGCGATGCTCCAAACAAGCGGCGTGCGAATATGGCGAGGGGTGGTGCTGCGGCGGAAAAGAGCTGGCTCGTCGGGATGACCTGTCGCGGCACGGTGGCGGTTTGCCATTCCAGCCGGGCGACGGCGCTGCCGGTGTCTTCAAAGTACTCCATGCGGATGTCGTACCGCTCGCCGGCCACGAGATTGATCCGGCCGCTGTTCACGGTGGTCGCGTGCCGCGTCCAGTTGTTGATGACGAGCTGGTTGTTCACCCAGAGCCTCACGCCGTCGTTGCTGGTGGTGAAGAAGGTATGGCTGCCGGTGGAGAGCGGCTCGATGCTGCCAGTCCAGCGGACGCTGAACGTGTCGCCGGCAATCGACGGATGCGGCGAGCCAGTGCCCCAGTTGAAATTCACCACCGCGTCGATGCGCGAGAACGTCGTGCCAGTGAAGTCACGGTTGTTGAAATAGGTTGCCGTGAGGCCGTTGGGCTGCGGCGGTGTGGTCGCGGTGGCGGTCGCGCTTTCGGAAACCAGACTGCCGTTGAGGGCGACCACGCGGAAGAAATAGGTCGTCTCGGGGACCAGGCTGTGGGCCTGGTGGGCCCTCGCATTGGCCGGCAGCGCGACGCTCACCAGGTTTTGCGTGAAGCCAGCGTCGGTGGCCCGCTCGACGCGGTAGCCGGTTTCCGTGGCGGTCTGGTCGGCCCATGTGAGGTTGATCTGCGTGCCCGAGACAGGCGTCGCCGTCAGGCTGGCAGCCGGCCGCGGAGGCTGATACGTCGGCAGGAACTGGCTCTCCGGCACGACCTGCCGAGGCTGGCTGGCGCTTTGCCATTCGAGCCGGGCCAGCGCGCCCCCCGTGTTCTCGTAGTAGTCCATGCGGATGTTGTAGCGCTCTCCGGCCACGAGCGTGATCCGGCCCGTGTTCACCGTGGGCGCGTGACGAGTCCAGTTGTTGATGATGAGCTGGTTATTCACCCAGAGCCTGACGCCATCGTCGCTCGTGGTGAGAAACGTGTATTGCTGCGTGAAGAGCGGCACGACGGCACCGGTCCAGCGAACACTGAACGTATCGGCACCGAATCCCGGGGCCGGTGCACCGACACCCCAGTTGAAATTCACCGACGGATCGATCCGGGTGACCGACAGGCCGGTGAAGGTGCTGGTGTCGTAGGCGGTCGCGGTCAGGCCGCTTGGATTTGGCGCCGCGGTGAAGGTCGCGGTGTAGGTCGTGTTCACGATCGGCGTTACGACCGTGTGCGTGGCAGCGCCGCCGTCTGACCACGAGTCAAACGTGTAGAGAAACAGATTGTCGCGCTGGCCGGGAGCCACGCCGATCGGCCGTTCGAAGCCGACCACGCTCTGGAAGGTTCGCGGCGCGGTGAAGGGCTGGGCGTCGACGGTGAACCCGCGGCCAGCCGGGCTCGTCTGGACCGTGAGCGTGGATACCGCGGGGAGCACGTCGCGGGTGATCGTCGTGGTGCGGCCTTGGGAATCCACGACAGCAAGCGTGATGCGATACGCGACGTCGATGAGCGTGTAGGGCCCGGTGATAGCAGGCGTGAAGCTGCCGTCGGTCGCGCCAGCAAATGGTTGCACGAACGGCCGGAGCACGCGACTCCCGGAAGCGATGCTTGTGATGTAGTCGACCTGCCAGGTGAACTGCGAGGCCGCAAGCGGACCATCTTCGGGGTCGGTGGCGGTGCCGGAGAACGTGATTGCCTGGCCGGCGTGGAAGAGGCCGCCGGCCAATCCGCTGTCGATCGTGATGGTGGCGGAGGGCGCTTCATTGACCGTGACGGTGAGCAGCGCGGGATCGCTCGTGGCCCTGCCGGCAGAATTCGTCACGACAGCCCGATACTGCCCGGCATCGCCACTCTGAAGGTTCGAGATGGCGAGGCTCGCGGTGGTGGCGCCGCTGATGCGGCCGCCGTTTGTCAGGTCGGTCCAGGTGCTGCCGATCAACTGCTGCCAGCGGTACGTGAGGGGAGCCGTGCCGCTTGCGGCCACGCTGAAGCTCGCCGCCTCGCCGACGGCCCGCGTGAGGCTCCCGGGCTGCTGGGTGATGGCCGGTGCCTGACTGGCCGTGGACGTGATCCGCATGATCCGGCCGGCGCCGCGCGTGAGATAGTAAAGGCTACCGTCCGCGCCGACCTTGAGATCCACCGGACTGGATGCGGATGTGGCGAACTGGGTGACGGTGCCGGTCGCGCTATCGCGGACATTGATCCACCCGTTCCCGTAGTCCGCAAAAAAATAGTCGCCCACGTATTGCGACGGAAACGACGCAGTCGTGGGGTTGTAAAACGCGCCGCCTGTGATCGCATACCCCTGGAAGCCGCCGCCGCCGTGACTGTACGCGTAGACCGGACGCGTGAAGCTCGGGAAGCTGGCTTGGTTGAAATCCCCTTCGGTCGTCGCCCACCCAAAGTTTCTGCCGGCGCCTCCCTCGTTGATCTCCTCCCAGGTGTTTTGGCCGACGTCGTTGATGAACATGCGCCCGGTGCCAGGCTGGAAGCTGAAGGTGAACGGGTTGCGCAGGCCCAGGGCCCAGATGAAATCGCGGTCGGCAACCGTGGCATCATCGACGAAGAAGGGATTGCTGCTTGGGGCGGTGCCGTCGGGGTTGATTCGGAGCATCTTGCCGTGGAGGCTACCCAGCGTTTGGGCATTGGCGCCGTTGGCGTTGTCTCCCACCGCGACATAGAGGAGCCCATCGGGGCCGAAGTGAATGGCACCGCCGTTGTGATTCGTCGCACCGCTGAGACCATCGAGGTTGAGGATCGTGACCGGGCTTGCGAGCGTGGGCGTCGTGGTGCCGGCGGCCGTGACCTCGTAGCGAGTGATGCGGTTGTTCGCGCCGCCGGGCAGGGTGTGATAGAGATAGACGTAATCGGTGTTCGCGCCCGCGCCGTCATAGGCTGGATCGAAGGCGATCCCGAGGAGGCCTCGCTCGCCGCTGGAATCGACGCCGAGCGTGAGCGCCGTGTGCGTCGTGGCATCGCCTCGAACGAGCTTGACCCGGCCGGTTTGTTCGAGAACCCACAGCTCCCCCGTCGGTGAAAACTCCATGGCGGTCGCGCTCGCCAAGGAGGCGGACACCGCCGCTTCGGTGAATCCAGGCAGGAGCGTCGCGAGCATCTGCCGCGGCTCAAGCGACTCGACCGTCAGACGACACCCACTCCGCCGCACCGTACGCTGCGCGGTCCGCGTTTTGCGGTTCATGGTGCATCCTCTCCCGACCAGAGCGATCTGGCGATGCGGGAAGTTTCGTTCGCTCGTCCTCAATTATGAGCGTGACGACGCGACCGGACCACCCCCCGGGCAGCACGGCCGCAAGGGCCACCCGGTGCTCACGACCTACCTACCGTCGGGAACGCGATTCAAGGACGGACCCACGGATACACCACGAGGCCCACCACCGCCGCCCCCAACACGATGACCGGCTCTGGGACACGTTTGAATTTCCAGAGAAGGACGATCGTGGCCAGCACCCAGGCCACCTTCGGGAGCTCTGGCATCCCCTCACTGCCGAAGATCGTTCGCCGTCCCAGCACGACCACGGCTCCGGTGAATCCACCGACGAGAAAGCCGATGAATGCGACCGTGATGACGACGGGGCCTGGCGTAATCATCGCGACCGCAACAGCGTCGAGGAATTGTTGGTCGTCGAGCCAGCCGTATTCTTTTACGACGCCGCCATACAGAAATGGAACGATGGCCAAGCCGCTGCCGAAGACGAATGCTCCCGCCTCGGTGAAGAACCATGCGATTCGGCCAAGCGTCTCGTTGCTCGCGACCGGCACACCGGGCATCGCAAAGCCCAGCGGAAACAGTGCGAGACTCGTTGCACCGGTGCCCCGAAACCCACGGGGCGGCGCGCGGACTGCCCAGACAAGCAGTCCGGCACCGAGAACCCCTTCGTGAACGTAACCCAAATAGATGGCCAATTGCGCGGCCAGCGGCCCGGGCATCAATTGCGCGAGAGTGAGGCCTTCCTTGTATTCCGCCTCAGAAATCCAGCGGCGGCGCTCAACGAGGTCGCGGTGCATGAAGCCCACGAGCGCGACTCTCGCTGCGTGACGCTGAGCGGGCACCTCCACGTCAGAAGGAAGGAGTCTACGTGGTGATGGGCCACCAGGCCACGGCGGTTCTCGGGCGAGCCCAACGTCGTCTGCCCCAGCACACACCAGCTGCAAGACGCATCCGCTATGCTCAGCACGCGACGGTTGTTTCGCAGTTGATGCATACGCTCTCAGAGCATCCCACCCTTCCGCCATGGCTCGGGCGAGTATTGGGTCACAGAAAGTAGGTTGGAATGGCCTCGGGACTGTTTGTTTTGCTTGACGACATCGCGTCGATCCTGGATGACGTCGCGACGATGACGAAAGTTGCGGTGCAGAAAACATCGGGAGTGCTGGCTGACGATTTAGCACTAAACGCCCAGCAAGTAAGCGGCGTCGAAGCCACACGCGAGATCCCAATCGTTCTCGCTGTCGCCAAGGGTTCTGCGATCAACAAGTTGATCTTGGTACCAGCGGCGCTGGTACTAAGTTATTTTCTGCCCCAGGCCATAACACCGCTCATGATTCTGGGGGGCGGGTTCTTGTGCTTTGAAGGGGTGGAAAAGATCCTTCACACCATGTTTCACTCTCATGCCGAGAGCGAAGCACATCGGAAGACCCATCTCGAGATCATCGCCACACCGGACATCGATGTCGTTGCTGCTGAGAAAACGAAGATCGCGGGCGCTGTACGAACAGACTTTGTTTTATCGGCCGAAATCATCGTCATTTCATTGGATGTGGTGGAACAGTCGTCGTTCATGACGAAGGTCTTGGTCCTATCGGCGATCGGAGTCTTTATGACCATCGGTGTCTATGGACTCGTTGCAGCGATCGTCAAGCTCGACGATCTTGGCCTTTGGCTCAACAAGTCACAAGGAGTGACCAAGGTGTTGGGCACCTTCATCCTCAGGGCGTCACCCTATCTGATGAAAGGACTTTCGGTTGCTGGGACGGTTGCGATGTTCTTGGTCGGTGGTGGGATATTGGTTCATAAGGTCCCATGGTTGCACGATCTGGTCCATACCTGGGTTCATGCCGTGGAAGGTGTCGCAGGTGTTCTCAAGACCCCGACGCAAATGTTCCTCGACGGACTGGTTGGGGTGCTCGCTGGTGCGATTGTCGTGGCCGTCGTTCACTTGGCGAAGCGAGCTTTGCCGAGAAGGCCTGCTTGAATGGCCCCGGTTCGGTGTGCTTTGTTTTGTTTCAGAGTTATGGGCTGTCCGTCGGCTCCGCTGGTGATGATGCGGCCGTTGACGATGACGTCGTCAGTGTCCGTTTCGGTGCTGGCGATGACCAACCGGACCGGCAGCGGAGCCTGAGTCGGCGCGTTGTCGTTGTCGGCGATGGTCACGGTGCCCGAGGTCGTCGCACCCCGGGCGTAGGCCGAGTTGGATGTCAGCGAGGCGGTCACGGTTTCATTGGACTCGCTCGCGGTGTCGTCGATCGGTCGCACGGTGATGGCTCCCGTGGTCTGTCCCGGCTGAATGACGACCGTTCCGCGCAGTCGGTCGAAGTCGCTGCCGTTGGCCGCGGTCCCGCCGAGCGCGTAGTACACGGCCAGCGCGGCGGCGCTCGACCCGGTGCGTGACACCGTCAGCGTCCCGGTTTCGCGGCCTGCTTCGGCGGCGGTCGCATCGGTCGCGGCGAGCGTCGTGGTCGGCTGATTCCGGTTGAGTAAGCGGTCGGCGATGGTCATTCCCAGCAGGCGGGCCGAGTCGAAATTCTCGCCCGAGACGATGCGGCCATCGACCAGCACGTCGTCGAATCGCGAAGCCTGATCGCCGAGTGTTCCACCCGTGAACGCGGTCGCGCCGTTGGTCTCCAGATGCCAGCGGTACAGGCCCGCTTCCGGCAGATTGTTGGTCGGCGAGTTGAAGTGCGCCGTCGTCGCCGTGCGGCCTTGCAGCAGGCTCTGGCCGTTGACTCGGGACCAGGCGAGGACGCTGACTCCATAGCAGACGCCCGTGACCAGCTTGTCCTGTGCGACGAACTCGTTGATGAGCCGGTTCGCGGCTTCGCGGATCGCGAGAGTCCCGTTGTACGCGGCGTTGTTGTAGGTGCCTGGGAACGCATACTGATACTGCGCCGCGCCCCAGCCGCCGACGAAGACGATGGCCGAATAGTCCGAGGCCCGAGCGTCGGCCAGAGCGATGTCCGGCATGACCGATCCGTTACCGGACGTATAGCCGGTGTTCGCGTGCGGCGTCGAAAGGACCCGGCGACCCGCTCCCACCACGACGGGAATGCCGGCCGCTTCGAGCGCCGCTCGCGGAGCGGAGTACTCGGTGTAGTAGAAATCGTTGTTCGCGATCACGATCAGAACAGGCAGCGGCCGCACGGAGGCGACGTCGTCTCTGCTGATGGTGACGGTCGCGGCGCGAGCCGCCCCGAGATCGTAGGCGTCGCCGTCGGTCAGGCTGACGATCACGGCCTCGACCGGTTCGACGGCGGTGTCATCGTACGGGAACACGGTGACGGTCGTCGTCGCTGCGCCCCGGGCGAAGTACGCGAAGCCGCTCAGCGGAGCAAAATCTCGCCCGGCGGTCGCCGAGCCGCTGGCCGTGTATCGGGCAACGAGCGTGCTGTTGAGGTTGCCGGTGCGTGTCAGCGTGTAGACGCCGTTGTTGTTACCGACTTCGGCGGCGGCGGAATCGGTCGCGACGATCGTGACGAGGGGCGTGACCGGCGGCGGCGCGACGTCATTATCGACGATGTTCACGCGGGCCTGGCTGTTCGCGCCGATGCGATAGAGCGTGGTCGGGTTGATCGATAGGATCACGCTTTCGGTGTTCTCGACAGTCGTGTCATCGACCGGTCGCACGGTGATCGTTGTCGATGTCTGGCCCGCCGCAAACGTGACAGCCAGCGTGAGCGCGTCGTAGTCGGCGGCCCGCGCGGTCTGTTGGACGTTGGTCAGATACACGGTCGCCGAGCCGGTGGTGTTGCCGCTGCGCGTGACGGTGAAGACGCCCGGATCGCGTCCCGCTTCGGCGGCGTTCGGATCGCTCGCGACGATGCTGAAGGTCGTCGCGGTGGCCGAGACATCGTCGCTGACGATCGACACGCTCCCGGTTGAAGCGGCTGTGCTGATCAGCGAATAGCCGGCTCCTGGTTGCAGCGTGACGATGACGGTCTCGTTGGTCTCAACGGTCGCATCGTCGCGTGGCGTGACGGTGATGAACGCGGTGTTCTCGTTGGCCGGGAACATGACCCTCCCACTCAGCGCGGTGTAGTCCACGCCGGCAGTCGCGTTGCCGCCCACCGAGTAATTGACCGTCAGCGGCTGCGCGAGGTTGCCGCCGCGAGTGACTCGAAACGTCGCGACTCCCAAGCCCGCTTCGTTCGCCGTCGGATCGGCGGCGTTGAGCGTCACGAGCGTGGGGGTCGAGGTAAACAGCGTGCCGGCATCGGCGTCGAGCAACGCCCGATAGATGTGTGCCTGGCTCAGCGGCTGATCCTGTCCAAGCAGCACGCCGAACAGCCCGTACTGCGTCGCCATGTCGCGGTCAGTCAGCTTGTAATGCACGTAGGCGTCGAGTCCCGTCGCGTTCTGCATCCGCAGGTAATCGCGGGTGATGTCGGCCATGCGCGGATCTTTCGTCGCCTGGAACAAAGCGTTCTGGTACGACGCGCCGTTGCCGTTCAAATGCGGTCCGCCTTCATACGCCAGCAGTTGAATATCGCGACCGAGCCGGGTCGCATAATCATCGGTCAGCCGCTGATGGTTCAGCGTCATCTGCGCACTGAAGACGATGTTGCCCCGCATGTCGGCCAGCACTTGATCGACGGTCGTCGCAGCGGAATAGGTCGCCCGCTGGGTTTCACCTGGCCCAAAGTATGGCGCGATCGAAATCGCGTCGAAGCTGCCACCCATGTTCTCGACGATCCGTTCCGTGACCCACGGAGTTGATGCTTGTCCCGCCGCGACGCGCACGATGCGATCGGTCTGTCCGGCGAAGACGTTGCTCCAGACGTTCATGTCGCGAGCCGCTTCTCGTCCCGCGAATTGCCAGTGAGTCAGACCCGAATTCTCCGGCAGCCGGATTTGATCGGCGATCCAAAAGTACGTTTCGAAGCCGGGAGCCGAATTCCAAATCTCGTTGGACCATTCGACGTAGGCCGTCAGCCCCGGTTCGAGGTTGTCGCGGACGTAGCTCGCGAAGTTGCGGACGAACGTGTCGTCGGCCATGTGCGGCATGTTGAACCACGGATCGGCATCGAGTTCATTCGCAAGCTGCACCATGTGCTCGACCGAGATCCCGTTCGCGAACTGTCCACCACCGCCATTGCCGCTGCTCTGCCGCGAGTCGTTCGCGTCGCGACGATCGGCCCAGGTGCGAATGTCCGACGTGACTGTCTCCTGCGTCTGCATGAACCGCAGGATGCCGAAGTCGTCCAGCCGCTCTTTGTACAGCGGATGAAACGGTGAGAAAGTCGCCCCCGGAGTCCACCGCTGCCCGGCGAAGCTCTGCCCGTTGTAGTTCGGCATCCAAACGTGGATGTCACGGATCGGATCGGTCGCACGCATCGAGTTGATGCCCACATAAATCCCGCTGTTGCCCGGCGTGACGTTGAGCAACGCGAAGTTGCGCCCGTCAGCCGTTCGACCGCGCGAGGTCTCGCGGGCATCGAAGCTAAACTGCACGTCGCCCGTCCCGGCCCATTCGACCCGATACGTCCCGGCCGGATAGTTCCCATTGAGCTCGCGGAACATCAGCGTCCCCAACCGCTGCTGCATCAGTTGCCCATGCGCGTTGCTCCAGGTCGCCAGTTGCGTCGGCCAGCCGTTGGCATCGACCTGCACCGGAACGAAGGCTCCGCCATTGAAGTCCTGCGCCCCGGTCACCGTGTTCGTCGAGTGACTGATCCACGGCCGCGACGATTGCATCACGTCGGTGAACATCCAGTTGGGCGTGTAGTCGTTGACGTTGTCGAGGTTGATGCCGATCTGCATCGGCGTGCCCGACATAACCTGCCGCGCTTCGAGGTTCTCGAAGTGCCCAAAGCCCTTCCGGCGGTGACGCCGACCAGGTCGCCTCATGCCAAACCCGGCCGCCCGCGATAGTGTGCCGAGCACTCCGCAGAAGCTTTGAAAGCTGCGATGGAGAGCGATTTTCGCCCGAGATTTCGACGCCATGATGGTTCCCCTTAAAATTCCTGCGTGGCCCGTCAGAAAGTTGCTTCAACTAGAAATGGCCTAATTCGCGAAAACCTTTCAGCGACTTTCGCATTTTTTTCCCCCCGGCCAGATTCGGTCGCCCAACGGAGCTCGCGACGCATCGCCGCCAGCCCGCGGCAGCTCACGCAGGCCGGTGCGACTTTTTCCGGTTCCGCAACCAGACGGCGCCGGCGAGGAGCGGTACGCCCAGAAGGGCGAGTGTGCCCGGCTCCGGAACGGCGACGACCGTGCCGACGCCCTCGTAGATCCACCCGTTGTTCTTGTTCATGATGTAGAGCGTGCCATCGGGGCCCTGACCAAACCGGATGTCGAAGCGGCTGCCACGATAGTTCGGGTCGCTTCGCAGAATGTTCTCGAACGACATGGCAAGCCCTGGGGTCAGCAGGTTGTTGTCGTGGTCGAACAGGATCGAGAGCTCCTGGATCACCGCCTGAGAGAGCTCGCCCGGCTGGTCGCGGGTCGGATCCAGGGGATCGAGCGTGGTGACCGCGTCTAGGAGCGAATCGAAGCTCACATGAAAGATGCGGCCAACATCGCCGAACTCGCTGAAGACGTATTCCCCCGCCAGACCGCCCCCTCGGACGACATAGCCGCCGGCCAATGCCTGGCCAACAAAGCCCGCGCCGATCGGGCCAACATGGCCGTACTGCGCGACCGGGTAGACATAGCCGTTGAGCGCCTCGTCGGCTGGTAGCGGGGCGATGCCATTCTGAATGCCGCCCGAAACGAGGTGAACGAACGTGCCTTCCCGCTCCGACCAGCCGTAGTTGCCCCCTGGGACGAGCAGGTTCAGTTCATCCACATTGTCGCGGCCGATATCGACCTGGATGATGTGGCTCGTGCCGAGCGTGTCTTCGGCGAACGAAAAATTGTGGGGATTGCGGTGCCCGAGCGTGTAGACCTCGGCCAGCATGGTTGGATTGCCGACGAACGGATTCGTGGCCGGCACCGAATAGCTGCTCGCCCCGTTTTGGAGGGGATTGATCCGGAGCATCTTTCCGAGGGCGTCATTGTTCTGGCCTCCCCCCGCGGTGGCTGATTGCACGCTTCCATCCCCGTGGGCGATGTAGAGCAGCCCGTAGTCCTCGTCGCCTGCGGTGGCATGTGGGTTGAATCCCATCTGGCGGATCGTGTGGTCAGCGACCGGCATGCCGACTCGAAACACCGCCCGGTAGCTGGCTGTATTCACCTGCCCGAGGCCATGGTTGTAGGTCCATTCGGCAAGCACGGAGTCGGCAGCGATGGGTGTCACCGCGTCGCTCAGATAGGTGTGCCCCGCGAGATTGTTGGGCCTGTCCTCCATCATCGCGGTATAGAACCGGCCGTTCGTGGCGAACTCCGGATGAAAGGCCACGGCACGCACACCACCGTGAACGATATTGGAGACGTTCACATTCCGGCCGGTCGCAGCAAGCACGGCCGACTGGACATTCAAGAACAGCGACGCTGTGCCTCCCGTAGTCGTGCTGTCGAATCGGTAGATACTCCGGCTGAGGCCCTGATCGGCGACATAAAGATTGGTGTCGCCGGCCATGCCGGTTGAGGCCATGCCGTTCATGCGGCTCCGCGATCCGCCGAAGTTGGGAATGAAGGCCTTGCGACGCACCTCGAGCTGCATGCCGGAGACGGCGATCGTCCCGCCGACCACCCCCTGCTGAGCCTGGGCCGCGGGGGCAGAGGCCACAAGGAAGAGCGCTGGAAGACCCGTTGCCGCGAGCCATGACCATCGGGCAGATGGAGACGAGAAGACAGGCATGGCGGCTCCTTTGCGTGCGTGAGTGATTCGTGCCCTGGCTGGGGCTCACTCAGGAATGGACGCAAAGCCCGCAAACCTTTCAGGGGGCGAAAAATTCTCGAAAACCCGGCTCGTCCAATCTCAATCGCGATAGAGATCGCTTGCTGATACCGGTACGGTGATCCGCACGGAGTCGAAGGCCGCACGGATGTCGGCGGCCTGATAGGCGTTGGCCGCGGGGCCCACCTGGAGCACCTCTGAAGTGCCAGGGAACTGGTGCTCCTGGAGAAGCGTCCACTCCCGCTCACCGTCGAGGCGTTTGAGGAGTGAAAACTGATCACCTCTCCGCGCCAGCCGAAGCTCACCTCTGGTCGTGGTGGCCTGCTGAAACTCCGGCCGCGACTTGGACTGCCAGGTGGGCTCGGTCTTGGTTCCCAGAAACGACGCCTGCTTGCCCAGGCTGATCATGATCCACGTTTCTGATGTTGGCCCGGAACTCGGGTCGCGGGCGAGCAGGCCAGCGGAGTTGAACTGCTGCGTCGGTGGCCCGAGCGGATTCCTCAGGCCTCGAACCGACAGCCGGGCCGTCGCCATGAAGTCGCCCTTCACCTGCTGGGTGATGAGCATGCCATGCCCGCTGTTGTACCAGCCGGTGTTGACATCCGGGACCATCACGAGCGATCCGTTCTCGATCGATACACTCCCCGACTGCGGCTCGAGAATCGTCCAATTCTTCGAGAGCCGCGCCGCCGAAAAATCATCCTGCCGGACGACAGCCGCACCGCTCGGCGTTGGCCGGCGCGGCGGGGCACCACTCGGCGAGCCGCCTCCGACCGCAGGAACACTCGACGACGTACTCCCTGACGGCGACGCGCCTGGCCTCTGCCATGTGACCGCGGCGATCACCGCGGCGACGAGCACGACTGCGGACACGATGGCGACCAGGATCGGTTGCCTGACGCGCGGTTTCGAGCGGATGGGGCTCGTCCGGACCTGCCTGATCGCCGGTAGCGAATCCACGGGAGCTTCGCAACGCTCGGGGCTGGGCAGTGCCCGCGTGAACGGCTCGAGGGCCTCGGCGACATGAGCCGGCGACGGATACCGGGCCGCCGGGTCGCGGGCCATCATGCGGTTGATCACATCCACCAAACCATCGGGCACCCCGGGCCGCAGTTCTTCGATCGCCTGCGGACGGCCCGTCATGTGGAGCGCGAGCTTCTCGATAACCGACCCTACGGGAAACGGGGTCTGACCGGCCAGCATCTGGTAGAGCGTGCAGCCGAGGCTGTAGATGTCGGAGCGAATGTCGGCGGCACGGGATTCGCGGGCCTGTTCGGGCGCCATGTAGTCGGGCGTGCCCAGCACGAGGTGGGCCGTGGTGAGGCGCGGGGCTTCTTCGGTTTCTTGGTCGAGCACGAACCGTGCCAGGCCGAAGTCGAGCACCTTCACGCGGCCGGTGGCGTCAACCATCATGTTCTGCGGCTTGATATCGCGGTGGGCCATACCCTGGGCATGGGCGGCCTGAAGCCCAAGGGCGGCCTGCCGGGCATAGCTGCAGGCCGTGGCAATCGGGAGCTTGCCTTCGCGGGCGATGAGCCGGTCGAGACTCTCACCCTCGACATACTCCATCACGAGAAAGTGGATCGTGTCGACCTGCTCGGCATCGTAGGCCCGCACGACATGCTCGTCATTGAGCCGTGCGGCGGCCTGCACCTCGTGGCGAAACCGGGCGACGGCCTGCGGGCGGTCGACCAGCCGCGGGTGGATGACCTTGAGGGCCACATCCCGCTGCATCAGCCGGTGCTCCGCCCGGTAGACAACGCCCATGCCTCCCATGCCCAGGCGGGCCTTGATGTGATAGCGGGGATGGTTCTCGAGCTCCGGTGGAATCGCGACGGCTCCGTGGGAGGATGCTTCCCCGGAGAAGTCCATCGTCTCGGCAGCGGCTGCCCGTTCAGCGTCTCGAAGGGTTTCGACGAGCGAATCGTCCGCGATGTTCCGCAGGACTTCGCAGCACTGCTCACAGTGCTCGATATGCCGCTCAATGGCCTGCGACTGCTGGCCGCCAAGTCGTCCGAGGCCGAAAGCACGGAGCCGGTCGGCGTCAGGATGTTTGTCAGCAACGGGCGGGATCGGCATGGTGGACACTCGATTGACGCTTGAGAAAGCCGCTCATGGCTTCCGATCCGACACACTCGTCGCCATTCTGAGATGGACGGTGCCCCCGAGAATCTTTCACAACTGCGAAAAATCCTACTCGATGAGCCCGGCCCCGTTCTCCCGAAGCTTGGCGAGCACCCGGGATTTGGCGATGAAAACCGCATTGACCGTCATGCCACGCTCGGCGGCAGATGCGTTCCGGCTCTGCCCAAACCGCTGCTCATGTGATCGATCACGTCACACCTCCGGTGCGTGTCCGTCAGTGGGGGATGTCAGTATGGATTCCCTCCCGGACGGCTTAGACTGACGAAATGGACCCGACGCCAGAATTCATCGCATCGATTGATCGCGGCAAGATGGAGCAGGCACGCGGCATGAGCGACGCCGACCGCATTCTGGCTGGCGCTCGGATCTTTAACCGCGTATGCCGCTGGGCCCGTGATGGCATTCGCAGCCAGTTCCCTGATGCGGATGAGGTGACCGTCGAGCGCGAACTGGATCGGCGGTTGGCCCTGACGCGGCGCCTCGAGCAGGAGCCATGACTCCTGAAGAACTCGCGACGCTCGACATCATGAAGACGCTCGACGACTCAGGCGTGCCGTGGATGCTCACGGGCTCTCTGGCAACAAACCTCTACATGATTCCGCGATCGACCCAGGACGCGGACTTCGTACTCCAGGCCGACTCGGCCATGTGGAGCACTGTGCTCCAGCGGCTCCCGCCAAGTGTGACGCTTGATCCTCAGAGACGGTTCGAGACCATCACCGCGACGACTCGCTACGACCTGTCGGTGAAAGGAACGAAGTTTCGTATCGAGCTATTCAATCTGAGCAGTGATGACCACGACATCGAGCGTTTTCGACGTCGGATAGCCAAGCACGTATGCGGGCGTGCAGTAGCCGTGCCGACTCCGGAGGATGTCGTCGTCCAAAAAGTCCGGTGGTCCAGCATCGGGAAGCGTCGCAAAGATATCGATGATGCGGTCAATGTGATCGCCATGCAGTATGCCTTGCTCGACTGGGCCTACATCGAGCAGTGGTGCACAAGGCATGACACGCTCGAACTCCTCGCGACGCTCCAGAAAGAGGTCGTGGACTCGGGCCTGGTTTGAGTGGTGTGGGCCCCGTTTGTACGGCAGGCTCATGGCCGCACGATGCCAGAAGTGCCGTTGACCGTCCTCTCGATTACTCGATGAGCCCGGCCCCGTTCTCCCGAAGCTTGGCGAGCACCCGGGATTTGGCGATGAAAACCGCATTGACCGTCATGCCAAGCTCGGCGGCAACCTCGTCTGGGGATCGTTCATCAAGGACCACCCGCGTGAACGCCTCGATCGTCGCGGGCGAGAAGCTGCCCCGGACCTGCTTGAGAAGGTACCGCAGCAACTGCTGGTCGTGTTCGGCATTCCAGAGCCGGCTCAATCGGCTGTCGGCGTCGGCCAGTTCGTGAATCATCTGCTCGATCTGCGAGTCGTCGGTGGCCAACCGCCTTCGGCGGACCGCCTTGCGATAGTCGCGGAGGCAGTTGAGTGTCACCTTGCGGAGCCAGTTACGGAAGGAGCCGGTCCGCTGCCGGTCAAACTCGGGCAGCTTCGCAAGGACGACAACGAGCACTTCTTGGGCGATGTCGTCTACATCGGTTTGGGCCATACCAGCCTGCCCTAGCCAGCGGCGGATCATCGGCCCGTAGGCATCCACCAGCCGTGCCCACGACGCGTCGGCACCGCTGCCGCGAATTCGCTCGAGCAGGCTGACGGGCGTGTCGCTCATGAGGGCTCACACCGGAGGAGGGAAGGGAAGGACCACGTTCGTGACGTCATTCGTCTTGCCATTCCAGACGCGATCGACATCGCGTTTGTCGTGGAAGAGGAGGAAGCGATACCGGTTCGCCAGCGGCTTGTCGGATTCAAGATGGCCCAGGATTTCTGCTCGCTCTTGCTCGGTCAGTCGGGGCATTGATGCGGTTCTCAGGATTCGCGGGCGGAGCCGAAGCCGAAGCCGACGCCGGGACGGCGGCGGCGGCGCGAAACCAGCGGTCCAGTCTACGGGCACAGCTGTTGCAGCGTGAAGGACCAGTAGTATGCACGGCCGCCTCGGTGGGTCTCCGCGAGGG
>Ga0163153_10002866_pt1 | contig 24024 bp, 17 predicted proteins | sample OliLakLV19MP6IB1_FD_148629 | JGI IMG/M metagenome (GOLD analysis project Ga0163153, IMG submission 148629) | Freshwater microbial mat bacterial communities from Lake Vanda, McMurdo Dry Valleys, Antarctica - Oligotrophic Lake LV.19.MP6.IB-1 | ecosystem: Environmental > Aquatic > Freshwater >...
CGACGGCACCGCGATCCTCGACTCGCTCGACGACGCCACGCTGGAGAAGCGGCGCGGGATGCACCGTAAGGGCCGCCCCGCGGGGCGCTACCTCATGGTGGTCCACCAGCGCGCCGACGGCATCGCCCACATCGGCGTGCTCGAAGGCCGCACGCTGGTCGAGCATTACGTCGCCCTGCCGACCGACGACACGATGTCGATCGACGGCAACATCTACCTCGGGCGCGTGCAGAACGTGCTGCCCGGTATGGAAGCGGCGTTCATCGACATCGGCACACCCAAGAACGGCGTGCTGTACCACGGCGACGTTCTCCACGACTTGGCCGACATCGAAGGCGGCGAGAAGCCCCGCATCGAGCGGGTGCTGCGCAACGGCCAGGCCATCACCGTGCAGGTCACCAAGAACCCGATCGGGCACAAGGGTGCGCGCCTCACGCAAGAGGTGAGCCTCGCGGGCCGGTTCGTCGTCATGGTGCCGGGTCAGCCGAACACGTACGGCATCTCGAAGCGTCTCCCCGACGACGAGCGCAAACGCCTGCGCCGCATCCTCGACCGGCTCCGCCCCGCCGACGCCGGTCTCATCGTGCGCACGGCAGCCGAAGGCGCGACCGACGACGAACTCGAGCGCGACATGCGCCGCCTCAACGGCCAGTGGAAGCAGATCGCCGAGCTCGCGAAGAAGGCGAAGGCCGGCAGCCTCCTGTACAAGGAGCCGCCGCTCGCAATCCGCCTCATCCGCGAAGAGTTCACCAAGGAGTACCGCGGCGTCGTCATCGACAGCCCGACGTTGTACGAGGAAGTGCGCGCGTACGTCGACGCGATCGCCCCTGAGCTCACCGACCGCATCGAGTACTACGACGAAGAGGCAGAGAACCTGCCCGTGTTCGAGAAGTTCCACGTGCACGAGCAGTTGCACAAGGGTCTCGACCGCAAGGTGTGGCTCCCGTCGGGTGGTTCGCTCGTCATCGAACGCACCGAAGCGCTGACGGTCATCGACGTGAACACCGGCAAGAACGTCGGCTCGTCGAACCTCGAAGAGACGGTGTACCGCAACAACCTCGAAGCAGCCGAGGTCGTCGCGCGCGAACTGCGTCTACGCGACATCGGCGGCATCATCGTGATCGACTTCATCGACATGGAGATCAAGTCGAACCGCTCCGCAGTAGAGGAAGCGTTCCGCAACGCGCTCGCACGAGACAAGACGAGAACCCAGGTGTTCCCCATCTCGGAACTCGGCCTGTTGGAGATGACGAGAAAGCGCGTGTCCGAGGGCCTCGTCGAGTCGTTCTCCCTGACCTGCCCCCACTGCACCGGCCGCGGCTTCATCGTCGACGAATCAATGTTCCTGTAGCACCACTGGTGCGTCGTTAGGGGGTGAGAATTCCCCTCTAACGACGCACGGGTTACAGGGTGATCGTGAGGCCTTCGCGGGCGACTGCTACTCCGAAGCGCTCGCCGATTTCGTCGACGGCGTCGTCGGTGCGCATGGGGCCGTGGTGGGTCACTATCAGGCGGGCGCCCGCTTCCCTCGCGACGTCGATGCTTGCTTCGACCGTGCCGTGGCCGAACAGTTCGGCGCGTTCGTGTTCCGCGGCGAGGAACGGGGCGCCGCGGACCAAGAGGTCGGCGCCTTCGGCCAAGCCCAGAATCGCATCGCGTGACACGTCGAGCGCATCGGGCACGTACGCGAACGTCACGCCGTTCGCGCTGACGCGGTAGCCGTAGGTGCGGCCGCCCTTGTGTTGCACGTCGGTCGCGACGACCTCGAACTGTTCGATGTCGTGCTTGCCGGGCTCCAAACCAACGTGCTGCCACTGACCTCGTAGCCCGTCGGGCCCGATGGGGAAGTGCGGGGGCGACATCGCCCGCGACAGGAGCGCAACCGGTTCGCCCTGCGCCGGTTGCATCAGCGTCGCCTGCGCGTCGTCGCGGTCGCCGGGAGGGAAGAAGGGGAGGCCCTGCAGGTGGTCCCAGTGCATGTGGGTGAGCAGGATCGTCCCCACGAACGGTTGCGAACCGAACTCGCGCGCCAACCGTTGCAGGCCGGTCCCCGCGTCGAGCACCAATGTGGGCAGTGCGTCGCCGAGCGCAACCGCGATGCATGACGTGTGCCCGCCCGTGCGCGAGAAGTCCGTCCCGCTGACCGGGGTCGAGCCCCGCACGCCGTGGAACGTCAGCTTCACGCCTCTTCGCGCCGGTGGCCGGCGCTCACCTCCCGCAGCTTGTCGAGGTCGATTTGGCCCGACTCGGCGACCGCGACCCGGACGGCGGTCAGCGCCCGCAATGTCGCCGTTCGGCGGCCGCCTTCGAGCACCGCCCGTTCGCCGAGGATCGCGCCGGGCCCGTATTCGGCCAGCGGTGCGCCGTCGTGTTCGGCGACGACCACACCGTCGAGCAACAGGTACAGCTCGTGGCCGAGCTGGCCCTGCTCGACGAGAATCTTGCCTTCCTTCACCTTGCGGATCGTCGGCTTCTCGCCGCCGCGCATGATGGTGGTCGACAGCTCTCGTTCGAGCGCGGTCTCGACCGCGGTGACGAGCGCGGGGGAGTCCTCGTCGCCCCACGGCGAGTGCTTGCCGAACGCGTTGCGGAACCAGTCCTTGAAGTCGGCGAGCCCGGCTTTCGCCGCGAGCTTGTTCTCGCCGTCGTACAGCCAGTGGCGCGGGAACGGGCTCGCGCCGACGAGTTCGAACTCGCGGCGGCCGTCGGCGTGGATCGTGAGCGCCAGCGTTGTCCACACGAGCGGCGCCCGGAACTGTACGAACGGCGCCCGGTTGACGCGACGCGGCGCCGGCAACGCGGTGCGCCCGCCGACGGTCTGCACGAAACGGACCGACGCATCACCGATCTCGGGTTCGGCGCGTATCTCCGGCATCGAGGGCGCGGCGAACGTGGCTTCCTTCGTCGCGAAGCGCACGGTCGTGGAACCCATCACGCCGCCGCTGTCGTCGGCGTACCCCGCGCCGACGATGCGGCCGTCCTCGACGTCGATCCACGCGTGCAACCGGTTCGCGAACCGGAACCGGTCCGTCGCCCGCAGTTCTTCGAGGTCGTCGACGACGTCGGGCGGCGGGTCGTCGTAGCGCGCGACTCCGCTCTCGAACATCGTCTTGTTCGCTCCGGTCACCGCTTCCGACGGAATCCAGGACAGGGTCAGGGCCGACGATTCGATGCGCATTGCGAACCTCCTGAGCGTGTGTGCCAACGGTACGGTCCCCGCGCCCGCTCGAGCGATGGGGCGAGCCGGTGTCGTGCTCGGGGTGCCAGCACCCCTGCGGGCAGGGGGCGCGCTCCCTTGTGCCGGAGCCGCGTCCGCGGTCGAATCATCGTGATGGGGGAGCCACGCATCACAGTGTTCCTGGCCGACGACTCGCTCTTCGTGCGCGAGGGCGTCCGCGCACTGCTCGCGGCCCAGCCCGACCTCGAGGTCGTCGGGGTCGCGGAGGACTTCGACGGACTGGTCGCCGGAGCCGAGGCGCTCCATCCGCAGGTGGTCGTCACCGACATTCGCATGCCGCCCAGCTTTCAGAACGAGGGCATCGAAGCGGCCAAGCTCGTGCGCAAGCGGCACCCTGGTACCGGTGTCGTCATCTTGTCGCAGTACGACGAACCCGAATACGCGATCTCGTTGCTGTCCGAAGGGGCGGCCGGGTACGCGTACCTGCTGAAGGATCGGTGCGCCGACAGCGACCAGCTCGTGCGCGCCGTACGCGAAGTCGCGACCGGGGGCAGCATGCTCGACCCCGCGATCGTGAACTCGCTCGTCACGCCGGTGCGCAAAGAAGGCGAGCTCGACGAGCGCGAGGAGCAGCTGCTCCAGTGGATCGCCGAAGGCCGACCGGTGAAAGCGATCGCGGCGGCGGGGAATATCACGCCCGAAGCGGCGAACGACGCCATCGAGGAGTTGTTCCTGAAGCTCGCCAAGGAGGCGAGTGCGGGTCGAGAAGGTGGGCTGCGCCGGTTGCGTCTGCTCCAGAAGGCCATCGTCGACCGCGAAGAGCAGGGCGAGACGCTGAGCCGGTTGTTGCCCGGCGGTCTCGCCGAGAAGCTGCGGCGCGACGGTCACGCGCTCGGTGAGACCGAGCGTCTCGACGTGACCGTCCTCATGTCCGACGTGCGCGGGTACTCGGGCATCGCGGAGCACGTCGACCCGAGCCTGCTCGCGTCGATGCTCAACACGCATCGTGCCGAGATGAACCGGGCCGTACTCGACGAGGGCGGCACCGTGATGCAGTACGTCGGCGACGCGGTCATGGCCGTGTTCGGCGCGCCGCTTCCCCAGGACGACCACGCCGACCGGGCCTTGCGTGCCGCGTGCTCGATGCACGCGCGGCAGTCCGCGGTCAACGAGAAGTGGCGCACCGATAGCCTTCCCGAGTTCGGGCTGGGTATCGGGCTCTCGACGGGGGAAGTCGCGGCGGCGCTGCTGGGGTCGGAAGAGCGGTTGGAGTACACGATGGTCGGCGACACGGTGAACATGTCGCAGCGGCTCCAGGAGATGGCGCGTCCGGCCGGCACGACCGTGCTGTCGGAGGCAACGATTGACGCGCTGACGGCGCGGCCCGCGCTCGTCGCGCTCGACGCGCAGTTGGTGAAGGGCAGAGCAGCTCCGGTACACGCGTACCGGCTCAACAGTGGAGACTCCTAATGGATCCCGTTTGCACCGTGCGGGGAGTGCGCAAGACGTTCGAGGCCGAACTGGCGCCGGTGCGCGCGCTGCGCGGCGTCGATCTCGACATCGTCCCGGGTGAGTTCGTCGCGATCATGGGCCCGTCGGGCTGCGGGAAGTCGACGCTGCTCAACCTCGTTGCGGGGCTCGACACCGCCGACGAGGGCGAAATCATGCTCGCCGGTGAAGAAGTCACCGGCAAGAGCGACGACGACCTGGCCCGCATGCGGCGCAAGCACATCGGCATCGTGTTCCAGTTCTTCAACCTGCTCGAAGGCATGACCGTGCTCGAGAACGTCGTGCTCCCCGCGATGATCGCGGGCACCAAACGTAAGCCGGCCGAGACCCGCGCCCGCGACCTGCTCGACCTGCTCGGGCTCGGCGACAAAGCGTCGGACGTTCCGGCAGTTCTCTCGGGCGGGCAGCGCCAGCGCCTCGCGATCGCCCGCGCCCTCGCCAACGAGCCCACGCTCGTGCTCGCCGACGAGCCCACCGGCGCGCTCGACAGCGACGGTGGCCGCGAAGTGCTCGAGCTGTTCCGCCGCCTGCACGGCGACGGGCAGACCATCGTCATGGTCACCCACAACGACGAGGTCGCGGGCGCCGCCGATCGGATCGTGCTGATGAAGGACGGCCGGATCGACGAGAGCGAGCCCGCGGCCGCCGGCGCCGCAACCGCCTCGGCCTGAATTCGGCGCCGCATCACATGAGTGCCGTCCTCTTCCGGCTGCGCGCCGAACTGCGCACGCGATGGCCCGCCTGGCTCGGCCTCGCGCTCCTGGTCGGGTGTGCGGGAGGAGCCGTCACGGCTACCGCGGCGGGCGCGGACCGGACGGCGACGGCGTACGAACGCTTCATGGACGCGCAGCGCGCGCCCGACGTTCTCATGTACGTCGCATGCGACGAAGACGATCCTCTCGACGTGAGCTGCCTTACCGACGTCCGGACCAACCCCGCGATCGCGGAGTCGGCGATTGTGTACGAGTATCCCGAGGCGCTCGTCACGACGGTCGACGGCACCGTGGTCGAAGAACCGAGCGACCCGTGTTACTCGGGTCCCGGCGACATGACCGTGCTCGCCGACCCCGACGGCAACTGGGGCCATTCGATCGAACGGCACCGCATCATCGAAGGGCGGGCCGCCGACCCGACCCGGGCCGACGAGGCGGTGATCTCGGAAAGCCTGGCCGAACGCGCCGACCTGCGGCCCGGTGACACGGTGCTCGTCACCGCGCCGAACCCAGAATGTGCCGACGAGGAACTCCTCGCCGAGTTCCCTCCGACGACGACCGAGTTCCGTGTCGTCGGCGTACAACGCGCACCGTACGAAATAGTGCCCGCGTCGGGCTTCTACATTTCGAGCCTGTTGCTGACGCCGGCGTGGTTCGCCGATGCGTCGGCCGATCGGTTTCAACGGCACCAGGTGCTGGCCGCGCGACTGGCTCCCGGGCACTCGGCCGGCGATGTCATAGATGCCGTCGAAGCGGCCGGAGGTCAGGTCGAGCCGGTGCCGATCGACGACATGCGCTCGCTGCCGGGCGAATCCATCGAGCCGTACTCGACCTCGCTCTCGGCCTCGGCGATCGTCGCGCTGCTCGCCGTACTCGCCGTCCTCTTCCCCGTGCTCGTGCGCCGGTTGCGGCTCGACGCCGCGGAGCAGCCGGCACTCTGGGCGCTCGGGATGAGCCGGCGCGATCTCCGGGTGCTGACCGCGATCCGGGCCGCGGTCGTCGCGGCCCTGAGCGCGGTCGCCACGGCCATGGTCGCGATCGCGGCGTCGGTGTTCTTCCCCATTGGCCCGGCGCGCGAACTCGAGCCCGATGCGGGCCTCGACGCCGACTGGTCGTTCGTCGCGCTCGGCGCCATCGCGACCGCGGTGTTGGTGCTCGTGGCCGCGGGTCCGGCGCTGCTCGTGCGCGTCCACGGCGTTCCACGGTCACCGGTCCGCCGCGGACTGCTGGCCGGTCGCGGCGCGCGTCTTCCGGTCCCGGCGTGGTGCGGCGTACGGCTCGCGTTCGCACGGTCTACCGCCGCGGTCGGAGGCGTGGTGGCCGTGTGGGTCGCGGTGGTGGCGCTCGTCGGCGCGTTGACCTTCAGCGCGGGTGTCCAACACCTGCTCGCGACGCCCCGTCTCGTCGGGATGACCTGGGACGTCGGACTTGGGTTCCCCGCAGCAGACCCCGAGTTCCCCGCCGACGACGTGCGGGAGCGCATCGCCGACCATCCCGACGTGGAGGGATTCGCCGAGGCCACGATCTGGTCGGCGATCAGCGCCGGGAACGGCGCGGCCGAGTTGGGTCCCGACGGTGTCGAGGCCGCGATCCTCGGGTTCGACGCGGCGGGCGTGGAACCGGCGCTCATCAGCGGCCGGGTTCCGACCGCACCCGACGAGGTCGCACTCGGCCCGAAGACGCTCGACGCGCTCGACCTGTCCGAGGGCGACGAGGTCGACGTGCACGGCTACGAAGGTGCGTGGGGCGACGAACCCGTGCCTACCGAGGCGAAATATCGCATCGTCGGCACCGTCGTCATGCTCGCGCAGGACAACAAGGGCCTCGGGCATGGTGCGCTACTCACGCTCGACGGCCTCAAGCGGCTCAACTCGTACTCGGGCGCCGACGTCGCGTGGTTGCGGCTCGCGCCCGGAACCGACCTGCGAGCTCTGGCCCGTGACATCTACCCGGGCGAGGACATGGAAGTCGAGGAGGCGTACCTCGACTTCGACTCGCTCTCGCTCGACTTGAGTAGGAGCGGCATCGGTCGGGTCGACTCGGCGCCGGTCGTGCTTGCCGGCCTCCTGGGCGTCTTGGGTCTCGGCGTGTTGCTGCAACTTGTCGTCAGCGCGACCTTCCGCAACCGGCGCCCACTCGCGGTCCTGGGAGTGCTCGGTCTCGGGCGCGCGCAGGTGCGCTCGACCGTGCGATGGCAGGCGATCGCGTACACGTTCCTGCCGGTGCTGTTCGGCGTGCCGGTCGGTGTCGCGCTCGGCCGGACGATCTTCTACGGGTACGCGTCGCGGCTCGGAGCTGTTCCCGAGCCCGTCACGCCGGTCCTCGCGGTCGTCGTGCTCGTTCCCCTCGCCTTCGCGCTCGCGATCGCGACTGCTCTCATCCCGGGATGGCGCGCCGCCCGCAGGAACGCAGCCGCCGCGCTCAGGGCCGAGTGAGCAGCATCGCGCTCCGGTTCCGTGCCCAGTGGAGGCAGCGGTGGGGAACGTTGTTCGCGCTCACGCTGCTCGTGGGTGTTGTCGGCGCGACGGTGCTGACGACGGTCGCCGGCGCGCGCCGAACCCGCAGCGTCGTCGAGCGGACCGACGAGCGCATGAAGATTCCCGACGCGTTCGCGCTCATCGAGAGCAACTCGTTCGCCGAAGTCGACGCGATACTCGACTTGCCGGTGGTCGCGTCGGGGGAGCGCCTTGCCATATTCACGGCGTTCGCCGAGCTGGGCTACCTGCCGATGGTCGGATCGGTCGACGGTGTCCTGGGAAGCGAGTTGCAGTACGACCGCATCATTCGTGGCCGCCGCCCGCACCCGAACGCGGCCGACGAGGTTGCTCTGCCGCTCGGGACCGCTGAGGAATTCGGACTCGATGTAGGCGACAGTCTCCAGTTCCACTCGCCGGGTCCGGAGCAAGTTCGCTGCTACATCGACTCCGAGTACGGCGCAACGGACGTGTGTCGCGAAGAACTCGAGATATTTGCGAGCGCCACGCCCGATTGGGAACTCCTTGGCGGCCCCAGTTTCGAACTCGAAGTCGTCGGAGTCACACGCCAACTCGACAGCACGGGAGCCGGAGAAGACCTTCAAAACACGTTTCTGCCGCAGGGCTTCTACGACGCGTATCGCACCACGATCCACTACATACCCGGTGTCGCCGCCCGATACGAAGCCGGAGTGAACGACCAGCAGTTCGAGGCGGGAATGGGCGAGATCGTCGGGCAGGCGTCAATGCCGGACATCTCCTATTCGTCGGCGCTTCTGGACTCACTCAACTCGACGGCCGCGACCCTTGCCAACGGTCTCCTCGTCTTCGCCGGCGTCGCCGCGGTCGCCGGACTCGTCGCGATCGCCCAGGCGCTCGCTCGCCAGGCCGCGGCCGGTGCCGCCGACGGCCGCGTGCTCGCATCGCTGGGCGTGACCCGCGCCGGACGAGTCGTCGACTCGCTCGTCCCGCTCGTTCCGGTGGCCCTCTGCGGGTCGGTGCTCGCTGTTGTCGGCGCAGGGCTGGTCTCGCCGATCATGCCGATCGGTGCCGCGCGCGAAGTGGAACTGGCCCGCGGCTTCGATTTCGACGCCGTTGTCCTGGTCGCCGGTGGGGCGCTGCTGGCGGGCTCCGTGATCGTGGCCGCTCTCGTCGCGTCGGCGTGGATGGGGCGGACCCGCTCCCGCGCCCGGGTGGCGCGTTTCTCGGCCGGCGTCCCGGCCTCGGTGCCGATGGGACTCGGGGTGCGGTGGGCGCTCCAACCGGAGCGAGCCGTGCCGATACGGTCAGCGATCTCAGGGGTCGCGCTCGGAGTCGCGGGCATTGTCGCGGTCGCAGGGTTTTCGGAGGGCCTCGAACGACTTACCCACGACCCGGTCCGCACCGGATGGGGCTGGGATGTCACCATCTCCGGTGACAATGTCGTCGAACAGGATGCTCTCGAAACGGCGGGTGTCGGTGACCGCTCCGTCGAGGACGCACGGGCCGCGCGGATCCTGGCCGACCCTGCGGTCGACGAGCTTTCGCTTGCGTGGATCGGTCTGCGCGCGTCGGTCGAGGGCCGCGCGGTCAGCGCGTACGCGTCGCGGCCGTACCGTGGCGACATCGGATTCGTTGTCGTCGACGGCCGCGCCCCACAAGGGCTCGACGAAGTCGCATTGGGCGCCAAGACGATGCGGAGGGCGGGTACCGGCCTGGGTGACGAGGTGCGCGTCGGCGATCAGACGATGGACGTGGTCGGCCAGGCCGTGTTCCCCGACATCGGCGACGGGTACACGCTCGCCGACGGCGCGTTGTTTACCGAGGACGCGATGGTTGCCCTCGACCTCACCGTCGGCAACCAGTGGTACAAGAGTTTCGCGGTGAACCTGGACGACGGCGCGGACCGGGACGGGGCGCTCGCCCGCTTGGCCGCGCTGAACGCGGACGAGCCACCCGAGGAGTCCGTGCAACCGACGGAACTCCGCCAACTCGGCCAACTCAATGACCTACCCGCCTACCTCGCGATGTTCCTATTCGTCGTTGCCGTGCTGGCGGTCGCGCACGCACTCTTCATCACGGTCCGGCGCCGTCGGCACGACGTCGGCATTCTCCGGTCGCTGGGCGCGACACGGGGTCAGTCCGCGAGCACGATCGCGTGGCAGGCGAGCACGATCGCGTTCGTCGGCGTTGCGATCGGGCTTCCATGCGGCCTGCTGCTGGGCCGCTGGGTGTGGGCCGCGGTTGCCGACGCGTACGGTGTCGCCGACGACGCGGCCTGGCCCGTGTTCGCGATCGTCGTTGCGCTGCCTGTCACCGTTCTCGTCGCCAACGCGATCGCGTGGTGGCCCGGCCGCCGCGCCGCGCGCATCCGCCCTTCGGAAGCGCTGAGGGCCGAGTGAACGCCGCCTGGTGCTGGGGCATTCGTGAGGCGCGGCGCCGCGCACGCGCGCTTGTCGCACTTGCGCTGCTCGTCGGGTTGTCGGCGGCCGTGGTGTTGGGTGTCGTCGCGGGCGCCCGCCGCACAGCCAGTTCGCTCGATCGCTTCCGCGACGCGACCGCGACCAAGGACGCGGTCGCGCAGATCGAAGGCCTCGCCTCCGACGAGATCGACGCATTGGTCGCCGATGTACGCGGCCTGCCCATGGTCGACGACCTGACGCTCGTTCACCGCTACCCGGCCGATGTGGGGAGCGAATTCGAGGCCGCGATCACTGCCTCGGCCGACGGACGATTTGGCACCGCGATCGAACAGGGGCGCGTGCTGGAGGGCCGCCGGCCCGACCCGGCCGTAGCCGACGAGGTGTTGCTGAACGAAACGGCGGCGCGCGCGCTGTCGGCCGGGCCCGGCGACGTGATCGAGGTCGGGACGTTCACCCCGGACGACCTCGACTGCCTGATCGGGGGAACGTGCCCGTTCCCGGGTCTCCGCGGCCCGCTGCTCCGGCTGCAGGTCGTGGGCGTCGCCCGCTTCGTCGAAGACATGATGCGCGACCCGACGTATTCGGCGCCCGGCGTGATCGCCACGCCCGCGTTCCAGGAGCGCTACGGCGAGTCGGTCGGCGGATTCGGCGGTCTCGTCGGTGTCCGCCTGCGCGACGGTGACCGCGACTACGAAGCGTTCCGGTTCGCGCTGGGCGACACCTCGATCGGCAGCACGGTCCGTTTCACCGCGGCGGGAACCGCGACGGACGAGGACGTGGCCATGACGGTCGTTGGCCGCGTGTTGCTCCCGACCTTCGAAGCGGTCAATCCCTCGGCCGGAGCTTGGTTCACTCCGGGCGGCCTGGAGGACGTCGCCCGGAGCGATGGCTCCTCCAATGTGCTCATCCGCCTTGCCGGGAGTGCCGACGCGTCCGCCGTGCAGTCGGAACTCGAGGACCTCGGACTCACCTTCTCCGCGTATTCGCGCACCGAGGTGCCGGGTGAGATTGCGAACCTGGAAGGTGCTCGGTCGCTGCCGTGGTGGTTCGCGGCATTCTGCGCCGTGCTCGGGACAGCCAGCCTGTTGCATGCGCTCGTGGTGACGGTGCGGCGCCGCCGCCGCGAACTGGCAGTGCTCCGGGCCCTCGGTTTCGGCGCGCGCGACGTCCGCGTCGCGATCGGCTGGCAGGCCCGGACGCTGCTCGCCGCGGCCGCGGCGATCGGCATCCCGATCGGGCTGATGATCGGGCGGTTCGTCTGGGAGCAGGTCGCCTCGGGACTCGGTGTCGCAACCGACGCGGCGCTCCCCATGGGGCTGCTGGTGCTCGCGATCGTGGGTGGCCTCCTCGGCTCCTGGCTGCTTGCACTTGTGCCCTCGCGCCGCGTCGTGCGTCCCCGACCGGCTGCGGTCCTCCGAACGGAGTAGCCGTGCGGACGCAGCGCCGACTCCACTACCGCAGGCTCCGCAGTCGGAGCGAGGGAGCCATGAACATGTCGAGCACACTGGATCGCATCGAGACCCAAAGTCCGGCGGCGACTCCTCCGGCGGCGACGGGTCATGCGCGCGCGCTGCCGGCGATTGTGGTCGCCGTGATCGCCATTGGTCTTGCAGCCTTCGGCGCGGTCGATACCGATCTCTCGGCGGTGCGCGCGGTGACGGTTGCAGTAGCGATCGCATGGGGGCCGGCGGCGGCTGCGGTTGCGTGGCAGCGACCGGACGAGCCGGCCGGGCTCCTGGTGGCCGGGCTCGCATTGGCGGGCGGCGCTGCGCTCGCGGCCGACGCGCAGGGTTCGGAAGTGGCGCGGGCATTCGCGGCCGTGCTCACCGCCGCCGTGGGTTTCCACTTGGCGGTCGGCCTGCCCGACGGACGGCTGCGGACACGCGTCCGGCAGGTGCTGGTCGGCGGCGCGTATGTCGCGGCCGCCACGGTCGCAGGAGTGGCGGGCGATGACACGTCGGCGCTCCGGCCCGGTGTGATCGCGCTTGCAACTGCGCTCGGGGTTGTCGCCGTGGCCGGGTTCGCCGACCGGTGCCGGCGGGCGAGTGTCGTCGACCGCTCCCGTTTGCAGTGGTTCGGATGGGGTGTCGTGGTCGCCGTGCTCGTCGGCATCGCCGCGTGGGTACTCGACGCTCTGGTGAGCTGGCCTCAGGACCCGGGAGCCGTCGCCGTCGCCGGCACCGCCCTCGTGCCGCTTTCACTCGCACTCGGCGCTTCCGACCGTCTCGCGGTGCGGGTCGATCGCCTTCTCGTCAACACGATCGTCGCGGGCGGAATCATCGTGCTGGTCGGCGCCGCGTACCTCCTCGTCGTCGTCGGGCTCGGTACCGCGCCCGAAACCGACGAAGAACGCGCGCTCCTCGGCCTGTCGATGATCGCCGCAGCGGTGGCCGCGGTGTTCGTGGGCCCGGTGCGCACGCGGCTCGACGAGATCGCGCACCGGCGCGTGTACGGCGAGCGCCGTTCGCCCGAGGAAGCGCTCGAGACGTTCGGATCTCGTATGTCGCGCGCGGTGCCGATGGACGAACTGCTGCTGCAACTCGCGGAGTCGCTCAAGAAGAGCATGCAGCTGTCGGCCGCGCAGGTGTGGACCGGCGGCGACGGCGTCGTCGAGCTCGCGGTGTCGGTGCCGAACCGGGGCACGAGGCGCATTGTCCCGACCGCCGAAGAACTCGCCGTCGTCTCGCGCGCCCGCGTCTCGGGCAACGCGTGGGTGCAGGTGTGGCTCCCGGCGCTCCTCGACGGTCGGGATGGCCGCGTTGTGCGGGTTGCGCCCGTCACGCACTCCGGCGAGTTGCTCGGACTGCTCGTCGTCGAGCGCACGGCCGACGGCGCGCCGTTCACCGAAGACGAGGAGCGCGTGCTGACCGAGCTCGCCCGCCAGGTCGGCCTGGCCCTGCACAACGTGCGCCTCGACTCCGCGCTCCAGGCGTCACTCGACGAGCTCCGCACCCAGGCCGAGGAGCTACGTGCATCTCGGGCCCGAATCGTCGCGAGCGGCGACCAGGCGCGGCGTCAGATCGAACGCAACCTGCACGACGGGGCGCAGCAGCACCTGGTCGCGCTGGCAGTGAAGCTCGGGCTCGCTCGTCAGCTGCTCGACGGTGACCCGGCGGTGCTCGCCCCGATGCTCGAAGAATTGCGCGGCGATGCGCAGGAAACGCTGACACAGCTGCGCGAACTCGCGCACGGTATCTACCCGCCGTTGCTCATGGACCGTGGCCTCGCGGAGGCGTTGCGGGCCGCGGCGAACCGGTCGACGCTCCCGGTCGACGTCGTTGCCGATGGGGGACGCTTCCCGGGCGAAGTCGAAGCCGCGGTCTACTTCTGTTGCCTGGAAGCGATGCAGAACGCGGGCAAGCACGCGGGCGAAGGCGCGCGCATGACGGTTACCGTGACGAACGAAGACGACGAGCTGCGCTTCGAAGTCGCCGACGACGGCGCCGGATTCGACGCTGCGGGCGACGCGGGGCGCGGCCACGGCTTCGTCAACATGGCCGACCGGGTCGGTGCGATCGGCGGCCGTATCGACATCGACAGCAGCCCCGGTGGAGGCACTCGCGTGCGCGGCCGCCTCCCGCTCTCAGACTGAACGCCCGATCACACCGAACGCCGGGCCCAGAGGTCGCGCACGAGCGCGGGGCCGAAGTCTTCCTTGTGCACGTACGCAATCGCGCCGCATGTGCGCGCGTCGGCGGGGAGGTCGGCTTCGGAGTACGTCGAGAGCAGGATGACGCTGGTGCCCGGGTGCGACTCGCGTATGCGGCGCGTTGCCTCGATGCCGTTCATGGCCGGGAGGTTGATGTCCATCAGCACGAGGTCGGGTGGCGCGGCGTCGACGGTGGCGAGCGCGTCCTCGGCGGACTCGGCTTCGGCGCTGACTTCGAACCCCTGGGTGAGCCCGATCACAGTGCGCGCCACGGCGCGAAACGGGAGCTGATCGTCGACGATCAGTACCGACACCGTCATGGCCTGACGCTCCGTCGCATTCATCTCGTCTTCCATGCTCGCACCCCCCTTCGCGCGTGCCCAGGGTGGAGGCTGGCGGACGGGCTGGGGGTGCTAGCCCCCCTGCTCGGCCAGGAACAGGAGTACCGCCTTGACCCGGCGATGCACGTCGGGTTCGGCGGACAGACCCAACTTCGAGAACAGCGAGTTGATGTGTTTCTCGACGGCGCGCTCTGACAGCGTCAGCGCGTGCGCGATCCCGGCGTTGTTGGCGCCCTGGGCCATCTGTTCGAGGACTTCGCGTTCCCGCGGCGTGAGGTGGGTGAGGGGAGACGCGGTGCGGCGCGCGCGCGCGTTGACGAGCGTCTCGACCACGAGCGGGTCGATGACGCTGCCGCCGCGGGCTACTTCTTCGATGGCATGGGCGAGCTGGTTCGGGTCGGACACCCGCTCCTTGAGGAGGTAGGCCCGGCCTTCGGACCCGCGTTCGAGGAGGGCCAGCGCGTACGCCGGTTCGGCGTACTGGCTCAACACCACGACACCGGTCTGCGGGTGGCGTTCGCGCAGTTCGAGGGCGGCGCGAATGCCCTCGTCGGTGCCGGTGGGAGGCATGCGGATGTCGGTCACGACTACATCGGGCAATTCGGCGTCGACGGCGGCGAGCAGCTCGTCGTACGTGCCGCATGTGCCCACGACCTCGACGCCGTCGGTGTGGTCGAGGAGCTTCACGACGCCCTCTCTGACCAGCAGGTTGTCGTCGGCGACCAGGACCCGAAGCGCCATCGGGGGGACCCTACCGGCCCGGCGAGACGGGTTCGCCGATGCTGTCGAGTACTATCCACCGGCTTATGTATGCAGTAATCGAAACCGGTGGGAAGCAGTACCGAGTTGCCCAGGGCGACCGGGTCGATGTCGAGCGTCTCGACGGCGACGAACTGACCCTTCGGCCCGTACTCCTCGTCGACGGCGATGCCGTGCTCGCGACTCCGGACCAGCTCTCGGGCACGTCCGTGAGCGCCCGCGTGGTCGGTACCGCGAAGGGTCCGAAGATCCGCGGGTTCACGTACAAGAACAAGTCGAACCAGCGCAAGCACTGGGGCCACCGCCAGCACTACACGACCATCGAGATCACCGGAATTTCGAAGGGCTGATCATGTCGAAGAAAAAGGGTGCCGGTACTTCGCGCAACGGTCGCGAGTCGAACGCGCAGCGCCTCGGCGTGAAGCGCTTCAGCGGCGAGACCGTCACTGCCGGCACGATCATCATCCGTCAGCGCGGCACGAAGTGGCACCCCGGCTTCAACGTCGGCAAGGGCGGCGACGACACTTTGTTCGCCAAGAGCGACGGCGTCATCAAGTTCGGCACGCGCGGCAAACGCAAGCTCGTCGACATCGTTCCTTCCGGGAACTAGGCCGAGCGAGGCGTAACCCGCGCTACCGCCCAAATTGCGTCACCTGGCGACCATATCGGTCGTCGTACGGCGCAATTTCGGATTGTTCGTCGGCATCGGGCGCGAGGCCTTCGGGGAGGGCCTCGGCATGCACGATCGTGAGCGACTTCGTCGTGCGCGTGATCGTGACGTACAGCAGGCGCAGCCCGGAACGGTTCGGTGCGATGAGTCGGACCGGTTCGACGACGACGACGTGGTCGAACTCGAGTCCCTTGGCCGCGTTCGCATCGAGTACGGCAATCGGCGCGTCGAGCGCGTCGGCCGTGTCTGCGACCGCGCCGTACTCGGCGAGGGCGGCGACGAGCGCGTCGTGCAGGTCGTCGGGTGCGATGACCGCAGTCTTGCCGCCGAGGCTGTACGCGGTGCGGGCGGCCGCGACCGCTTCGTCGAGGAGACGGTCGTGGGAGGTCGCGACGAACTTCGGGTACTCGCCCGTGCTGCGCACCGACCGCGACGGGGCGACTGTCGGTGCCGCGACCGTGAGGAGGCGGGCCGCGACGTCCATGACCTCGGCCGGCGTGCGGTAGTTGACTGACAGGGTCACGAACCGGGGCGGGTTGTGGGTCGGCAGGTGCGCGAGCACTCCCTCCCACGACGCGACCGCGCCGGGCCGGCTCGCCTGACCCGGGTCGCCGACGATCGTCATCGACCCCGAGGGGCAGCGGCGGGCGAGCATGCGCCACTGCATGGCCGTCAGGTCCTGCGCCTCGTCGACCACGACGTGGGCGTACGTACGGGTTTCGCCGATTGCGTCGCCCGCGTCGCCGTCGTTGTCGCCGTACCGCTCGGCGATGGTTGCCGCGTCGGTGTACCCGCGCAGGCCCATGTCTTCGAGGACGCGTGTCGCGGTGTCCATGGCGTCTTCACCGCGCCGACCGCGCTTCCGGCGAGGCCGGGCCGCATCGACCGGGCCGAGCAGCGCGTCGGCTTCGTCGATCAACGCGAGGTCGCCTTCGGTCCAGGCGATGTGCTCGACATCGGCCGCCCGGCGGCGGTGCAACCGCGATTGCTCGTCCGCCGAGAGGATGTCGCGCCCGGCCGAGCGAACCAGGGCAGTGAAGCCGAACAGGTCGTTGACGAGTTCCGCGCCCGAGATCACCGGCCAGATGCGGTCGAGTGCGTCGCGCACCTCGGTGCGCGCCCGCAGCCGGCCGCGCAACTCGTTCTCCCATCCGTCGGGCGGGGTCTCGCCGCGCGAGATCGCCCCCACGACGGTCGGGTCGGGAGCGTCGCGGTCGAACAGGCTCGTGACGTTCTCGGCCGGGGCGTTGAGCTTGCGGTCCTCGTACGACCGCACGGCGGCCGACTTGTACCGCGCGACGAGGATGTCGAAGAACCGCTTCGCGACCATCGGCCGCTTCTCGTTGTGCGTTCCTTTGCGCCGGCGCGCCGACTCGACGATACGGGCCGTGTCGTTGCGGCTCATGCGTACGCGCAGTCCGTCCATCACGAGGAACAACTCGCGTGGCAGCGGGCGTTCGCGATCGTTGACCGCGCGCTCGACGACGCGCGCCATGCGCCCGTCGCCCTTGAGCGCGCTCAACGCGGGCGCGTCTTCGACGGTCGCGCGCAGCCGGGGCTTCAACCCGGTGACGGTCGAGAGGTGCACGTCCTGCTCACCCAACGACGGCAGCACCTGGTCGATGTAGCGCAGGAACACCGCGCTCGGCCCGATGAGGAGCACACCCGACGACGCGAGCCGGCGCCGGTGCGTGTAGAGCAGGTACGCGGCGCGGTGGAGGGCGACCGCGGTCTTGCCCGTGCCGGGCCCGCCGTCGACGATCAGCGCGCCGTGGATGTCGGCCCGGATGGCCTGGTCCTGTTCGGCCTGGATGGTCGCGACGATGTCGCCCATCCGGCCCGTGCGTTCGCGTTCGAGCGCGGCGAGGAGCGCACCTTCACCGGTGATGCCCAAACCAGCCGCGTCGGTGGCCGACTGGTCGAACACTTCGTCGTCGAGGGCGGTGACCTCGCGGCCCTTGCGGGTGATGAGGTGCCGCCGGCGGATCACACCCATCGCGTCGACCGCGGTGGCCCGGTAGAAGGGCTCGGCGACCGGGGCCCGCCAGTCGACGACGAGCGGAGTGTGCTCCTCGTCCTCGACCGCGAGGCGCCCGATGTACCAGCGGCCGGAGTCGTAGCCTGGGCCGGTTGTGCCTGGGCCGGTTGTCACGTTGTCGAGGCGGCCGAACACAAGGGGCGAGTCGCCGATGTCGAGCTCCGTGAGACGGCGCTGGGTGACGTCCCAGGCGATGTCGCGTTCCAGGCGGGCCTGGTGGGTGCCGCCCGACCCGACGTCCGAGTACGCAGCCCGGACCCGCTCGGCGGCAGCCCGCATCGCCTCGAGCCGCGCGTAGGCGCCGTCGACGTAGGCCTGTTCGGTGGCGAGTTCGGGATTCTGCGGGGGACGATCGGGCAAAGTCGGGCCCTCGGGGTTCAGGGGATCGACCAGTTTACTCACCCCCAAGGTCGGTAGGTTCCTGAAGATGGTGAGTCCGGACGCGCTGTATTTCACGCCCAACGACGATGCCAACCGGCTGCTCGCGGCCGAGCCCCTGGCGGTGCTGCTCGGGATGCTGCTCGACCAGCAGGTGCCGATGGAGTGGGCCTTCGAGGCCCCGAGGATCCTCAAGGAACGCCTCGGCGGAAGCCTCGACGCGCAGGCGATCGCGGCGATGGACGAGGGTGCGCTCGAGTCGACCTTCCGCGACAAGCCGGCGCTGCACCGGTATCCCGGATCGATGGCGAAGAGGGCCCACGCCCTGTGCACCGTCGTCGCCGACCAGTACGGCGGCCGGACCGAAGCGATCTGGGACGACGCGGCTACGGGCGACGAACTCCTGGCCCGGCTCAAGGAACTGCCCGGGTTCGGGCCCGACAAATCACGGATCTTCGTCGGCCTCCTCGGCAAGCGCCTCGGCGTGCGCCCACCCGGTTGGGAGGCCGTGGCCGCCGACTGGGCGTCGATCGCCGACGTTGACACCTACGAGCGCGTGGCCGAGATTCGCGAGAAGAAGCGGGCGGCCAAGAAGGCGACCGTCACGGGGGCCGGCACGAAGGCGGCGAAGGCGTAGCCTGGTTTCGATGCCCCTCTTCATCATCGAGCGCAACTTCGCGGAGCAGCTCGACCTGACCGACGAAGACGTACACGCGGTCGAAGGCATCAACGCCGACGTCGGCGTGCGGTGGATCTACTCGTTCCTGAGCGGTGACAAGAAGAAGACGTACTGCTTGTACGAAGCGCCGACGGCTGAACTCATCATCGAAGCGGCGCGCCGGGCCAACGTCCCGGCCGACGCGGTGATCGAAGTGACCGCCGCGTACGGCAGCATCTCCGCCTAGCTCGTCCTAGTCCGTCACCAGCCCGTTGCGCACCGCCCACCCGGCCGCCTCCGTGCGGTTCGCGCAGCCGGTCTTCATCAGGATGCTGCGCACGTGGTTGGCGGCGGTGTTCGGACTGCAGTGCAACGCGGTGCCGATCTCGGCGTTGCTGAGCCCGTCGACGAGGCACGTGATGATCTCGCGTTCGCGTGGTGTCAGGCCGACGGCGAGTTGGGTTGGTGCGGGCTCGTGCACATCTGGAGCAGGCACGATGTCTGCGAGTTGGGCGTCGAGCGCGAGCGCCCGCGCTTCGAGTGCCGGCATGCCGATGCGCCGCGTCGTCGCGATGACTTCGGCGACGAGGTCGGAAGCACGGCGAGGGCCGTCGCGCCGACCCTGCCGCGTCAAGAACCGCGCGTACCGGTACTGCGTGTGCGCGAGCCAGACGGGTGAACCCGAACGGGTATCGAGGGCGAGCGCGTCGACGTAGTGCCGGGCCGCGTCGCGAGCGCGGCCCGCGGTCTCCGCGAGCGACCCGAGATAGCGATCGACCGCGCCCGACGCCGCGATGTTGTGCCCGACGACGGCGACGGTTCCCCGGTACGGCTCGAGTTCGGCGTACACGATGGCAGCCGCGCTGCGGTCGCCGACCGCGACGATCGCGTCGGCGAAGTACGTCAGCGTGCCCAGGAAGAGGCCGTCGCGTGGTGTCCGAAGGAGGCCCGGTTGCACGAGGTATTTCACTTCGGCGCGCGCGGCGTCGAGCATGTCGAGCTCGGCGTACATGGCGGCGAGTCCCGGGCGCCACGCCGCGTGGGCACGATCAAGGCGGACGACGGCTTCGACGACGGGCCGGACCTCGTCGAGTCGCCCCTGTTCGCGCCGGAGCGAGAACATCTGTACTCCGTACGCGCCCGACGTGTCTGTGCCCGAGATGATCGTCGACAGTTCGTTGGCGCGTTCGGCTTCGGCCTCGGCGTCCGCGAACCTGCCCTCCATCAGGGCGCAGGTCGAGTTCACCGCCGCGCTCAGGTGGCGATGGAATGGCTGTTGCGAACTCTCGGCCATGCGGGTGTGTTCGGCGCGCGCCTCGGCGAGTTCCGAGAAGCGCCCGTTCAGCATCAGTGCGACGACGAGCCATTGCTGGGCGTGGACCTGCGTCCACGGACGACGGGTCGGGTTCGCGGCGACGAGGTCGCGCAGTTCGATCGACCGTTCGAGCATGAGCCCGTATTTCTGCGGGGCCCACGGCAGGTTGAACCATGTGTTCAACGCGAAGACCAAGACGTCGGGATCGCCGAGCTCGCGCGCGGCGGCGATGGCGTCTTCGATGACGTGGTCCGCACCCGGTTCGCCCGAGAGCGCGAGCGCCCGCCCCCGGGCCGCGAGGACCCGGATGCGGGTCGCGTCGCTGCCGACGTCGGGCAACACCTGGCGCAGAAGACGTTCGGCCTCGGCGCCCGGGAGTCCGAGTCGCCACGACGACTCCTCGAAGGCCAGCGCGGCCCGTACGGCGATGTCGGAGCGGCCCAACACATGCGCGAGTTGCATGACCTCGCGCATGTGCGCCTGCACTCGGGCGTTGTCGCCCGACGAAAGGTTGGCGTCGGCGATCTGCAACAAGAGTTCGGCGCGCGCGAAGGAGTCGTCGACGAAGGGCAGCACGCGTTCGAGGAGGTCGGCCGCGTCTTCGTAGGCGAGGGAGCGCATGGCGGCATCCGCGGCGCGGATCGCGACGGCGATGGCTTCCCCGGCGTCGGCCAGCGGCACGGCCGCTGCGTAGTGCCGCGCCAACTCGGGCAGCGTCCGGTCGGTGACGCCGCGCCGTTCCATTGCACGCGCGATGTCGAGGTGCAAACGGGTCCGGCGGGTGAGCGACACACGGTCGTAGATCGCGCGCCGCACGAGCGCGTGCGAGAAGCGGAAGGTACCCGCGCCCGTCTCCTCGAGGGTGGCACTCGCCAGCGCAGGTTCGAGCAGTTCCAACGACGCCGCCCGGTCGGTACCGGCGGAATCGGCGACGATATCGAGGCTGAATGTCGGGCCGACGATCGCGGCGACTTCGAGCAGTTCGCGTGCGGGCGCGGGCAGCCGTTCGATGCGCCGTCCGACGACGGCGCGTACGGCCTCCGGCGTGCCGGGCGTCGCGGCGTCGGTGTCGGCGTGCCACTGTCCCGCCGCGTCCTGTTGCAACGATCCCGTTTCCACGAGGTGGCGCCACAGCTCGCCGAGCAGGAACGGGTTGCCGTCGGTCTGGCGGGCCAGGAGCCCGACCGTCCGCGCCAACGTGGCGTCGATCGGTGAACCGGTCGCGGCTTCGACGAACCGCGCGACGCCGCGTTCGTCGAGGCCCGGCACCGGCACCCGCGTGACCCCTTCGAGTCGGTGCAGTTCGGCGATCGCATCACCGAACGCTTCGCCGATGTCGTCGGGAGCATCGCGGTGGGTGACGACGATGCACAGGCGTTGCTGTGCGCGCGTCCGTAAGAGATGCAGCAGTAGCTGCACCGTCGGACGCCGGGCCCAGTGCATGTCGTCGAGCACGAGCAGCACGGGCGCGACTTCGCCGATGGCGGCGAGATGGTCGGAGACCTCTCGGAAGAGCACGTCGCGCCGGTCTTCGCCCGGCCCGTTCGTGATCTCGGGGTCGACCGTGAACAGTGAGACCGGCGCATCCGAGAGCGCCTCCGCGAACGCTTCGTACGGCGGTCCGCCGTCCTCACGGCAGGCGCCGAACAGGACGGCGGCGTCGTCGAGGGCCCGCCGACGCGCGAATTCCGCGACCAGGCGCGTCTTACCCGCGCCGGGTTCGCCCCGGACGAGGACGAGGTGGCATCCCCCCGCCCGAACCGCGTCCCAGGCGCGCTCGAGCGCGTCCCACTCGCGGGGGCGGGCCACGAAGGGGAACGACGGCATGATGCGGAGCACGGCGGGTATACCGGGCGGTTCGGCGGTTGGTTCGAGCTGCGGCTCGAAGCGGGCTTCGAACGCTTCCATCGGGGCCGGGAAGCCCTTGAGCAGCACCGGGCCGATGGAGCTCAGCTCGACGGTGCCGTGCCGGGTGAGCGCGGCCGCGGCCGCGCTCGCGAGGATCTGGCCCGGTTCGGCGACCGCACAGAGGCGGGCGGCCTCGACCACCGGCGTACCGAACAGGTCACCGTCATCCTGCGCCACCTCGCCGGTCGAGACGCCGATGCGCACCGACACCTCGCCGCGGCGGGTCGTCGCCTGCTGCACCTCCACCGCGGCCGCGAGCGCCTGGGAGGGCGTGTCGAACGCGGCCATGGCGCCGTCGCCCAGCCCCTTGACGATCCGGCCCCGGTGGCTCGTGACGGCATCGGCGACCAGCGCGTCGAGGCTCCGGCGCCGGGCATCCCAGCGCTCTTCGCCGCCCTCCATCAGGGCTTCTGTAGAACCGACCACGTCGCAGAAGAAGATCGCGGCCAGCTGGATCGTGCTCACGTCGCTGGGGACCATAGTCAGACCTGACTAGGGCCCGAAAGGGGCGAGCACAACCAAAGGTCGGACCTGGTCGTGCGGAGCCACGGCATCGGGGTGCACGATCGGGTCACGACCACAGGAGGCGCACATGACGATCACCCTGCCCGGCACCGACCTGCTCACCGACGATCTGCTGGCCCGTTTCGACGAGCGGGCGCCCATGTACGACCGCGAGAACCGGTTCATGCACGAGGACTTCGAGGAACTGCGCGACCTCGGATACCTCAACGCGGCCGTCCCCACCGAGTTCGGCGGACTCGGGCTCAGCTTCGCCGAGGTGCAGCAGCTCCAACGCCGCCTGGCCTACGTGGCCCCCGCGACCGCGGTCGCGGTCAACATGCACTTCTACTGGACCGGTGTCGCGGCCGAACTGTGGCATGCCGGCGACACGTCATGCGAGTGGATGCTGCGCGCGAGTGTCGACGACGGAGCGGTGTTCGCCGCCGGCCACGGCGAGACGGGCAACGACCTCCCGCTGTTCCTCTCGACGAGCCAAGCCGAGCGAGTCGACGGTGGTTGGGAGATCACCGGACACAAGATCTTCGGGTCGCTCTCGCCGGTGTGGACCTTCCTCGGCCTGCACGCGATGGACACGAGCGACCCCGAGAACCCGCAGATCGTGCACGCGTTCATTCCCCGCGACGCGAAGGGCTACCGCATCGAAGAGACGTGGGACGTCCTCGGTATGCGCGCGACGGAGAGCAACGACACGATCCTCGACCACGTCTTCGTTCCCGACAAGTACGTCGCGCTCGTATGCCCGGCCGGATTCGCCGGTGTCGGGTTGTTCCAAGTCTCCATCTTCGCGTGGGGTCTCCTCGGGTTCGGCACCGTGTATGCCGCAATCGCGCAACGCGCCTACGACGAGACGATTCGCAGTGCGCACAAGCGTTCGTCGATCGCACTCACCCGCTCGATGGCGTACCACCCGGGCGTGCAGCACGAGGTCGCCGAGATGCGTATCGCGCTCGAAGCGATCGAAGGCCACCTCGGCAAGACCATCGACGACTGGTCGAACCACGTCGACCACGGCGGGGACTGGCCGGTCAAGATCCTCGCCGCGAAGTACTTCGCCGTGACCCAGGCGTGGACGGTCGTCGACAAGGCACTCGACCTCACCGGTGGCGGCGGCATCTTCACCCGCAACCGCATGGAGCAGATGTTCCGCGACGCGCGCCTCGGCCGCATCCATCCCGGCAACTCGCTCCTCACCCACGAGGTCGTGGGCAAGCTCAGCCTCGGCATCAACCCCGACGAAGGCCTCCGCTGGGGTTGATCACGCTCAGCTCTGTTCGATGGTGACCGACTCCTCGGCGGTCTGCCCGTCGGTGCTGGTGGCCGTGAACAGGTAGGTGTGCGGGTTGCCGTCGCACGCGAACGGGAACAAGTCGGTGCCCGATGCGCCGCGGGTCGCGAACGGTTGGCCGTCGACAGCGACGTCGACCGAGTTCGCGTTCTCCGATTCCCAGCTCAACTCGACCTCGGTCGGGGCGTCGCACGCGACGGCGTCGGGGGCGCCGTCGCGTGC
>Ga0163153_10002867_pt1 | contig 24020 bp, 18 predicted proteins | sample OliLakLV19MP6IB1_FD_148629 | JGI IMG/M metagenome (GOLD analysis project Ga0163153, IMG submission 148629) | Freshwater microbial mat bacterial communities from Lake Vanda, McMurdo Dry Valleys, Antarctica - Oligotrophic Lake LV.19.MP6.IB-1 | ecosystem: Environmental > Aquatic > Freshwater >...
GGCACGCCGAGCGAGTTGCGGTTTCAGCCACGGCAATCTCGCAGTATGAGAAGGGCTCTACGACCCCGAGTCCGAAGGTCGTCGCGGCGCTGTCTCTGGCGCTCGGCGTGCCTGTCGACTTCTTCATCGCCGATCGACCGTTCGGCGAAGCGACGAACACGACGGCCCATTTCCGCAGCCTGCGAGCGACGACCCAACAGGAACGCGACAGGGCCTTCGCGCATGCACTCTTGACGTGGGAGCTTGCGCAGTTGATCCAGCAGTACGTCCAGTTTCCGATGCTGGACCTTCCTGATGATCTAGCCATCCGATCCGACGATCCGATCGCGCGCGTTGAGGAAGCCGCTCGACAGACACGCTCCTATTGGGCGTTGGGCACAGGCCCATTGGCAAACGTCGTCCGTCTCGTCGAGGCCAAAGGTGTCGTCTGCACGCGGCTGCCGGCGCAAACACGCCGGGTGTTCGCTTTCTCATGTGCGTTTCCCGAGAGACCGGTGGTGGTCCTCTCAACAGAGCGCACGCACCGGGCGGCAGGCCGGTTCGACGCAGCGCACGAGTTGGGTCACCTGCTGCTGCACCATGATGAAGATCCGGGTAGTCATGCAATAGAGCGGCAGGCTCATGCCTTCGCATCGGAGTTCTTGGCGCCGTCCACTGAACTGGTCGATCAGCTTCCAAGGACCGCCGACTGGCGACGATTGCTTGAGCTGAAGCAAGCATGGGGCATCTCCATGCAGGCGCTCCTCTATCGAGCGCGGACCTTGGGCGTGATGAGTGAGAACACCTACCGACGTGCCGTGACGGAGTTGAACGCTCGGGGTTGGCGTACACAAGAACCTGGTGACGATGGACAGGCAGAAACGCCGGTGCTGTTATCCAAAGCAGTCGATCTCCTTCACCAGCAAGGTGTTGATGTTGACGAACTTGCGCGGCGCGCCCGGTTGACGCGAGCAATGGTTGAGGCGATCGTCGGAGTAGATGCCCAGCCACGCGTCGCGTTGTAGCTGGGCCCACGCTCCACGGCGCGTCAGCTGTGCTCAAGCGAATCGACGTATGAGCGAGGTGCGGGGCACTTCTTCAGACGCCTCGGACGCGTAGGCGCTTGGCTCGCTCGCGGAAAGCCTCCTCGCCGCCTTCGAGGATCTCGCACACCTTGGCTCGGATTGCGGGATTCTCAAGCCCACCGGCCTGATAGGAGAAGGTCGGGGGTCCCTCTCCCGTCTTGCGTTCGCAGTCCGCCACGATCACCTGATCGACATCGGTGTTGACAACGAGGTTCGCGTTGTGGGTGACGATGATGACCTGACGCCGTAGTCGCGCGTCACGGAACAAGTTGACCAGTTCGGCAAACACCGAACGCGGATCGAGGTTCTCCTCGGGCTGATCGATGACGAGCGGTCGATCATCGTCGAGGTCCAGCGCTAGGTATAGAAGGAGAAGAACGATCCCACGTGTGCCGGGCGACAACTGCTCGAGGGACATGCCGTCGTACTCGAAGCTGTAGCCGACCTCAATGTGGTCTGTGGAGTACAGCCAGCGGCCGACCTCGATCGTCCACTGCGGATAGTCGTCGGCGCCTGGGTCGGTCTTGGACTGATCGAGGATTGCTTGGTCGTAGGTGTCGCGGAACGTCGCCATTCCAGCTGCTACCTCGTCGGCAGAACCACTCCGCCACGCCGGGAGGAGAATCTTGTTGGCAAAGGCAGCGAGTTGACCCTTCCCCCGAAACTCGCCTTGCTTGCGTAGATCGAGCAAGCTCTCGCCGCGCTCCGCCCAGGTTGCGAGATCGATGTTGCGAACGACGACGAGCCGCAGTCTCCGCACCGAATCCCCGGCTTCATCGAGGATCCGATCCAGCGGTGCGTAGAGATCGCGGAGGTGTCGTTCCTCCTCAACAATCGATTCGAAGAGCTGCCGATAGCCGGCGGCTCGCTCAGCAAAGAGCGCCTTCAACCGCTCGTCCGCACCCTCGTACTCCAAGATGATGTCGTCGAGCTTTGCGAGCTCGACCTCGCGCTGCGAGATGAGCTTGTTCAGGCGTTCAAGGCGTTGTGAGTTCTGCTTGTCAACGCCGATCTGTTTGCCGACCGCGTTGAACGCCTCGGTCAGCGCGTCCAAAGGCATTTCACCAAGTGCGTCAGCTGTTGACTTGATATCCGGCTTCGTCGTTGGATTCGAACCCGTTCGGACAACCTTGACGTTCGCTTCGACGTCTGCACGTACTGTCGCGAGTGCGGCTGAAGCGTCCCCGTCGAAACGGACTTTGAATGCGTCCCAGGTGTCGGCGGAGAGCTCAGCGTCCTTGTAGCTCCGTCGGAGCTGCGAGTGGAGATCGGGAAATACTTGAGCTTGATGGCGCTCTACCTCGCGCGCAAGGTGCTCAATGGCCTTCAGCCGACGATCGAGCTTCTGAAGTGATCGATTGCGCTCGTCCATCGCCACCCGCAAGCGTGTGTAGTAGTCGGATCGTTCCTTCTCACCCTTGCCGACGATGCCGGTGCGCTCCTTCCGATTCGCCTGGAGGCCTTCGTGAAGTTGCGTGCGCGCTTGGCGCTTCGACGGCATCTCGCGCTTCTTCTGCCTCTCCTGGTGAACATCACTAGCGATCCTGTCGAGCCGGTCCGCGAGGTAACCGCGCCGCATTCGCGAATCCCCTGTCAGGCTGCCAAGCAGTTCGTCAAACGATGTGGCTCCCAGCCGGGATTCTTCGGGGCGCGTGCTGAAGACAACCTTCTTGATCTCGTCGACTAGCTCATCGTTGATGCGTTCGGGCGAACAGAGCCGTTCGACGAACTGCTGACTCAGGTAGTGCACGAGCGGCTCGACGTCGTCGAGTTCGACTGCGTCAGTCAGCTTCCGCGTGGTCGGCTCATTCGAGTCTGTCCAGTCGAGTACGACCGTGGCAGTCCTCAGGTGTTCGCGTGCGCGGTAGATGAACGAGCTCTGGTTGCCGAGCGCCAAGGGATTCGCACCGCCGTGCGCGATGAGATCCGCAAGGGCGGTCTTTCCGGAGCCGCGGGCACCGATGATTGCGACCAGTCCCGAGTTGAGTCCAAGCCCTTGGTCGAGCAACCACGGTGCCTTGGCGGTAAAGACTCGCTCAATCGTCCGGGTCAGGCCGGATGCGTCAGGGGACTGCGATCCGATCCAGACCCGCGACTCCGGCTCCATGCAAGCCTGCCGGAGAGATTCGAATGCGAGGTCACCCTTAATCCAGCAGAGTCGGTCGAGGTCTGGCGCCGCAACCTTGCCCAGCTCGTGTGCGTCCGAACCGTGCAGGCACGGCTTGCAACCGTTGTACTCCGCATTCAATCGTTGGACGGGGTAGTCGTCGTGCTGGCCGAGCCAGAATTCGCGCTGCTTTGGGCTCGCGGAAAACACCACGTGTGCAAACCCCTCGATCTCCTTCCTCAGCGCAGCGAACCCGTGATCTTCACTCTGCAAACCCGAGGTTCCGTCTTGGCTGCCGGCAGCCACGGCGATGAGCACGTTGCGCTGCATCCAATCGCTCTTCTGGTAGCTCTCGCGGAGCTGCCCGAAGTCAACCTTGAATTGGTTCACGCCTTCGCGATGTGCCGCGTGCTCCTCTGTGAGGGACGCCTTGTGCTTCCGACCGAGCCGAACGAGGTCGTCCCGCGCGCACGCATACGTCTCCTTCTGATACGTGAACGTCAGGTGCGACAGGAAGCGACGAATCTCCTCGAGGTGATCTGGATCATCGGGCGAGACAAGGAGGTGAACGTTGATTCCTGCGCCCTGCTTCGTTCCGACGCTCAGGCGCATTTCGATGTTGGGAAAGATCAGCGCGACGCCAGGCAGTCGACCGGTCGCCCGCTCCGCGATCACACTCTCGTAGCACGATGTCCCGAGGTAATCCGTAATGCCAACGGCTGACAGCCCAGGTTCGGCATCTTCAAGCCGTTGGATGAACGCCGCAAACGCGTCGTCGCCCTTGAACTGATCGTTCAGCACGGTCCCCGGTGCATGGACGTGTGGGTCCCACCGTCGCCACAGTGAGCCCCTCGGATCAGCGTTTGGGGTGGAGCCCACAGTGGCCATGCCCGCTCCGCATCAACTTCCGAGCCGCTTCAGGGCGTCCCAGGACCCCTTGGCGGTATTGATGTCGCTCTCGGACACGAGCAGGTACTTCCAGTCTGCGTCGACGCTGGCGTCGCCGGAAACATGATTCGCCCAGCGCCTCGCTGCCTCGCGCTTGCCCTTCACATCTTCCGATGCGATCTCCTTGTCCATCTTGACCTCGACAACCCAGTGTGTGCCGTCGTTCTCGATGACAAGCAGGTCGGGGTTGTACTGCTGACCGCCAGAGGTCCACAGGATCGGCAGCTCGTTGATGTGAAGTCGCACCCAGCACTTCACGCCGTTGTCCTTGTCGACCATGTTCGCGACGGTGCGTTCAGGACTTGAATCGAACCACTCGACTGGAAACAGCGACTTCGACCATCCCTCGTAGGCGAGCGCGCGCGAGAACGGTCCGAGTCGATCATCTGTCGCGTCCTTTTCGGATGCGCGCGTCGGACTGAACTCCTCAAGGTTCACGACCTCTTCGTAGGAGGGCTTGGCCATGAATCGCTTCTGCTCTTGTTCCACGAGCCGAATCAGACGTGCTCCGGCCCTCGCGAGGTTGGCTGACAGGACTTCGTCTGCCTTGTCACCGAGGCCCTCGAAGAAGGCATCGATCATCGGCTGCAACTTCGCTCGCTCGTTCTTTCGCGCTGGAACTGCGGGTGACGCCAGCACCATGTCTGTGAGCTGTGTGCGGAGGTCGTCCAGCGAAAAGAGACTCGGGATCGATTGAATGCGATCGGCCGCTTCCGAGCGCACCAACTCGGTCCGCTTGATGCCATCGCTTCCGACAACCACACGGGCGCTGACCAGCGTGCGATTCAGTTCGCCATCAGGATTGGCCGCCAGTGCTGTACCGAGCTTTCGGAAGTTGTCCGTGTCCGTGATGTCGGCGAGCGAAAACGCGCTCTGGACGGTTGTCATCCGAAGGACGGGGATCGTGATCTCGGGAGCGTCCTGGCGACGTTCGATGACGCGCTTCATCTTTAGGGCAGCACCACTGACTTGCTCCGAGCGCTCCTGCACAGAAGTAACAACGGGCGAGGCTTCCTCATCATCGGGTCGAGGCGCGGGCGCGTCAGGGTCGGCCGCAACAACAGTGGGAAGAGTGGTCTCGACGGTCTCCGAAACAACGACGCGCTCACCCTTGGCGTTGAATCGCACAGCAGCGCGCGTCCGGAAGTCAATGAAGGCCTGGTTGAGAACACCAGCCTTCTTCAGTAGGTCCTCGTATCGCTCGTGAGCGACAACTTCGAGGGTGTCGATGATCTCGATGCCCGTGTACGCGCCGAACGGCAGCCGCATGCCACGACCGAGCGTCTGCTCAGTGAGGATCTCAGAGACGCTCGATCGCATCGAAGCGATCACGTAGACGTTCTTGACGTCCCAACCCTCCTTGAGCATGCCGACAGCGATAATGATGCGGACGGGCGAGTCCAGCTCTTCGACCTTCGCGAGTTCCGCGAGCGCCTCGTCGGGAGCCTTCGAATGCACTACGAGCACAGTGTCCGCGTAGGCCCCGTTGAAGAAGTCGGATGAGCGCAGAATCTGTCCGAACTCATCAGCGTCATCGGTCGTCTTAGCGACGACGAGCATCACTGGATTGACCGATGCCAGATCGTGAGCCTTCGTGTACGCAGCCAGCGCGTCGGCCTTGGCCGTCAGCAGCGTCACGCCATCAGTGAGCTTCGTCAGGGCGTCAGTACGGTCATCGCGCCGACCCACGATCACAGGCGTCTTCACGAGCTTGTCAGCAATCGCCGCGGCGATCGGATAGCGGAAGATGATCTGGTCGTTGGGCGTCTTCTTGTGCGGTGTAGCGGTGAGGCCCACCAGAACCCAAGGGTCGAGTTCCCGAACCGCCTTGGAGAACGCTGGTCCGTAGTACGTGTGATGTTCATCCGCGAAGACGGTCAGGTGCTTCAGCGACTGCAGATGCGCGTAGAACTCGGTGCCGAGCCCTTCCTGGAACTTGTGAGTTCGCCGACCGGTCTTCGATTCGGGCTTGACAAGAGCCTGCACTGTGAAGATGTAGATCTTCACCTGCGCGTCGTTGTCCATCGCCGCGCGCATGGCTGGCGTGGCGAAGTTCTCCGAAGTGATAACCACCGGCCGGAAGCTCATGGGACCGAGAAGGCTCTTCGGATGGCCCAGTGTGAAGTTGTCCTTCGTCTTCCCAAGAATCGTCCGACCTGGCGTGATGATCACGAAGTCTCGAACGCTGTAGGCCGACGCGAGTAGTTCCATCCCTCCCGCGAGGATGTACGTCTTACCGACACCAGTGGCTGAGTCGATGACAGCCTCGAAGGGCGGCTGCTGTCCCTCGACGTCATAGTGCTGCGAGATTTCGGCCGCGAGCGTTTGGACCGCCTCTCTGTTTGGTTCCCGCAGATCGAGCCTGGCAGCGATCTCCGCAACGGTGTCCTCGAAAAGGTGAAGATCCGCCATCGCTAGACCTCGACATCGGCAACGGCCTGCGTGCTATCCACTCCGGCATCGACTGCACTTGGGGTCTCGGCGAGCGAGAGTCGCAGCTGTCGCGAAAACTTGTACTCGTCCAGCAGCGCTGACGGAATCTTGCGAAGCGTTGAGCCGGGTCGTAGATCTCGCAATACCGCCCGCGCGTCGGGGTCGACTCCGGTACCGCAAATCACGACGCGTTCGCTTTCGGGCAACGCGCCAGCGATCAGCCCAACGACAGCCTCGTTGACAACGCCATCTACAACGGCGAGACGGGCACGTCCCTTACGGCCAACGAACGGCGGATCGTTCTCGTGCTCGAACCCAAGCTGCGCCGCAGTCGCTTCAGCCAGCACTCCGTTCGTCATCCAGTCTGCAAGGAAGACGAGACCCTCGTCGGCCTCGAACATCGAAGGAGCAACGTCCACCACACGAAAGCCTCCCCCTCCGTTCCAGCCGACGAGTTCCGTGACTCCACCGAGATCGGTGCCTTCAACAACTCTCGTCAGGCGCGGAAGTGCGAAGGAAGCAAGGACGTCTGGCTCCCATTCAACACCAATCCAACGGCGGCTCATCTTGTGAGCGACCGCCGCAGTCGTTCCCGAGCCAAGAAAGCAGTCGAGGACCACGTCGCCCGGCTTCGATGCGATATGGATAATGCGTTCCAATAACCGTTCGGGTTTCGGTGTCGCGAACGGAGTCTCGTCGGGGAACAGCGCTTGAATCTCGCGCTTCGCCTCCTGCGAGTGACCAACTTCCGTGTGCGGCCACCACGATCGCGGCACGAGTCCGTCCTGGACCTCGTACAAGTAGAGCTTCACCGCAGGTACGCCCTTGCCATCCTTTCCGAAGGTGATTCGACCATCTTCAACGAGACGCCAGAAATCGGGCTCCGTCATTCGCCAGTGGCTGCCCTTTGGTGGCGCAACAGTCCGGCCTCCTGGGGTTTCGACCTCATACATCAGCCCCTCGTGTCGCTCCTCTGGGGCGAAGATCGGGCCGTTACGCCACGGCCCCCTGGGGTCGTCATCTGGATTCGAGTACTTCGATGCCGCCTTCTCATCGCGGGGCAGCAAAGCTCTGACCTCACGCCACTTCTCCTTGCCCATGGGGGCATACACCAGCAGGTAGTTCTGGCTCGGTGAAATGGCTGCGGCATTGCTGCGGCCGTAGAAGTTCTCCCACACCACTGTCCCGATAAACGCGTCGGGTCCGAAAACCTCGTCGAGGACCATGCGCGCTCTGTGCACCTCGGCATCGTCGAGGTGCAGCCAGACAGATCCGTCTGGAGCTAGCAGATCGCGGATCTGCAGTAGCCGATCGCGGATCATCGTGAGCCACACGGAGTGCTCGAGAGCGTCGTCGTATTGAAGAAAGCTCTGCTGCGTATTGAACGGAGGGTCGATGTAGACGAGTTTGACCTTGCCCAAGTAGTCGCGGGCGAACTCCGGTAGTCGCGCGAGGCTCGCGAGCGCACTCAGCGCATCGCCGCGCATCAGGAGATTGCTACCCGCGTGCCGCTTGCCAACCTTGCCGACTGAAGCGACGTCGTGAAGCAGCCGCACCTCGGCGACGCGGTAGTCAGCTGGATTCACCCACTCGTATGACCCGTCCTCATGCGCGAGGAGCGTGAGGTGCTTGTTCGTCCAGGTGAGTTCGAGCCGCCCCTCGTACCTCGCCATCAGGTTTGCCCTCGCGTCGCGTTCGAATGCTCAGCGCGCGTCAGATAAGAAGTTGATGTTGATGCCGCCAATGAAGGTGCCCTCGTTACTTTGCACTAATGGTACGGGAACATGTGTTCGACGGCAACAACAGTGCCTCAGTGGCAACCCATACCGTCTTGCTCCGCCGACCACAGGGGTGCCCACAACGAGGGCCCGTTCCGATCGCTCGCGGTGAACGGGCGGGACCGTGTGAAACGGTACCCCCGGATCGGAGCACCTGGCCGCGATAGGCCACGCCGCGGTCAGGTGCGATTCGGTTGCCGAGCTCTGGCTGGTGGGTTCAGCAGTCCTGGTAGACGGTTTGCTGTCCCTTTCCGCAGCTTCCGCAGGGCGGGAGCCGATCACTGTCGTCGTCGAGAGTCACCGACCAGCTGCAGTTCGTGCAGCAGTAGCGACCCTTGCCGGGCTTCTCACCAATGTTGTGTTGTGCCATGAACGAAGTGTCTCACGGGGGTGGGACATCAACGCCTCCGCGGGGCTCGTCTGGGCGAGGTCGGAAGATGTCAAGCGGTTTGAGACAGTCGTTGGTCATTTGCTTTGTATGAGTGCTTCTCGGGATGGGTCGTTGATCCATGCTTGGGTAGGGAGGGGTCCCCGCTTATCCAGCCCCTTCGCCGAACTACTCGCCGACGACCTGCTCGCCTTCCTCGACCAAGACATGAAGAACCCCGACCTGGTTACCCAGGGTCGGGGTTCGAGAGAGACACGTTTGGTGGGCGGTAGAGGACTCGAACCTCCGACCTCGTCGGTGTGAACGACGCGCTCTAACCAGCTGAGCTAACCGCCCCTTGGGGTTGCACATCGTAGCGACACGCATCGGGGCCCCGGACTGACGCCCGGGGCCCCGAAACCGCAGTGCGGATCGAGAATCAGCTGACGGTGAACTCCTGGGCCATGCCCAACGTCGCGTGTGGCGTCCCGTCGGCGTCGCTGACGAAACACAGCATCCCGTAGTTCCCGGGTTCGAGCTCGACGTTGACGACCTCTTCGTCTTCACCGCCGGGCGCGGCGAGCCCCGAGGTCCACTCACCTTCAATGCTGGTGTCGTCCTCGCTTTCGAGCGCCTGGTCGAGCGTCACGCCTTCGGCGAGCTTGAGCACGAGGAGGAAGTGCGCCTCGGCGCCCGTGTTCGTGAGTACGAACGACGTGGGCCCGGCCGCGATCGGTTCGGTGAACTCGAACTCGTAGTCGACCGCGTTCACGTCGACCCGCGCCGCGGCCGGGTCGAGCTCCTCGTCCGACGCCGGTTCGTGCTCGGTGCCGCATTCGACGTTCTCGAATTCGTTGATGTCTTCGATCGCTTCCTCGACGTCGTCCTCCGCGAACGCGTTGAAGAAGGCGACGGAGTCCTCGCCCGTCGCGGCCAGCGCCGGGACCGCGATGGCGACCTGCTCGGCGATCTCGGCCGGGGCGAGCTCCTGGGCCTGCTCGAGCTGGTCAGGGGTCGGGAAGCTGTCCTGTCCGAACATCTCGAGTGCGAGGGCGCAGTAGGGCGACGCAGCCTCTTCGGCCTCGGCCGTGGTTTCGTCCGTGGTTTCGTCCGTGGCGTCGTCGGCCTCGGCCGTCGTCTCGTCGGTTGCGGCGTCGTCATCGTCGTCATCGCCGCCGCACGCCGCGAGCCCCGAGACCAGGGCCAAAGCCAAGACCGCTACCGAAAACCGGCGTGTCAATATCGAATGCCGTCGCACCAATTCTCCTCTTGTCGAGTGTTCGGAACGAGCAGTATCTCAGGGGTCGGTTCGCGAGTTCGGTCGCGGTGTGCCCGCAAGATTCGTCACAGGCCGCCTTCCGCGAGGAACCGCAGCGCGAGCGCGCTGTATACCGCGACACCGGCGCGCATCGCGTTTTCGTCGATCGTCATGCGATTCGAGTGGCACGAGTGCGCACGCGCGGGTGCGACGCCCGGCGGGCAGACACCGAGGAATGCCATCGCGCCCGGGCGCTCGCGCAGCATGTACGAAAAATCCTCGGCACCCATGACCGGGGTCGGCATCAGCCCGGCCTGCGAACTGCCCAGCACGTCGCCCGCGACCCGGAGGAGGAAGTGCGCCGCGTCGTCGTTGTTCACCGTCACCGGGTAGCCGGCGTTGATCTTCACTTCGCCCTGCATCTCGTGCGCGACGGGGATCCCGCTGACGAGTCGTTCGATGCCCGCGAGCGCGAGGCGGCGACCGGCGTCGGAGACGGCGCGCAGCGTGCCTTCCATCCGGACCGACTCCGGAATCACATTGCTCGTGGTACCCGCGCGGATCTTGGCGATCGTGATCACGACCGGATCGAACGTATTGATGCGACGTGTAGCAAACACCTGGAGCGCCTGCACCAACTCGGCGGCCACCGGCATCGGGTCGTTGGCGAGGAACGGCGTCGACGCGTGCCCGCCCTTGCCCGTGATGGTGATCTCGAAGGAGTCGGCCGACGCCATCAGCGCGCCCGGCCTCGACCACACCGAGCCGCTCGGAAGGTTCGGCGACACATGCAATGCGAATGCAGCGTCGACGTGCGGGCGGTCGAGCACACCTTCGTTCACCATCGACACGGCGCCGGCGAATCCTTCTTCGCCGGGCTGGAACGCGAAGCGAACTGTGCCCGCTATGTCCGCGCGCCGCGCCGCGAGGACGCGTGCCGCGCCGGCGAGCATTGCGGTATGGGCGTCGTGCCCGCATGCGTGCATCGCGCCTTCGACATCACTTGCGAAGTCGAGCCCGGTGTCTTCGGGCATTGGAAGCGCGTCCATGTCGGCGCGGAGGAGCACCGTCGGACCGGCGTGGCCGCCGTGCAGGTCGGCGACGACCGACGACAACTCGGTGCCGGTGCGAATGTCGAGGTCGAGGTCGTCGAGGGCTTCGAGCACCGCGGTCTGGGTCCGCGGCAAGGTAAGGCCCAATTCCGGATGCGCGTGAATTCGGCGTCGCAGTACCACGACGTCGGGAAGGGTGCGATCGGCAGCACCGAGAAGGTCGGTCACCGCCGGGACACTACGAGGCGCGGAACCAGTCCCGCACCGCGACCGCGAACCCGCCTTGATACGCGCGGTAGCCGTCACGTAACCGGTTGCCGGGCCACGAACGGGGACAAACCTCAGGTGGCAACACGGGATCGGCGCGAACATGGGCCAGCGCGGCGGCACCGGTCACGAAGCCGGGAACGAGCGCCGCGTGGTCACCCGCGTCCAACGCACGCGTGACCGCGGCCAGCCGGTCGCCGAGGACGCGCGCTCGCTTCGCCCAGTCGTGCGGCACGAACAGCCGGTCGGCCAGATCGCGGCCCGATTCGTCCGGGTATGCAGTCCACCAGGTGCACTGCGCTTCGGCAACACGCCACGCGTCCTCCGGAGCCGAACGACGCGGCAAGTTCGCGGGTCGCGTCCAGAGCCCCTCTCTCGTTTCCGCGTACCGGAGCCGGCGCATCGCGTCCCGGAGCGCGGCCCGCTCGCCGGCCGACCGAGGGCCCGGGTCAACGACGGCCATCCGCCAGGCTCCCGACGACGATTCGGTGGCGGGCGCAAGACTCCACTCCTGGGCCCGTTGGCGGGCCCGCATGCGCCCGACCAGTTCGTACGTGCCTTCGGCCGTGGTGCACTCGCCCCGTTCGACCATGCGGCTCAGCGCGACCCGAGCGGTCCCCTCGGCAATGTCGAACAGTCCGCACCACTGCACGAGCCGGGCGGCCGAAAGCCGGGGCGGGCGCATACCGAGCAAGAGGCTCGCGATCACGGACCGGGCGGTCAGCGGCCGATCGAACAGGTCGATATTACGGTCTAGCTGCATCTGTCCCGAGAGTGTAATGTGAGATCGTGCGGACGCAGCGGAACCACGGACGGCGCAGCGATGGAGCCACGATGGAGCAGCGAGGGAGTCGTGACAACGTGACCGCGACGGCGACCATGGTTCCCGCGCCCGAACTGCTCGAGCATTTCGTGCCGACCGCGCGCCTCACACCCACCGCGCGTCCGGCGCGTGAGTGGCGCGAGGAACTGCGCCGGATCCCGAACGTGCGCAACGCGTTGGGAGTGGTGTCGTGTTACGCCCAAACCCTCGGCATCATCTGGTTCGCGGTGTGGGCGGACAACCCGTTCGTGTGGGTGGCCGCGTTCCTGCTGATGGGACGCGCCCACGCGCAGTTCGCCGCACTCATGCACGAAGCCGCGCACCGGCTGCTCTTTTCGAACAAGCGCGTCAACGACTGGGTCGGCCGCCGGCTCCTCGGCTATCCGTCGTTCACCCCGACCGACCTCTACCGCCGCGGGCACATGGCGCACCACCGCGAGGAGTTCGGGCCCGACGAACCCGACATTCCCCTCTACCGCGGTTACCCGATCGCCAAGGACTCGCTGCGGCGCAAGCTCGTCCGCGACGCGACGGGGCGGACGGGATGGAATCTCTTCAAAGGGCTGCTGCGCGGCGTGCGCGCTCCCGGACCGGGCGGGAAGGCGGCTCGTCGCATCGTCGGCACGCAGCTGGTTCTGATTGGCATCTCGATCGCGCTCGGTCACCCCTTTGTGTACTGGCTGCTGTGGTTCCTCCCCTACCTGACCGTGTGGCGTGTCATCAATCGGCTGCGCTCCATCGCCGAGCACGGCGGTATGCAGCAGTCGAAGGACCGGCGCAACACGTCGCACACCGTGCGGCAGGGATTCCCGGCCCGGTTCATGCTCGTGCCCTTCCACATCGGGTGGCACCTCGCACACCATGTCGACTCGGGTGTGCCGATGGCGCACCTTCCGAAGTTGCACGCCGAACTCCGGCGCAGCGGCTACGTCACCGACGAACTCGAGTACTCCGGCTACACGAAGTTGTGGCGCAAGCTGGCTTCCGGTTGACATCGTCGGCCAGGATCGCGCCATGGCGAACTCGCTCACGGACTTGATACGGACCCAAGCGCAGGTCCGGAGCTTTCGAACCGACCCCGTCGACGACAACACCGTGTTGGGCCTGCTCGAGCTGGCGAGTCTCGGTGCGGCGGGCCGGCGCCGCCGGTGTGAGTTCGTCGTCGTGCGCGACCCCGACGTCCGCCACCAGCTCGCCCGCATGTACCGCCAGGGCTGGTCCATCTACAAGCGGCTCCTCCGGCGCCGCAGCGACAGTGCCCTGGTCGCCGCCCGCCAGTGGGAGGCCGACCACTTCGAAGACGTTCCAGTGCTGATCGTCGCCTGTGCGGTCGGGCGCCGGCCTGTCTTTCCGGCCGTCGACGCGGCCTCGTTCTACGGCAGCGTGTTCCCCGCCGTACAGAACCTGCTCCTCGCCGCGAACGACGCCGGGTTGGGGTCCAGCGTCACGTCCCTCGCGCTCTGGTCGTCGTGGGAGGCGCGCCGGACACTCGGTCTCCCCCGCCGTGTCACCCCGGTCGCGGTTGTCCCCATCGGCTGGTCCCGAGGCCACGCGGCACCGGCGCCCGGTGCACCGGTCGGGAACCTCGTGCACTTGGACCGGTACGGCCACCAGCCCTTTCGGGCCCGGCCTCTCGATTCCGGCGCCAACATGGCATTATGAGTGCCACGACTTCCAGGCAGGTGACGACGTGGCCAGAAAGGGACGAGCTCGACGCTTCCGCGAAGCGCGCAAGCTCAAGCAGGGCTACGACGACGGGCTGTTCCGGGAAGGGTCCGGCACTCTCGCCGACGTAAACGGCGACGAAGCCTCCGCCGTCGATGATGACGACGACGACGATGTTGACGATGACGACGACTGGGATGACGACGAGGAACTCGACCAGTCGTCGGATAACTGGGATCCGCTCAAGGACTAGCCCTTGCAGATGATCAGGCCGTCCGCGGATTGGGCTTGTCGCCGGCGATTTCGTACTTGCGCAACGCCTCGGCTACTGCTTCGCCTTTGACGTCGCCGGTTTGCGCCAAGCCGTCGAGGACTCCGATGACTACTGACGCGGCGTCGATCTCGAAGTGGGCTCTGAGTTCGGTGCGGACGTCGCTGAAGCCGTAGCCATCTGTACCGAGTACGACGTACGGCGACGGGCAGAACCGGGCGATGGTGTCGGGGACCGTCTTGACCCAGTCGGTTACCGCGACCACCGGGCCGTCAGTTCCCGCGAGCTGTTCGGTGACGTAGGGCGTGCGCGGCGCCTCGGTCGGGTTCAGTCGGTTCCAACGCTCGCAGTCGAGGGCGTCGTCGCGGAGCTGCTTCCATCCGGGCACGCTCCACACGTCGGCGGCGACGTCGTGGTGCTCGGCGAGGAGTTGCTGCGCCTCGAGCGCCTGCAACACCATCGGCCCGCTGGCGAGGATCTGGGCGCGATGCGTGCGGGCCGCGGGCGCAGGCCGGAGCCGATACATGCCCCGCAGGATGCCTTCTTCGACGCCTTCCGGCATCGGCGGCTGCACGTAGTTCTCGTTGTAGAGGGTGACGTAATAGAAGCAGTCTTCGGGTTCGGGGCCGTACATGCGGCGGATGCCGTCGCGCACGATGACGCCGACTTCGTACGCGTACGCCGGGTCGTAAGCGCGACAGTTCGGGTACGCGAGCGCGAATGCGTACGACTGCCCGTCGCAGTGCTGAAGCCCTTCGCCGGTGAGCGTTGTGCGACCAGCCGTCGCGCCCATCAGGAAGCCTTTGCCGCGCTGGTCGCCAAACGACCAGATCAGGTCACCGATGCGCTGGAAGCCGAACATCGAATAGAAGATGAAGAAGGGAATCATCGGCTGACCCCACGTCGCGTACGCGGTCGACGCGGCGGTGAAGTCGGCCATCGACCCGGCTTCGGTGATGCCTTCTTCGAGAATCTGGCCGTTGGGCGCCTCGCGGTACGAGAGCATGAGGCCCGCATCGACCGGCTCGTACTGTTGACCGAACGGGGCGTAGATCTTGAACTCGGGGAACAGCGCGTCCATACCGAACGTGCGCCCCTCGTCGGGGATGATCGGCACGACGCGCTTGCCCCAGTCGGGGTCCTTCAGCAGCACGCGCAGCAATCGCGTGAACGCGGTTGTCGTTGACGCCTGCACCTTGTCGCCGGTACCGGCGGTGAGCTGATCGATGATCTCGTCGCGCGGAAAGATCGTCGTCTTGGTGCGCACGACGCGTTCGGGGAGGTAGCCGTCGAGCGCGCGGCGCCGTTCCATCATGTACTCGTACTCGGGTGAGCGGTACCCCGGGTGGAAGTACTGCGGGAGCCCGTCGACCGCGAGTTGGTCGTCGGGGATCTCCATGTAGAGGCGGTCGCGCAGGACCTTGAGCTGGTCCTCGCTCATCTTCTTGATCTGGTGGGTCGCGTTGCGCGCTTCGAAGTCGGGGCCGAGTGTCCAGCCCTTCACCGTCTTGGCGAGGATCACCGTCGGCGCGCCTTCGTGCTCGACCGCAGCCTTGTATGCCGCGTACAGCTTGCGGTAGTCGTGCCCGCCACGCGGGAGGCGGATGAGGTCGTCGTCGCTCATTCCCTCGACCATCTTCGCCAAGCGTGGGTCGGGACCGAAGAAGTGGTCGCGAATGTACGCGCCTGACTCGACCGCGTACTTCTGGAACTCGCCATCGAGGGTTGCGTTCATCTTGTTGACGAGCACGCCGTCGACGTCTTTGGCGAGGAGTTCGTCCCAGGGGCTCCCCCACACCACCTTGATGACATTCCAGCCCATGCCGCGAAAGATCGACTCGTACTCCTGGATCACCTTGCCGTTGCCGCGCACGGGACCGTCGAGCCGTTGCAGGTTGCAGTTCACGACGTAAATCAGGTTGTCGAGGCGTTCACGCGACGCGAGCGAGAGCCCGGCCGTCGACTCGGGTTCGTCGAGTTCACCGTCGCCGACGAAACACCAGACGCGCGCCTGCGACGTGTCGGCGATCTCGCGCTGGTACAGGTAGCGGTTGAAGCGCGCCTGATAGACCGCGTTGAGCGGGCCGAGGCCCATGGACACCGTGGGGAACTCCCAGAAGTCCGGCAACCGGCGCGGGTGCGGGTACGAGGGCAGGCCGCGACCGCGGACTTCACGCCGGAAGTGGTCGAGCTGTTCTTGGGTGAGCCGGCCTTCGAGAAACGCGCGAGCGTAGATACCCGGTGCTGCGTGTCCCTGGAAGAAGACCTGGTCGCCGAACCGACCGTCGCCCTTGCCGCGGAAGAAGTGGTTGAACCCGACTTCGTAGAGCGCGGCCGACGACGCGAACGTCGAGAGGTGACCGCCGAGCCCGTCGTACAGGTGGTTTGCGCGGTCGACCATGACCACCGCGTTCCACCGTACGAACGCGCGGATGCGGCGTTCGATGTGTTCGTCGCCGGGGAACCATGGTTCTTCGCCCGGCGGGATCGTGTTGATGTAGTCGGTCTGCACCATGGCCGGAACGCCGACGCCCTTGTCGCGGGCGCGCTCCATGAGCCGGGCGAGGAGGTAGTTCGCACGCGACTTCCCCGTGCCGTCGATGACGGCGTCGAGGGACTCGAGCCACTCCGACGTTTCCTGCGGATCGATGTCGGGAAGCTGGTGAATCGAACCGTCGATGAACATGCGCGCGCCCTCCGAAGACGGGATCCGGCCAAGGGGGTGCGGCCGACCCAACCTGCGTGCAGGTTACGGCGCGGGCGACCGAAATCGCCGCCGTTCCCTCCTCCGCAACGATCGGCCGGGTCAGGCCTTTGCGGAGGCGATGCACCCGTCGTCGTCGGGGACGTCCTCACCGAAGACCGAGCAGTCGCAGGTCTTCGCGCAGTCCTCGACGTGCTGGCGATACTGGAATGCGCCGAACGCGGCGGCGCCGAGGAGGACCAGCACGACGAGGCGGGTTCCGAGGGACCGGACCGTGATGAGCGTCACGATGATCAGCGCGATCGCGACGAAGAGAAGTACCGCCGAAGCGCCCTCGAGGAACGAGGTGTCCATCCAGTCGGGAAGTGCTGCCACCATCAGTTCCGAATGTACAACTCTTTGCGAGCTTCGTCACCGGATGTGACTCGCTACGTGGGAATTGTCACCTCGTGTGGCGGATGATGCCGTCCCGAGGACCCTGGGCCGAGCGGCCCGGCTTGCGGTTGTGGGCGATAAGGGACTCGAACCCCTGACCCCCTGCGCGTCATGCAGGTGCTCTAACCAACTGAGCTAATCGCCCGAGCGAAGGTGCGAGGATAGCCAACCATGGGTCTCCTCGACGGCCACAAGGCAAACGTGCCGGGCGGCGGATCGGGCACCGGCGCCGCCACCTGCCGCCGCATGACCGCAGAGGGAGCCCGCGTCGCGGTGTTCGACGTCGTGCGGGACCTGGCGCCGCGTCCCTAGCCGGCGTGCGCGTCGGCGACGCTGTCGAACACGTCGAGCAACTGTTCGGCGCCACACAGCTCGAGCACTTTTCGGACATAGGAGCTGTTCACGAACGATCGCAAAGGCGATGCGTTGGCCGGCGAGTCGCTGCTGCAAGGGAGTCGTCGACCCCGACATGGCCCGGCCCGAGGCGATCGTCGCGCTGCCGCCGGGGTCGACACTGCTGCTCTACACCGACGGTCTCATCGAACGGCGCGGCCACCGCCTCGAAGAGGGGCTCGATGCACTGGCTGCGCAAGCGTCGGCCTGCAACGGCCTACCCGTCGAAGAGATGTGTGACGAGCTGCTGCGCGTGCTCGTTCCCGAACTCCCGGGCGACGACATCGCGCTCGTTGCCATCCGTCTCGTCTCCGCTGACGCCCGCGCGTTCACGTACCGGGTTCCCGCCGCGGCCGACGAACTCGTCGTGATGCGCCGCCGGCTTCGCGACTGGCTCGTCCGCCGGCACTTCCCCACGCGCGTGAGTGACGACGTCGTTCTCGCCGTCGGCGAAGCCTGCACCAATGCGGTCGAGCACGCGTACGCGAGCGACGGACCGAACTCGGTCGTGGTCGAAGCCCACCGCGTTGACGATGACATCGTCCTCACGGTCCGCGACTACGGGTCGTGGCGGCGACTCGCGCCCGACCCTCGCCGCAACCGTGGTCTCCGGCTGATGGCCGCGGTCATGGACGACGTATCCGTGTCGGCCGCGCCCGACGGCGGCACCCGGGTCCGCATGCGCCGACACCTCGGGGTTTCGTAACGCCCCACGCGCTACCCTCCTGCTCGATGTAACACGACGAACGCCATCGTTGTCGCTCCCCGCCCTCCCGTTCCCGGTCGAGGTTCCGTCGTGTCGCACTCCGCGTCAGCCAGTCTCATCGCTCGTGACGTCTGCAAGGCGCACGGATCCCATCTCGTGCTCGACCGCGTTTCGTTGACCGTGGTACCGGGTCGTTGCCTCGGGATCGTCGCGCCCAACGGGGCGGGAAAGACGACGCTGCTTCGCATCCTGGCGGGTCTCGAATCGCCCGACAGTGGTGTCGTCGAACGACACCCACCCACCGCGACCGTCGGCTATCTCCCGCAGGAGCCGGACCGGCGTGACGGCGAGACGCTCCGAAGCTTCCTCGCGCGTCGCACCGGCGTGCGCGCGGCCGAAGCTGCACTCGACACGGCGAGCGAGGAACTCGCGGGCGATCACGAAGGCGCCGACGACACGTACGCCGCCGCGCTCGACCGCTACCTGGCGTTGGGCGCACCCGACTTCGACGCGCGTGCGGCGACAACCGTCGTCGAACTGGGTCTTTCCGAGCGGTTGCTCGACGTCCCGATGCCCGCGCTCTCGGGCGGACAGGCGGCGCGTGCCTCGCTGGCCGCGATCCTGCTGTCTCGCTTCGATGTGTTGTTGCTCGACGAACCGACGAACGACCTCGATTTCGCGGGTCTCGACCGGTTGGAACGCTTCTTCGCCCAGACCGCCGCAGGCGTCGTCGTGGTCTCCCACGACCGCATGTTCCTCGACCGCACGATCGACGCGGTGCTCGAACTCGACGAACACACGCACCAAGGCCGGACGTTCGACGGCGGATGGTCCGCGTACCTGGACGAACGCGCGATCACCCGGCGCCACGCAGAGGAACGGTACGACGAGTACCAGACCAAGCGGTCGACGTTGATGTCACGGGCCCAGCAACAACGCGAGTGGGCGACCCAAGGCGTGGCGAAGGTCAAGAAGAGCGGCGAACGCGACAAGTTCATCCGCGCGTTCCGCACACAATCGAGTGAACGTCTCGCGGGGAAAGCCCGCGCCACTGCCGAGGCAGTCGCCCGCCTCGATGCCGAAGCCGTCGAGAAACCCTGGGAAGGCTGGGACCTCCGCCTCGAACTCGCCGAGGCGCCCCGCAGCGGCGACATCGTGGCTCGCTTCGAGCGCGCGGTCGTACAGCGCGGTGACTTCACGCTCGGCCCGCTCGACTTCGAAGTGCGTTGGGGCGAACGGGTCGCGATCCTCGGCCCGAACGGCAGCGGCAAGACGACGCTGCTGGGTGTCCTCCTCGGGGACCTCCCGCTCGACTCCGGTGTGCGTCGGCTCGGGCCGGCAGTCGTCGTCGGCACGCTCGACCAGGGGCGGGCCCGCTTCGCCGCCGACGCCGGCCTGCTCGACGCGTTCATCGGGGCTACGGGTGCCGACCTCTCGACGGCGCGCTCCGCGCTCGCCAAGTTCGGGCTCGGCGCCGACCACGTCACGCGCCCCTCGAAGACACTGTCGCCGGGAGAACGTACCCGCGCCGTACTCGCGTTGTTCACGGTGAGCGGGGTGAACTGCCTCGTGCTCGACGAACCGACCAACCACCTCGACATGCCCGCGATCGAACAACTCGAACAGGCCCTCGAAACCTTCGGCGGCACGGTCCTGCTCGTCACCCACGATCGCCAACTGCTCGACGCGGTGAGCCGTACCCGCGAGATCCGCCTGGCCGAAGGAAGGATCGTCGCCGACGAGACGGTCGCAGAACTGTCGTAGCATGTACGGGTGAACACCCGGGCGAATGATCTGCTCGACGGAACGGAACAACAGCTCGATCCGAAGATCGCGATCGTGTGGGCAGTCGGTTCCGCCGCACCGCCGCTCTTCCTGACGATCGCGGCGGTCGTGACGATCCTCGCGGTCGACGCACCCGAATGGATGCTCGGCGTCGCCCTGTTTGGCGGCGTCGCGTTGACCCTCGCCGGCGTCGTCTGGGCTCGCATGGCGTGGGCCCGGTGGCGGTGGACCGCATGGCCCGACGCCGTCGAACTCCGCCACGGCGTCCTGCGCGTGCATGAGTCGGTCGTGCCGTACCACCGGATCCAACAGATCGACATCGTGCGCGACCCGCTCGAACGTGTCCTCGGCTTGTCGAGTGTGATCCTGCGGACGGCGTCGGCCTCGAGCGATGCCAAGATCCCGGGGCTCCCCGAGGCCACGGCCGACGGGTTGCGCCGGCGGCTCCTCACGCTCGCCGGTGTCGACGATGCAGTGTGACCCTCCGGCCCTCGAACCCCACCAGAGCGCCCCCCGGCGAACCCATCCACTCACCGCCATCGCCGGTTTCGCCGCGTTCGGCGTAGGAGTCCTGCTCGTCGTGACGACCGCCGGCTTCGGGCTCGACCTGTTCCTCACCTTCTTCGGTGGTCTGTCGCTCGTGCGGTGGTGGTTCCGCACCTACGAGGTCGGGCCCGACGAGTTGATCGTGCGCGACGGCGTCCTGAGCCGCCGGATCCAGGTCGTCCCGTACCGGCGGGTGCAGCAGGTAGATATTCGCCGGAGCCTGCTGATGCAGATCTTCGGGCTGGCGGCGCTCCGCATCGAGACCGCGGGGTCGCAAGCAGGAACCGTCGACCTCGCCATGCTCGACGTCGGGACCGCCGAGAGTCTGCGGACATGGGTCTTGTCCCGCCGCACTGCGGGTGTCGTCGATAACGCCGACCCGAATCCGGCCGCAGCAACGCTCGCGGCCCCGACACCCGAAGTCGTGATGTTCGCGATCAGCGGAGGTCGCCTGGTCCTCGCGGGCGTCACGGCTTCGGCCGTGGCGTTCGTCGCCGCGTTCGTGGTCGCGGCGGTCCCCGTCGCGGTCGCGTTCTCGGCCTCCGTAGGCATCGCGGCGTACGCGTTGACACTCTGGCTCCTATTCCTGGCCGCAGTCGTAGCCGCCCTCTCCACGATCGGGAGCCTGCTCACCTACGCCCGCTACACACTCTCACTCGCAGGCGACGACCTGCGCCTGACGCACGGCGCACTCGAACGGCGTCACGTCACCCTTCCGCGCGCGCGGGTGCAACACATCGAGATCTCGGACAATCCGTTGCGGCGCGCGTTCGGTGTCGTGTCCGTGTCGTTCCGTTCCGCGGCGAGTATCGGCGCCGACCGCGGGGGCGCGACCGGGCGCGTCGACATCCCGATCGTGAATCGCGCCGACATTCCCGGGCTGCTCGCGGCGTTGATGGGCGCCCGATCGTGGACCCCGCCCGAACTGCAGCCGCGCCCCACCGCGGCGCGGCGGCGCGGCATCGTGCGCCGTACCGCTCCCCTCCTCGCCCTCGCCGCGATCCTCCTCGTCATCGAACCGATCGCCGGTGTGATCGCGTTCGGCGTGGCCGTCGTGGGCATTCCTTGGGGCGTCGCGGCGCATCGGCGCGCCGGGCACGCGGTCACTCCGTCGATCACGGCGTTCGGCGCCGGCGTGTTGCATCACCGCCTCCACCTCGTACCGATCGAGCGGATCCAAAGTGCCCGCACGGTGCAGTCGCCGTTCCAGCGCCGGGTCGACCTGACGACGTTCGCGCTCGACATCGCCGGTTCTGCTTCCGCTCCGGGTCTCTACGACCTCGACGTCGAGGCAGCGACGTCCTTACGCCGAGCACTGCCGAGACGCGCACTCGAGTGAACTAGGGAAGAACGACGATCGTCCCGGTCATCCCGTACGCGACGTGGCCGGGAAGGTGACACATGAACTCGAAGATGCCCGGCTCCGTGAACTCGAAGTACGTGACGCCCGTGTCGTGCGGACCGACCGACACCTCGCCCGGAACCGGTGGGTGACGCGCCTCGCTGCCCTCCCGGTGGCGGGCGTGCACGTCGGCGTCACCGGTGACGAACTCATGGTTGATCGGGTCGTCGTTGCGTATGACGAACTCCACGGTCGTCCCCGCGCGCACTTCGAGCTCGGTAACCGAGAACTCGCTGTGCTCGATACCGATCTCGACCGTCACGAGCCTCGGACCGAGCGGCGCGGTGTCGTCCGAGGCGTTCGCGTCGACCGCGTAGCTACCGATGCCGACCGCCGCCGCGGCGACGCCGGCGAGGCCGACCCGTGCGACCCAGTTCATGCTGCTGCCGGTCCCGAACTGCGCCGCGTCCCGAGCCCGGTCACGGCGACGACGCCGAGACCCGCGGCGATGGCGAAGACGAGCGACCACCGGATCGGTGGACCCGGCGCCTGCACCGGTCGCGCTTGCACCGCGTCGACCCCGACGTCGACCAACTCGGGCAGCGCGCGGCCGTCGACCGACGCCGCGAGGTCGTAGTCGAGGTCACGGGCTTCGGCATTCACGGTCAGATACGTGAACCACATCTCCTGCGGCACCCACTCCATGCCGACGTCGGAACGGAGATCGGCGAGCAGCGAGTCGGAAGCGGCTTCGTCGCGCTCGAGTGAAAGTCCGGGACCGCCCGCGAGCAACTTCGGCTGCTCGTCGGTCAACAGGAACACGTCGGCCTCGACGACCTGCGACCCGTCGAGTCCGAGGCCCAGGATCCGCAACGGAACCCATGGGTCGTCGGTCGGGATGGTGAGCATGATCGGTGTGCCGTCGCCGCTGGTCTGGCCGAGTTCGGCGGCGCGGCCGGCGTCGAAGCGGGCGGCCATGAAGATCTCGCTGCGTTGCGCGTAGAAGTCGAGCACTTCGGGTGCGTCGGGCGAGAGGAAGAAGCCGTTGTCGAGCGCCCACTCGCCGACCTCGTCCCCGCCGCCGCGCAGGATCGTGATGTCGAGCGCGTCGATCTGCGTCTCGAGGATGACTTCCGCCTCGGCGCTGTCGAAGGCCCCGGCAGTCAGGCGCACGTTTTGGTCCTGCTCCGGTGCGACCTCGCGTGCGAGCCGTTGGAGCGTCCAGTCGCCGCCGCGGACGACGTCGGTCGGGACGTCGGGGAGCGGGATGATCGACCCGACTTCCTCGCCCTCGCCCGTGAACTCGAACGACGTCACGTAACGCTCGACGCCGTCGTGGTACGCGGCGAGGGTCGTCGTGCGTACGAGTTGGATCGTTCCGTTCTCACCGATCAGACCGCCGCACGCCGCCGCCGGGCCGGCGCCGAGGAGTATCGCGGTGGGTACTGCGACCCCTGCAACCACACGAGACAACCGAAACATCACGCCCTCCAGGACATCCAGGGTTCGGCACAGAACTGGAACCTTGGATGGGGCGCGACGGGCATCTGGTTCCCGCCGCCCAGGAAATTCCAATTGTCCTTTGCTACCCTTGTGAGCAGGGTTCACGCGGGTTCAGTGGGGGAAGCATGGCCAGGGAAGGCCGATCTACGCACGGCGTGACGCCGTGAGTTCGGAAGCGCTACCGACGTTCGATGGGTTGGAAGGCACGTTCGTGCCGGACGACGCGCAGCTCTGGCGCTACCGCACGTTCGTGGATAGTTATCGCGCATTGTGGCGACTCGCCTACCGCGTGGCGTTTCGATTGCTCGGCTCCCGCGAACAAGCGACGCTCGTCGCACAAGAGGCGTGCCTGCAGACGTGCATTCATTGGCGCAAGTTGGGGCGCACCGGGACCGCGATGTCATGGACCGCGCGCACGAGTGGCGACATCGCCCTCGAACTCGTACGCGACAACATGGATCCCGGGGAATCGTTCCGCGGGGAACGCACCGACCTCGCTCGGGCCATCGCCGGACTGCCGAAGCGGGCGCGTGCGGTTGCTCTGCTGCGCTACGTCGCCGAGGTCCCCGACGA
>Ga0163153_10002868_pt1 | contig 24014 bp, 22 predicted proteins | sample OliLakLV19MP6IB1_FD_148629 | JGI IMG/M metagenome (GOLD analysis project Ga0163153, IMG submission 148629) | Freshwater microbial mat bacterial communities from Lake Vanda, McMurdo Dry Valleys, Antarctica - Oligotrophic Lake LV.19.MP6.IB-1 | ecosystem: Environmental > Aquatic > Freshwater >...
ATCCGGCTTTACGCCGCATCTGGCTTCACATTTTGGCCGATCCTCCTCAAACCATAGCTACCGCTATGGTATTTCGAACGATCAGCCAAACTGTTTTGCCAGCTACACCGTAAATTCCGAATCCTTGGTGCAATATGCGGGTTAACCCCCTGGCCCAAAGAAATTCGGCAATGGCGATGAGGATGCAGCATGGCGAGTGATCGCGTATTTATCGAAGACCTGCGCGTAGAAACCGTGATCGGTATTTATGCTTGGGAGCGGGAGATCAGGCAGGTGGTCAGCATAGATCTTGAAATGGCTTTTGATATTCGCCGGGCAGGGGAAACCGATGCCATTGACGATACCCTGGACTACAAATCCGTTGCCAAGCGACTGATAAAATTTATCGAGTCCAGCGAATTCCAATTGGTTGAAACCCTTGCAGAGCGTTGCGCCAGCATCGTTTTGAGCGAGTTTCCCGTTGACTGGTTGAAGCTGAAGCTGAGCAAACCCGGTGCGGTACGTGGCTCCAGCGCCGTGGGCGTGATCATTGAGCGCAGTTCTTGACCAAGGTCTATTTGGGTATAGGTAGCAATGTCGATGCCGACAGCCATGTGCGGGCCGGTTTGGCGGAGCTGCGGCAGTACTTTGGCGAAATTGCACTATCGCCGGTTTATCGGTCACGGGCGGTGGGCTTTGAGGGAGATGATTTTCTTAATCTGGTGGCCTGCATCCAAACGGATCTGCAGCCGCTGCAACTCAAACAATGGTTGAATGAGCTGGAAAACCGCTATGGGCGCTTGCGCAACGTGGAGAAATTTTCCGATCGAACCCTGGATATCGACATTCTGCTTTACGACGATCTGTATGTGCGGTTACCCGAACTCAGCCTGCCACGCGGTGAAATCTTGAGATTCGCTCACGTACTGAAGCCTTTAGCAGATTTGGCACCGGATTTGATTCACCCGGTGATGGGAGTGAGCATGACTGAGTTATGGAATGGCTTTGAGGGTGAACGCAACTGCCTGACAGCTTACGAAATTCCTGCTTGAAGCGAACCGCTCACATGTTCAAAGACCTACCGCCATCTACCGCCAACACCTGCCCGGTCACGTAAGGCGCATCCAGGGCCAGATAGGCCACTGCGGACGCAATGTCTGAAGGTTCTCCCAAGCGTTCCAATGCAACGCGATTGAGAATGGCAGACTGGGTGGAATCATCACCCTCGTTTTCAGGCCAGAGTATGGCTCCAGGTGCCACACCATTTACCCTGATTTTTGGCGCCAGTTCGCGTGCCAGTGAAAGCGTCATCATCTGCAAACCGGCCTTGGCGATGGAATAAACCGCATGTTGCTTCATCGGTTTGCTGGCATGGATGTCGAGGATATTGACGATGGAACCACCTGCTTCACTCAGCGATGGCAATAATCCCTGGCTCAGGAAATACGCCCCCCGCAAGTTGCTGTTGATGATGTCATCCCACTGCCAGGCGGTGGTTTCGGCCACCGGGGTGGGATAAAAACGCGAGGCATTGTTGACCAACAGGTCGAGCCGGTCCCATTGTCGCAAACAGGTATCGACTAACTTTTCCACGCCAGAGCCCGAAGAAATATCGGCACTGACTACAAAAGCACTGTCAGCGCGTCGTGCATTCAGTTGTTTCGCCAGCGCCTCGGCGCCTGCAACATTGGAATTGCAATGCAACAACACATCGCAGTCCCGCGCATGCAGGGTTTCGACGATACAGGCACCGATTCGCGCGGCACTGCCGGTGACCAGGGCAGTTTTACGGCTGGACTTCATAGTGATGCTCCAACAAACTTGTTCGCAATGTCTAAAGTCATCCTGCCCGAACCCACGGAAGAGCTCAAGGAACTGAGCCGCCAATTGTGTGCCTGTATTCGCGAAGAACTGGCAACAAGCGGCTTTATGCCGTTCAGCCGTTTTATGGAAATGGCTCTGTATCAGCCTGGATTGGGCTATTACAGTGCCGGCTTGCACAAGCTGGGCGCAGCAGGGGATTTTGTGACTGCAGCAGAATTGGGTTCGCTGTTTGCTGCATGTCTGGCCAAACAGGTGGAGCAGATCGGTCAGAAGCTGGGCCGCTATAACATCCTCGAATTGGGTGCCGGCAGTGGCCGAATGGCGATTGACTTACTGCAACAGATCGACCCTGAACGGTCGCCACAGCGTTATTTTATTCTGGAGCGCAGTGCCGATCTTCGCGCGGTGCAGCAGCAGCAACTGGCTGCCGCTGTGCCGCATTGGCGGGACCGGGTGCATTGGCTGAATCAGCCACCAACGGAAGATTGGCAAGGTGTGCTGCTGGCCAACGAAGTGATTGATGCGCTGGCGGTTGAACGGTTTCGATTGGGCTCAGGCGAAATCAAACAGATGGGGGTCAGACTGGCAAACGGTGACAGTTACGAAAACCCACTCTTTGAATGGGCTTATCGCTCAGCCCCTGATTACCTGACCTTCGAAGTCGAACAATTGCAACTGGACTGCAGCCGGCCGTACCAGTCCGAAATCCAACCGGAATTGGCCAGTTGGCTGGCAACTGTGAGCGCCAAACTCAAACGGGGCGTCGCATTGTTTGTTGACTACGGCTACCCGCGCCGGGAATATTATTTGCCCGAGCGTACTGACGGCACCCTGATATGCAATTACCGCCATCGCGCGCATGATGGGGTGTTTTTCTGGCCCGGCTTGCAAGACATCTCCGCGTTTGTGGATTTCACCGCATTGGCTGAAGCGGGCGAGGCTTGCGGGCTGGAGTTGTCCGGTTACACCAGCCAGACGCTGTTCCTGTTGGGTTGCGGCCTGGACCAGCTATTAACCAGCCGAATGGATGCAGCCACCGACCACGGCCTGTCGCTGCAGGCCGAAGCCAAACAACTGACCTTGCCCGGCATGATGGGCGAACGCTTTCAGGTGATGGCTTTGAAGCGTGATCTGGATGAGGCATTGCGCGGGTTTGCGCTGGGTGATCTCAGCTATCGGTTATAGTTTTGAGCTTATCGTGCGATCTATAGCCTGGATACGGGCAGCGTGCAAAGCGTGGCCGATTTCCAGGCCGCTCATACCTTCCGTGTGCAGGTCTGCCGTTTTCACTTGCTGCGCCGCATACAAGGCGGCAGCGATGATTCCCGCCTGCGGATATGGCCGCTGTTCCAGGCCCAGGCGCCCTCGATAATCGGATTCACAGGCCTGCAGCAAAGGCTGCAAGCGCTCAGGGCGGCGTAATAAATCAGCCGCATCGAGAAATTTCAACAAGGCTTTGGCCCCCATATCCTCAGCGCGGTGGCAGCGCAAGTGGAGTTCACACACCCGCTCTGCCAGTTCCCGCCAGGCCGTGGGCGCTTTCAAGCGCAGGCAAACTTCGCTTACCAGCGGCAAGCCCAGAGTCTCGTGCTGGTGATGACTGGGCCAGTCCGCTTTTGGCGTGAGTGCTTTACCCAGATCATGCAGTAACAAGGCAAAGCGGACTTCCGTTGGGTATTGCTGGCTGGCGGCATAATCCAGCGTCATTTGCACGTGCAGCGCGGTATCGATTTCGGGGTGATAGCGTTCATCCTGGGGGATGCCGAACAGGGCATCGACTTCAGGTAACAACACGGCCAGAGCACCGCAATCGTGCAGTACTTGCAGGAAAACGCTGGGCCGCGCGGCTGACAGGCCGTCTTCGATTTCGGCCAAACTGCGCTCGGCCACCAAGTGATCAATTTCACCATCACGGACCATTTGCTGCATTAAGGCCAGCGTTTCGGGATGGACGGTGAAACCCAGGTCGGCAAAGCGTGCAGCAAAGCGCGCCACGCGCAACACCCGCAGCGGATCTTCGGCGAAAGCCGGGGAAACATGGCGCAGTAAACGGGCTGCAATGTCTGCCTGGCCATTGAATGGGTCGATCAATTGCCCCTGCTCATCCTGTGCGATCGCATTGATGGTCAGGTCGCGGCGTTCCAGATCCTGCTCCAGCGTAACGCCCGGATGAAAATCCACCGTAAAGCCATGGTAACCATGACCTTGCTTGCGCTCGGTACGCGCCAGCGCATATTCCTCCTGGGTTTGCGGATGCAGAAACACCGGGAACGATGCCCCAACCTGGCGAAAGCCCTGTTGTTGCAGGCTTTCCGGGGTTGCACCGGTCACCACCCAGTCACGTTCGCGCGGCTTCAAACCCAGCAGGCCATCGCGTACTGCTCCGCCCACCAGATAGGTTTTGGCGGTCACGAACGAAACTCGTATTTAAGCTGGGTGGAGGGCTTGAATATCATGTTGGCTGGTCAGAGTCTTTTTCTTTGGGGTTTTCTTCTGGAGTTTTCGTTTGGCTGGTTTTGGGAGCCAGGTACAAAGGCACGATGGCGTCCATTCCTCTCGGTTTGATGCCCAGATCCAATAATCCATTGTGTCGGCTGACACTGTCAATCTGCAAGGAACGGTAGTTGTCACTGGAAAAAGGTTTGCCTGGCACGAAGTCCATCAGCGCAGCCTGGCAGCGAGACAGCCAATTCGGCAAAGCGATTACTCGGCGCTGCCAACCCTTATAGCGGGCTGTCTTGTTAACCAGCTGAAACAGAGTAAATACCTCAGGCCCTACCAGGTCCAGGGTTTTGCCTATGGTAGCCCGGTGATCCAGGCACAAGGCGGTTGCCGCAACCACGTCACCTACCCACACCGGTTGCATCCTGGCATTTGGGCAAGCCAGAGGCAGCAGGGGCACGAAACGCAGCAATCCCGCGAAGCGGTTAAAAAAGGAATCTCCTGCACCAAAAATCACCGCAGGCCGCAAAATGGTTTCATCGATTTCACCAGCTGACCTGAGCAGATCTTCTGCTTCACCCTTGCTGAGCAAATAATGGCTGCTACCCAGACCGGCGTTCAAAGCGCTGATTTGAATAAAGCGCCGGATACCGAGTAACTCACAGGCTGCTATCAGCGCTCTTACCGGAGCAACATGTGCTGCTCGAAAGCCTGCCCCACCCCAACCCCTTTCATTCAGAATACCGATCAGATTAATCACGCCATCCGCACCCTGCAAAGCGGTTTCCAGCTCGGCCGCAACACGCAGGTTCACCTTTAGATACTCTACGCCCGGAAAATCCGCGAGTTTGTGCTTGTACTTGTTCTTGTCATGGTTCGTCAGCACGCGGCATTCATGACCCATGGCCGACAGTTCAGCCAGTAAATGACGGCCTAAAAAACCAGTTGCGCCAGTTAATACAATCCGCATCTTATGAACCGTTTGCTTGTTTGGCCACAGGATTGGGGCAGGCTATGGTCGCAGCGGCTGACGGGGCCAGGCGCGGAAGTGCAGCATCCGGTGGCTGCATGCGGCTGGAAATACGCGGCACCGTTGGGTTGGCCTCGCCGCGGCGCAGCAAATAGCTGTAGATCGTGCTGAAAGCCAACACGCGGGGAATGTAGTCACGAGTTTCATAATAGGGCAGCACTTCGACCCAGACGGCCGCATCCTGACCGGGCAGGGCTTGCAACCAGCGATTCACCGCGCCCGGACCGGCGTTGTAGGCTCCGGTAACCAGCACCGGGTTGTCATTGAATTTGTCCATCATTTCGCGCAGGAAAGTGGTGCCAAACAGGATGTTGGTTTCGGCTTGCATCAACTGATCCGTGCCACTGTATTTGTAGGAATTGCGCTTGGCAATTTGTCGGGCAGTCGTCGGCATGACCTGCATCAGGCCACGCGCATCTGCCGGTGAAACCGCATCTGCTGCCATCGCGCTTTCCGAGCGCATCAGGCCCATCACCCAGGCCGGGTCGAGCTTGCGCTTGTTGGCCTGGGGTTCGACCAAGCTGGCGTAGGCCATGGGAAACCGCCAGTCGTACCACTGCAGCTCACCGCCGCCCGCCAGGGCCACAATGGCCTCATAATACCAACCTTCCCGAGTGGCCAAAGCGGCCGCCAGGCGCAAGTCTTCAGCACTCATGGCTTTGGTAGCCAGGCTCCATTCGCTGCGCGACCAGCTCTTCATATCGACCTGCTGCAGTTCCAGGCTGCGCAACATGGCAGGTCGTGCGGCAAAGGCATTGATGGCTTCGTCGCTCAAGTCGGCTGACTGGGGGCAAATGGCGTAGGGGAAGCCCAACAGATCAGCCGCCAGAAAACCATGGTAGTTGGCCTGTCCGGCCAATTGCTCCAACATACCCTGAGCGTAAACCTCATCGCCTAACTGGATGCGGGCACGGGCATCCCAGTATTGCCAGCGTTCGGAAGCTTTCTGTTCCGGGCTCATCTCATCAACCGCCAGCACCACTTCGGCCCAGTTGGTGGTGGCCAGACCGCTGCGGGCCCACCATTCCAGTAACTTGTCATCCCGGTAAGCTGGCGGTACTGCCCGCATCCTGATGGTTGCATCACTACCGCCCGCAACCGCTGACCAAAAAGCGATTTCGCGCAGGATAGCTGCCTGGCTGGCTTCGTCCCAGCCGAAATGATCGGCTAATTGAGGATAGAGCTGCCAGGCGCGATCAGCATCCTTGGCTGCCAGATGACGTAAGCCGTGACTGACAATCTCGCGCCCTTTGGCTGCATTCGGCCAACTGCGGCTGCGATCCAGACGCAAGTAGGCAGCACTGTCCTGTTGCTGCCAACGCTCTACCCAGACTTTGTCATCAGCCGACAAATAACGCGACAGATACAGCGAGAGTCGCGGGTTGCGTGCCTGCATGGCACTGCTGATGCGCAACCAGGCTAACTCCGAAGTAATGCCATGGTTCTTTTTCAGCCAGGTGAATACCGGGTCACAAACTTCCGGCTGGGATTTGCCCACTGCCCACAACGCCTGGGCCTGAGCCATCAGCCCATCAAGCTGCTGTCGTTCAATGCGTGCCTGGACCAGATAGCATTGGATCTCTGTGTCACTGTCTGTTACCGGGTCCACATATTGCAACAAAGCATCCCACCGGCCGGTCTCTCCCAGACTCTTCAACCAGGCACGGCGCAAGCCCTTTTGAAAGGCCCAATCCTGATATGCGGCCAGAAAACCCGCCATTTCAGCCGGATCGACAGTGCTGCGCCGCGATAAAAAATCGTCGTAACGCAGATAGGGATACAACACGTAGCTTTGCAAACCGTTGGCAAGCTGTTGCACTTGCGCGCGGTCGCCACGTTTTGCGGCCTGCCAGGCCTGCATGAAGGCTTTGCGTTGTGCCGGATCAACGGTGAGTGGGAGCGCAGCCTTGGCAGGCTCTATTGCTGACTGGGCAGATTTCTCAGCAAATATCCCAGCAAATATCCCAGGGGAAAAGACGCCCAGCCATAAAACCAGGCTTAGTGACAGCAATTGAGCGGTTGTTGGAGTTCTGATCTGGTTTATCCTGCCAATCAAAGAAAACTCTAAGGGTACAGATTATGGAAATGCGCCGTGGCCAGCAAGTGCGAATGCAACCAGTGTAGGTTTAACCACGGCCGCTTACAGGCTGACTCGCGGGTGCAAAGCCTCACGCAAACGAATATCAGCCGGTAGCTCTACCCGCAATTCAACCGGGCAATGATCGGAAAAGCCCACATTGACCACGCGCGCATCAAACGATGTCAGCTTGCGGCTCAACATGATGTGGTCAATGGCGCGCTGTGGTTGCCAGGACGGATAGGACGGCAGTTCTTGGGTGGGTGTTGCCAGTTCCAGCCGCTCACAAAACGCCTGGGTTTCGGGATTGCTGAGCGGTGCGTTCAAATCACCCATTACAATCAAGCGACCCGCGGTGTCCAGCTTGTCAGCCAGGAACTCCAATTGTTGCTTGCGCGCGCGTTTACCCAGCGCCAGGTGCAGAACCGCGACCGTCAGGCTATCCTCACCCACGCCATAGCGCAGCACCAAAGAACCCCGACCAGGAATAGGCCCGGGCAAGCGGTATTCGTCTACACCGTCGGGCTCAAAGCGGCTGAGAAAGCCGTTGCCGGCATAAGCCACATTACCCACTTTGCGATTGGATTGATGCACCCAGTAAGGCATACCGGAGTGACCCGCCAGGTAACGCGACTGGTTGATAAAGCCGGAACGCAGGCTACCGGAGTCGACTTCCTGCAATGCCACCATGTCATAAGATTTGATCAGGCTGGCGATGCTGTCGAGATTCTCGGTGCGTTGACTGTGCGGCAGTATCTGCCGCCAACTGTGGGTTACGTAGCTTTGATAACTGGTGGTAGCGGTGCCCGCCTGGATGTTGAAGCTGAGCAGCCGTAGCTCTTGCGGCCCGCTGGTGTGCGGGCTCTCAACTGACATTTCAGGCCCGGTCGGCCGAATTACAGATCAAATCAATTCTCTTCGGCCACAACAGCTGCAGCGGATTCTTCAGCAACTTCAGCCGATTCAACCTCATTGGCTTCCACTGCAGTTTCAATCGCGGCTGCAGTTGCAGTGGCCTGGCCCGCGGTAGCCAGTTCCTCAGCAATCAGATAATCCACCACAGCCAGTAGTTGGTCGTAATTCGCCACTGCCGCATTGCCGGCAACCAGATACTTGCCATTAACCACAATATTGGGCGTGCTGTTGACCCCAGAATCCATCAGGAATCGCTGTTCACGACGCATTTTCGCATCCACCGCAAAAGACTGGGAAGTGGCGACAAATTCGGCCGGTTTCACACCGTAAGCGGCATAGAACTCAGCCAGCTCTTCCATGGTCTTGAGGATTTCTTTCTGCTTCCATATCTTGTCCATCAAAGCGGCATGGGCTTCATCGGCAACACCCATCACATCAGCAGTGTTGTAAGCACGGGCATACAATTCCCAGGTGCCGCGTCCAAACACGACGGGGTAACGTACGAACTTGACTGATTCCGGCAGGCGCTTGAGCCAACTCTCGATATAAGGCTCAAAGGTTGCACAGTGGGTGCACATGTAGCTGAAGGCTTCAACCACCTCGATCGTTCCAGCTGGCCTTGCTGCAACGTTTTCTATGCTGGTGTAATGCACACCGTCCTGAAACTTGGACTCAGCCGCCTGGGCAAAGCCAGCAAACAGCAGTAATGTGACTGCGGATACAACAGAGGTCATGAAACGGATTTTCATCTGGCACTCCAAAAATTCTCAAAAAATCAATTAACAGCTCTTTCCGATCGCCATCAACAGACCGCGATTCGGGGCTTCAGTTCATTCGACGGCAAGGTATAGCCCCTGGATAAAACTGGCCACAGCAGCGATTTCTTCGTCGCTGAGCCTTGCAGCTACGCCGTTCATGACACGGCTGCTGGCATCCTTTTCACCCCAGTTCTCGCCGGCGCGAAAGCGTTCCAGCATTTTGCTGGTATAAACGCCATGCTGGCCAGCCAGCGCCGGATATCCAGACAGTGGGTTGCCTCCGCCTCCCGGGCCATGGCAGGCCATACAGGCGGGTACGCCAGTTTCAGCGTTACCAGCGCGCCACAATTGCTCACCTTGTGCGCTGAGCGTTTCATCGGCCAGCCCACCGTTATTCTTCTGAGTGGCGTAATAAGCCGCTAGGTCAGCGAAATCCTGTTCGCTCATGGAAGCCACTATACCTGCCATCTCAGGCACAGGCCGAGCGCCGGACTTAATCAAGATAGTCTGGCGCTCCAGATAAGCCGCGTGTTGCCCAGCCAGCTTAGGCCACTGGGGCACCATGCTGTTGCCATCGGGGCCATGGCAGGCCGCACAGATGGCCGACTTGGCTTGGCCGACAGCGGCATCACCCCCTGTCTGGCCCCCTGCTTGAGCTTCGGCCTGAGCCTGCAGGCTGGTCAGTAAAAGCAAACCGGTGACAATCCGGATGCAAACATTCATGGGATTTCTCCTGACAATTCGATGGATAAATCAGGCTCAGGAGCCTGTCGGACTTAACATGATCCTGCGATCGGTCAAGCCCGTCAGGCCGCTATTGCATGATTCAGGCTATTATGACTGATTATTATCGCGGTTTAAGCCGTCACGTTCCAGCCTCTCGAAAAAAATGAAAGCACAAAAAACGCCATACCGAAAATCTGCCAAGGCAATACCTAATCCCTATCGTCAGGCGGAATATGTCATCAGCGCCCACAATCTGCATCAATTACCGGCTGATGAGGGCTGGGAAGTCGCTTTTGCCGGTCGCTCAAATGCGGGCAAATCCAGTGCCATTAATGCGCTGACTGATCAAAAAGCGCTGGCCCGCACCAGTAAAACTCCAGGCCGAACCCAGCAGATCGTGATTTTCAATATCGATGAACAGCGTCGCATCGCTGACCTGCCCGGCTATGGTTATGCCAAAGTACCTGCCAAATTGCGTGACCACTGGCAGGAAGTATTGCAGGTGTATTTCGAAACCCGGCTGTCATTGCGTGGCGTGGTGTTGTTGATGGACATACGCCACCCCATGCGACCCTTTGATCAGCAAATGGTGGCCTGGTGCAGCGCCAAACAACTGCCGGTGCACCTGGTGCTGACCAAGGCAGACAAACTCAAACGTGGCCCGGCCCAGTCCACTTTGCTGAAATTGCGCCGCGAATTACCGCAAGGTGCCACCGCACAGGTGCTTTCCATTTTGAGCGGTGAAGGCAAGGATGATCTGATCAGGCGACTGAACCAGTTGTATGAATACCCCTCAGCCACTGCAGAAGATAAAATCACCGGCGACATAGAGAGGATCGAATCATGAGTTTTCCGGCCACCCGCATGCGGCGCATGCGCGCCAATGAATTCAGCCGCAAGTTGATGCGGGAAACACAATTGACAGCGGCCGACTTGATCTGGCCGGTGTTCGTACTCGAAGGCCCGGATAAGGTGGAAGAGGTTGCATCCATGCCCGGTGTGCAACGCATGAGCATAGATCGCCTGCTCAAGGCAGCACAGCATTGCAATGAACTGGGTATCCCAGCCATTGCACTGTTTCCCATCGTCGGTGCTGCGGCCAAATCATTGGATGGCCGCGAATCATGGAATCCCGACGGGCTGGCGCAGCGCGCTGTTGCTGCCCTCAAAGAAAGTATTCCGGGCCTGGGCGTGATCACTGACGTGGCGCTGGACCCATTCACCACCCACGGCCAGGATGGCCTGATCGACGATACCGGCTACGTGATGAACGATGCCACGGTCGATGTGCTGGTGAAGCAGGCCTTGTCGCATGCCGAAGCGGGTGCAGACGTAGTGGCGCCGTCAGACATGATGGATGGCCGCATCGGTGCCATACGCCAGGCGCTGGAAACCGAAGGGTTTTCCAACACCCGCATTCTGGCTTATGCGGCCAAATACGCCTCGGCATTTTACGGCCCTTTCCGCGAAGCGGTGGGCTCGGCTGCCAACCTGGCTGGCGGCAATAAATATTCTTATCAGATGGACCCGGGCAACAGCGATGAGGCCTTGCGCGAAGTTGCGCTCGACATCGAAGAAGGTGCCGACATGGTCATGATCAAACCCGCCATGCCGTATCTGGACATCGTTCGGCGGGTGAAAGAACGCTTTGGCGTACCGACTTTGGCCTACCAGGTCTCGGGTGAGTACGCCATGCTGAAGGCAGCAGCACTTAACGGCTGGCTGGAAGAGCGCCCGGTAGTACTGGAAGCATTGACCGGTATCCGCCGCGCAGGCGCCGATGCGATTCTGACTTACTACGCGATCCAGGCCGCCGAGTGGTTGCAGGAAACCGCTTGATCAAACTGGCGGTATTCGGCCAGCCGATTGCGCAATCGCTGTCACCGACCATACACTGGCGATTTGCGGCTCAATTCGGGCTGGAGATCGACTACCGGGCGATTGAATCCTCTGTGGAAGATTTTCCCGCCAAGGTAAAAAGCCTGGCTGATAGCGGAGCTTTGGGCTGCAATATCACGGCACCTTTGAAAAGAGCGGCATTTGAAGCAGCCCAGCAACTCAGCCCGGAAGCCGAACTGGCGCAGGCAGTTAATACGTTGGTGTTTCGCAAGCCGAGAAATTGGTTCGGAACCACCACTGACGGCGGCGGACTGCTGCGTGATTTACAGCGTCTGATACCGGCCGAGCAAGGTAGTGGCCTGGGTAGTGGCCAAGGTAGCAGCTTGGCCGGCAAACGCCTATTGGTGATCGGAGCAGGTGGCGCTGCGGCTGGTGTGATTATGCCCTTGCTGCAACAAACTCCCGCCAGCCTGGTGATCGCCAATCGTGATGTCGCCAAGGCTGAAGCTTTGGCCGAACGATTTTCTGCCTTCGGAAAGGCAGATGCTTGTGCGTTGACAGACTGCGACAAACACGGACCTTTCGACCTGCTGATCAATGCCACCACATTGGGCCACCAGGGCATTGCGCCTGAGTTGGCAGACGGCTGTTTTGCCCCCAGCAGTTTTTGCTACGACCTGAATTATGGGCCAGCCGCCAAGGCCTGGAAGAGCGTTTGCACGCAACGTGGACTAAGCTTCAGTGATGGCTTGGGCATGTTGGTCGAGCAGGCGGCGCTGTCGTTTGAGTTGTGGACCGGGCATGCACCCGCCACAACAAGTGTACTGGCCGATTTGCGTAAGCGCCTCGCAGTGTAGCTTAGTCCTCGGTCCTGCCTCGCCCAAAGAGGGTTCAGGAACGCAGGGTTTTCCAACTGCTCAATATCAGCAGCGCAGCCTGCACTATCAGCAAAGCCGGCATGATGATGATCAGGCTTTTCAACTGGTAAACCCAAGGCAGGCCGCTGGCTTCACGTGAACCTTCCTGGATGTTCCACGAAGTTGCCACGTAATTCCACGAGTCGTAAATCAGGAAAATACAAAAAGGCAGCAGGAACACTACCGAGCCGAGCAAATTGACCAGGGCTTTATGCCTGGGTGACTTGTCACGGTAGAAAATATCCACCCGCACGTGCTCATCGCGTTGCAGGGTCCAGGCCGCCGCCAGCATAAACACGCAGGCGTGCAGGTAAACGATACTGTCCTGCACCCAAATCCAGCCCAGGTTAAAGGCGTAACGGCAAACGACCACAAAAAAAGTAACCAGCACCATCGCCAGGGTCAACCACGAAACAGCCGCGCCCACAAAAGTAATGGCTCGCGAAACCAACCCGGGTATTCCCTGATCAGCCCCTAAGGTTGCTGCAGTCTGGGTTGCACTCTGGGCTGAGCTGTCGGCAGGATCGTTCAATCCCACTCCTTGACCTTCCAGTACACCGGCCGAACCGGCTCCAGACCCTTGGTGGGCGCGGTCTCCAATCGACCATCGCCATCGGTGTCGATGTAGTAATAAGGCACACCCTTGTCGGGGATTACCTTCACCATGTAAACCTGACCCGCGCGACTGTACTCCTCGATGCGTCTGCCCTCTTCATCGCGAATGGTGACGGTAGGTTCAAGCTGCTCATCCTCATCCTGTACCTTGGGCGGCAAAGGCTGTTCAGCCGCGCCCTCTGCGGGAATTGCGGGCGGAATTTCAAGCTCATTGTCGGCCGGCTGACTCTGGGCCTGAATGCCAAGCGGCAGCGTAAGACACAACAGGGCCAACACTACTGCGTTTTTAGCAGTGTACTTACTTGGGCGTTTTACGGACGCGAGTCTTTGAAGGTTCACAATTATCTCCTGCCGGGTCAACGCACTTTGTTAGACTGGATGCCGGAATCATTGACTGAACCATAGCCCGAACCATAGTTCAAATCACAGCCTGAATCATAACAGACCCCAACGGCGTCCTCGTCATCAAAAATTGGCAGCAGAAATTGGCAGCACGAATTGATATGAATCCAACATCCTCCACCAAGCCAACCATCTACCTGGTGGATGGTTCTTCCTACATCTACCGCGCCTTTCATGCCTTGCCCAACCTCACCAACAGCCATGGCGAGGCTACCGGCGCCATATTGGGCGTGGCCAACATGCTGCGTCGCTTGCTGCAGGAAAGCGATCCCGAACACATCGCCATCGTGTTCGATGCCAAGGGTCCCACCTTTCGCCACGAACGCTATCCCGAGTACAAAGCCAACCGGCCTACGATGCCGCGCGAGCTGTCTGCTCAGGTGGAAGCGATACTGGAGTTCGTGAAACTCATGGGCCTGCCTCTGTTGCAGGTTGATGGTGTGGAAGCGGACGATGTGATCGGCACGCTCAGCCGCCTGGCAGAAGAGCAAGGCATGGACTGCGTTATATCCACTGGCGACAAAGACCTGTCACAACTGGTGACAGAACACACGAGCCTGGTCAACACCATGACGGATGAACATCTGGACCAGGCGAGTGTGAAGGAAAAGTTTGGTGTCAGGCCAGACCAGATCATCGACTTCCTGTCGCTGACCGGCGATAAGTCCGACAACATTCCTGGCGTGGAGAAATGCGGCCCGAAAACCGCAGTGAAATGGCTGGAGCAATACCAATCTCTGGATGGCGTGGTTGAGCATGCCGACGAGATCGGTGGAAAAATTGGTGAATATTTACGCGCCGCCCTGCCCACTCTGCCGCTGTCGCGCGAACTGGTGACCATCGATCGCCAACTGGATCTGGGCATCTCACCTACCGAGCTGTTGCGTGGCGGAGTTGACCGGACAGGTTTGCAAAAGGTGCTGGAGAAATACGAATTCAGCAGTTGGCTGAAAGAACTGGGCACGGCTGAAAAGGATCAGGCTGCAGCAGTTGAGCAGGAGTACCACACGGTGCTCGACAAGGCGCAATTTGACGCCATGCTGGAGCAGGTTAAAGCCGCCAGCCTGTTCGCGGTGGATACCGAAACCACCAGTCTGGACTCCATGCAGGCGCGGCTGGTCGGTTGCAGTTTTGCTGTGAAGGAAAACCAGGCCTGGTATGTACCGGTGGGCCATGATTATCCGGGAACACCACAACAACTGGAGTTGACATGGGTGCTGGAGAAACTCAAACCGGTATTGGAAAGTGCCAAACACAAGAAGGTAGGGCAGCACATCAAGTACGACATGAATGTTCTGTCCAACTACGACATACAGGTACAGGGTGTGGCCTTTGACACCATGCTGGAGTCCTACGTATTCAACAGCACCGCCAGCCGCCACGATATGGATTCGTTGGCGCTGAAATATCTGTCGCGCCAGACCGTGCATTACGAAGATATCGCCGGCAAAGGCGCCAAGCAGATTTCTTTCAGCCAGGTGCCGCTGGAGCAAGCCAGCCACTACGCCGCTGAAGATGCCGATATCACCCTGCAACTGCACCAGCACCTGTGGCCACGGCTGGAGCAGGAACCTGCATTAGCTGCAGTACTGCAGGATATCGAAGTGCCCCTGATCCCGGTGTTGGCGCGCATGGAACAACGCGGTGTTTTGATCGACGGCGACTTGCTTAAACAGCAAAGCAAAGAGATGGCCAAACTGATCAACAGTCTGGAGATAGAAGCGCACAAAGAAGCCGGTGGGCCGTTCAACCTGGCTTCACCAGCACAACTACAGAAAATCCTGTTTGAGAATCTTGGCCTGCCGGTGATTCGAAAAACACCCAAAGGCCAGCCTTCCACCGCTGAAGATGTATTGCAGGAACTGGCTGACGAGTACGCTCTGCCGAGCCTGATCCTTGAGCATCGCTCGCTGTCCAAGTTGCGCTCCACCTACACCGACAAGCTGCCGCAGCAGATCAATCCGAAAACCGGCCGGGTACACACCTCCTACCATCAGGCGGTAGCGGCGACCGGGCGGCTGTCATCCTCCGACCCCAATCTGCAGAACATCCCCATTCGCACACCTTTGGGGCGCCGCATTCGGCAAGCCTTTATTGCGCCGCCCGGGCAAATGATTCTGGCTTGCGATTATTCGCAGATCGAGTTGCGTATCATGGCGCATTTATCCGGCGACGAAGGACTGTTAACCGCCTTCCGCTCCGGAGTGGATGTACACCAGTCCACCGCGGCTGAAGTGTTTGGAGTGGATTACGACAAAGTCGATGGCGACCAGCGCCGCGCTGCCAAAGCGATTAATTTCGGGCTGATGTATGGCATGTCTGCTTTTGGCCTGGCCAAGCAACTGAGCATAGGCCGGCAAGAAGCTCAGATCTACATGGACACTTATTTCCTGCGTTATCCCAATGTGCTGCAGTACATGGAAGAAACCCGCGAGAAGGCGCGCAATGATGGTTATGTTGAAACCCTGTTTGGTCGCCGTTTGTATCTGCCCGATATCACCGCATCCAATATGCAGCGCCGCCAGGGCGCAGAACGGGCCGCCATCAATGCGCCCATGCAGGGCACCGCGGCCGATATCATCAAACGCGCGATGATCACTGTAGATGCCTGGCTACAGGACAGCAAACCCAATGCCTGTCTGGTCATGCAGGTACATGACGAACTGGTATTGGAGGTGGCTGAAAACGAACTGGAAGCCGTGCGCGATGCAGTGGTGATTCGAATGACCGCAGCCGCTGACCTCGCTGTGCCGCTGGTGGTGGATTCCGGCTACGGCAAAGACTGGGACACAGCACATTGATTCTGATCGAAACGGCTTGTCTCTAACCATGTTATTCCGCCGTATCGCTTTCTGGTTGTTGTTGCCGATTGCCGCTTTGCAGGGCCTGGCCTTGCGCAAAACCGCCATGCGTCTGCCACCCCCGCCCGGCAACACTCATGGAGTATTGGGCCTGACCACCCAAAACCGTTTCCGTAAACCTTTCAGGCTGCTGGCATTGGGCGACTCCATTATCGCCGGCATCGGTGCCAGTTCTCAGGCTCAAAGCTTGCCCGCACAACTGGCCCGTGCGCTGGCGCAAATCAAAGGACCAGCCGTTAGTTGGAAATCACTGGGTCGCAATGGTGCCAACAGCACCGATCTTCTGAACATGCTGGATGAACTGCAGAACCAGACGCCACCGCACCTGGTGTTGATATCGATTGGGGTCAATGACGTCACCGGGCTATGCAGCAGTAAAACCTGGCAAGCGAATATCAGCACTTTGTGCAAGAAACTGGGTGCGCGCTGGCCTGCAGCGGTGATTGTGTTTGCGGGTTTACCACCAATGGATCAATTTCCGCTGCCGCCACAAGCGTTGCGTTTTTGCCTCGGACTGCGGGCCCGCTATTTTGATCACCTCGCTGCACGTCTGATTGAAGCTCAAGCCGGCATGCTGCATATACCGACATTAATAAACCCTGCAGAGCAAGATTTCTGCGCCGATGGCTTTCATCCTTCCGAGCAGGCTTATGCCTTTTGGGGTGAAGAAATGGCAGAAATAATTACCAACCTGTATCCCACATTAATCAGGAGGATGGCTTCATGAATACACCGACTGCAAACTACCCAGCCCTGCCAGAAGATGTAGCCAGCCCGGAAAGCCTGGTGCTTGCCGTCTACGATGCCATTTCCGGGCCACGCGGTGAGCGCGACTGGAACCGCATTCGCAGTTTTTACCTGGAAGGTGCCCGCCTGATACCCACCGGCTTGCGCGCCAATGGCGACCATGGCCTGCGCATCATGAACATCGAGCAATGGATGGAAGGTGCGCGGGATTTATTCCTGCGCGAAGATTTTTCGAAATTGAAATCGCTCGAAAAGTGGATCGATTTGGCCAAATAGCTCAGGTATTCAGCACCTATGAATGCCGTCGCCAGGCCAATGGGCCAGCTTATATGACAGGGATCAACAGCTTCCAGCTGTTACACAAAGAAGGGCGTTGGTGGGTAGTGAATTGTTTCTGGGACAACGCCAGCGAGGCCAACCCGATACCTCAACAATATCTGTAATCTACCAGTCCAGAGCTGCGTTCAGGCTGAACTGGCGACCTACCGCCGGTGTGCCGGGGAATTCCTGGAAGTCATCATCGGCCAGGTTGTCGATTATCAGCGACAGCCAAAGGTCAGGCGACACTGGGGCTTGCCAACTGATTGAAAAAGCCCCCACGTAAGCCTCGTTGGAGCCTGAGCGCAAGGTGTTTTCCTGCTGAATTCGATACTCGTTATCCAGGCGTATTTGCAGGCTCTGCACGGGACGGTAGATCAAGGCCAGCGTGTAACGCTGGCGGGCAAAGTTGAGTGCGTAATAACTGGCATCAACTGCAGCCGTACCATAGTCCTCATCTTTGTCCAGCGCAGTATAGGCAGCAACCAAATCCAGTTTCTGGGTTTGCCATCCAGCAGCTAACTCCAGACCAGCAACGTCAATATCCACCGGATTGGCCTGGCGCAAGGAAGGTGCACTCTGGCTGTAAGTCCAATCTATCAGGTCGTCGTCGCGGCGTTGGAATAAAGCCGCCTTGATCCAGCCCTGGGTAGTCTCATAACCTCCGCTGAGTGTCAGCGTATCGGCGTATTCTCGCCCCAGATCCGGATTGCCACCAAACAAACCCCGTGGTGGCGATTTCAAGGCAGTATAGCCCGGTAACTGGGTTTGTTCGGTGTACTCCAGGCCCAACCAAGCATAATGATCCGCTGTAATTCTCTCCCAGCGTATTCCTGCAACGGGAGACCAGGCATCTTCATCCTGATTGGAAAAATCAGCTCGCCATCCACCACGTAAAACCAGCGCTGAGCCACTGGCTAACTCCCAGCGCCGCTGTGGAACCACAGCCAGGTTCAGGTAATTGCGTGAGGTGAAATCTCCGCCTGTGAGGTCTGTGGAGTCAACCAGATGATCGGCCGAAAATTGACTGCTGAACAGCCAATCCACTGCACCACGGTTGAGCTCAACTGCCAAGCCAATGACCAGGTTGCGGGTTTTGTGTTCGAAGGAACCCGGCCCGCCCAGGTCGGGTGTACGCCGGTCAAAATCATAATCGTCCTGCAACCAACGATAGGCGCCGGTCACTTGCCACCAACCCTGCTGCAACTCGCGGCGGTGGTCAACCAGCAACAAACCCAGTTTGGTATGGTCGGTTTCCGGCAACGAGGCAAAGCCAGTGTAGGCGCCCGGCCAACCAAAAAACTTGTCCTGGTAACCCAGCACCAGCCTGGTCGCAGCGTCATCCCCATGCAGCTGTTCAAACTGCGCCGTAAAACGCTTGAAATCATGGTCACCAAAGGCAATGGTGCCATCTCCTGTTGAACCAGCAGCAGCAAAGCCAAATGACGACGAAGATGCTTCTCCTCCTGGCCTGAATGCGGCTTGCAGGCCGGCATGCCGCAAGCTGTCATTGCCGAAGCCTGCCTGTAAACGGCTTCTGACAACCTGCGCCCGTCCGCCGGGCAGCATGGGTGCCAGTTGGTAGTGCACCGTGGCCACAGAGGCATTGAATGCAGCGAGACTGTTATCTGCATCGGTGAGAATTTCAGCCGCGGACAACATTTCCGGGGCTATGGGCAGATCAACCGAATAATGACCTGTTTGCGGATCGAAAATACTGACCGCTCCGATACGGAAACCGGTGTTTTCAAACACCCCGCCGCGCACGGTGATATCCGACTGGCCTTCAGCCAAGCCGCGAGATTGCAAATCCAGCTGCGGGTCGTAACGTAAGGCAGTAGCCACAGTCGCATAACTGCTGGCAGGTTGCAGATTCGCTACCCGCAGAGCGGTAACGGCGATGGGCTGCAATACGGCATCCGGTTCGTGCTCTATTGCCTCACTCGCACTGACCTCATCGAGAAACCCAGCTGAAAGCCAGAAGTTACCAGCCAGCAGCAACAAGCAAAACCTGTAAGCGCTACCCCGAAGGTGACGAGGCTTGAGCGTGACCAGCCCGACCACGGATTTTCGCCTCATTGCGTATTCGAGGCTAACAGCCCCAACCAATCCCTTGGTCGAAGATAATTTTTATAGAGTAACTCTTCGGCACTACCAGGCTGCGGCTGCCAGTCATACTCCCACCGCACCAGCGGCGGCAGCGACATCAGAATGGACTCGGTGCGACCGCCGGATTGCAAGCCAAACAGGGTGCCGCGGTCATAGACCAGGTTGAACTCGACGTAGCGACCACGGCGGTATAACTGGAATTGCCTCTGCTGTTCATTGAAAGGTGTGTTTTTGCGGGCCTGGACAATCGGCAAATAGGCGTCTCCGAATGAATCACCCACGGCTTTGAGAAAATCGAAGCTGCGTGTGTAACCCCACTCATTCAGATCATCAAAAAACAAACCGCCCACGCCGCGGGTTTCATGGCGATGCTTGAGATAGAAATAGCGGTCACACCATTCTTTGAAACGCGGATACACATCGTCACCAAAAGACTCACAGGCTTGCTGTGCCGTCCGATGCCAGGCCACCACGTCTTCCAGCACCGGGTAATAGGGCGTGAGGTCATAGCCACCGCCAAACCACCATACCGGCTGTTCGCCTTCTTTCTCGGCCAGGAAAAGGCGTAGGTTGGCATGGGCGGTAGGTACGTGCGGATTGCGCGGGTGAATTACCAATGAAACACCCAGCGCTTCAAATCTGCGTCCGGCCAGTTCGGGCCGGTGGGCCGAGGCCGAAGGTGGCAATTGCTCACCGCACACATGCGAAAAATTAACTCCGGCCTGCTCAAATACTGCGCTTTCACGCAGCACACGACTCTCACCGCCTCCGCTGAGTGCCAGGCTTCCAGCCGCCTCATCTCCCCGGTCCCAGTTGTCGAGCTTGAATACTGCCGCGCCGTCTTCTTTCTGCAAGCTGGCACAAATCTGATCCTGCAGTCCCAGCAGATAGGACTTTACCGCGCTGATATCGACGGTTGCGGTGGGCTCAGCGATCACTTCGCCAGCTCTGATCAGGCTGGCTGCTTGACAGCAGCTTTTTTACTGGCTGCTTTCTTGGTTGTTTTTTTCCTGGCCTTTTTCCCAGCCTTCTTCTTTTTAGCTTTTTTCTGCGCAGCCTTCGTAGCCGGTGCTTTCTTGGCAGTTGCTTTCTTGGCAGTTGCTTTCTTGGCAGTTGCTTTCTTGGCGGCAGCTTTCTTGGCACCGCGGCGAGGCTTTTTGTCCGGTGCTGCAGCCAATAGTTCTTCGCATTCTGCCAGGCTCAGCGTGTCTGCTTCGCGTTCCTTGGGAATACGGGCGTTCTTCTTGCCATCGGTGATGAACGGCCCCCAGCGGCCTTTGATGATCTGCACATTCGAGCCTTCCCAGGTGTGCAGGATGCGCTCCAGATCTGCTTGCTTTTTGGCAGCGATCAGCTCCAGTGCCTGTTCCAGTGTGACGTCGTGCGGGTCGATTTCTTTCAGCGAAACGAAATTGCTGCCGTAACGGATATAGGGCCCAAAACGGCCTATGCTGGCAGCAACCTTCTCACCTTCAGCCGTATCACCCAGGTCGCGTGGCAGCTTGAATAACTCCAGCGCTTCTTCGAGGTTGATGGATTCCAGCCGTTGACCCGGTCGCAAACCAGCGAATACAGGTTTCTCTTCTTCTTCCACCGTGCCGATTTGAGCATGTGGCCCGAAACGTCCCAGCCGCACCGAAATTTCGCGGCCGGACTTGGGATCAATTCCCAGCACCCGATTCAGCTTGGCATCCAGGCGGCTGACGCTTTCTTCTTTGTCCCTCACCCGAGCGATAAAGGGCTTCCAGAACTCATGCAGCGGTGGAATCCAGTCTTCTTCACCGCGGGAAATCGCATCCAGTCGATCTTCCATGCGGGCGGTAAATTCGTAATCCACATAGGGTTCAAAATGTTGCTCCAGAAAGCGTGCAACCACAATGCCCGTGTCGGTAGGAGTGAATCGTCTTTGTTCCAGCTCCACGTACTTACGCCGCACCAGGGTTTGGATGATGCTGGCATAGGTAGAAGGCCGACCGATGCCATATTCCTCCAAAGCTTTAACCAGGGTTGCTTCGGAGAAACGTGGCGGTGGCTCGGTGAAATGCTGCTCGGCTCGAATGTCCTTGACCGTGATCACGTCACCCTCATTGATATCCGGCAGGCTGGATTCAGGTGCCTGCTCATCATCCGTGGTGGATTCTTCATAAACCGCCAAAAAGCCTGGAAACGCCACGACTGAGCCATTGGCGCGGAAAGTCGCATCGCCGGCACAATCGAATTCCACCTGCACGGTGTCGATCAGAGCATTGTTCATCTGGCAGGCCATGCTGCGCTTCCAGATCAGTTCATACAGTCGGAACTGATCATCGGACAGCAAGGATTTGACATCAGCCGGCCGCAGCTCGGCTGAAGTTGGGCGTATGGCCTCATGCGCTTCCTGCGCATTCTTGGATTTGGTTTTGTAAGTCAGCGGCTTTTCAGGCAGATAATCATTGCCGTAAATGGCCTTGATCTGCCCGCGCAGGTCATGCAGCGCATCATCCGACAAGTGCACCGAATCGGTACGCATATAGGAAATCAGGCCCTGGCTGATGCCCTTGATACTCACGCCTTCATACAATGCCTGCGCCGTGCGCATGGTGCGCTGAGCCGAGAAACGCAGCTTGCGGGCTGCATCCTGCTGCAGGGTCGAGGTGATGAAGGGCGGCGCCGGCCTACGCTGGCGCTGTTTGCGCACCACGCGGTCGGCGCGCAGCTTGCCACCAGCCGCCGCCAACAGTCGTTCACGAACACCGTTGGCCTGCTCGGTGTTATTGATATCGAACTGTTGCAGTTTTTCGTCCTGCAAACGCACCAGACGGGACACGAAGTCACGCTGGTCATGATTCATATCCGCCTCAACCGTCCAGTATTCCTGGCTGATAAAGGCGTCGATCTCGCGTTCACGCTCAACGATCAAACGCAATGCCGGGCTTTGCACGCGGCCTGCCGACAAACCAGGCTGGATTTTTTTCCACAATAACGGAGAAAGATTGAAACCCACCAGGTGATCCAGCGCCCGTCTGGCCTGTTGTGCATTGATCAGCGGCATGGATAGCTCACGCGGGTTAGCCACGGCCTCACGGATGGCTTTCTGGGTGATCTCTGAGAACTCGACGCGTTTAAACGGAATCTTCTCAGTCAACCCGATCTCTTTCAGGATTTCGTACAAATGCCAGGAAATGGCTTCGCCCTCCCTGTCCAGGTCAGTTGCGAGATAAACCATCTCGGCTTTCTTGGCTTCGCGGATAATGTTGTTGACGTGCTTCTCACTACCCTCATTCAATTCGTAAATCATGGCGAAGTCGTTATCCGGATCCACCGCCCCATCCTTGGAGGGCAAATCGCGCACATGGCCATAGCTGGCCAATACCTCGAAGTCTTCTCCGAGATAACGTTTGATAGTGGCCGCCTTGGCCGGCGATTCTACAATCAACAGCTTAATGACTTTCTCCCTAGTTCTATCTTTAATTGTGTCCAGAGTTCTTTATGGGTCAGCTCGGGCTAATCAGCACCGCGCCGCACTTGAAAGTGGCTATGCAGCGGCTGGTATTCAACGGTGGAATACGGCTGAGGAGCCGGAATGCCTTATTTATTAATGGCGATATTCTTGCTGCGTGTCAAACATCAAATCTTCCATCCAGGCGTAATTGGCTTCCTGGCCGGGCTGATTGAACAGCACCATCAACACCACCCACTTGACGTCTTCCAGCGTGATTTCATCGCTTTCCAGTGCCATCAGGCGGTCGATAACCAGTTCGCGTCGCTGCGCATCCAATATGCCGACATTGGACAGGTAATAAATAAAATCGCGACAATCGACGTCCAGCTTGTCCATCTCGGCTTCGATAAATACACGGACTGGCTGGTCGGTGCGCACCAGGAACTCAGGCTGGTATCTTTGCTCCGCCAGTCCATCCAGCCATTCAAAGGCTTTGTCGATTTCACCATTGGAAAAGCCCGCCAGGTGCAGGTTCTCTTCCATACTTTCCCGGTCCGGCTCGTCGTCGGGCTCATCGTAAAAATAATTCTCGAACAGGTACATCAGCACGTCGAGTACATTCTCTTTCATTCACAGACCTCTTGTTTTTCGGCTGAATGCTCCACCGGGATGTGCTTCAACTCGTCCTCTCAGCTCCAGCATCAGCAGCATGGCCGACACAGCCTTCGCCGTCAATCCACTGGATGCAATCAATGTGTCCACTGGCAAGGGATCATGACCCAGGCAGTTCCACAGCCGGGCATAATCAGGATCGTCCCCGAGATTGGGCTGCTGATCGGATTTCACAAGTTTTTCAATGCTTTTTGGCTGTATTTGCTGCTCCAGAGAACGCGCCAACCGACCGGCCAGCGGTGCTAATTCCTGCAGTATTTCAGCATCAGTTTCTACCAGCCGCGCACCATCACGTATCAGGCGATGACAGCCCTTGGCCAGCGGATTGTGGATCGAACCCGGCAGCGCGAAAACCTCCCTCC
>Ga0163153_10002870_pt1 | contig 24004 bp, 21 predicted proteins | sample OliLakLV19MP6IB1_FD_148629 | JGI IMG/M metagenome (GOLD analysis project Ga0163153, IMG submission 148629) | Freshwater microbial mat bacterial communities from Lake Vanda, McMurdo Dry Valleys, Antarctica - Oligotrophic Lake LV.19.MP6.IB-1 | ecosystem: Environmental > Aquatic > Freshwater >...
CATTATCAGTGATGCTGACGAAAGCGGCCTGCCCGGCGAAACGCCGGCGGAATATGTTTGCCGCGTTGCACAAAGCAAGGCTGAAGCGGTTGCCAGGGGAACAGGTTCGAATCTGCCCGTCTTGGGCGCTGACACTGCGGTGGTTATTGGTGACAGAATTTTGGGTAAACCGAGTGACCCGACTGAGGCAGCGGGCATGTTGAGTTGCCTGAGTGGACACGTACATCAAGTCTATTCTGCCGTGGTCTTGATTCATTCAGATGGCCGCGTGACCAGCCGTCTGAGCATCACCGAAGTTCGCTTCGCTGTGCTGGAACAGGATTGGATTGATGCCTATTGCGCCAGTGGTGAGCCCATGGACAAAGCCGGTGCTTATGGTGTGCAGGGTTATGCAGCACACCGCATCAGCGAGATCCGCGGCAGCTATTCCGGCGTGATGGGCTTACCCTTGTATGAAACCATGGAATTGCTGCATGCCGCTGGTTTCAGTCTGTCTCCATGCCGCGAAGTGTAAGAGACCCAACGTGAGCGAAGAAATCCTCATTAACGCCACACCTTCGGAAACCCGGGTTGCCCTGGTAGAAGGTGGCATGTTGCAGGAAGTCTGGCTGGAGCGGGATGGTCGTTTTGGACACATCGGCAGTATTTACCAAGGAACCGTGTCGCGGGTATTACCGGGCCTGCAAGCTGCATTTGTTGAAATTGGCCTGCAGCGCACCGCTTTCCTGCACGCCAGTGATATGACCCGTAATGATCCGTCTTTGGTGCAGGGGGAAGCCCGTGTGCCGCTGATCGCGGAATTGTTGCGTGCGGGTGATGAAGTCATTGTGCAGGTGATCAAGGATCCGATGGGCAGTAAAGGCGCCCGTTTAACCACCAATATCACTATCCCCTCGCGCTTCCTGGTGCTGTTACCGGACTCTGAAACCATCGCTGTCTCCATTCGTATCGAAGACCCGGAAGAGCGCGAGCGTCTGAAACAGATGGTAGCAACCTTGCGCGCTGCTGATACCGGCCAGGGCTATATCGTCCGCACCAATGCCGAAGGAGTGGATCAGTTTGCCTTGTCGGCCGATATGTCCTACCTGACCAAAGTGTGGCAGACGATAAAGCAACGGGTCCGGGACACCGGCAGCGGTGAGCGTGTGTATGAAGAGCTGTCGCTGCCTCTGCGGGCATTGCGTGACATGATGCACGCCAACGTAGACCGGGTACGGATCGATTCTTCTGCTGTTTTCGAACAGGCCAAGAAGTTCGCCAGCGCCTTTATTCCCGGCTGGCTGAACCGCATCGAGGCCTACGAAGGCGAGCGGCCGATATTTGACCTGTTTGGTATTGAGGATGAAATTGAATCCGCGCTGGGGCGTGAAGTTGCACTGAAGTCGGGCGGCTATCTGGTGTTCGATCAAACCGAAGCCATGACTACCATAGATGTTAACACCGGTGGTTTCGTCGGTTCCCGTAACCAGGAAGACACCATCTACAAGACCAACCTGGAAGCCAGCCAGGCCATCGCCCGGCAACTGCGGCTGCGCAACCTGGGTGGCATTATCATCATCGATTTTATCGATATGACGGATGAAGAGCACAAACGTCAGGTCATGCGTTCTTTAAATCGTGCATTGGAGCGCGACCTGGCCAAAACCGGCGTCACTGAGCTGTCCAGTCTGGGCCTGGTTGAGATGACCCGTAAGCGCACTACTGAAAGCCTTGAGCACCGGCTGTGTGTTCTTTGCCCAACTTGTGCGGGGCGCGGCATGGTAAAAAGTGCCGAAACGGTCAGCCTGGAAATTTTCCGGGAGATCCTGCGTTCCGGCCGCCAGTTTGAGGCCACCAAGCTGATGGTGCTAGCAGCACCGGCGGTAGTAGCCGAAGTGCTGGACGAACATTCCGCTGTGGTAGCAGAGCTGGAAGAATTGATCGGTCGCTCCATCCGCTTTCAGACGGAAGAGCAGTATTCGCAGGAACAATTCGATGTGGTCTTGCTCTGAGTCCGCCGTAGTTCTGAATCCAGAACTGCGACAATCAGGCCGGCAGTTGTGATCGGGTTTGCACGCTGGTTACGCCGACTGCGCACACTGCTGTGGACAGCCTTTTCCATGCTGGTGATCTTTGCCGCCATTGTGGTGGGCGTGGGCAAGTTGCTGATGCCCTACAGCGATCACTACAAGCCGCAACTGGAGAGCTGGCTGTCGGCAGAATTTGGCTATCCAGTCAGCGTGGACAGCTTCTCCGGCCAGTGGCGTGCATTTGGCCCACGTCTGACACTAAAAGGTTTGCACATCGAGCCGCATGCCGATCTGCCTGCTGCTGAAGAAATGTTGATCGCGCAAGCTGCACTGGATCTGCAGCCATTGAATTTATTGATTCCGGGTCGGGCTTTTTATAGCTTTCTGGTGATCGGCGCAGACTTGCAGTTGGTGCGTGACTCGAACGGACAACTGCACCTTTCGGGCCTGGGGCTTAACAGTCATTCTCCAGCAAGCTCTGGCTCGAGTCCGGGCTTTGTGCCAGGTTCGGGTTTGGCCAGGTTAGTGGGTGTGGGTGAGTTGCGGCTGGAGGATTCACGGCTGGATCTGGTTGACGAAAAGCTCTCAGCCCGGTTGCACTTTTCGGCTATTAACGCAGTGCTGCAGGTGGCGGATGAGCAATTCGCAATCAGGTTGGAGTCCAGATTATCTGCACCAGGCAGCGGTGGCGAATTCGGTTCGGTTGAGATTGTTGCCAAAGCCAGTTGGCAAGTGGGCGATGGCTTGCAGAATGCCAACTGGTATATGTCCGCAGCCGATCTTTCGTTGCTCCGGCTAAGCGAGCATGTGCCCGCGTTTCCAATGCTGCCCAGGCAGGGTAATCTCGCCGCTAAAATCTGGGGCCAATGGTCCAAAGGCGATGATTTGTCCAATCAAGGGGTCGTCGAAATCAACAATACTCGGCTGAGCGACGGCTCTACAGACCTCCTGTTCGACCAGTTAAGCAGCCAGTTTAGCTGGCAGTTGACTGGCCCCAAGGCATGGCGGTTGGATCTGCACGATACCGTCATCAAACAAGGTGATGCCGATTTAAAGCTGCCGGGATTGGTTATAGCCAGAGATATCGATAAAGACCTGGGGCTTTGGTTCGGCGCTGATTATCTGCCTTTGCAGGACACCCTGCCCATAGCCCGGGATTTTATGGCCTTGCTGGATGTGCGTTGGCCCGATACATTGCCAGCAACCGTTAGTGGCAGCCTGTCTGCATTCGATCTGGTACTGGCGGCGGACTGGAGCAGTCGCTGGTTGTCCGGCGAATTTCGCGATGTGGGGATAGGCGACTGGCCGCGTTGGCCAACTCTGGCAGGCTTGAATGGGCAGATCAAAATGCAATCCGGCCAGGGCAAGGTGAGCCTGAATGCACCTGCCTTGCAGGTGGACTGGCCGGAAATGTTTGGCTATCCCTTGCAACTCAGCCTGCCCGAGTGTGAGGCTGAACTACAACTGGGGTCTCAGTGGCAGGTTTTTCTGCAGTCCTGCCATTTGTTCAACGATGATCTGTCAGCAAAAGGTGATGTACTGATTGCTGCCAGCCCAGGCAGGCCAGCGGTCGATGTCAATGTTGAAGTGCTCAGGCTGGATGCGGCCAATCTCAAGCCTTATTGGCCAGAAGGATTCATGCCGGCAAAGGTGACGAACTGGTTGCGCAATAATATACAGGCCGGGCAACTTGCTGAGGGGCGTTTGCAAATCCATGGTGACATGGACGATTGGCCGTTCAGCAATGGTGCAGGGCGATTTGAAGCCTGGGCTTCGTTTGAGAACGGTATTTTGAGCTTTGCTCCGGCTTGGCCAGCACTTCATGGGGTTGATGTTTCGGCTCATTTTATTGGTGTGGGCATGTGGCTAGACGGGCGAGTGGAATCATTTGGAGGAGTCGCCGTTACTAAAGCATCGGCCAGCATAGAAAGTTTTGGCCATGCCTTGTTGCGAGTCGATTTTCAGGGGCGGGACAGCGTCACCAAAGTACTGAAGTTAGTGCAGCAGACGCCCATCATGCCAAAAGATGAGGTTAATCTCAGTGGCTTTGAATTCGGCGGCACAGTAACTGTCAAAGGCGCGCTCGAACTGCCACTGGGCAGCACACCTGGCAGCCTGGAGCTTAGCGGCAGCGCACAAGTCAGCAAGGGAAGTTTTCTCGACCAATCAACCGGAGTGTTGGTGGAATCGGTGGCGGGGGCGCTCAAATTCGATCAGCAAGGATTGCTGGCTGAATCTTTGCAGGCCAGCTACAAGGGCCGTCCTGCCACCCTGGATTTGCAGGTTGGTGGCGACACGATCTGGGGCCTGCAAGCAGCGCTGAAAGGCCAATTCGCTGTCGAGGACTTCCTGCCTGAGTTTCTGCAGCAGCAGGAAGCGATTGTCAGCCGTGTCAGTGGTGACTCCGCATGGTCGGCACAGGTGCTGGTGCCGCTTAAAGCTGCCGGGTCGCAGCAACCAGTGCTGCTGAAAATAGCTTCCGATCTGCGTGGTATCCGGCTGGGTTTTCCTGCACCGTTAGCCAAGGAAGTTTACGAAATCTGGCCTTTTTCGCTGGTCTATCCTTTAACTGGCGACAGCCGAATGTTGCGGATGGAAATTGATCAGCAGCTTTTTGTCGCCGTTGAGATGGTCGACAATCCATTAAACGCCACTGACTCGCCAGCCCTGCAGCGTGCTGCTGTATCGCTGGGTTCGCCAATCAGTCAATTGCCACCTGCTGGCAGTCTACAAATAGGTGGAGCCACCAGCCGGTTTGATCTGGATGGCTGGGTCAAACTGGTGGTCGAAGGTGTGCGCCATGGTGTTGGTCTGGGTGACCTGCAACTGGATCCAGTGGCCGTTCAGGCCGATGAACTGCTGTTCCTGGACCGGTTATTTACACAGACCAGTCTGACGGCGGAGCTGTCCGGTACCGATATCCGGGCTGATTTTGACGCTGAGGATCTTGCGGGTCATGTGTTGTTTACCACCGGCAGCACGGGTCGCAACAGTCTGAATGCAGAGTTTGAGCGGCTGGTGTTGGGAAAACCGTTGAGCAGCGGCGGGGACACCGAGTCAGACCCATCTGAACTACCGGAATTACACCTTTATGCCCGGTCGCTCCGCTACCTGGGGCTGGAAATGGGTGAAACCCGCGTCGAAGCTTATCCAACAGCCAGTGGCTTTCATTTCGAAACAGTGGAAGCCAAATCTGAATCGCTGTCCGTGCGGGCCAGCGGAGACTGGTCTTTGCTGGACCAAGGCCCACAATCGGCTTTCGACATCCTGTTGACGGCGGAATCGCTGGGAGATTTGCTGCAATCGCTGGACATCAGTTCCTCCCTGCAAGGTGGTCAAACGGTATTGCAGTTTGATGCCTGGTGGCCAGGTTCGCCCGCAGCGTTTGCTTTGGCCAGGCTTAATGGCGAGATCGACTTCAGCGTAACGCGTGGCCAGATAACCAATGCCAATTCCGGCACCGGTAAAGTGCTGGGTTTGCTGAGCATTCAATCGTTGCCGCGACGCCTGTCACTGGATTTTCGTGATGTATTTGATTCAGGCTTTGGCTTTGAAACGGCCACTGGCACTTTCAAAATGGAAAACGGCACAGCCACCACCGATGATGTGAAGCTGACTTCATCGGCTGCCAATATCAAGCTCAGCGGTAGTACAGACCTTGTAAAACAGCAGTACAACCAGCAGATGACAGTAATGCCGGGTGTTGGCAATACCCTGCCGGTCATCGGTGCGATTGCAGCTGGTCCGGGTGGGGCTGCAGCGGGCCTCGCACTGCAAGGCCTGTTGCATGAGCAACTCGGCAAGGCAACACAAGTACAATACACCATCAAGGGTAGCTGGGATGAGCCGTTGATCGAGGCTGTGGTCAAAAATGCTGAACCAGGCAAACCAGCAAACGATGAAAGTGAATAGCCCCAAAAGCAATTGGCGCAAGGGATCAAGGGATGAATGACGTTATCGCGATAGCGGAGCAACAGTTACTGCAACCAGGCGGATTGGATCAGGCTTCTTTGCAACGGGTGCTGTCGGATTTGATGGGCCCGGCGGTGGATTCTGGTGACTTGTATTTCCAGGCTACCAGCCATGAATCCTGGATGCTGGAAGACGGTCTGGTGCGCAGCGGCTCACATTCAGTAGAGAAAGGCGTGGGCATTCGGGCCATCAGTGGCGACAAAACCGGCTTTGCCTATGCGGATGAAATCATCCTGCCCTCATTGCTGGAAGCTTCCAGGGCGGCCAGAGCAATTGCCTCGCATGGCGACAGTGGCCAAGTGCAGGCCTGGGTATCAAAGGCCGTAATGCCCTTATACAGCAGTGATGACCCCATGCTGGTTATGGGTGCGGCTGAGAAAGTCGATCTGTTGCGCCAAATCGATACCTATGCCCGTTCGCGTGATCCACGTGTCAGCCAAGTGGTCGTCAGCTTGGCCGCAACCCATGAAACCATTCTGGTGGCCAATACCGATGGAACCTTGGCGGCCGATGTGCGCCCGCTGGTGCGACTGAATGTTTCAGTGATTGCCGAACAAGGCAAACGGCGTGAGCAGGGTAGTGATGGGGGTGGCGGCCGCTTCAGTTATCGCGAATTGTTAATGAATAACGCTTGGCAGAAGTTTGCCGACGAGGCCGTGCGCCAGGCGTTGGTGAACCTGGAAGCCGAAGCGGCCCCCGCCGGGACCATGACCGTTGTGTTGGGCCCGGGCTGGCCCGGAGTGTTATTGCACGAAGCGGTGGGTCATGGCCTGGAGGGTGATTTCAATCGCAAGGGTACGTCTGCATTTTCCGGCAGGATAGGCGAACAGGTCGCTGCCAAAGGTGTAACCGTGATCGACGATGGCACTTTGCAACAACGTCGAGGTTCCCTGACGATTGATGATGAAGGCGTTGCTACCGAACGTACGGTATTGATCGAAGACGGTGTTTTGAAAGGCTATATGCAGGACAAGCTGAATGCCGGCCTGATGAACATGCCGGTAACCGGCAATGGCCGGCGTGAATCATTCGCCCATTTGCCCATGCCAAGAATGACCAACACGTTTATGTTGCCGGGTGAGCTTCAGCCGGAAGAAATCATCGCCTCAGTAAAGAAAGGATTGTATGCCGTTAATTTCGCCGGCGGCCAGGTGGATATCACTTCCGGGCGTTTTGTGTTTTCCGCCAGCGAAGCGTATTTGATCGAAAACGGTAAAGTAACCCGACCGGTACGCGGCGCAACTCTGATTGGCAACGGGCCGGACGCCATGACCCGCGTATCCATGGTGGGCAATGACCTGAAACTGGATGCCGGGGTCGGTGTTTGTGGCAAGGAAGGACAAAGTGTGCCTGTGGGTGTGGGGCAACCTACCTTGCGAATCGATGGCTTAACCGTAGGTGGCACCGAGGCATGACGGCAAAAACGCACCGCCCTGAAGCATTATGCAGGGCCGGCAGGTAAGGGCGATGGGCCATCCAATTCCCGTAACATGCGGAACAGTGCGCGCGCCGCAGCCGGAGGTTTTCCTTTGGCCAATTCGTAGTTGGCATTGCGAACTAGCTGGCGTAATGCCTGTCGGTCGGCATTCGGTCGCAAGCTCAGGAATTCAGCCAGCCCTTGGTCGCCATTGGCCAACAAATAATCTCGCCAGGCCTCTGCATTATGGTGCTTCTGGGTGACTTGGCTGGCATTGTCCTGCAGGCTTTCGAGGTATTGTTCGATCTCACTGGTATCCCGCAAGCGCAACTTCTTGGCGACAAACATCAACTGCCGTTTGCGCGCCACGTGGGCAGTGATTTTTCGCGCGTCACGGATTTCATCGCGCAGATCTTCATCCAGCGGGGCATTGGCAAACTGCTTGGGGCCCAAAGCGATCAATTCGGAAGCAAGGGATTTTTTTGACAGTGCTTCGCGTTTTAGCTGGCTTTTGCTGACCTCGTCGATTTCTTCAATGCCCTCGGCAGCTAGCTCTGCTGCGGGGTCGAATTGGTATTTAACATGTCGCGCCACGATTTTGGATTCCGCAAACTATTGGCTAAAGCAGAGGAAAGGATGCCATGCCTGAAGCAAACATGATAACCCAGGGTGGAATGAACCGGGAATCGGAGTTGGATACTTTGCAGGACTGCGTTACAGCAGCTCTGGCCAGAGCCAGGAAAGCTGGCGCCAGCCAGGCTGAAGTTTCCGCGCATACCAGCAAAGGCCTGGCCGTGACGGTGCGCCACGGCGAAGTGGAAACGCTGGAACATATGCAGGATCGTTCTGTCAGTGTTACCGTCTATTCGGGCCAGCGCAAAGCACACGCCAGCAGTGCCGATCTGGTTCCAGCCTCTATCGAGGCATGTGTCGACCGCGCTTTGGATATTGCCCGCTTTACTCAGCCCGATCCGCACAGCGGACTGGCGGATGAGGAGTTGATGGCGAAGGAATTTCCGGATCTGGATATCTGGCATCCCACACCGCTGGATGCAAACCGGGCAATTTCCCGGGCCAAAGAATGTGAAGCTGCGGGTTTGCAGGACAGCCGCATCAGCAACTCCGAAGGTGCCAGTTTTGAAGCCGGGCTGGGTCTGGGTGTTTATGGCAACAGCCATGGTTTTATCGGCCGCAGTGCGGGTACCCGCTACAGTCAAAGCTGTGTATTGATCGCCGGCAAAGGTGATGGCATGCAGCGTGATTACAGCTACGACACAGGCCGGGATCTGGCCTGTCTGGAAGAACCACAGCAAACAGGGCTGGAAGCCGCCCGCAAAACCTTGCGCAGGCTGGGGGCAAAGCAACTGAAAACCGGACAGATGCCGGTGCTGTTTGCCGCCGAAGTGGCCAAAGGCATAATCGGACACCTGCTGGGGGCGGTTTCCGGGTCAGCTCTGTATCGCAATGCCTCGTTCCTCAAGGATGCAGCAGGAACCTATATATTTCCGCAGTGGATGCATATCAGCGAACGCCCACGCTTATTGCGTGGCCTGGGCAGTTCAGCCTTTGATAACGAAGGTGTAGCAACGCTGGAAAGTGATCTGGTGGACCAGGGGCAATTACTGCGCTACGTGCTGTCCAGTTATTCAGCTCGTCGACTGGGTTTGCAAACAACGGCAAACGCCGGTGGTGTGCGGAATTTGCTGGTGCATCCCAATACCAAAACAGGAGCAGACTTGCTGCAGCAACTGGGTACCGGCCTTTACGTTACCGAAGTCATGGGGCAGGGCGTCAGCACCGTAACCGGGGATTATTCACGCGGTGCCACCGGCTTTTTTGTCAAGAATGGCAAAATCGCCTTTCCGGTTGAGGAAGTCACCATTGCCAGCAACCTGCGCGAAATGTTTTTGGGTATCGCTGCTTGTGGTAGTAATCTGGATACTCGCGGCAATATACATTGCGGTGACATGCTGCTCGAAAAGATGACTGTCGCAGGATCGTGAATTTGTTCAAGCTGTTTCGAATCGTTGTTTTACTCAGCATACTGTTGGTTATTCTCGCCGGCACCTGGCTAACCGAACGCCGGTTGGCGAAATGGCAGCAACCCATTTGGGTCACGTTGTACCCGATAGCCGACAGGGAAAATGCCAGCAGTACGCGTTTTGCGCAGTCTCTCGATCTTGAGAATTTTTCGGCCATCAATCGCTTTCTCAGTCAGGAACTTGCCCGCTATGGTGTTGCAATGGTTGAGCCGCTGCAATTCCAACTGGCACCGGTCAGTTTCGAACGGCCACCGAGATTGCCGGAACGCCACAGCCCAATTGCCATCGCGTGGTGGAGCCTGCAGATGCGCTGGTGGCCTGGCGCCGCGAAAAAATGGGCGATTTGATCGCACCAGACATGCAGATTTTTTTGATTTATCACGAGCCGGGTGAATTCAGCGAAATGCGTATGTCCGTAGGCATGCGCAAAGGCCGCTATGGACTGGTCAAGGCTTATACCGGAACGAACAATCGTGCATACAACCATGTAGTCATCACTCACGAACTATTGCATGTGTTGGGGGCAACCGATAAGTATGCTTTCGAAACAGGCGATCCGGCTTACCCGGAGGGCTATGTTGAGCCCAACAAGCAGCCGTTGTTTCCACAATCCAGAGCCGAAATCATGGCGGGAGTCATTCCTTTGAGTGCTACCAGCCATGTGCTGCCGCTGTCATTGGAGCAATGTCGCATTAGTCAGGTTACCGCTGAAGAAATTGGCTTGTTTCAGCAGTTGATCGACAACTAAGATAATTAAATAAAGTGGTTGGTTGTTCCATATCGGCGCAATACCGCACCACACTGACTTGCGCACCGATGGCACCATGGTATTCTGGCGCCCGTTTCGGAGGTAATGAAAATGCGTCGAAAACTGGTTGCAGGTAACTGGAAAATGCATGGCTCACAACCCATGGTAAAAGAATTGCTGCAACAGTTGTTGGCGGGCGCAGGTGATGCGGAAGCAACCGAAATGACGGTTTTTCCACCCTTTCCTTATTTGCCCAAAGTACAGAAATTATTGCAGGGCAGCAGCATCAGTTGGGGCGCTCAGACACTGCACCCTTCTCCCAAAGGTGCTTTTACCGGCGAGGTGTCAGCCGCCATGTTGCTGGATTTCGGCTGTCATTATGTATTGGTTGGTCATTCAGAGCGGCGCATCCTTTTTGGCGAAAGCGATGGCGATGTGGCTGATCGGTTTGACGCCGCACTGGAGGCTGGGCTGGAGCCGGTGCTTTGTGTAGGCGAAACGCTGGATAAACGGGAAAGTGGGTTGACCCATCAAGTCATCAATGATCAGCTTGACGCAGTGCTGGAAAAATCCGGTATCGACAGCTTTGCATCTGCCACCATCGCGTATGAACCCGTGTGGGCCATCGGTACAGGAAAAACGGCCAGTCCAGAGCAGGCTCAGGAAATTCACGCCTTCATACGTGACAAACTATCCGCACACGATGATATAATAGCCGGTCAAATACGTATTCTGTACGGCGGCAGTGTGAATCCATCCAATGCCGCCGATTTATTTGCACGCAAGGATATTGATGGTGGATTGATTGGCGGGGCTTCGCTTAAGGCGGAGGATTTCCTGGCCATTTACGCTGCAGCCAATTGATCCTTTCATGCTGGACGAGAATTTATGCAAGCTTTGAATATTTTTTATGTGTTAATCGCCATTGCCATGGTGGCTTTGATCCTGGTGCAGAAGGGTGCAGGCGCAACAGCCGGTGCGGCTTTTGGTAGCGGCGCATCGGGCACCGTTTTTGGGGCCCGCGGTGCAGGTAACTTCCTCACTCGCACCACATGGGTTTTAGCCACGCTGTTTTGTACCATCAGTTTGCTGATGGCTGTGCTGGTTTCGCGCATGTCAAATGCTCCTGAAACGGATCTGGGTGTGATGGGTAATTCTCCGGCTATCACTGAGTCGGTTGAAGTTGATGTGGCTGATCCTGGCTTGGCCATTCTGGATGAGATTGACGAAGCCCAGCCAACTATCCAGACAGAAACGATGCCCAGCGCAGAAGAGCAGGCAGATGCTGCCGCTCCGGCCGTATTGGAAGCGGTTGAAGATCTTCCATCCATTGATGAAGGCTCAGCGCCAATGCAAATTGATCAGGCGGAAGTCGACCAGAAAGATCCTGCCTCGGGATCGGCATCTGACGGTTCCTGAACTGGTTTACAGGTTTGCAAGCCCAAGTGGTGGAATTGGTAGACACGCTATCTTGAGGGGGTAGTGGCGAAAGCTGTGCCGGTTCGAGTCCGGCCTTGGGCACCATTCACGCAACGGTAATACGAGCATGCTCGCAGAATATTTTCCTATCCTGGTTTTTATCGCTGTATCCACCATCCTGGGTGTCGTTTTGTTGTCCATAGGTGGGCTGCTCGGCCCGCGCACACCGGACAGCCAAAAGCTTTCGCCCTATGAATGCGGCTTCGAAGCCTTTGAGGGTTCGCGGACCAGGTTTGATGTCCGTTACTACCTGGTAGCCATTCTGTTCATCATTTTCGATCTGGAAATTGCCTTTTTCATACCCTGGGCGCTGGTGCTGGACAAATTGGGTGTGGTCGGACTGACTGCCATGTTCATCTTTGTGCTGGAACTGGTGATTGGTTTCTTTTTCTGTTGGAAGAAAGGGGCTCTTGAATGGGAGTAATTAACCCGGTACCCGTTGCCGATGTTGAAGACATCCTGCGACCCAATCCTGACAACAACCCCTTGCTTGAACGAGGTGTCGTTACAACTTCACTGGATGCCCTGATCAACTGGGCTCGCACCGGCTCCATGTGGCCGATGACCTTTGGCCTGGCCTGTTGCGCCGTAGAAATGATGCAGGCGGGCGCCGCACGTTATGACCTGGATCGGTATGGTGTTATTTTTCGCCCCAGCCCACGACAATCGGATGTGATGATTGTCGCCGGTACGTTGTGCAACAAAATGGCCCCGGCTTTGCGCAAGGTCTATGACCAGATGCCTGATCCCAAATGGGTTATTTCCATGGGTTCCTGTGCTAACGGCGGTGGTTATTACCATTATTCCTATGCGGTAACGCGCGGCTGTGATCGCATTGTACCGGTAGACGTATACGTACCCGGTTGTCCACCAACCGCAGAAGCGCTGGTGTTTGGTATTCTGCAGTTGCAGGCGAAAATCCGCCGTACCAATACGATAGCGCGGTAGCCGCATGAATGAGTCCACCAAGGCATTGACAGAGCTGTTTGCCGCCCATTTGGGTGAGCGGGCGGTGGTGAAAGATTTTCAGCGTGGCGTTGCAACGCTTGAAGTTGCTCCGGAAAATTGGCTGGAGTGTTGCCGCATCCTGCGTGACGATCCGGCTTTTGCCTATGAACAGCTTACAGATCTTTGTGGCGTGGATTATTTGAGTTACGGTCAGACCGAGTGGGAAACCACCGCTGCGACGGCCGAAGGTTTCAGTCGTGGGGTAGAAGGTCTGGGACCAGGGCGTTTTGCGTGGTCCGATCGCCCGGAGGCCAATCACCTCAAGCAACGTTTTGCGGCGGTGATTCATTTGCTGTCGTTGCAGCACAACAAGCGTTTGAGATTGCGTTGTTTTGCGCCGGATGAAGGCATGCCGATTATTCCCAGCCTGACCGATATCTGGAATTGCGCCGATTGGTATGAACGCGAAGCTTTTGACCTTTTCGGCATTGTCTTTGAAGGTCACCCCGATTTGCGCCGGATTCTGACCGATTACGGTTTTACCGGTCACCCTTTCCGCAAGGATTTCCCGCTGATTGGCAATGTTGCAGTACGTTATGACAGCGAGAAAAAACGTGTGGTTTACGAGCCAGTAGAAATCGAGCCGCGGGTTCTGGTGCCCAGGGTGATACGCAATGACACCCGTTACTGGACTGACGATATTGATCTGGCAGCGGGAACAGAATCAGACAACCAGGGTAAGGCGAAAGACCATGGCTGAAATTCGCAATTACACCATGAACTTCGGCCCGCAGCACCCGGCAGCCCACGGCGTTTTGCGCCTGGTTCTTGAAATGGACGGCGAAACCGTAGTACGTGCCGACCCGCACGTGGGTTTATTGCACCGGGCAACCGAGAAGCTGGCCGAAAGCAAACCGTTTAACCAGTCTATTGGTTACATGGACCGGCTCGATTACGTTTCCATGATGTGCAATGAGCATGCCTATGTCATGGCCATTGAGCAACTGCTCGGGGTTGAAGCTCCGGTGCGTGCGCAATGGATACGCACAATGTTCGATGAGCTGACACGTTTTTCCAATCACTTGATGTGGCTGGGTGCTTCTGCTCTGGATTTAGGTGCCATGACGGTATTTTTATACTGCTTCCGTGAGCGCGAGATGGTCATGGACATCTATGAGGCCGTTTCCGGTGCGCGTATGCACGCAACCTATTATCGTCCGGGTGGTGTTTACCGTGATTTGCCGGAGCAGATGCCGGTATACCAGGAATCGCGCTGGACCAAAGGCAAGGCGCTGAAGCGTAAGAATGAATGGCGTGAGGGTTCCTTGTTGGACTTTATCGAAGCATTCACCCGCGATATTCCCGACCGTATCGATGAATATGAAACCCTGCTGACCGAGAATCGCATCTGGAAGCAGCGCACCGTCAATATCGGCGTGGTCTCGCCGGAAAGAGCGCTGCAACTGGGTTTTTCTGGCCCTATGTTGCGTGGTTCTGGCATCGAGTGGGATTTGCGCAAGAAGCAACCCTATGCCATGTATGACCGCGTTAATTTCGATATACCGATAGGCGTGAACGGCGATTGCTATGACCGTTACCTGGTGCGCGTAGAAGAAATGCGCCAGAGCGCTGCGATCATTCTGCAGTGCGTGGAGTGGTTGCGTGCCAATCCAGGGCCGGTGATGTTGAAGAACTTCAAGATCGTTCCGCCGACACGAGAAGAGATGAAGGATGACATGGAAGCCTTGATTCACCATTTCAAACTCTTCACCGAAGGATACTGCGTACCGGCTGGCGAGACCTATGCGGCCATAGAGGCGCCCAAAGGCGAATTTGGCTGTTACCTGGCTTCAGACGGTGCCAATAAACCTTTCCGCGTGCATTTACGAGCGCCAGGTTTCGCTCATCTATCCGCTTTTGATGAGATGGTAAAAGGTCACATGCTCGCAGATGTGCCAGCGATAATCAGCACGCAAGACCTGGTGTTTGGTGAGGTTGATCGCTGATGGCCAGAACACAACCCGGGGCACAAAAAGAAGTGGACAATAATTTGTTGTCGGCTGAAACCATACAGGCCATTGACCATTGGGTGGCGAAGTTTCCGGTTGAAAAAAAGCGCTCAGCCTTGATTCAGTCTTTGATGGCTGCGCAGCACCAGAATGGTGGCTGGTTGAGCCGTGAGTTGATTGAAGCCGTTGCCGCCTATCTGGACTTGCCGCCGGTATGGGCGCATGAAGTGGCCACGTTTTATTCCATGTTTGACCTGCAGCCGGTGGGTCGGCACAAGGTCAATATCTGCACCAATATTTCCTGCTGGTTGAACGGTGCAGACAATGTGGTCAAGCGCATCGAGAATAAATTGGGCATCCGCATGGGTGAAACCACCGCAGATCGCCGCATTACGCTGATTCGCGAAGAAGAATGCCTGGCCGCCTGTATTGGCGCACCGATGATGGTTGTGGATGGCCATTACCACGAAAAACTGGATGAGCAATCCATTGATGCCATCCTGGACGGACTGGACTGAGGATCTAACGAGCATGTCAGGACATAACGTCGTATTCACCACGCAGCATGCCGACGTGCCCTGGTCGTTGGAGACTTATTTCTCTATCGATGGTTATCAGGCATGGCGCAAGATTCTGCAGGAGAAAACTCCGCAGGAAAGAATCATCGATACGGTGAAAGACTCAGCCTTGCGTGGCCGTGGTGGCGCAGGTTTTCCAACCGGATTGAAGTGGAGCTTTATGCCGCGTTCTGCACCGGTGCAGAAATATATACTGTGTAATTCCGATGAATCCGAGCCGGGCACCTGTCACGACCGGGATATTTTGCGCTTCAATCCACACGCCGTGATCGAAGGCATCGCCATTGCCGGCTACGCCATGGGTGCCAGCGTGGGTTACAACTATCTGCGTGGTGAATTTCATCACGAACCTTTTGAGCATTTTGAACAAGCACTCAAAGACGCCTATGCTGAGGGCTTGTTGGGCAAAAATATCCTGGGCTCTGGTATCGATATGGATATTTATGCGGTGCTCGGTGCGGGCGCATACATCTGCGGCGAAGAAACCGCATTGATGGAATCGTTGGAAGGCAAAAAGGGCATGCCCCGATTCAAACCGCCGTTCCCGGCCAACTTTGGCCTTTACGGCAAGCCCACCACCATCAACAACACGGAAACCCTGGCTTCCGTTCCGCATATCATGCGCAATGGTTCAGATTGGTTTTTGAAAATAGGCAAACCCAATAATGGTGGCCCCAAAGTATTTTCCGTATCAGGTCACGTACAAAACCCGGGCAACTTTGAAATTCCACTGGGTACTCCATTCGCAGAATTATTGGCAATGGCGGGAGGCTTGAGACCCGGTCGTAAATTGAAAGGTGTGATTCCGGGTGGATCATCCATGCCGGTGCTGACTGCTGGCGCGATGCTGGAATGCACCATGGATTATGACTCGCTGAGCAAAGCCGGTTCCGGCCTGGGTTCAGGTGCCGTTATCGTCATGGATGACACCACCTGCATGGTCAAAGCCTGTACTCGCATTGCACGTTTCTATCACATGGAATCCTGTGGCCAATGCACGCCTTGCCGGGAAGGCACCGGCTGGATGCATCGCATGTTGCAACGCATCGTGGACGGTAAAGGCAAGGCCGGCGACCTGGAATTATTGCGCTCGTGCGCTGGCCAGATTGAAGGCCATACCATTTGTGCTTTCGGCGAAGCTGCTGCTTGGCCGGTGCAAGGCATGCTGCGGAATTTCTGGCCCGAATTCGATTATTACGTGACCCATGGTCGTTCCATGGTTGAAGAGCAGCGGGGGGTGGCCGCATGAGCGCGGAAATGAGCACGCCGGCCGCGGATATGGTCAACATCGAAGTTGACGGTAAATCCATGCAGGCTCCCAAAGGCTCGATGATTATCGAAGCCACGGACCAGGCCGGAATCCAGATACCCCGATTTTGCTATCACAAAAAACTGACCATCGCGGCCAACTGCCGCATGTGCCTGGTGGATGTAGAAAAAGCCCCCAAACCCATGCCAGCCTGTGCCACGCCAGTAATGGAAGGCATGAAGGTTTATACCGACTCACGTCGCGCAGTCGATGCGCAACATAGTGTGATGGAGTTTCTGCTGATCAACCATCCGCTGGATTGCCCGATCTGTGACCAGGCTGGTGAATGCGAGCTGCAGGATCTTGCCATGGGCTATGGCCGTTCGGTATCGCGATTCACTGAACGCAAGCGCGTGGTCAAAGACAAGAACGTGGGTTCGTTGATACAAACCGACATGACCCGCTGCATCCACTGCACCCGCTGTGTGCGTTTTCTGGAAGAAATTGCCGGCACCTCTGAAATGGGTGGATTCGGTCGTGGTGATCGCCTGGATATTGGCACCTGCGTGGAAAACAGCATCGACTCTGAGTTGTCGGGCAATATCATCGACCTTTGCCCGGTTGGCGCCTTGACCAACAAGCCTTTCCGTTTTGCGGCACGCGCCTGGGAACTGGTAGCCCGTACATCGCTGGCTGCTCATGACGGCGTAGGTTCGCTGGTTTATCACCATGCGCGCAACGGCAAGTTGTTACGCACAGTGCCCAAAGAAAATGAAAAGACCAATGAAACCTGGCTGTCGGATCGCGACCGTTACAGCGTGATGGGTCTGTATTCCGAAGACCGGTTAACTGCGCCACAGATCAAGCAGAATGGCCAATGGACCGAAGTCAGTTGGGAGCAGGCTCTGGAAAAAGCGGTAGAGATACTGGCAGCAGGCCAGAAAAACGAGTCAAGAATCAGTGCGCTGATTTCGCCGTCTGCAGCCACCGAAGAACATTATCTGGCGCAGCGCTTGGTCCGCAGCCTGGGCAGTCACCGCATCGAGCATCGGTTGCGCGAACAGGATTTTTCCGACGATCCGCAGCGCGCCGTGGCTCCACAATTTGACACCAAGGTTGCTGGCCTGGAAAACGCGCAGTCGGTATTGCTGGTGGGCAGCAATATCCGCCATGAAGCACCCATACTGGGTCATCGTTTACGCAAGGCCTGGCAGCGTGGTGCGGCTATATCCGTCATCAATCCGCTGGACTGGGAATTTATCTTTGATCTGAAACAGTCGTTAGTCGTGGCACCGCAAAAGATGCTGGTCGAACTGGCGGGTGTTGCTGTGGCAACAGGCAAGCTGAAAGGACTTGAATTGCCGGCCTGGATTGCTGCCTTAAGCCAGGCTAAAGAAGTCAGCGAACAGCACAATTCGATCGCAGAACAACTGATCAATACAGACCAGTCCGTGGTGTTGCTGGGCGCGTTCGCCATGGCACATGATCAAGCCGGAGCGCTGCGTCAATTGGCGGCGTGGGTTGCCAATGCTACCAGCAGTTCCCTGAATCTCTTGCCCCATGGTGCCAACTCGCAAGGTGCCTGGCTGGCGGGTTCTGTTCCTCATCGCGGCCCCGGCGGAACGCCCAGCGGTGGTGATGACAGCTCCCGTGACTGCATGACCGAACCCGGTCAAAGCTGGCTGCTGTGGGATATCGAGCCGGAATACGATTGCAATAATCCGGCGCAAGTCATGCAAACCCTGCGTGCAGCAAAGGGTGTAGTTGCCGCTGGCTCTTTTGTCAGTGACGGTTTGCGTGCAGTCGCCGATGTGTTGTTGCCTTATGCACCCGTGGCTGAATCAGAAGGCAGCATGGTTAATCTGGATGGCGACAGTTATCACTTCGCGGCTGCCGGGCGTAGTAGCGGTGACGCACGGCCCGGCTGGAAGATTTTGCGTCAACTGGGTGGCCAGATGAAACTGGCAGGGTTCAGCCAGGTCAGCCTGGCCGATCTGCAGGTTGAAATGAACGGCCAGATCCATGCCAATGACCTGACCGCAATCAAGTCTGGCGACAGTTACAAGCCAAAAACCGTGGACGAAGCCAAAAGCGGATTGGTCCGTGTGGGTGAGGTAGCGATGTTCTCGGTCGACGCATTGTGCAGACGTTCATTGGCGTTGCAACAAACCAGCCATGCGGATAGCCAGTTCGTTGGCCTGAATGCCAAGGATGCAGAACGTCTGGGTCTGATCGACGGCGGCCGAACTCGAGTACGTCAGGGTGAAGCATTTATTGAGACCGAAGTTCGAGTCAGCAACATAGTGCCGGTTGGCGCAGCCTGGATACGCAGTGCTACCTGTCTGACCCGAGGGCTGGGCTCAGCCGTTGGCCCAATCAGCGTGGAGGTCGCCTGATGTCCTTTTTTGACCAGGTGATTTACATGATCTTCCTGTTGTTGAAGATACTGGCGATCATGATTCCATTGATCCTGACCGTGGCCTACTACACCTATTTTGAGCGCAAGGTCATTGGCTATATGCAAATGCGCCGGGGTCCAAACCGTATCGGTCCATTGGGTTTGTTCCAGCCTTTTGCTGATGTTTTCAAATTGTTATTGAAGGAAATCATACTGCCGGCCAAGGCCAATAAATTCCTGTTTCTGCTGGCCCCCGTGCTGTCACTGACACCTGCATTTGCCGTCTGGGCGGTAGTGCCTTTTGACGACAGGATGGTGCTGGCGGATGTTAATGCCGGTTTGATTTACATCCTGGCCATGTCGTCATTGGGTGTTTATGGTCTGATCATCGCCGGCTGGGCATCCAACTCGAAATACGCATTCCTGGGCGCCATGCGCTCGGCTGCTCAAATGGTGTCTTATGAAATCGCCATGGGCTTTGCATTGGTCGGTGTGCTGCTTCTGGCGGGTAGTCTGAATTTGCGTGAAATTGTGCTGGCACAACAGGGCGGAATGCTGGACTGGTTCTGGTTGCCTTTGTTGCCTTTGTTTACGGTTTACCTGATATCTGGAGTTGCGGAAACCAACCGCGCGCCATTTGATGTGGCCGAAGGCGAATCTGAAATCGTGGCCGGTTTTCATGTGGAATATTCCGGCGCGGCATTTGCCGTTTTCTTCCTGGCCGAATACGCCAATATGATTCTGATTTCGGGTTTGACTGCAGTGATGTTTGCCGGCGGCTGGCTGTCGCCTTTCCAGGGCGTGCCCTACCTGGGCGACACCATTCTGGGGCAGGGCAGCATTTTCTGGTTCCTGTCCAAGACGGTGTTCTTCATGTTCCTGTTCCTGTGGTGGCGCGCAACATTCCCACGTTACCGCTATGACCAGATCATGCGCCTGGGTTGGAAGGTATTTGTACCCATCACCATCGTTTGGGTAATGGTTGCCGCTGTATTCGCGTTGTTTGGCCTGGTAACCAGAGGAGCCTGAACATGAATAGCGTATCCCGATATTTGAAAAGCCTGATGTTGCTGGAATTGTTCAGCGGTCTGGGTGTGACCTTGAAGTATTTCTTCAAGCCGAAGTTCACCATTAACTACCCGGAAGAAAAAACACCAAAATCCAATCGCTTCCGCGGCCTGCATGCCTTGCGGCGCTATCCGAATGGTGAGGAACGTTGCATTGCCTGCAAATTGTGTGAAGCGGTGTGCCCGGCCCTGGCCATTACCATTGAGTCTACGCAACGCGATGATGGTACGCGGCGCACCACTCGCTACGACATCGACCTGTTCAAATGTATTTACTGCGGATTCTGTGAAGAGGCCTGCCCGGTAGATGCGATTGTTGAGACCGACATACTGGAATATCACTTCGAAAACCGTGGCGAACAGATCATGAACAAGGACCAGTTGATGGCCATCGGCGATCGATTTGAAGTCAGTATTGCCGCGAATCTCCGGCAAGACGCGGCTTATCGCTAGGCGGAACAAGAACATGCCGATTATCGAAATAGTCTTTTACTTTTTCGCTCTGGTTCTGACCGGTGCAGCGGTGATGGTGATCACCGTGCGTAATCCGGTTTATGCCGCCTTGTTCCTGATACTGGCCTTCTTCAGTTCTGCGGCGATCTGGATGCTGCTGGAAGCGGAATTCCTGGCCATTGTGCTGGTATTGGTTTACGTAGGTGCGGTAATGGTGCTGTTCCTGTTCGTAGTGATGATGCTGGACATTAATCTGGCGCCAATGCAGGAAGGCTTTATCAAATACCTGCCGGTGGGCTTGTTGATTGCTGCTTTGATGGCACTGGAATTCATTCTGGTAATCTGGGCCAGTGGTAGTTTTGATGCCGCAGCATTTCCTGTGCCCAGCCCGAATCCTCAAGGCTTCAGTAATACCAAAGCGGTGGGCGAGCTGCTTTACACCCAGTATCTGTTGCCCTTCGAAGTGGCCGGTCTCATATTGCTGGTGGCGATAATTGCGGCGATTGCTCTGACCTTAAGGCAGCAACGCAGTGGCACCAAAGTGCAGAATCCTGCACGCCAGGTGCAGGTCCGGCGCGATGAACGCATCCGTTTGACCAAAATGAAATCCGAACCACGCCTGGACCAGCGAGGATAAGCGATGTTGACCTTGGTACATTTTCTCACCCTGGGTGCCATCCTGTTTTGTCTGAGCATGGCCGGTATATTCCTGAACCGGAAAAACGTGATTTTGCTGCTGATGTGTATCGAGCTGATGTTGTTGTCGGTGAATATGAACTTCGTCGCTTTCTCGCGTTTTCTTGGCAATCTGGACGGTCAGGTATTCGTGTTCTTTATCCTGACGGTAGCTGCGGCCGAAGCCGCCATTGGTTTGGCTATTTTGGTGGTGCTGTTCCGTAATCGCGGCACCATCAATGTCTCTGATCTTGATGATTTGAAGGGCTGACATGGGGCTGCATACCACACTACTGTTAATCCCCTTGCTGCCGTTGGCGGCTGCGGTAATGGCCGGATTACTGCGTGTGCAAATAGGCAGGTCCGGTGCCCATTGGGTAACCATATTGGGCGTAGGCGCGTCGTTTTTCCTGTCGGCCTGGGTGTTGTATCAGCAGGTGTTCCAGGGTTTGGAAACCATCAACTACAGCGTTTACACCTGGATGGTTTCGGATGGAATCCACTTTGAAGTGGGTTTCCTTGTAGACCACCTGACCACCCTGATGATGTGCGTGGTGACCTTCGTATCACTCATGGTACACATCTATACCATCGGCTATATGGCTGAAGATCCGGGCTACCAGCGTTTTTTCAGTTACATCGCCTTGTTTACGTTTTCCATGTTGATGCTGGTCATGGCCAACAATTTCATGCAACTGTTCTTCGGCTGGGAAGCGGTAGGGCTGGTGTCCTATCTGCTGATCGGTTTCTGGTTCAAACGTGAGTCGGCCATCTTCGCCAATCTCAAGGCGTTTCTGGTGAACCGCGTAGGTGACTTTGGTTTCCTGCTCGGAATTGCGGCCGTGTTGTATGCCACCGGTTCGCTGGATTACGCCGAAGTGTTTGCGCAAGCACCAGATATTGCCGGCCGGACCATCAGCATCATTCCGGGCATGGACTGGCAATTGATCACCGTGATATGTGTATGCCTGTTTATCGGCGCGATGGGCAAATCCGCCCAAGCACCGTTGCATGTGTGGCTGCCCGATTCCATGGAAGGCCCAACGCCGATTTCTGCCTTGATCCATGCTGCTACCATGGTTACTGCGGGTATCTTTATGGTTGCCCGTATGTCGCCCTTGTTTGAATACAGCGATGCGGCACTGAGCTTTGTCATGTTGATCGGCACATTCACCGCCCTGGCCATGGGGCTGATCGGTATTGTGCAAAACGATATCAAGCGGGTGATTGCTTATTCCACCCTCTCGCAACTGGGTTACATGACGGTCGCGTTAGGTGTTTCCGCATACTCCGCAGCTATTTTCCACTTGATGACCCATGCCTTCTTCAAGGCGCTGCTGTTCCTCGGCGCAGGCTCTGTAATCATTGCGCTGTACCACCAGCAGGACATGCGATTCATGGGCGGTTTGCGCAAGCAAATGCCCATCACCTGGCTGACAGCCTGGATAGGTACGCTGGCGCTGGTAGGTTTTCCGTTCTTCTCCGGCTTTTATTCCAAAGATGCCATTATCGAAGCCGTTGCCGAGTCAACCCGCTTCGGCAGTTCAGTGGCCTATTGGGGCGTGGTATTGGGCGTGTTGGTGACGTCGTTTTACAGTTTCCGTCTGCTGTATCTGGTGTTCCACCAGCCGCCGCGATACGTGGTTGATCATCATGCGGGCCAACATCCGCCGGATGGCGTATTGGAGCATGAGCCGCATGAATCCCCTGCGGTCGTCACCATTCCGTTGATTCTGTTGGCCATTCCTTCGATGGTGATTGGCTACTTCACCATAGGACCGGTACTATTCGGGCCGTGGCTGTCGGATGCCATTACAGTTCTGCCGCAGAATGATGTGATTGGCGAACTGGCACAGCATTTCCATGGCGCGACGGCCATGGCCATGCACGCGCCTTATACCCTGCCGTTCTGGCTGATGATGGGGGGCTTTGTATTGGCAACCCTGATTTATTACTTGCGCCCATCGATGGCGGCAAGCCTGCAGCGGAGATTGCCGCAATTGCACCGCATCCTGCTTAACAAATACTACTGGGATGAATTCAACCAATTGGTTTTCGTGCGTGGAACCATAGATTTGGGTAACCAGTTGTGGCAAAAAATTGACGCCGGATTAATCGATGGCTTGCTGGTTAACGGCTCGGCTAAAGCCGTGGGTGTGTTGGCCCAGCGGTTACGTCAGTTGCAAAGCGGCTATCTGTTTCAATATGCATTCGCCATGATCATAGGCCTGATTGCCATTCTGGCGATCTGGGTTGTGCTGGCCTAAGGGACGGGAACTGAAATGGAAGGACAATGGCCCGTTCTTAGCCTGCTGATCTGGATTCCGATAATCGGTGGCGGCATCGTTGCTGCACTGGGCAGTCAGCGGGCGGCCCAGTCGCGCGTGCTGGCTTTGCTCGTATCCGGACTGACCTTTGTACTCAGCCTCGACCTGTTTACCGCCTTCAATCGTGACACTTCAGAGATGCAGTTTGTCGAGAAGTCTTCCTGGATAGATACGTTCGACATAAATTACTACCTGGGTGTTGACGGCTTTTCGGTGCCACTGATTCTGTTGACCACCTTTTTTGGCGTGTTGGTGGTGCTGTCTGCATGGGACGTCATTCGCACCCGGGTTAACCAGTACATGGCTGCTTTCCTGGTAATGGAAGGTTTGATGGTCGGAGTCTTCTCTGCCCTCGATGGCTTCCTGTTTTATGTGTTCTTCGAAGCCATGCTGATACCCATGTTCCTGGTCATCGGCATGTGGGGTGGTCCGCGTCGCGTCTACGCAACCATCAAGTTTTTCCTTTATACCTTCCTCGGGTCGGTATTCATGCTGATCGGGCTGATCTATCTCTACGTGCAGTCGGGAAGCTGGTCGATTCTGGATTGGCATGACTATCCGCTGGGACTGACCGTCCAAACCTGGTTGTTCGTGGGCTTTTTGGCAGCATTCTCGGTGAAAATTCCCATGTGG
>Ga0163153_10002871_pt1 | contig 24002 bp, 19 predicted proteins | sample OliLakLV19MP6IB1_FD_148629 | JGI IMG/M metagenome (GOLD analysis project Ga0163153, IMG submission 148629) | Freshwater microbial mat bacterial communities from Lake Vanda, McMurdo Dry Valleys, Antarctica - Oligotrophic Lake LV.19.MP6.IB-1 | ecosystem: Environmental > Aquatic > Freshwater >...
ATGGACAGGTTCGCCTGGGCATCGAAGCGCCGCGCACGATCGAAGTGCATCGTGATGAGGTCTGCGTCAGGATTCAAGATGAAAACCAGCTTGCAGCACGTTCGCCGGTGGTTCCGTTGGATGTCTTTCAGCGACTGTTACGCACGAAAATAGCTTGAGCCTAAGGAGCTGTCATTATGAAAGTTGCGTCAACTCGCTTTGGTATCATGACTGTCCCTGCTGAGAAGGTGTTGACATTCCCGTCGGGGGTATTAGGATTCCCAGAATGGACCCGTTACGTGATGCTTGATCATGATACGGATGCCCCATTCAAATGGTTGCACTGTGTGGAAGAAGCGTCCCTTGCGTTTATGGTCGTCGATCCCGCGGTATTCCACCAGAATTATCAGATTGAGATTTCGGCAGAGGCTCGCGTTGAAGTGGAGGGGAGTGAGACTGATGAGTTGAGCCTTGTGGTGATCCTCACCATTCCATCGGATGATCCCTCCGCCGTGACCGCGAACCTTCGTGGCCCGCTCCTCATGAACCCTCGCACGCGACTCTGCAAGCAACTCGTTCTTGCTGAGGACTATCCCACTCGATATCCGGTTTTTTCTACATCCACACATGCTGAGAGTGGTCTGATTTCTGCCCATGCTGAGGCGGTTCCAGCCTAGTCCAAAGGCTGAAGGCTGAAGTGTTCGGATCTCCGACATTCAGCCTGTATCCCTTCGGCCTTACAGGCTCTTATGCGGCGGGCCTTTTGACGTCGCGTTGGCGCCGACTCCGCTCTTCAAGAACTTGAACAAGGCGGAGCACCGCTTTTTCAAGCTGTGTATAGATCATCGGACCTTCAACAAGCGTACCGAGTCGCCCAAGCGCTTCCAATTGTCCGGCGGATAACACAACCTCCGATGCGGAGAGATTGTTGGCAGTCCCTTTCAGCGCGTGAGCGGCCTGCTCGATCGCTGCGTGATCCTTCGAGGCTAAAGCCGTGCGGATTCTCTCCATCATGGCTTCGTAGCGTTCAAGGAACAGCTCAACCAGATCTTCTAGTAGCGCCGTATCTCCTCCGATGTTTCGTAACGTTGCCGCCACATCGAAGATGACCGTTAGCGCCTCAGTGTCTTTTCCCTTCTCACGGCGTTCTGCATCGCTGGAAGAGGTAACCTGTGGATGTACGGATAGAGGAATCCATCGATCAAGGACTCCCTTGAGATCGTCTTTGCGTACGGGCTTCGTGAGGTAGTCGTCCATGCCGGCAGCGAGGCAGCGTTCTCGATCTCCACGCATGGCATTGGCCGTCAAGGCGACGATCGGAGTATGGCGTGCTTTGTAGGAATCGGGCGTAGTAGGCTCTTGATCAGTCGCTTCACGCTGGCGAAGGAGCTTGGTTGCCTCGAATCCATCGACGATGGGCATCTGGCAATCCATCAGAACTAAGGCATAGGAGCCTTTGGCTAATGCGGCCAACGCTTCTTGACCGTTTTCCACTACATCCGATTGATAGCCGAGCTTTTCCAGAATACGAATGGTCAGCTTCTGATTGATGAGGTTATCTTCCGCGACCAGAATGCGGGGCGCCGACTCTATCTCCGCGAGGGTGTGTTGAGTAATGAGCGCCGGTGCAGGCACTGTAGCCACTGCCGGATTTCCCTCATTCACGATCCCTGATAGCCCCAATACGGTTCTCAAACAATTAGAGAGTTGATCGTGCCGGATGGGTTTGGTGAGATAGGCGACGAATCCGGCTTGGCGTGCCAGCTCCGCGTGCCCTCGCTGAATAAGTGAGGTGAGGATGACAAGACGGACGAGAGATCCGACAGGATGAGCCTTCATCTCCTTGGCGAATTGTAATCCATCCTTACCCGGCATCAACATATCGACGATGGCCACATCGTACGAGAGGCCCTTCTCTGCCTGCTGTTCGAGTAGCGCGATGGCTGAGTCTGCATCCTGGGCTTGATCGGCGACCATGCCCCATCCCGTGACCAAATGATGGAGAATGATTCTGTTCGATTCATTATCGTCCAGGATCAGGACACGGCGTCCGGTCAACTCGGCCGATGGCATGATGGCCAGAGAGCACGTCGCTTGTTTGGCGAAGTGTGCGGTGCACCAGAAGGTACTGCCATGCCCCGGCCGACTGACGATGCCGACGCTGCCGCCCATTTGCTCGGTGAGCTGCTTTGAAATCGCGAGCCCTAACCCGGTCCCCCCGTATTTTCGTGAGGTGGAGCTGTCGGCCTGGGTAAACGGTTGGAACAGTCGCGCTTGTGCCTCTGAGGAGATACCGATTCCGCTATCGGTGATTTCGAATCGGACCACTACCGCATCGACAAGGTCTTTCTCGAGGAAGGCTTGAACCGTCACGTCGCCCTTTTCGGTAAACTTGATGGCATTGCCGACGAAGTTGGTGAGAATCTGACGGAGTCGCCCCGGATCACCGCGTAGACCGGTCGGGACGGCCGCATGCACCAGACCGGTGATTTCCAGCCCTTTCGTCTGTGCCCGTTCTGCGAATTGGCCCAAGACATCTTCCACCGTTGTACGGAGGTTGAAGTCGATACATTCCAATTCCAATTTGCCTGCTTCGATCTTGCCGTATTCAAGAATATCGTTGATCAAGTTGAGTAAGGCTTCGCCGCATTGTCGAATGGTTTCGACATAGGATCGTTGTTCTTCCGAAGGCTCCGTGTCCAGCAGTAAGTCCGTCATGCCGATGACTCCATTCATCGGCGTCCGTAACTCGTGGCTCACGGTTGCCAGGAACGAGGCCTTCACGCGAGCGGCTTCTTGTGCTTCCTGCAGCGCTTTGTCCAATTGACAATTGCTGTTGCGAAGATGCTCGGCGGACCGGCGTAGTTCCGCTTGGGCTGCCTGGATGTCGGTTGTATCGACGGCATAGCCTCGGACCAGCTGATGCGAAGGGACGGGGCAGAGAATCCATGCAAAACTTGCCTGGGATAAGCAGACCTCTTCCCCTCGTATCTCCTCCCCCGATTCGAGGCAGCGTCGAACGAGCCGAGACAGCTCACCCGGACACACAGTAGGGAATCCGCTCGCCGTATAGCCGAATCGCTGCAGCAACACCGTCATCGCAGGATTCGCATAGACAAGATTCGCATCGGAGTCCAACTCGATAATGGGGGAGGGACTTTCTTCTGCTACACGCGCCAGTCGATCGTAGTCTTGTTGCAGCTCCCTCTCGCTGGAGAGATCGCGTATCGTCAACACCCCGCCGGAATCTCCTCCTGTGTCCAGAGGAACATAGTTCCATTCAACCGGAAATGATTCATGTGCGGAGTCTCTGAGCATCGCATGAACCGCCTGCACGGAGCGACCATTGAGAAGGGATTCTTGAATGCGCGTCGCGATGCCGTGAGTTGGATCAGGGTGCTGTAACAAGACGTCCTGGAGCCGCTTCGATGCGCAGAAATCGACCGAATGTCCCAGGAGGCGAGCGGCTTCTACGTTCACAGAGAGGATATGAAGTTGACTGTTGAGCCGTACGACACCGATAGGGAGGGTATCCAGTATGGCATGGTTCAGAACGTTCTGGGGGCGTGAGAGGTTCGAAGTGCCGGATGTTTCTGCGTGAATCTTTTCAGGCTGTTTCATCAGGCCGCCTCTTCGTGAACATCGTCAAGAAACATGGCCACATTCACGTGTTCATGCAGGGGATCTAGCACCTTCGTAACGGTCCGTGCCTTCTTCCCTTCTGTCTGGGCTCCAAGATCGATGCGAACCGGCGGGAGATAGGATTCCCCCTGCGGCCCCGTGATCACTTTGACCACTGGTTTAAGCCGCTGAGTGGGATTCATCTCCACGACCACAGCCTGTTCTCCGGTGTTCAATAGGACCAAACTGCTGATCGGATACACGCCTAACGTGCCGATCATGCTTTGGATCACATCCTTTGCATAGAGTCCCGTATCTCCGAGGTGAAACAAGTGCCGAATCGCATCATGCGGCAGCATTGCCGGACGTCCGCCACGTCGACTCACCAGGCCATCATAGACATCGACCAGGCTGACCAGTTGCGCCAAGACTGAGAGGTCTTCTCCTTGGAGTTTGTGCGGGAATCCAGTCCCATTGATGCACTCATGATGTTCCGCGACAATCCGAACGACCGCGTCACGGTCCTCTTGCGCATCCCGTAAGATCGCCAGCCCGAGGGCTGGATGCTCCTGCATCATGGCGCGCTCTTTCTCCGTGAGGTCGGGGCTTTTTCGGTACAGATTGCGCGGCAACCGGACATAGCCGATATCGTGGAGTAATGCGCCGGCGCCGAGCGCCTCCAGGTCTTTTTCCGGAACCCCGTAATCATGCGCGACAATGAGAGAAAGGGTACAGACATCGAGTGCGTGTGAGGCCAATGTGCGATCGAATCGCTTCATCTTTTGGAGAGAAAGGAGACTGAGCATGGAGGTACGATTCTCCAGTACGCGCGCGAGCACATTGGTGACCACCGTTCGCACTGTCTCCGTCTGAGGGACGAGCCCTGTCTCTAACGCTTCGAACATACGTTCCATCGAACAGGTCGCTTCTCTATAGGTTTCTTGGGCGGCTGCGGCCTGTTTCTGTGCGTGTGATGGCAGTGGCGTGCTTTCCTGTGTGAGAGGCGGCTGTGCGGCTATGACTGGCTCGCGCTCATGGTTCTGAGGAGCCTGTTCCGGCGGGGTCGACTCTATCTGATGGTGTGCCTGAGGGTCGGTAACTGTTTCTTGCGTGTGTGCCGGCGGAGCTGTGTCTCCGGGCTGGCCAGGCTCCACATCGTGGCCCTGGCCGGGATCGATCTTCACTTCCCTGATCCCATGCTGTCGGAGCAGGTCGATGTCGTGCTGATGGCGGATGAGTCGTTTGTGCAAGAGGAAAGGGGTTCGATACCAGGGCTGGTCCATTCCAACGATGAACATCCCTGGCTTCAGTTGATCGATCGGGATCGTTTTCACCTGTTTCATCTATGGTTCCCTGGCATGGTGTCGTAAAGGCCTATTGGACGGACAGATCGGTCGAACTCTGCCACAAAAACTAGGGCTCTGCGCATTGTGTTATCGGGATCTATCGGGCTGAACTTGACATGAGCGAACCAAATTCCGCCCCAACGTGTTGTATCGGCTTCGGCACCGGTCGTTCTTTTCCCTCAAGATTCTTCCTTCGATGCCGATAGAGGCCATCAGAGCACGTTGCTGTTCGATGGTATTTAGTCAGGTAGATAGACTGAAGGCTTTTAGGCTGAAGGTGGTTTCTACAACCTTGGGTTCAAGCTGAAATGAATCCTCGGTGGGTGGCGTAACTCCTAACAGCCTTCAGCCTGAACCCCTGCGTAGTTACGATGCGAAAACGGATATCCATCGATCAACTGAAAGTCGGCATGAAGGTCGAGAGGCTCGACCGTTCCTGGCTGGCTACCCCCTTCTTGCGGCATCGCTTCACGATTACGTCCGCGGAACAGATCGAGCAACTGCATGCCAGCGGTGTTCAGCAAATCGATGTCGATGTGCACGGCGACTCCCAGGAATCGGGCTCGTTGGTGTCGGCTATGCCGGTAGGGACTGAAGTCTCTCTGCCGATACCTCCAACCCCGGAGACCGAGCCATGCGCCGTTCCATTTGCCGAAGAGTTGCCCGTAGCACGACAAGTCTACAAGGCCGCCAGATTGATCATTCAGCAGGCGATGGACGATGTGCGAATGGGTCGCGCGTTGAACATCGAGGCAGTCAGTGAAGTCGTCGGGAGGATGGCCGACAGTATTCTGCGCAACCCTGACGCGCTCACCAGTCTCACACGGCTCAAACAGTTCGATGAATACACGTTTTTTCATTCCGTCAATACGTCAGCGCTCGCGCTGTCGGTCGGGAGGCACCTCAGATATGCACGCGCGCCATTGCTTCAGTTAGGAACCGGTATGTTGCTGCATGATATCGGTAAGACACAGATTCCGATCGAGCTGTTGAACAAGCCGGGCCGCTATGAGGCCGATGAGTTCGAGATCATGAAGCAACATGTCTTGCGCGGGGCCGAGATATTATCGAGCTCCACAGGCCTCACCGATATGTTTCTGAAGCCCACGCTCGAGCATCATGAGCGCGTTGACGGGACTGGGTATCCCCATAAACGCTCGAAACAAGACCTCAGTCAGTTCGGCCTCATTGCCGCCATTGTGGATATCTACGATGCCGTGACGAGCGACCGTTGTTATCACAAAGGGAAGACGCCGCACGATACGCTTCAGTTGCTCTATCGATTGGGGATCCAAGGCCATGTGGACGGTGTGCTGGTTCAGCAGTTCGTGCAAGTTGTGGGGGTGTACCCCGTCGGTTCTTGTGTCGCGCTCAATACGGGTGAGGCGGCGATCGTCAAACAATTCAACCATCATGATCCCTTAGAGCCTGTGGTCGTGCTGGTCACGGACGAAGCAGGCCATCACCGATCCACTCCTCTCGACCTCGATCTCGCGGCGCAGTTCCGCCAACCGAAGAAGAAAATCGCATCGATTCTTGACCCAATCAACGTGGGGATTAATCCTTCTCTCTATCTTGATAAGGACGCATCATGATGGAATCAGAGCATGCCCCCTCATTTCCGTCGATTCTCGTGGTCGGATTGCCCCTTCAGCTGGTGATCGGGTCCGATCACCACAAAGTGAACTGTGGATCCACCTTAATGGGCTGGAAGGCGCAGGCGTGGCTGATTTGCGAATGGCCGTTCCATTTCGGGCAAGCGGTTCCCTGCGAAACGGGAACCCTCTGTCTCGTCCGCTCAATGGTGGCGGGTAAGCTCGTCGCATACCAGAGCGAAGTCCGCATGACACAGACCACTCCACTTCCTCTGCTGTACCTCGCATTTCCTCGGAGAGTCGAGGAAATCCATCTCCGTAAGGAAACGCGCGTGGCAAGCAATGAGCCGTTACTCCTGCTGCAAGGTCCTCATGGAGGTACGACGCTCGCGCTATCGAACGGGTCTGTTCCTATGGGCGGATTGATTCAGGATCTCAGTGCCTCTGGCTGCTGCATTATTGTTCAACGGCCGCGTGCCGACGTGACGTTAGGCGCCACGGTCTATTTAGAATTTGAACTGATCGGGATTGGGCACATCGCTCATCTCGCCGGCACAATCAAGAACATTGCAGAGCGTGACAGCGCCCTCTCACTTGGGGTCGAATTCCGTTTTAACGGGAAAGAGTCGATTGAATACCGCGGGTGGGGAGGGAGTGTCCAAAAGGCCATTGAGTATTCCGTGATGCAGCGGCAAACAGAATGGGGATTCTTGACGCCGGCGTCAGAACCATGACGGAGTTGCCGAGCACCAGGCAATTTCTGCCCGGCTGGGCCCCCTCTCAGATGCGCGTTCCTCAATAAACCCCTATCTACTGTGGATTTTCATTTCCTGTTCGATCCCTCAACAGGTGGTCTAAGCTTTGCACCCGTTTGAGTCGAATCATGAATTAAAAAGAGGACCACGTGATGCAACAACCTTCAAGAATGCCCCCCCGCCATGTGATCATCACGGGCGGAGCTGGTTTCATCGGATCGCAGATCAGCGCCCGATTTCTCAAAGAGAAGACCCGCGTCACCATATTAACCCGGAATGTGTCGGCCCCACGGGCACTGGAGCTTGCCCGGCAGGGGTGCAAGGTCGTAGCCTGCGATGTTGCCGACCCGCATCGCATCCCGCGCGCTGAGGCGCTCGATCCTGCCGACATGTTGCTTCATTTTGCGGCAGACGTTTCTGTCAGCAGCCCTACGCTCCGGGCTGCGAATGTCGACGGCACGGGCCGCGCCGTAGCCTTAGCGGACGCATTGGCAATTCCATACATTGTGTATGCGAGTAGCATCGAGGCGCAGGGACTCGGATCGGAATCCGAGATCCCTCTTCGAGAAGATATGGCATGCCGCCCTCTCTCCGACTATGGGCGATCGAAATTGCAGGCGGAAGAGATCGTGACCGCGTGGGGATCCCTGCCCGGCCATCGGTCCCTTGTCCTTCGTATCGGCAACATTTATGGACCGGGGAGTGCCTGGTTTCTCCATCCTTCCCTATTGGCTTTGCTGGGCGCCACCCCGATTCGGGCGATTTGGGCGCAGCTTCGGCATCGTCTTTTTCAGCCGCTTTTTATCGACGATTTCGTCGAAGGCCTCTGGCGAGCTGTCGAGCGTCGGCTTGTCGGCACCTATAACATCACAGGCGAGGAGCAGGTTTCGGTCGAAGGCTATCTCTCACAACTTGCAAGCCTGATGCAATTGACAGATCGTGTTCAATCGATGTACGAGCCGGCGGCGCGATCTGGACGATCGCTTCCGATCGCGCCGGACTTTGCATACGTCTTGATGGGGACTCAGGAACAGTGCCACCGCGCGTACGACAACAGCAGGCTCCACGCAGAAATCGGCACCTATGCACGGTGGCCTCTGTCTCGAGGGCTTGCTAGGACTCTGCAATGGTACGACACAAGCGGCCAGTTGCCGGCTCTCTTAGCGGCACTGCGTCGACAACCGGGAGCAATGACATGCATGTGACGATGATTTTCCCTGGGATCGCACTGCCGGGGTTCGATAGTTTCGGGAAGAAACCCACCATCGATGCCAATTTCATCGACCATGGTCTGGCATCGCTCAGCGCAGCGGCCAAGGCCGCCGGCCATACCGTCGATCTGATCGATCTCCGCACGTTGCGAGACTGGACCCATTTTCGCGATGAGATCCGGCGGCGTACCACGAAAGTCTGGGCATTCACCTCATGGAGTCTCCATTATCCTGATGTCGTCCGTGCGATCAGGATTCTCAAGGAAGAGCGGGAAGATGCCGTCGTTGTGCTCGGCGGTGTTCATGCCACTATTAAGACGGCACAGGTCATGGCAAACCGACTCATCGACCACATTATCACGCAAGAGGGTGAGATCAGCTTTGTCAAATTGCTCGGCATGTTTGCAGCAGGAAAGCAGGCCGACCGCCTCATCGTCGGCGAAGGCCCGGTGTTAGACGAGATCCCCTGGGTGGACCGCGATCTCTTCGATATGAGCGGAGAATTGGCCACGCCGATGGTGCCGGGTATGCCGACACCGTTTGTCACGACCAATGCCGGACGAGGCTGCCCGTTCAAATGCAACTTTTGTCAGCCGGCCGAACGGGCCGTATTCGGCAATCGAGTCAAGATGCGGAGCCAGGAAAACGTGATCGGCGAGCTGCGATATCTGAAAGATCGTTTCAAGTTCAACAGTTGGATGGCGCATGACGATCTGTTCTTCATCAATCACCGCTGGAGCCGTGAATTCTGTGTCCAGTATAAGGCTGCGGGCTTTACGGAGCCCTACATCTGTCAGATGCGCGCCGATCTGATGTGCCGGTATCCGGACGTCGTCAAGCAGATGGCCGAGTCCGGACTGGCATGGGCTATGATCGGGTTCGAAAGCGGGAGCCAACGCATTCTCGATCTGTTCGAGAAAGAAACCACGGTCGAGGAAAATCTGAAGGCGGCTGCCATCTGTAAGGAATACGGCATCAAGGTCTGGGCCAACGTCATGTTCGGCGCGCCGACGGAAACAAGGGCAGAAGTGATGGAGACCGTCCGTATGGTCTGGAAGATCAAGCCGGACCATTTCAGCAGTAGTTACTTTACCCCGACACCAGGCAGCGGTATGGCAGAGGAAGTGGAAAAGAAGGGGTTGACGATGGTGGACCCGTTCAATGGATCTAACCGGACTCCGAACGAAGCCAAGATGAAAGACACGGATTACGAATGGCTGACCAAAGCTATCGCCCTTGCGTATGACGGAGGGTCGGAAGAACGACTGATCGCACTCGGTCAGCTTCCCACGCAATCACGGGAGGCCTCATGCGCATCGCATTGATCAACAGCCCATCCCTTTCAGTTCGCCCGGTCAGCCGCAGCATGGCAGGGGGTCTTGGCTTCGACGGCAGCGAGGGTATGTTGCTGCCCCCCCTGGACCTGGCCATCATGGCTGCCACGTTGCGTCAGGCAGGCGAGACGGTGGACCTCATCGATGCTGATCCACTGGGTCTGGACGCAGCCGCGGTGTATGCCAGATTGGAAGGCCATCATTGGGATTTTGTCGTTGCAACCGTGTCGCTCCCGACCTTGGAGCAAGATGCGGCGTTCCTTGCTGAACTTCGTCGCCGACACCCGGCGGCGCGAATAGCCGGAAAGACTCTGGTACGGGACCATGGTGTATTGAAAGCGCTGTTGGAGCGAAGTACAGCCGATTTGGTGATTCATGGCGAAGCCGATCTCACGATCACCGACATCGCCCATGGCCGGAGCACCAACGGCACCGCTTGGCTCGATGCCGGCGCGTCGGGCTCCGGACCATCGTTCCAATTCGACGAAGGGTCGCCGGTCGAGGATCTCAATCAGTTACCGTTTCCCGCCCGCGATCTGCTTCCGAACGAACACTACATCTATCCGTTGCTTGGTACACCCGTCGCGACGCTACAGACGAGCCGGGGCTGCCCATATCCCTGCGGGTACTATTGTCCGTACCCGTTAGTTGAGGGCGTGAAATGGCGATCGCAAACGCCAGAGCGTATCGTTGCCGAGCTGAAAGACGTTGTCGAGAGGCAGGGTATCACCAAGATCTATTTTCGTGATGCAACTTTCACGCTTAACCAGGGGCGTATCGTCAGGCTCTGCGAACTCATTATTGCTTTCGGGTGGCGACTTGAATGGGTGTGCGAGACGCGAGTCGATTGTCTCGGCGATGCCTTGCTGGAAAAGATGCGCGCGGCCGGCTGTGTCGGTCTTCTCGTCGGAGTGGAGACGGGCGATGAACAGGTCATGCATCTACGGGAGGGGAAGAAAGGCCTGACGGTCCCGATGTTGGCCCATTTGCGTGAATACACATTCCGGCTCGGCATCCGTCTTCATTTCCTTCTGATTGTCGGACTTCCGCAAGAGACCCGTGAATCCCTTGTTGCCACCTACGACCTGATTCAGCGATATAAGCCGGACACCATCGGAGTCACGATCATCACGCCTTATCCGGGCACGCCCCTTCATACGGAAGGTCTTCGGGAAGGCTGGATCGATTCACAGCAATGGAAAGATTATGGGGGCCACCAGATCCCCATGCATACACCCAACCTCACGAGGGCCGACATGGAGGCGGGTAAGCGGTTCTTGGAAGAAGGTTTCGCACTCTTACAGAAGCGGCAAGTCGGCGGGCATTCCAAACCCCTGGAGGCCATGGCGCAGCAACATTATGAACGGCTGTTGCGGTGGGCCTATCGTCTCGACGGACCGGTCGCGCAACTGCGGGACGTACTCGCGCTGGCGCCTGGAGTGCCGAAACCAGTTAAGCAAGGGCTATCCGTAGCCTCCAACCCACGAGAAGCGCCTTCCCCCTCGCGGTGCGCCTTGTCGGTCGTCATTCCAACCTATAACCGGCGCGCCATTTTACGGAAGACGCTGCTGGCCTTCATGTCCCAGACCTGTGCCCCTGAGAAATTCGAGGTGATTGTCGTAGACGATGGATCCACGGACGACACCGTTGCGATGGTCCGACAGTTCAACGCGTCCTTTCCCCTCCGTATCCTCCCGGCGGAGCACGCCGGCGCGAATGCGGCCCGCAATCTCGGAATTCGAGCCGCTCAAGGACGTGTGGTCGTCATCACGGGCGACGATATGATTCCGGAGCCATCGTTTCTCGATGCGCATGCGACGTTCCACGAACGTCATCCAAGCGAATTGGATGCCATGCTGGGCTTCATCGATTGGTCTCCCGAACTGACTGTCACGCCGTTCATGAGGTTCATTGTCTCGCCCGAAGGGGGCCAGCAGTTTGCATTTCATGAAGTGCGGGAAGGGAAGGCCGACTTTCGGCTCTTCTACACGAGCAACCTATCGGTGAAGCGAGATCTGCTGCTCAAGCAACCGGTTCTCTTTGACCCAGACTTTACCTATCCTGCCTATGACGACGTGGAACTGGGATACCGCTTGAGCACCCAAGGTCTGGAGTTGCACTACAACGCCATGGCGGTGACCTGTCATCACCATGAGATTACCCTGACGGGGTTTGTCCAACGGCAGCGCAAGGCCGGGCACATGGCTGTCGTGCTGGCGCGTAAACATCCTGAGCTGAACCGTACTCATCTCAAGATCGACGATGCCCTTGCGGTCCGTGATGCCCTTGGAGAAGATCGGATTACACGGCTGCTTCACGTGACACGAGAGTTGGAAAAGCCTGATCTCCAGCAATTGGCGTTGATCCGATCCGGTGCAGAACGGTTTGACCGAACCTATCTCCAACGCGTGCTCTATCCCGTGTATCAGACGCTCTTGCAGTCTGCCTATGCCTGGGGTATTTGCGAGGCTGTTGAGCAGGGTGCGGGGTCCACCCCGCCCGCCGCAGCATGCAAACCGTCGTCCCTTCGTTTCAAGGCGTCGATCATCATTCCCGTATTCAACAAACTCGAGCTGACCCGCCAATGCCTCACCACGTTGGCGTCAATCACCACGATGCCGGAATATGAAGTGATCGTCGTGGACAATGCCTCGAGCGATGGAACAGCAGAGTTCCTCGCCGAGTTAGGCGGAGACGTTCAGGTGATCAGCAATCCTGAAAACTACGGCTTTGCTGTCGCGTGTAACCAGGGAGCCAACGCTGCGAGAGGAGAGTTTCTCCTCTTTCTGAACAACGACACCATACCGACCGACGGTTGGTTGAATGCCCTCGTGGACGAGGTCGAACGACACCCAGATGTCGCGGTGGTCGGCAGCAAGCTGCTGTACGAAGACGGCACCATTCAACATGCGGGGGTGGCGTTCTCGCGGATCGTATTTACGCCCTATCATATCTATCGGAAATTTCCGGCCGACTCGCCGATGGTCAATCGGCGGCGTGAATTTCAATGTGTGACCGGAGCCTGCATGCTGGTGCGGCGCGACGTGTTCGAGCAGGCCGGTCGGTTCGACGAAGGCTTCAAGAATGGGTTCGAGGATGTCGATCTGTGTTTGAAAATACGAGAGCGAGGGTGGCGCATCGTGTATCGCCCTGACAGCGTCGTGTACCATCTGGAAAGCCAAACGCCGGGACGGAAAACACACGATAGAGATAATGCACGGCGATTGCTTGAGCGGTGGTCTCAGAAATGGTGGATTCCAGACGAGGACGCGTTGTATCTCTCGGATGGACTCGCCTGCCATGTGCGTACCGACCAGGGCATGCTCTACAATCATCTTGAGCCGCTGGCTTCTTTGGCCGATCGGACTGCATGGAAACTTGTGGCAGACACCCAGTCTGCCGCGCAGCGTCAAGACTTTGTCGCGATCAAGACCCTTCTACATGATGTCGATCGATGGCCGAACGATGTGTGGGTGCTTCGGTGGGGTGCGTTGGTGTGCAAATACATCGGTGTATCGAATGTCGCGCTGCCATTTTGGAAACGCGTACTGGCGATCGGACCGGACGCAGACGGCTACCACGCCTTGGCGAAGAGCGCGCTTGAAGAAGGTCGACTTGACGAGGCCGAGCACTGTCTCAGTGAGTTACGGAGTTGCAGCCCGAATCACGGAGACGGGTGGTTATTGTCAGGGATCCTGGCGCTGCAGCGCAATCGGTTGGCCGAGGCCAAGACGGCCTTCGAACAGGCGGGCGCTCATGGGGCGGATCGTCGTAAGGCACAATTAGGGCTCGGCATGGCTGCGATGGGGTTGACCGAATCCGCCGATGCCTGGGAACTGTTTCTCGCGGTGGCGACTGAGCATCCCGACGATGCGGAAACGCTGCACTGGTTGTTGAGGGCCGGTACGGTACTCCAACGGTGGGAGCATCTGGAGCCTGTCCTGAGTCGGTACGTATCGAGAAATCCTGGAGACCTCAGTATTCGGTTCGCGCTGGCAGGCGTGTTTCTCCGTCTGGCCCGTTGGGCGGATGCCCGCCGCGAACATGATTCGATCCGTATGCTGGATCCAGCCTTCGATGGTCTCAGTGAATTGGCGAGCGCGATCGATGAGAACGAGCCGGCACTGACACATCATCATGGCGCATGATGAAGACACAACGGCGCGAAGGCTGCTGATCCAACTCGCCAGGCTAGGCGATCTGGTCCAGAGCTTGCCGGCATTCGTCTCGCTTGCGACTCGTTACCCACACCAGTCTCTCGATCTGCTTTGTCCTGCGGTACTGGCGGATCTCGCCCGGCTCTTTCCGGAAGTTGGGCGTGTCTTAAAGTGGAACGGAACACAATGGCATACGTGGGCCGAGTCCTTTGCCGGAGAGTTTCAGCCCTCGTGCTTGCGCGAAGTCGAGCGATACCTCGCGGAGTTGACGCCCGAGCCCTATTCGATCGCCTATGTGGTGAACAATCACCCGCGCGCAATCCTGGCAGGGGCGCTGTTGGCTGCAGAGGTTCAAGGCCCCAACCTGCATGGGCCATTGAATGAGGAGCTGTCACCCTGGGCTGTGTATCTGCGTCAGGTTGCGCACCAACGAGGTTCGAATCGCATTCATCTTTCCGATACCTTCTGTGGCCTGTGCGGAGTGAATCCTCCCCGGACTCCGCCTGTCTTCATACCCGCCACAAGCGATCTTTCTGGCGATTTAGCTGAGGTGGGCACGTCGGCAGGGCAATGGGTCGCGGTCATAGTGGGAGCCGGTGACGCAGATCGATCAATTCCAATCGAGGTGTGGAGAGAATGGATCTCGCTCTTGCTCGCCCATGAATCGCCCTGTGGGGTTGTCTTAATTGGGAGTGAACGCGACCAGCACGCCGCTCTTGCGATTCAGGACGGACTCTCACCGATGATTGCAGGGCGTGTGTGGGATGCTACTGGACGTACGACTCTTCCGCAACTAGCCACCCTCATGAAGCGGTGCCATTGGGCTGTCGGCGCTGATACGGGTCCGCTCCATCTGGCAGCCGCTGTCGGTACCTGTGCAATGGGGTTGTATTTCTCGCGTGCGCGCGTGCATGAAACGGGGCCTTACGGAGAGGGCCACTGGGTGTGGCAAGCCGATTGCGCCTCGCCGATGATGTGGCCGATACAAGCCAGTGTGAAGATGATTCGAGAGCAGAGCACAATCCCGCAACAGGAACCGATCGCAGGCTGGTCTTTATGGCGGTCATACCACGACGAGTGGGGGGCGATTTTTCGACGCGTGGACGAGAGCGATCTAGTCGAAGATCAGCGAGCGGCAATCTGGCGGCAGTTATCGGAACAGCGCGGGCCGCTGCAAGGTGTGCGATGAACTCCTTCGAGACAAATATCGCTCGATTGACGCGGCGCGATTCGGCTCTGGCGGCGGCGCTTCGCCAACGCGAAGGGGGCGCGCTGGAGATCGTGCCGGCGCGTACCGGGGTGATGTCGGCGCGCGCCAACGGGCGATGGATTCATAGCGCCTATGATCCCATAAAAGAAGCGCAGGCCTGGGCCGAAGGGCAGAGTTATCAGGATGGGGAAACGATGGTGGTATTCGGCGTCGGCCTGCTCTATCACGTCGAGGCCTTGTGTGCGCGACTGCCTCGAACGGCATCGATTGTCGTGGTCGCTCCCGACCTGAATGTCGTCGTCGATGCGGCGGCGGCTCGCGTCTGGGGCGATTGGATGGATCGTGTGTCTTGGGCTTGGGGGACCACGGAGGCAATCGGTGAACAGGTTGCCTCTGCCGGCCAACCACTGCGGCTTGTCACCTATGCGCCGGCTGCTGTGTTCTATACGGAGAGTCATCGTGCCATTGAAACGGTCTTGCAGCGGGGGGTTGCGTCCAAGGCCGGTGGGCAGCTCAGCATTGCCGTTGTGGGGCCGATCTACGGAGGTTCTCTTCCCATTGCCCGTTATGCGGTCAGCGCGCTTGAATCGTTGGGACATCGCGTCCGCTGGCTCGACCATAGCGTCCATGCCACAAGCTATCATCAGTTGGAATTGCTGAAGAACTCCCAACATCGATTAACTTTGCAGAGTAAGTATGCGGAGATGCTGAGCCGGATCACGATGGCTCAGCTGGCAGAAGATCCACCCGACTTGGTCCTCTCGCTCGCACAGTCTCCATTGATTCTTCCGGCGCTGGAGCATCTCCGGCGTAAAAAGTTTCTGACGGCGATGTGGTTTGTCGAGAACTACCGGCATCTCACCTACTGGCAACAGTTAGCGGCAGGCTACGATTTTTGGTTCGTGATTCAGCAAGAGTCATGTATCTCGGCGCTCAAACAGGCTGGCGCGAAGGACGTGCGCTATCTTCCGATGGCGGCCGATCCATCTATCCACCGTCCTGTGGAATTGACCCAGGCTGAGCGAGATGAATACGGGTCGGATGTATCATTTGTCGGCGCAGGCTATGCCAACCGCCGCGAGATCTTTCCCCGGCTACTCGGTCACGAGTGGATATTCAAGCTGTGGGGCAATGAATGGGGCGGTGCGACCGGCCTGACCCCAGTGCTTCAACGCAACGGCGCCCGGATCGATACCGACACCTGTCAGAAAGTATTCAACGCAAGTGCTGTGAACCTCAACCTGCATTCTTGGGGTGGGGCCGGGTTCGATCCTGACGGGGATTTCGTGAATCCCCGTACGTTTGAGCTGGCGGCATGCGGAGCGTTTCAGCTTACGGATCGCCGTGCTCTGATGCCGGCTCTCTTCACTGAGAGCGAAGTCGCCACGGTGTCCTCTCCCGATGATCTGCCTGGTGAAATTACCCGCTGGCTTCGCGAGCCTGAGGGACGCGTGGCCATGGCGGCACAAGCTCGCCGACGCGTGCTGGCCGAACATACCTATCCTCATCGTATGCGCGAGTTACTGTCCCAGATCGGTGTCGCCAGTCCGGACCGTATTGGGTCGATTCTGCGAGGAACCCGCCAGGCGGGCGCGCTCGCGTCAGCAGCCGGTGATGCATTTCCATCGGTGGCCTCCACGCTGAGAACGTTTCCCTCCACTCAACGGGTGGAGCTGAAGCAGCTTGCGGCACAGATTCGTTCACGTGGTCCCATGGGTACTCTGTCGAGGGAGGATCTGATGGTGCTGATGTTGGATGAATATCGGTCCGAGACAAAAGATTTGGTGTGAGGGCGCAGGTGGATAGGCTGAAGGCTCTTAGACTGAAGGTTTCGATGCAAAATAATTTACAACCTTCAGCCTGAACCCCTTCAGCCTATCTACCTGAGTCGTGACGACTCGATATGACGAAACAAGTACTGATCATCAATGTGACTCGCATGGGGGATCTGATTCAGACCGGCCCCTTGTTGTCCCGATTGCGAGAAGAATGGCCTGACGTGGCGATCGACCTGGTCGTCGATCGAAGTTTTGCGCCGACGGCTGCGCTGCTGACCGGGCTCCGACAGATCATCAGTTGCGACTTCACAGGATTACTCGATGAGTGCCGCACGCAATCAAAGAGTCTGGTGACGCTGATGCAAGAGATGACGGCTTGGGCGGCGCCGCTACGAGCTGCAGGGTACGACCGCATCATCAATCTCACCTTCAATCGTCAGACCGGCTTACTCGCGTCGTACATCGATGCGCCGGACTTGCGGGGGATTATTGCAGGGCCGGACGGCTATCCCATCGTGCAAAATCCATGGCTGTCTTACTTCACGGATCTGCATAGACATCGGCGTTTCAACCGGTTCAACCTGGTTGATCTCTATGCCATGGGCGGGAGTGGTCCTGGCGCCTTCTCGCCGCTGTTAATTACTATTCCAGCCGATGGCCGAGCCTGGGCCGATCTATTTCTCCAGTCTCAGGGCCGAACCGTCCGCCAGTGGATCGCCGTACAAGCCGGAGCCAGCGACGTGATGAAAGCGTGGCGGCCGGAATATTTCGGTCAGACCATGGCACGGCTGAGCCATCATTCAGGCGTGGGATTTGTCATGATCGGCACGGCTGCCGAGGCGGATGCCATTCGACTGGCCTTGACGACCTATCGAGACAGCGGGGGAGTCGCACCGATGCTTGATGCCAGTGGCCGGACGACACTCAATCAACTCGTCGGCCTGCTCTCGCGTTGTCAGCTGCTCCTCACCAACGACACGGGGCCCATGCATCTCGCGGTCGGCGTTGGAATTCCAGTGATCGACCTGTCAGTCGGCCATGTCGATCACCATGAAACGGGACCCTACGGGCCAGGCCATTGGGTCATTCAGCCCGATCTGGCTTGTTCACCCTGCGGATTCGACCAGATCTGCGCGCACCATGCCTGCAAAGATCGAATCATTCCCGAAGAAGTCGCGATGCTGTGTCTTCATGCGTTAGGGCGTGCCCCATTTCCCTCATGGAGCCTAGGCGTGCGAGTGTATCAATCGAGTGCGGATACCGATGGACTTGGCGCCTTTATCTTGCGAGCGGGACATGTGGATGCCGAGGTGGCCTGGTATGCCGAATTTTGGAGGAGATTCTGGTACGAAGACTTTACGGGCAGGCCGAGCCAGGTGGCGTCGAACGTTGAACCAGCGCCGGACCGAGAGCGTGCGATGGCCTGGATGAGAGAAGCGGGCCAACCCCTGCGACTCCTGGAACAGCGGGCTCGGCATATCGCGACCCTCACGAGACGTCGCCCAATACCGGCTTCAATGCTACAACGGGAACAAGCGCTGCTCCGTCAAGAGCGAGAAAATCTTCTGCCTCGGATGATGGCTCATTTGGCCACTGGCCCGGCCACTGTGGCGATGATCAGAGACATTCATAACGATAGCGCGAGCGATTTGGCGATACTGGCCGATCAACACGTGAAGGTCTATCGACGGTGGCAGCAGCGCATCGCAAAAGCCCGATCGTTGCTGTCATCCGCGCCGGCCAAGATCGAGACGCGACAGCGTCCATTGCCGATGATTCCGAATGCCATCGAGACAGGCGGAAGGGGCGAAGAAGTGCTGAGTGCTGAGTGCTGAGTTACTGGTTTTACGAAATTAACCAAATAAACAAAACAAACCAAAGAAACCAAATAACGGCATTTCCTTAGGAAGGAGTTAAGCCATGCGTATCACACTCGATCACGATCAGTGGGACGTCAGTGACGATCAAGTAGTCGGTGAGGTTCTGGCGCAGGTCAGTGATCGCGCCCATGCACGACATCGGCTGGTCACGTCGCTGAAGCTTGGGGGGCGCCTGATTACGGATCGCGACCTCCAGCCCATGCTGTTGGGCAAGCTTCTCAAAGAGGTCGGATCGGTCGACGCCTGTTCACAGGATATTCCTGAGATCATGACGAACGCGACGCCGACCATCGCCAGGTTTTCCTCGACATTGACAGCCGAGGCTCAGGGATTTCTTACGCTCCTGCGTATGAACGGCATCATTCCTTCAGCATTGGACCGCTGGTTCGGACAATTGGCCGATTATATGGAACTTCTTCAGGTTGCTGGGCCGGGTAGTCAAGCCGGTAATGATCTGAAGGCCCTTTCCCCATGGATTCAAGACCTCCTGGATGCCCGGTCCATCCAAGATCCTGTTCGCATCGCAGATATCCTGGAATTCGAGATCCTTCCGCGTGTGGCATCGAGCCCGCATGAATCATGAACGCTTCCACCGTCATTGTCGATCAGCTGCGTGAAGTGTCGTTCGTGAAGCGTGAAGCGCTTTCGTTCCGGATTCGGAGGCTTCACTCCTTTTCCCCACGCTTCACGAGGAACGTACGTGTCGAATACTGTCGGTTGTCAACCACTATGACTTCTCTCCGTTCTACTCCTCAGGCCCTCTCAAGTGTGGGACGGCTGGGACCGATAAGGAATGCACGACCAAGGACCTTCGCCGGTATGCATGCTATCAGTGGGGTCTTCGGTCAAAACAATCTTGGCACGGATGCCGGGAAGTGCGAGTGGTTGATTCGTTCGCTTTTCAAGGAGGAATAGGTCCATGGCTTTAATCGTCAATAATAACCCGTCTTCGGTTGCGGCGCAGCGGAATTTGACCGTGAATACGAACCAGTTGCAGCGGTCAGTGGAACGGTTGTCTTCAGGGCTTCGGATTACTCGTGCGGCGGACGATGCCGCCGGACTCGGTGTGTCTGAAACATTGCGTGCGCACATTCGCAGTATCAACCAAGCGACACGTAATGCGAATGACGGCATCAGCTTGACGCAGGTCGCCGACGGGGCCGCGGCCACCATCGGTAACTTGCTCTCCCGTCTCCGTGAGCTGACGACGCAGTCTGCCAGCGGTACCATCGGGGCTACGGAGCGGTCGTACTTGGATCAAGAGTTTGTGACACTCCGGTCTGAAATCGACCGGATCGCGACCGTGAGCGAGTTCAACGGCCAGGCGCTGTTGAGCGGGACCACCAACTCGTTCGAAGTCTTCGTCGGCTTCAAGAGCGGCTCGGGCAATGCGCTCACAGCCGCGTTGAACGATCTGGACGTGACGAGCATCGGCTTGTCAGGCGTGAATATTTCAACGTCAGCAAACGCTCAGAGCGCGTTGAGCAATATCGACAGTGCGATCAGTTCAGTGGCCACCGCTCGAGCGGAATACGGCTCGATTCAAAACCGTTTCGAGGCGGCTATTTCGAACTTGCAGGTCACAAGTGAGAACTTCGTGGCAGCAGAATCTCGTATCCGCGATGCCGACATCGCCTACGAGACATCGCAGTTCACGAAGAATCAGGTTCTTGTGCAATCGGGCGTTGCGGTATTGGCACAAGCCAACTCACTCCCGCAACAGGCACTCGCGTTGCTGCGGTAGACCTTCCTATCGTTTCGCTGGAGTGATCACCCAGCCGCCGTATCGGCGGCTGGGCCTCCAGCGGGCGATGAGGGAACGCCGCCTCTATGGAGGCATCTATGGTCCAAAACATTCGACCGCCTCACGATCTGTATTTCGTCCCACGCCATTCTGAAAGCGCTGTAAAGCCGGTTCACGATAGAGACAGCCGGGTGGACGCCGATCCCAGTACTTCTACTCCGGAACCGGCGCCGACAATAGAGAAGCTGGAGCAGGCCGCCGCTCGTGTCAAGGAAGTGCTTCGTGGAACCACGTCCCGTCTGGAGATCGAGATCGATTCCGATTCCCACAAAGCCGTGATCAAGATTCTCAATGGCGAATCCGGAGAGATCATTCGACAGATTCCTGCGCAAGAACTTCTGGATCTGGCCAAGCATCTGGATGAGCCCAAAGGCCTCTTGGTTGAGGAACGCGCGTAACAGAGGAACGTTGACACTATGGCATCGATTTCGTTCGGGGGATTAGGGAACGGACTGGATTTTGGTCAAGTGGTCGATCAACTGGTCAAAATCCAGCGCGGTCCCATCGATCAACTCGGTCAGAAGAAAGTCACGGCGCAGTCGAAATTGACAGACTACGCATTGCTTGAGGGTAAGCTTCTGGCCTTGCAATCGGCTGGAGATGCCCTGCGATTGCCGACCTCATTCGATCGGTCGACCACCACCGTCTCGGATGAGAAGGCCGTGACTGCCTCGGCATCATCGACTGCGACGCCTGGTTCCTATCTCGTCCGGGTGACGCAATTGGCCCAGTCGCATCAGATTACCAATAAAGGAGCGACGGCCGTATCGAGTGTGACGACCGATATTGTCGGTGGTGCGTCGGCCTCGTTTACCTTCCGAGTCGGAACGGGAACCGATCAGACTGTGGCGTTGAGCAGCACTGCAACGCTTGAAGATTTACAGACCGGCATTAACGACTTGGGCGGCGGCGTGACTGCGTCGATTGTGAATGCAGGCAGCGAGACCACACCGGCCTATCGCGTGATTCTCACGGCCACTGCGTCAGGAGCAAGCAATGGGGTGACGATTGTGGCCGACGGGACCACATTGGACTTTACCAATGGCGGGGGCACAGGGGGCGTCGATACTCTGCAGGCGGCACAGGATGCTATTGCCATCGTCGGCGACCCGGCATTGAACCCCGTCACTCTGCAGCGCAGCAACAATGTCCTCACAGACGCGATTCCTGGCGTGAGCCTCTCGCTCCTCAAGACAACCGGATCCGACACCGTTTCCGTTAATGTTACGCGTGACAACGGGGCGGTGAAAGAGACCATCAAAAAGTTTGCCACAGCCTATAGCGATATCGTGAAATTTGTGAATGAACGCACCACGTACGACGTCGCTACGAAAACGGGTGCCCTCTTCTTCGCTGAACCGACGGCGAAAGGTCTCCTGTCACAACTCCGGCAGGCCCTCTCGGCTTCTGCCAGCGGACTGACGACCTACTCGTCCGTAGGGGAAATCGGGTTTAAGACGGAACGCGACGGCACGATCACGGTGGACGATGCCAAGCTGGATAGCGTACTGAACAGCAAATATGGTGCGGTGAAATCGCTCTTTATCACTCAGGCAGGGGTGGCAGGTGTGGCTCAGCGAGTCAATGATGCCATCGATGCCATCGATGACATCGGGACCGGCTCACTCACGGTTCGCAAAAACGCATTGACCAAGCAGCTCAGCAATCTGACGGCAGAAATCGACAGGAAAGAAGATGCCCTCTCGGCCTATGAGGATTCGCTCAAGAGACAATATGCCGCGCTCGACGGACTCCTAAGCCGGCTGAAGGGCCAGAGCACGTTCTTGCAATCTCAACAATCACAAGGGTCACGATGATGAACACCTTCCCCAATACAGCCGCCGTCTCACGGTATCGTCAAACGGAGGTGCTGACCACGTCAAGTGTTCAGCTCATCGTCCTGCTGTACGATTCTGCCATCCAGGCGGTTGAGCTCGCCAGTGACGGGATCGCTCGGCAGCATCAGCCCGACAAGGCCCGGTTTCTCGGACGCGCCGTCGGAATTGTCAGCGAATTGTCCAGCGTCCTCGATTTCGAACGAGGCGGCGAGATCGCCAAGTCGCTCTACCGTCTCTATGATTATATGCTGTCCGAATTTACGCAGGCCAATTTGCGAAACGATGCCCGCCGGCTTGATGGCCCGCTACGATGTCTGAAGGAAATGCGTGGAGCCTGGCACCAGGTGGCGCAGCAACAGAATCAGTCGATGGCTCTGCCGAGAGGCTAGTGAGTTTCTTGTTTCATGTTTCTGGTTTCAAGTTTTCAGAAGATGGTCCCTGGAAATCTGAAACTAAAAATCAGAAACTTCGTACGCGTTTCAAGTATTCGAAGGGTTTTTCCTGACAACATGAAACCAGAAACGAGAAACCAGCAACTCTACTCGAATGCGACAGTCTGGGAGCAGAACCTGCGCACCTTAACGATGCAGGCTGGTCAGGCCGCAGAGCTCGGACAGTGGGATCGGGTTGAGGCATGTTATGCGTTGCGTGAAGAGCATCTTTTTGACCATCCCATGCTTCCAGCCCTCGCCATGGATCTTGCGGTATGTGACCAAGCGGTCACAGCCAGAATTGTGAACGCTCAGTTAGCCGTTCAATCGCAGCTGATTGAGACGTCGAAGATCCGCCAGAACTTACAAGGCGTACGATCCTGGCAAGGGCTGAGAGAGAAACAGGCTCCTCTCATGGACCAACTAGCATGATTGGCCTAGACGAATAGTCATGGCAATCGAATTGACCCAGATTCACAACGTGGTGCGTACCTATCATCAGGCCATCAAATTTTCTCTATCGGGACTGCACGAGGTTGAGCGAGCAGGAGAGCTGGGACAGGGTCTGATGTCGGACTCCCCAGGTACACGCGAACGGAATATTATGCGTGTGATACATGAGGTTATTATTATAAATAGCTGATAAGACAAGGAGTGTCTTATATGAATAAGGACAGGATGTCCACAGTCGAAACGGCAATTTGCGATAGCTCCCTTAGTGATCCCACCAGACTGAATCCACCATCCTCCGTCTGTATTTCAGGTCGCCCGGAGTTTCATCGTCAGGCACTCTGGCGTCATCTTGAAAAGGCAGGTCATGCCGTGTATCGGTTCACGGAAGACCTCGCGCTTCTCGATGCCGTGGGGGCACGTTCACCCTCCGCGATTGTGTACGAAATTCCTGCAGGACATGAGCACGCTGTTCAGTTCATCAATCAGTTAGCCAAGCTCAACCATGACGCCTGTGTGATCCTGGTTGGTCCTGAAATCGGCGCAGAGTCGGTGGCCCACTGTCTACGATCTGGAGCCTATGACTACCTTACGGTTCCAGTCTCACCTGCAC
>Ga0163153_10002873_pt1 | contig 23986 bp, 16 predicted proteins | sample OliLakLV19MP6IB1_FD_148629 | JGI IMG/M metagenome (GOLD analysis project Ga0163153, IMG submission 148629) | Freshwater microbial mat bacterial communities from Lake Vanda, McMurdo Dry Valleys, Antarctica - Oligotrophic Lake LV.19.MP6.IB-1 | ecosystem: Environmental > Aquatic > Freshwater >...
GCGGCGCACGAACCGCCAGGTGGATCAGGCGGTGCGCCTGATCGAACCGGCGATCCTGTGTCTCGTGGCAGCGGGCATCGGCTTCCTGGCGCTGGGGCTGTTGCTGCCGATCTTCACGATGGCCAGCTCGCTCGGGCACAAGTGAAGGAGGAGGCGACGCATAGCTTCGGAAGGGTCGTGCTCCGTCGTGTCCGTGATTCAGTCGCTCGCGGCGTGAGTCGATAAAGACTCATGGCGAAACAGTGTAATTCGACAGGGTGTGGGTGGCGCGCCCTTCTCTTCATCCGGCGTGGGCTGCCCGGGTGTAGCTCAACATGGAAGGGCGCGAGCTCATGAAGTTTTTCATATGCGTTGCGTTGTTGGTGGGGCTGAACGTGGGGTGGGTTCGAGGATTCGAGTATTCCAACCGAGAGCTGGGGTTCAAGGTGCGGTTGCCAGACGGGTTTGAAGGAGTCTCCAGCCGCACGAGGACGGAGGGCGTGGTGATGATGAAGGCGAAGTTCAACCGGGATAACAGCTTGTCGCGGCTGCTGAGCATTCAGGATCTGGGTGAGGTAATCCGGCAGGATGCGAATTTCTCCCGGCTGCGAAAGAGCGCCGGGAATGTGAAGCTGGAGAAGATTCAGTGGCGGGCGTTCGAGGTGGATGTGTTTAGCGTGACGGAGCTGGACCGTGGGATGGCGTATGTCTCCTTGAACGCGCAGATTCCGCTCAAGCCGCGCGCGATTCAAGTGAGCCTGTCCGCCCCGAAGAGCGAGGAGCGGGTCTTGCACCATGAGTTGGAGACACTGTTGGCGACCATCGAAGGACCAAGCAACTGGGTGACCTCACGGGACCGTTCCGCGTTGGCGTCGGCAGGGGTGGTCCGCACTTCAGTGGTCATCGCGGTGCTGATGGTGCTGGTCAGCGGGGCGTTGTGGTACATTTTCAGGAGGCAGGGTTCGAGGAAATGAAGTTTGCTGGAGCGCGTGGTGTTCCCCGCGACACGCAGGGATCCACTCTTCTGCCCCGCTTGAATGCCAAATAACGTCGATTGCCGTCTGGTTCACTAACGCTCATCATCTCCGTCTTGCCTCCAGCGGAGGCCTGCTTACTCTGCGGACGTGTCAGATTGGTTCTATCGCACGCGCTCGCGGCCCGTGCTGTTCCTTCTGCCGGCGCGCTGCCGGAGAATGTGAATTACGCGGTGAAAAGCAGTTATCTCCAGAGCTTTCTGGAGTCCGTGCCGGAAGTCGCGGCAAAGCTGAAGGAAGCGAACACGAAGGAGATGAAGTTCGAGGAGGTGGTGAAGTCGGCGGAGCAGGCGGCGGTGTTGGTGCTGGTGTATTGAATCTTCGTAGCAGCCGACGTGAGGAGGCTCATTTCAACGGGAGAGGTCAGAGCCTCGTTACCTCGACTGCTACGAGTTCAGGGTGGTCTATTTGTAGAATGATGTTTCCACGCGGTTCCAAGCTCCATCTGGAGTGACATCGTGTACGAGGTGTGCCAGGGCAGGTTGTATTCACCCATACAAAAAGCCATGTCGCCCCGACGGGGGTTGGATGTTTGATGGGGGTGCGCTTCTACAAGGATGCCGCGCCTACGGCGCTGGGCATCGAGGAATTATTTTTTGAAGCTCCGGCGGGGGGCGTCGTCGAAAGGCCCGGATTGAAAGCACTTGCATCTTGCCGTGGGTTTTTCTTCCCGGTTAGTTTCCAGTGCATCACATCGCATTGACTATGAATTTGAAAACGATAGCCCCGCTCAACCGTCGCCGGTCGCAACAGTCCGGCTTCACCCTCATCGAAATCCTGCTTGTCATCGTCATCATCCTGCTGCTGGCGGGTGCGCTCGTGGTGTTCGTGCTGCCTCAGCAGGAAGGCGCGGAGAAGAACACCACCAGGCTCAAGCTGAGCCAGGTGGCGAGCGCGCTCGACACGTATCGCCTGAACCTCGGCCATTATCCGAACGAGCAGGAGGGCGGCATCGACGCCTTGATGAAGAAGCCCACTTACGACAACGAGCGCATGGGCGAGAAGTGGCAGGGACCGTATCTCAAGCCGGGAACGCTCCTCGATGATCCCTGGGGTCACGCCTTGAAGTATGAACTGGTGGACCGCGCCGCTGAAGGTGAGAAGAAGGGCGGGCTTCCCTATAAGCTTTCCTCCGTCGGTCCCGATGGCCAGCCGGATACGGATGACGACATCCGGCACGCCGCCGACAGCGATAAAGAGCCCGGCTCGACGGGCCCACAATAGCCCAAGGCATGGTAATCCAGACCTTTCCAACACCGTTCAGGAACAGGTCTGGGTTCACGCTCGTGGAGATCCTGCTGACGACGGTTCTCCTGCTGCTGCTGCTCGGCGCGGTCGTCTTCAACTTCTCCAATTTGCAGCGGGGCGCTGAGCTCGATGAAGGCGCGACGCAGTTGGAGGCGCTGTTCCGGTTCGCCCGCGCGCAGGCCGCCGGCACCGGACGACTGGTAAGGATCGCGTTCGAGGAGGATGTGGGCGATGGCCTGAGTGTTCCGCTGGGAAATCTTCAGGTGCAGTGGGAGCCGGACCCTTTGAATGCGCCGGGTGTTTTCGCCGCGCTGCCCGAAGCCTCAGAGTTCGTCCGCAACATCACGGAGCTGGTTCACGTTGAATTCGTCCGGGCCATCGAGCCGGATGGGGAAGCGACGGAAGTGGGAAGCGTGACGGCTCTGGACGGCAGCTCGCCTGGTGTGACCAGTTCGACCGGGGTGACGAACGAGACGGTCTGGATCACGTTTCCGCCTGTCACCTTCTTCCCGGACGGCTCCAGCGATTCCGCTGAGATCACGCTCGCCTCCCGCAATGAAGCGGACGGACGGCGGCTGGTCTTGCGGCTGATGGGAATCACGGGATCGATTCGACGTAAACTTCAAGCGGCCGAAGAGCCGATGACAGAGACGGAAATGACCGGGCCAGCGGCAACGCCAGCCGGCGTAGAAGCGAAGTGAACATTCAACCGCAAACAAACGCTCCGAGACAAGCCGCCGTGCTGCTGGAAGTGCTGCTGGCGCTCGTGCTGTTTGTTGGCGCGGCGGCGATTATTACCGCGAGCATGAACGCTTCGCTCGAAGGGCTGGACCGGCTGAAGCTGAACACGCACGCCGGCAATCTCGCCTCCAGCGTGCTGGCGGAATTGCAGCTCGGCATCCGCGTCGCTGACGTGAGCGGCGAGCAGGCGTTTGAGAAGCCGTTCGAGGAATGGACGTGCGAGCTCGCGCGTGCGGGTGCTGAGACGGAATCCGGCGAAGCCAGCGGCTTGTCGCAGATCGAAGTCATCATCCGCCGGAAGAATCCTGACCTTGTCTATCGTCAGGCGCAGTGGATGAAGCTGGACGCGGCGAAGCCGGACACGCAGTTGACCACGTCGAGGGGAAGCCCATGAGGCTTCCGCCCGCACAACGCCGCCGCACATCATCGGCCTTCACGCTGGTCGAAGTGGTCCTGGCCATCGCCATCGCCACCGGAATTCTCGTCGTCGCGCTCAGCTTCTATCAACAGGCCGCCAGTCTCCGCGCACAAATCCTCGAAGCATCGGATCGCATCTCGGCCATCCGCCTCTTGATGGATCGCCTGACCACCGAGCTGCGCACCGCGCGCGCCCATGATTGGGAAGGCTTCACCGGCGATGTCACGTCGCTGCGGTTTGTGAAGACGGAGGCGCTCTCGTCCACGGCGTGGACACGCGCGCAGCCGTGGACCGATCTGAAGCTCATTACTTACGGTGCCGCCACCGGACTCGACGGCACGAACACGGTCATCACCGGCATCACGCGCACGGAACGTCCGGTGTTCGAGCCGCGACAAGTTCGGACTGCGGCGCTCACGGAAACTCCGGCCTCCACGAACACGGCGACCACGGTCGTCGAGCCGATCTCGGACGCGGTTCGTTTCCTGCGCTTCAGGTTCTGGGATGGCGAGACGTGGATGGAATCCTGGACCGACGTGGTGCCGCCGCTGGCCGTTGAAGTCAGCTTCGGCCTCGATCCGCAGCCGGACGACGCGTTGCCGGAGGAATATCCGTTCGAGGTTTTCCGCCGCGTGGTCCTGTTGCCAGGCGGACGCGAGAGCGATCCGCTGGACCTGTTCGCAGGCGCGTCTGTTGAAACGAAGAGTTCTAGTTCTCTCTCGAAGCCATGAAGCTGCCACTGCCCAACACATGCGTTCGTAGCCGCCGACGTGAGGAGGCGGAAGCGCTCGAGTTAGCGCAGCGTCCGTCTCCTCACGTCGGCGGCCGCCGTTCTTCTGCGCGCGGCAATGCGTTCATCCTCGTCGCGGTGCTCGTGCTCATCCTGCTCATCTCGATGATTGCCGTGAGCCTGATGTTTCATCTCAAGGCGGAAGACACCGCCACGCACGCCGGTGCGGGTTCGGAGCAGGCGTGGTCGGCGGCGATGAGCGGCGTGCAGGAAGCCATTCGTCTCGTGACCAAGATCAAGCCAGGCGCGACCGACTGGGAGGATAATCCGGGCGCGATGAAAGATCGGCTGGTGTTCGATGACGTTTCCGAGCGCTGGTATTTCACCGTCTATTCCGCCGCGTCCGGCGACGATGCGCTGCATGAACTTCGTTACGGCCTGACCGCCGAGGCCGGCCGGCTGAACATCAACGCCGCGCATTCCACGAACCTTCTCGATCTCCCGCGCATGACGCCGTCGCTTGCCGCCGCGCTCCGCGACTTCATTGACGCCGACGACACGCTGCGGCCCGACGGCGCGGAGCAGTCGCACTACGATGCGCTGCCCCGGCCCTATGCTGTTCGCAACGGTCCGCTGGAGACGCTGGATGAACTTCTTTTGGTTCGGGGCTTTACTCCCTCTCTGCTCTACGGCGAGGATGCAAACATGAACTGGCGTCTCGATCTCAACGAGAACGACGGCGATGAGCGGTCCCCGTCCGACAACAGCGACGGCAAGCTGGATCGCGGTCTCAGTCCGTTCCTGACCGTTTCCTCCTACGATCCGAACGAGGACAACGAAGGCGTCCCGCGCACTGACTTCAATCTTCCGAACGATCCGTTGCCGAACGTCGAGTTTCCGGCGGCGCTCACGAACTTCATCTCCACGCTGCGCACGAACAATCTCCACCTCCCGCACGCCGCCGAGCTGCTCGAAGGCAAAATCAAGATCAAGGACGACAAGGGCAAGGAGATCGAAATCGCCAGCGGCGTCGGCAAGGCGGAACTGCCGCAAGTGCTCGACCTGTTTACCGCCGGTCAGGAAAGCCGGTTCGACGGGCTGGTGGACATCAACACCGCGTCCATCGCCGTGCTGAAGACCATCCCTGGCATCGACGAGCCGCTGGCCGAGAGCATTCTTTCGGCGCGGCGCAGCATCAGCCCGGAACGGCGCGGCACCATCGCATGGCTGTTCCAGGAGGACGTGGTGGACGCCGCGCAGTTCAAGCAGCTCGCCCCGTTCCTCACGGCGCGCAGCTTTCAATACAGCTTTCACGTTGTCGGCTACGGCGTGCCGAGCGGCCGTTATCGCGTGCTGGATGTCATCATCGATCTCGCCGGCGACGAGCCGCGCATCATTTACCTCCGCGATCTGACGAAGCTCGGAATGCCGTTCCCCATCACCGCGCCGGAAGAGGCTCCGGCCACCCAGGCGTCGGGCAAGCCCCGCAGCAGGACAGGCTTCCAGCCTGTCCCGGCAAGAGCGACGCTTGGCCGCTGCCAGACGCAGCTCCCGAAAGATGGATTGATGAAATGGAATCGAGTGCCCCACAGCTTTGGGGGACAGGCTGGAAGCCTGTCCTGCTGCCGCACTCATCGGGAGGTCCATCGTGGATAAGGAAGCGTTGAAAAAGATTCTCAAACTGCCGCAGATCGGCCGCCGTCGTCGTGTCCGGCCACCGAGCCAGTCCACCGCGCTGGTGATCGAAGGCCAGACCATGCGCGTCGTGCAGGCGACGACTTCAGGCGGACGCACAACAATTTCTCGCGTCGCCGCTGCGGCTCTTGAGCTCCCGGCGGGCGCTGACTTCAACGATCCGAACGTGCTGGGTCCGGCGATCTCCCGCGCACTGGCCCGGCTTGAGCTCAAGCCCGGTTCGGTAGTGATGGGTGTTCCGCGCGCCCAAGTCGTGCTGCGCACGCTGACGCTGCCCGTGCTCGATGACATCCGCGAGCTGGCGTCGATGGTGCATTTTCAAGTCAGCAAAGATCTGCCGTTCCGCATGGATGAGGCGGTGGTGGACTTCAAGGTTCGCCGCAAACTTCTCCCGCCTGCGTCCCGTTCCGAACCCGACATCAAATCTGATCCTACCACGCTCGATGCCGCGCCGCCGCCGCCCCGGCTCGAAGTGCTTGTCGCCGCCGTGAAGCGCAGCGTGGTGGATGCCTGCGAACAAACCGCCGCCGCCGCCGGCCTCAAGCTCCGCGCGCTCGGGCTGCTGCCTTACGCGAACGCGCGCTGTCTCGATGCGTTCCATCTCGTGGAAGATGAGCAGGCGGTCGCGCTCGTCTCGCTTCGTCCGGACGAGATGAACATCGACGTCATCACGCAGCAGACCTTGCTCTTCAGCCGCGGCGCAGGCGTGAAGCCGCCGGTTGACCCGGCGTCGGCGGCGGATGCGGCCGCGCCGAAGCCTGATGCTGCGCTGTCCGGGCCGGCTGCCGCAGCCGCGAGGTCCGAGAGCTTCGTGGAAGCGGTGACCATCGAGGTCGTTCGCAGCCTTCATGGATTTTCCGGCATGGAACCGAATCTGCCAGTGACGCGCGTCGCCGTCACAGGCGCGACCGGTCACGAGGCGGCGGTGGTGGAGGCGATTGAGAAACGGCTGGCCCGTCACTGCACGCTGCTCGATCCGGGGACCGTGATGGAGCTTCCGACGGAGGCGCGCGAACACGCGGCGGGTTCTCTTCCGGCCATCGGCCTCACGCTCGGCCTGGGCGATGAAGCCGGGCTGCCGTTTGATTTCCTCAATCCGAAACGTCCCGCCGTGCAGCGCGACATGCGGCGCATTCGCATTCTCGCGGGGGTGGCGGCGGCGATTGCGCTCGGGGTGTTCACCTGGGCCGTCCGCAGTTACCTCACGGAGAAGCATGAAAAAGTCCGGCGCACTCTGGCCGCTGAACTTGCCGACGCCGAAAAGAAGCTGCCCATCTACCGCAAGATGATCAGCCAGTCCAAGGTCGTCGGTGACTGGGCCGGTGGCGGCCACAACTGGCTGGAGCATTACGCGTATCTCTCCGCCATCCTGCCGCCGAGCGAAGAGGTTTACCTCACGTCGCTCTCGGTCAGCGGCACCGGCGTCATTCATCTCAGCGTGCAGGCGCGCAGCGGCGAAGTGCTGGCCAAGCTCGACAAGCAGCTTCGCGCCGCCGGTTACGACGTGAAGCCCGTGGCCATCACGCCCGGTGCGGACCGGCACGGCTACGAGTTTCGTTCCTCCGTGGAGCTGGTCATCCCGGCCAAGATGACCATCGATCTTTCCAAGGTGAAATCTCCTGCGCGCCCGGCGGACGATGTCTCGCTCGACCCGGCGTTCAGCAAGAGAGGTGGCGGATGAATCGTCGCGAAAAAATTCTCGCGTTCGGCGTCGGCGGACTGCTCGGCGTCTTTGCTCTCGGCTTCGGCATCCGCGGGATCATCGTGAAGCCGTTGCAGGAGATCGACAAACGTTCCGCCATGCTTCGTGGCAAGATCGCCAAGGCCAATGACGAGCGCCGAGCTTACTTCGACGCCGAGGATCGCATGAAGGGGTTCACACTGCGTTCCTTTGCGGACACGCCGGACCAGGCCAGCGCCAAGTCCGGCGAACTGCTTACCAAGCTGATTTTGAAAAGCGGCCTGTCCGAGGAGGAGTTCTCGCGTTTGCCGCTCAGCCCGCGTCCGTTGAGGGGCGCGAAGGAGATCGGCTGGAACGTCCAGGGCGACGGCGGGCTGGCGGATGTCATCGACCTGATCTTCTCGCTGCAATCCGCGCCGTATCTTCAGCGCATCGAGGGACTGACCGTCGGCAACGGCGAAGCGCCCGGCCTGGTGCGCGTGCGCTTCCGGTATCTCACGCTCGTCATGGACCCCGCGCCCGACGTGCAGCGCAAGGAGCTCGCCGCGAAGTACACGCTGGAAAGTCCGCAGCGCCACATCTTCGACGGCATCGTGTCGCGCGATCTGCTGCGGCCTTACATCAAGCGTCCGCCGCCACCGCCGCCGCCAGTGGTGCCCGGCACGGCTCCCGGTTCTGACATTGCCGCCGGAAAACCCGGCGTGCCATCTGGCCCGGAATCGTTCCGCATCGTCTCGCTCTCCGAGTGGATGGGCCAGCCGGAGATTCATGTCCGCGATCTGATTCAGCAGAAGACGCAGCGCTACAAACCCGGCGACCAGCTCGCGGGCGGAACGATAGCCTGCGTGGATTACCGTCAGCTTCCCATGCCCGGCAACGAGCTGCTGCGCTCGGACAGCCGCGTCATCGTGAAGGTGGGCGGCGACTACTTCGCCATCGAACGCGGCAAGACGCTCGCGGACAAACGCAGGCTCACCACGGCTCAGCTCCCGTCCGAGCTGGCCAAAGCAAAATGAATTTCCCCACGTCAGTCGTATCCAAACCAGACGTCACGCTATGAAGAGAACCTTGAGCCTCCTCGCCGGCTGCGCTTTCGCCAGCGCCGCTTTCGCGCAGAACGCGCCGAAGCCCGCGCCTCCGACCGCCGCCGCGCAACCTGCTGCGCAACCTGCTGCGCCCACCGCGCCCGCGCGCAACATCCGCTTTCAGTTTGATGGGATTCCGTACGCCGACGTGGTCGAGCGTTTCGCGCAGATGGCCGGCAAGCCGCTCATCGCCGACACGAACATCGCCGGCACCGTGAGCTTCAACGATCCGACGGCCTACAATTACTCGGAGGCGCTCGACACCTTGAACCTCATGCTCTCGATGAAGGGCGTGATGCTCATCGAGTCCGGGAATTATCTTCGCCTTGTCCCGTTCCGAGAACTGCCCGCCATGCCGCTGCGCATCATGCGCGGCACAGAGTCCGTCGGCGACACCCGGCCCAGCGAAGTCGTCACCGTCGTGCTCGATGTCCGGAATCTGGATTCCAAGGAAGTTGCGGATTCGGTTCTCACCATGTTGTCGAACGCCGGTTCCGTCGCGCCGCTTTCCAAAGGGCGCGGACTGATCGTCACGGACCGTCTGGCGAACATCCAGCGCATCCGCACCTTGCTGGCCACCATCGACACCGAGGCGACCGTTGATCGGCAGATGAAGACTTACACGCTGCTGAACGCGAGCGGCGCCATCGTCAGCGACCTGCTCAACCGCACCTTCGGCGTCGCCACCGCGCCCAAGCGCACGACCTACAATCCAAACACCAAGGTGATGGAAGTCCTGCCGGCGGACCCGAACGATTACATCACCGCCGTCTATGACGACGCGTCGCGCACGCTCGTGCTCTTCGGTCCGCGCGAACGCATTTCGCTCGCGGAGGAGATGATCCACAAGTTCGAGCAGAAGGACGGTCCCGGCGGCGACGTGCGGATTTACTTCCCGCAAACGATCAAGGCGGACGAGCTTGCCAACGTCATCCGCCAGGCCATTCCCGGCGTCGCTGCGGCGGGCGAGACTGGACCGTCTGCTGCGACGAAGGCGCGCGTGATCACCGACTCCACGCAGAACCGCCTCATCGTGGCCGCGCCGATTCCCGGACAGCTCGAGCAGATTGATCAGCTTATCAGCCGCGTGGACAAAGGAACAGTCGGCGTCGGCGGCAACACCAACAACGTTCCGCTGCGCTCGCAGTCGGTTCAGCTCACGAAAGTCTTCCGCCCGCGCGCCGCCGATTCCACGAACCTCGCCTCGATTCTCACGCAGGCCCTCACGCGCCGTTTGGCGTCCGGCCAGATGGTGACCACCGCGAGCATCAGCCACGATCCCGGCAGCCAGAGCGTCGTGGTCAGCGGGAGCCCCGGCGATTTGCAGATCGCGACGGACATCATCACGCAGCTTGAAACCGGCACGACGCGGCCCACGCCGCTTCAGACAAAGTTCATTGATGTGGGCACGGCGGCGGAAGCGAAGCGTCTTCAGCCGCTCGTCGAGCAGCTCTATCGCGATCAGGTCAGCTCCGGCGCGTTCAGTGCGGGAGCGCACGCGAAGATCATGGCCGACAGCGAATCTGGCCGCCTCATTGTCACGGCGAGCGAGGATCATCTGAGCCGCATCGAAGGGATCGTGAAGCAACTGCGTTCCGACAAGGGTCAGCCGCAGTCGCGGCATTTGCAGATCATTTCGCTGAAGAATGCCCGGGTCGAACTGGCGCTGGCCAGCATCCAGAATCTCATCACGGACAAGATGACGGAAAAGCGTTACGCGGACGTGCCGAAGCCTTCGATCATCCCGGACTCGGTCAACAACCGCCTGCTCATCACCGCGACCGAGGAACAGATCACGGACATCCAGCAGGTCGTCGCGGCCATTGACGTTTCGCCCGTCACCGCCAAGCGCGAGATGCGGATCATCGCCCTGCGCGCCAAGCCGGCTTCCGAAGTGATTCCCGTCGTCACGGCCTTGCTTGAGCAAACGGCCGATGCGCCGTCGAACCCCGCGCTCGCGCCGAAGCTCATGGCTGACCCGACCGGCAAACAGATCATTGCGCTGGCGATGACGGCTGACTTTGACCGCATCGAGAAGCTCGTCGCGCAGTTTGATGCTTCGGCGGCGACGACCGCTCCGCGCCAGTTCAAGGGCGTGGAACTCTTCGGACGCAACGCCGCCGATCTCACGCCGCTCGTCACGCAGCTTTACACCGAACAATTGCGCGGCCAGCCCGAACCCGCTGGCGGCCCCGCGACCTTGCTCGCGGAGCCGAAGGACAACCGCATCATGGTCAGCGGCGCAGAGAAGGAGATTGCCCGGGTGGAAGCGATCATCCGCCAGCTCGATCCCGCCGGTCGCAAGGGCTTTAAGGAAGAGACGCGCGTCATCCGCATGAAGGCTGCGCTCGCTGCCGAACTGGCGACGCTCGTGGAGAAAAGTCTCAACGCCCAGTCGCAGCAGATCAAAGTGCTCGTCGATGCGCGCAGCAACAGCCTTGTGGTGTCCGGCGACAGCGCGGCGGTCGAGGCGGCGGCGGAAGTCATCCGCCAGCTCGACACGCGTTCCGATGTGCAGCCGCGCGAGATGCGCATCATTGAATTGAAGCAGGGCGATGCGTCCGCCATCTCCGCGCTGGCGAACAATCTCGCGACCGAGCTGATCAAGGATCAGCGCGGGCCGGATTACGTTCCGCAGAGCAAGGTGGTTCCGGATGTCGCTGGCAATCGCCTCATCATCAGCGGGCCGAAGGACGAGTTGAAAACCGTGGCCGGCGTGGTCGAGCAGCTCGACCAGGCGCCTGAAGCTTCCGGCGGCGCGCGCGTCTTCAAGCTCGTCAGCGCAGACGCGGCGCAGGTCATCGGCGTGGTCTCGAACGCGATGCTGAAGTTCGACAACCGCAACCAGCCGATTCGGCGCGTCACCGTTTCTCTCGACCGCGAATCGAACAGCATCATCGTCGCTGGTCCGCGCAATGACTTGAAGGACGCCGAGAACATCATCCAGCGTCTCGACAACGAAGGCGTGGACGTGACGGCGACCGGCGGCGCGGCGACCGGCAGGGCGCGAGAGCTGAAGATCATCGAGGTGCAGGGCGGCGATCCAGATGCGCTGGCCACGCTGGCGATGAAGATTTTCTCCGCGCAGAACGCGGGCCGCACGGTGACGAACCTGGTCAGCATCACGCCGGAACCGAACAGCAGGCGGCTCATCGTGCTCGCGCCCGCGTCGGTTCTGCCGCAGGTCGAGACGGTGATATCCACGCTCGACAGCAAGCCGGAGCAGGGCGTGCGCGAACTGCACACCATCGACGTGAAGAACTCGACGGCGACCGAGCTGCTGCCGACCGTGCAGCGCATTTACACGGAGCAGACGCAGGGCAGGTCGGGCAAGCCGGCGACGATTTATCCCGACGCCAGCGGTCGGCGTTTCACGATTTTCGGCACCAAGGAACAGGCGGGTGCGATCCAGCAGATCGTCGAGACGCTCTCCTCGGAAACCCGTGTGCCGCGCGAGACGAAGACCTTTGACCTGGGCCGGCTGGCGGAAGCGCAGCGCGTGCTGCCCATCGCGCAGCAGCTTTACCGCGACTTCCTCGCGAACAACCCGGCGATGGGCGCGGCGGACGCGCAGTTGATCAGCGATGGCAAGACGGGACGCCTCATTGTCAGCGCGCGCACGGATCAGTTGAAAGTCATTGATGACATCGTGTCGCGTCTGCAAATCAACGCCACGACAAACCAGGTGACGCGTGAGACGCGGGCCTTTGAGGTCGGCACGTCGGGCGATGTGCAGCGATTGCTCCCGCTCTTGCAGCAGCTCTACACCGATCAGTGGAAGGACAAGGCGGAGACCGATCCGGCGGACGCGCAGATCATGGCGGACACGAAGACGGGGCGGCTGATTGTCACCGGCAAGCCGGAGCATCTGAAGCAGATCGAAGTGATTCTCCAGCAGCTCGGCACTGGCAAGGCGCGCACGGAAGCCCGCGACACGCGCATCTTTGATCTCACCACGGCGAGCGCGGTCGAGCTGGCGACCACGGTGCGGACGCTTTATCTCGAACAGGCGAAGGCACGCTTCGGGGCGCAGGTGCCGGACACGATGATTTCGCCGGACACCGGCGGCAACCGCATCATCGCCGTGGGCGACACGAATGAGCTGAACGAGATCGAGGGCATCATCCAGAAGCTCGACAAGGTCAGCGCGCAGGGCGCTTCGGCCCGCGTCTTCAAGCTGAAGTCCGCCGACCCGTTGAAAGTCTCGGAGATTCTCACCTCATCGCTGGTCCGCTATGACGCCTATGGCCGGCCGCAGAAACGCGCGACGGTCAGCGTCGATGTGAAGACGCGCACGCTGATCGTCACGGGCGATCCGAAGGAGCTTTCGAGCGTCGCGACGATCATCGAGCAGCTGGACCAGTCGCTCGGTGCGCAGCCGGATCGCAAGATGAAGGTGGTGACGCTGAAGCAGGGCAAGGTGGGCGAGCTGATGGGCAAGGTGCGGCAGATTTACAACGACCAGCTCACGGCGCAGCCGGAATTGAGCACGACGGACATGCTGATGCTGGAAGATGCCGCGAGCAACCAGCTCATCCTCGCCGGCAGCGAGAAGCAGCTCACGCTGGTGGAGAAGATTCTCGAAGACCTCCAGGCCGCAGCCACGGCGCGCGGCGAGCGTGAGACGAAGTTCATCGAAGTCGGCCAGGTCGAGGAGTTGAGCCGGCTTCAGCCGCTCGTCCAGCAGCTTTACACGGAACGTTGGAAGAACCGCGACAGCAGCGATCCGGCGGACGCGAGCATCATCATCGATTCGAAGAACGGCCGCTTCATCGTCACGGCGCGCACGAATCACATCGCCGAGATCGAGCGCATCGTCTTGCAGTTGCGCACCACGGAGCTGGGCGCGCCGCGCGACACGCGCATCTATGACTTGTCCACGGCGAACGCCGCCGAGCTGGCCGTCACGGTGAAGTCGCTTTACCTCGACCAGGCGAAGACGCGTCCCGCCGCGCAGCCGCAGGAGACGTTGATTCTGCCCGACGGCACTTCGAACCGGCTGATCGTTTCCGGCACCACGAATGAGATCGCCGCCGTCGAGGACATCATCAAGAAGCTCGACAAGGTCAGCGGCCAGAGCGGCACGGTGCGGCTCTTCAAGCTCAAGTCGGCGGACCCGGCGAAGGTCATGGAGGTGCTCAACAACGCGCTGATGAGCTACGATTCATACGGGCGTCCTAAACGCCGCGTCGGCATCACGGTGGACGCGAAGACGCGCACGATTGTGGTCGCGGGCGACCCGAAGGAATTGCAGGCGCTCCAGAACGCGTCGGTCATCATCGAGCAGTTGGACAGCGCGCTCGGAACCCAGGCGGAGCGGAAGATCAAGGTCATCGCGTTGAAGCAGGGCAAGGCGGCCGAGATGTCGCCGAAGCTGCGCCAGCTTTACAACGACCAGCTTTCCAGCCAGCCCGACCTTGGCGTGACGGACATTCTCATCATGGAGGACACGCCGAGCAACCAGCTCATCCTCGCCGGCAGCGAGGTTCAGTTGAAGCTGCTGGAACGCATCATCGGCGATCTCCAGTCCGCCGTGCTCAACCAGGGCGCGCGCGAGACGAAGCTATTCGCGCTGGGCCAGTCGGAGGATGTCACGAGGCTCCAGCCGCTCGTGCTGCAACTGTATCAGGATCGTTGGAAGAGCCGCGATGCCAGCGACCCGGCGGATGCGCAGATCATCGCGGACGCGCCGAACGGACGCATTGTCGTCACCGGCCGCACGAACCACATCGAGGAGATCGCGGGCCTGGTGGAAATGCTCAAGGAAGCGGGCGCCGGCTCGAAGCGCGACGTGCACGTCGTGGCGTTGCAGCGGAATTCCGCGCAGGCGTTGTCGTCGATGATCAGCCAGCTTTACGCGAAGCAGGTGGCGAGCACGGACCCGGCGGAGCGGCTGGTCGTGAGCGCGCTGCCGGATGATCGCACGCTCGTGGTGGAAGCCTCGACGAAGACGTTCGAGCGGGTCAGAGACGTGGTGAAGAAGCTGGATGACACGGAGACGAGCGGCCAGAGCGTGATCCAGACGGTGCATTTGAAGAAGGGCCGCGCGGAGAATCTGGCGGAAGCCATCAACGCCGCGCTGACCAATCGTGTCGGAGCCGCGATGGCGAAGCGCGTGAGCGTGACACCGGTCCTGGGAGCGAACAGCCTTCTCATCAACGGGCCGACCAATGCGGTCGATGACGTGATGAAGATCGTCCGCGAGCTGGACACCGAGAGCCAGTCGGGCGACATCGAGGTCCGCATCTACAAGCTGGAGAACGGCACGGCGAAGGAAGTTTCCGCCATCCTCGAAGACCTGCTCCAGAACGTCTCGCGCTATCAGGCGCGGGCGGGCACGGGGCGGTTTGTTCCGGCGAACATCTCCATTGATGCGCGCGCCAATACGCTGCTCATCTCCGGTACGCCGGCGCATTTCAGCGTGGTGGAAAAAATTCTGCCGACGCTCGACAAGCGTCCGGACCGCAGTGAGCGCGACGTGCAGTTCATCTGGCTGAAGAAGGCGAAGGCTTACGATGTGGTTTCCAAAGTTGAAGCGGTCTTCGCCGGACGCGATGAGAAGGAGAAGCCGGTCATCGAGGCGGACCCGTTGAACAACTCCGTCACCGTGATCGCGCGTCCCGGTGACCTCGCGCAGGTCCAGGATCTCATCAGCCGGCTCGACGAATCGAGCAAGGATTCCAGCATGCAGGTCCGTTTGCGTCCGCTGGATCGCGTCGCGGCAGAGCAGATGGCGCGGATGCTCCAGAACATTTATCCGCAGATGGCGAACGGCCAGGTGCGCGTGGTCGAGAAGGTCGCCGTGCCCAAGATGCCAGCGCCGGCTGCGCCCGTTCCGCCCGGCGTGCCCGGTGGAGCGGTCGCGCCGCAAGGCCAGCAGCCACCTGCCAATCCTGCCCCTGCTGCTCCTGCTACCACGGCGGAACCGACAGCTCCTTCGACTCCTCCGAATGCGGCTCTGGGAGCGCAGGCCGTTCCATCAACCAATGCGCCGCCCGAGGTTGTCATCTCCGTGGACAAGCAGGCCAACGCGCTGATCCTTTCCGGCCCGGCACAGGAGCTGGACAACCTGGATCGCATCATCACGGATCTGTCGTTCAACTTCTGGGGGAACGAATCCGAGTTTCGGCTGTTCCCGCTCAAGGATTCTGATCCAGTGGTTGTCGCGCGCACGTTGAATGATTTGCTGAAGCAGGAGCCGGTGCCGGTGCAGGCCCAGCCCGGACAGCCGCCGCAGATGCGGACGCAGCAGCCGCGCATCACTGTCGTCGCCGAGCCGCGCACGCGCAGCATCATCATCCGCGCCCGCCCGACGGATTATCCATTGCTCGAATCGCTCATCACGCAGCTCGACACCGCCGGGCAGACCGCGCAGGTCGAGTTTCGTCTGGTGCCGCTGACCAACGCGCCGCCAGAGAAAGTGCTGCCGCTCGTGCAGCAGATGGTGACGCAGCTCAACCTCGTCCGGCCCGGCGAACCGTTGACTGTGACTTTGGATCAGCGCACGCGCGGCCTGCTTGTGGTCGCGCGTGACACGGTGCTGACGCAGGTGGAGAAGATGATTCGCCAGCTCGACACCCCGAGCGCCTACACGGAGGCGGAGGTTCTCGTCGTGAGCTTGAAGAAGGCGAATGCGACCCAGCTCGCGACGATCTTGCAGAACATGCTCAAGCCCGGCGCGCAGGGTGAAATGCCCGCTGATGCGCGTGAACTTCAGGAACAGGTCCGCCGGCTCAAGGTTCAGAATGAGGCCGGTCAGTCGGTGCTGCTCGATCTGACCAAGCCCATCAAGATCGCCGCTGATCCCATCGCCGGGCAGGGCGGGGCAAACCGGCTGGTGCTGACCTCCACGCCGGACAACTTGAAGGCGCTCGCCGCCGTCGTCGCGATGATGGACACGGTGCCGGTGACCGAGGACGTCGTGGTGAAAATCATGGCGCTCAAGTTCGCGGATGCCGCCGCCGTCTCGCAGACGCTGACGACCATCTTCTCGCAAGGCCGGCTGCTGGGCAACGGCCCGACCGGTCCGAACGCGGAGCCAGCCGGACCGCAGGGCAAGGCGCTGGTGAATCCGCTGAACGTGTCGGTGGACACGCGGGCCAACGCCGTGATTCTCAGCGGCCAGATCGAGACGATGAACCTCGCGCTCCAGTTGATCACGGACATCGACAAGCCCATCGAGCGCTTCGTGACGGACATCAAACTCTTCCGGCTCAAGCACGCCAGCGCGACGAAGATGCTGCCCTTGCTGCAAAGCGTCTTTGCCGAAGGCGCGCCGGTGCCGGGCACGGAAGGGTTGAGCATGCAGGTCTCGCGGCTGCGGACGTTCAAGGACGGCGGCGTGACGAACACGTCGGCTGCACCGAAGAGCCGCGTTGCGCTGACCATTCAGGCCGATGACCTGGCGAACATTCTCGTCATCGCGGCGCGGTCGGACATGTTGCCGCTGATTGGCGACATCATCGATCAGCTCGACATCCCGGCGGCGAGCGGCTTGGAAACCGTCCGCATCTATCCGCTGAGCTTCGCGGACCCGGTGGCGATTCAGAAGATTCTCAATGACATCTACAACAGCCCCCGCGCGACCACGATGCGCGTGGAGGACAAGCCGGCCATCACCGTGGACGACCGCACGAGCGCGCTGGTGGTCGCGGGCAACGGCAAGAGCTTCGGTGTCATCGAGGGCCTGCTGCTTCAGCTCGACCAGAAGCTGGCCTTCGAGCTGCGCGACATCCGCATCGTGCCGCTGGAAAACGCCGACGCGAACATCGTGGCTTCGAGCATCCAGCGGCTGATGGACGCGCGCGTGACGCAGCGCGCCACGTTGAACAAGGGAAGCGCGGACACGTTGAAGGTGACCATTCTCGCGGATCAACGGAGCAACGCGCTGCTGGTCGCGGGCGGACGCGAGAGCTTCGACATGGTGGAGTCGCTGGCGAAGCAGCTCGATAAATCGTCGCCGGCGATGAGCGGACGCATCCGGCTCATCCCGATGGTGAACGCCGATGCGCGCGTGATGGCGGCGACACTGACGACCTTGTTCGCTCAGCGTTACGCGGCGCAGCGCGCGAGCGACGTGAGCCAGGTGAAGCCGATCATTCTCGCCGATCCGCGCAGCAACAGCCTGCTCGTCACGGCCAACCAGGAGGACAACGGGACCATCGACGATCTGTTGAAGCGGCTCGACGTGAAGACGGACAATCCGGCGCTGACGCTCACCGTCCTGCCGCTGAAGAAGAACGACGCGGGCCGCGTGGCGGCGGTGTTGAAGACCATCTTCGCGGCACGGCTGCAGGCGCAGTCGTTGCCAGGACAGGCGGCGCTGCCCAGTGAACAGATCGAGGTGCAGCCGGACCCGTTGAACAACGCGCTCATCATTTCGTCGAGCAAGGAGAACCTGGAACTCATCCAGGGTTTGGTGGCGAAGCTCGACATGGAGCCGACCCTCGACGGAGGAATGCTCCAGACCTTCACGCTGCAATTTGCCGATGCGCAGCGCGTGGCTTCCATGCTGAACAGCCTCGTGCAGCAGGGGCTGTATCGTCCTGGAATGCCGGCGGGCGCGACCACAAGAGGGACGCCGCGCGATGCGCTGGCCATCAGCGTGGACCCGCGCAGCAACACGCTCTTCGTCAGCGCCAGCCCGGAGAACCTGGCCATCGTCAAAAGCATCATCGAGAAGGTGGACACCAAGGATTTCTCGGACGCCACGAACGTCCGCGTCTATGCGTTGAAGAAGGCGAAGGCCAGTTCACTGGCGACGACGCTGGAGCAGTTCTTCCGCGCCAAGCGCACGGGCGACGCCGTGGCGGTGAACGCGAACGAGCGGAGCATTCCGGTGAGCGTGCTGGCGGATGACCGGATCAATTCCATCATCGTGACGGGCAGCAAGGAGGCGTTCGACGTGGTGGAGCGGCTGATGCCGCAGCTCGACGGCGAGAGCACGTTTCATCAGTTGAACTTCCGCGTCTTCGCGTTGAAGAAGGCGACGGCGAACAAGCTGCAGGCGACGTTGCAGCCCATCTTCGCGAACCGTCCGCCGAAGGTGAAGGGCGAGCCGAACGACCCGATCTCCATCGTGGCCGATCCGTGGGTGAACGCGCTGCTCATCGGGGCCGCGCCGGATGACCTCAGCACCATCGAAGGTCTCATCAACACGCTGGACACGGACGCCGCCGAGACGGGCCTGAGCATTCATGTCTTCCCGCTCGCGAAGGGCGATGCGCGCCGCGTGGCGACGACGATTCAATCCTTGTTCCGCGAGAACACGCCGGGCTCGCTGCTGCCGGTGCAGGTGAACGCCGACGAGCGCATCAATGCCATCGTGGTTTCCTGCGGTGAGATGGACGCGAGACGCATTGGCGAGCTGGTGAAGAAACTCGACACCGAGCAGGTCGCGCGCGTGAGCGAAATCAAAGTCTTCCCGCTCAAGTATGCGCGGGCGGATTCGCTGGCGTTGATTCTCAACACGTCGCTCAACACGAAGCCCACGGCGTTGAGCGAGCAGAGTCCGAACGCGCAGTCGGTGCTGCAGTTCATCACGCGGACGGAAGGCGGGCAGGAGCTCATCACGGCGGCGTTGAAAGAGGGGATTCTGATCACGCCGGATGCGCGGATGAATTCGCTCATCGTGAGCGGCCCGGTGGATTACATGGGCCTGATGGAACAGATCGTCACCCGGCTGGACGCGAGCTCGCCGCAGCAGGCGAAGATCAAGGTGTTCGCGCTCCAGAACGCCGATGCCGAACAGATGGCGCGGCTGCTCATGCAGCTCTTTCGCATGACGCAGACGGCGGCGGTGGCGGCGGGGACCCAGCGCTCGATTCAATACACGCTGGTGCGCGCCAGCCATGACGAGCATGGCGTCGCGACGGACCAGGATGCGGCGAGCGCGACGGTCGGCACGGCGGAGCAGAACGCGCTGACCATCACGGTTGATCCGCGCACGAACAGCCTGCTCATCGGCGGCACAGAGCATTACGTCATGCTCGTTTCCCAGATCATTGATTCGCTGGATGCGAGCCCGGCGAACGAGCGCAAGACCAAGGTGGTGAGGCTGAAGAATTCGCAGGCGGTGGACGTGGCGAAGGCGATTCGGGATTTTCTGGATCAAGAGCGCCAGCGCACGACGCAGGTGCTCGGCGCGGAGGCGGTCGGCACTACGCAGCGCATCCTGGAACGCGAAGTCGCGGTGGTGGCCGAACCGTTGAGCAACACGCTGCTGGTCTCTGCCAACCCGCGTTACTTCATCCAGATCGAGGAGCTTATCGAGGAACTCGACAAGCCGCAGCCTCAGGTGCTCATCCAGGTGCTGCTCGCGGAGGTGACCTTGGACAACGGCCTGGATCTCGGGATGGGCTGGACTTACAACGGCATCCCGAACGCCGCAGGCATCGAGATCGATGAGGCGAAGTGGATCTCCACCGGGTTCGCCTCGGCGGTGACGGGTGGCAATTACAGCTTCCTCATTCAAGCTCTGGAGGAAGAGGGCCGCTTGGAAGTGCTCAGCCGCCCGCAGATCGTCACGGCGGACAACAAGCCCGCGGTCATCAACATCGGCCAGCGCGTGCCGCTCATCACCGACAGCCGCATCACGGAGCGGGGCGACACGATCAATTCTTTCCGCTACGAGGACGTGGGAGTGAACCTGTCCGTCACGCCGAAGATCAGTCCCGACGGCATGGTGAAGATGGAGATCGGCACGACGAACAGCGCCATCAGCAGCACGTCCGTGAAGATCAACGCGTCCGCCACGGTGCCCATCATCAACCAGCGCCGCGCGAACACCACGGTGAGCGTGCCCAGCGGCCAGACGATTCTCATCGGCGGCCTCATCGCCACGACGGATGACAAGCGGATGACGAAGGTGCCGTGGCTCGGCGACATCCCGGTGATCGGCGCCATGTTCCGCAAGAGCCACAATACGCGGGAACGCAAGGAGCTGCTCATCCTGCTCACGCCGCAGATCCTCAGCAACGCCAGCGAGGCCAAAGAAAGGAAAGACGTCGAGACGATGACGCGTGAGCAGTTGGACCGTTCCGGCATCAAGAACCAGATCAAGCGCGACGATTTGCAGAAGCAACTGCTCGATCCGCTCTTTCCCAATAAAGAGTTCGAGGAGGAGAAGCCTGCCGCGAAAGATGAGAAGCCGCTTTGATCATGACCGCTACGGGGATTGAGGGATGCCGGCGCTTTGGGCGAGTTTTGGTTTTAGCGCTTGGCCTGTGGGTGATGCTGATGACGGGCTGCGCATCCACCGGAACGAGCGACAAGCCGCCCGCCGTCCAGAGCCTGCATCTCTTCAGCGTCCCGCAGGCGATCAACCTGGATGATGTCCCTGGGCCGGACGGTTTCGCCGTTCGTCTTTTCGCGCGCGGTCCCAGCAACTCCAAGGGCGTTGTGTTTCCCAACGGCGCCTTGGAGATTGCGATGTTCGACGGTCTGGTTTCCGAAACGCCCGCTCCCGCCGTTAAGCCGCTGCGCACCTGGGATTTTACCGGCAGCGAATTGAAGAAGCACGCGGGTCAGAGCGCGGTGGGCATTGGTTATCGTTTCACGCTGCGCTGGACGGATGCGCCGCCGACGGGGAACCGCATCACCATCGTGGCGCGCTACGTCCCGCCCTCCGGTCCGGCAGTTTCCTCCGCACCGAGCAGCATCTCAGTCGGGACGAAGTAGCGTGAACACCTGCGTGTTGATTTGAGAACGAAGCAATGGAACGCCCAAGGTTGCCAATGAGGAAATTTTTATGGCTGAAATCTCTATGCGCAAATCGGACCCCATAGGCGACTCCACTTGCCACCTTCCGCTTGCCGCGCTTGAGTCCCGGCTTCACGCTTTGCCCGCTCTCCCTAAAGGCTCAGGACGCCTCACGCTCATCGTCCGCCGACGCCTTGAAGGCGCGCGTGAAACGCCAGAACGCCTTCGCCTGACTCCAGAAGATGGCGTGCCCGGTGATTCGTGGGGCCGTGACCCGAAGCGGATGCTGGACGCGCAGATCGCCGTCATGCAGCGCGACGTCGCGGAGCTCATCGCGAATGTCCAGCCGCTGACGTTGTTCGGCGACAGCCTCTTCGTGGAGCTCGACCTGTCCGCCACCAATCTGCCCATCGGATCGCGCCTTCGCGTGGGCGAAGCTGTCGTCGAAGTGACGCCGATGCCGCACGACGGCTGTTCCAAGTTCAAGAAACGTTTCGGTGCAGACGCCTTCTTCTTCGTCAATGCCAGGCCGACGCGCCACCTGAACCTGCGCGGCATTTACTGGAAAGTCGTCGAAGCGGGAGAGGTCCGGGTCGGATCTCTGATTGAAGTGATCGCCCGTCCGTGAGACGGCGGTTTCAGAAAACAACAAAGGCAGCCTCTACGGCTGCCTTTGCATGTTATGAAATGAGTTGGGTGAGGCTTACTTCGCGGCCGCAGCCTTGGCAGCCTTGGCGGTTTTTGCGGGGGAGAGCTTCTCCTTCACCAGCGTGGCGCCCTTGCCAATGCGCTTGCGCAGGTAGGTGAGCTTCGCGCGGCGCACCGCACCGTGGCGTTCCACTTCCACCTTGTCCACGCGAGGGGAGTGCAGGGGGAAAACGCGCTCGACGCCTTCGCCATAGCTGATGCGGCGCACGGTGAAGGTCTCGTTCAGGCCGCGACCACGCCGGCCGATCACCACGCCTGCGAAAATCTGGATGCGTTCCTTGTCGCCTTCCACAACCTTGGTGTGGACCTTGACGCTGTCGCCCACGTTGAACTTCGCCGGTTCTTTGTGGAACTGCTCGGACTGAATTTTATCAAGTAATGCCTGGTTCATAAATTTTAGGTTGTTTGCGGCGCACCGTCTTGCCCGCCGCTGTTCAGTAAATCTGGTCTGCGCTTCGCCGTCCGCTGTCTGGCCTGTTCGGCCCGCCATTTCTCAATCTCGGCATGATGGCCGGAGAGCAGCATCTCCGGCACTTTCATCCCACGAAATTCTGCCGGCCGCGTGTAGTGCGGATATTCCAGCAGGCCGTGGCTGAAGGATTCATCCACGGCGCTTTCCGCATCGCCGAGCGCGCCGGGCAGAAGGCGCGTCACGGTATCGATAATGACCATCGCGGGCAACCCCCCATTGGTCAGCACGTAATCGCCGATGGACAGCTCGTCATCGACCAGTGCTTCACAGACCCGGTCGTCCACGCCTTCGTAGCTGGGGCAGATGATGAGCAGATGCTCCTTCTCCGACAGCTCGCGGGCGATGGCCTGGGTGAAGGGCCGGCCCGCTGGCGCGGTCAGGATGACGTGCGTCTTTTCATCCGCGAGACTTTCCACTGCTTCAAAGATCGGTTCTGGTTTTAGAACCATTCCTGCTCCGCCGCCAAACGGTTTGTCATCCACCGTTTTGTGGCGGTCGTGCGTCCATTGACGCAGGTTCTGCAACCGCAAATCTAACAGCCCGGCTTTTCGGGCCCGCCCGACGATGCTGGCATCCATCGGGCCGGAAAACATCTCCGGGAACAAGGTGAGCACGTCGATTTTCATCGCTGGAGTCGGGCTTCAGCTTTTCACCCTTAGCCCGGCCTCTGGCCGGACCGTCAGGCGAGTCTAACGACGATCACCGCGACGGACGTTGCCTTCCTCGACAATTTCGAGGGAGCAGTGAAGGCCTTTCTTCGCGCTGCCGACGGCGAGCAGGGAGCGGATCGCGTTGATCGCGACTCCATCCCGCCCGATGATGCGGCCCACGTCCGAGGGGTTCATCCGCAACTGGTAAACCGTCGCGCCATTCTTCTCGACTGGCGTGACAGAGATTTCTTCAGGGTTCTGGACCAGGCCTTTGACCACGTGCTCCAGAAACACTTGCATGGAAATAGGGCCGGGAGGCTCAAGCCGCCGCAGTCGCCTTCTTCGCCTTGCGGATGAAGCTGGCCACGGTGTCGCTGGGCTGTGCGCCTTTGCTGACCCAGTAGTTGGCGCGGTCGAGGTTCAACGTGTAGTTGTCGCCCTTTTTCAGCGGCTGATAGGTGCCAATCTCCTCGATGCTCTTGCCATCGCGGGGGCTGCGACCGTCGGCCACGACAATGCGAAACACGGGAGTGTTTTTCGTTCCAATGCGCTTCATGCGGATTTTGACTGACATAAATCGTTTCGTTATCGCAACGGCGGCCAGTCGCGATGCATATTGCCGCCCGCCGTGCATAGACGGCGTGTCTCGAAAAAGAGTCGCGACACTAAGAAGTAGGATGGTTGTTGGCAAGCCCTGTTTTATTGTTTTTCGGACGCACGCAGGGCGTTTGGCTGGCCGTTGAGAAAGGCCGGCAGGCAGCGGTGAAAAGAAATGGCCAGACAAGAGCGCCCCGAAATGTTCGCCTACGCTGGTGAAAGACATCCGCCAGCCTGACCGCCCCTTGC
>Ga0163153_10002874_pt1 | contig 23984 bp, 19 predicted proteins | sample OliLakLV19MP6IB1_FD_148629 | JGI IMG/M metagenome (GOLD analysis project Ga0163153, IMG submission 148629) | Freshwater microbial mat bacterial communities from Lake Vanda, McMurdo Dry Valleys, Antarctica - Oligotrophic Lake LV.19.MP6.IB-1 | ecosystem: Environmental > Aquatic > Freshwater >...
TCTTCCAGCTGCGCGACGTTCGCTCGGGCAGGGCCGTCGCCGGAGCGCAACTTCGCCGGCGTCGCTAAAAATGCGACAGATAACGCTTGCACGAATGCCGTGCAATTCGCAAATCGGTCATCCGGAGCGGCAGCCAACGCCCGGCGCAACACGCGCGCGATCGGCGCCGGTACTTGGTTCCACGAGAAGGCGTCCAAGGTGCTCGCGGATGCGCGTGCTTCGTCCTGATCGTGACATCGCGCCGGGAGCATCCCGGTCACCAATCCGTGCGCCATTGCGGCCAGCGCGTATTGATCCGCCGCCCGACCGGGCAATTCGCCGGACCACATCTCCGGCGCCCAATAAGGCCAACGGTACGATTCGAGCGATAAACTGCGGTGCGAGTCCTGCGATAGAATCCGCGCGCGCAGGCCGAAATCCAGCAGTCCCACGCGGTCGTCCGAATGCGAGACGATGACCTGCCGTGGGCACAGCGACAGATGTAGCAGCCCAGCGTCGTGGCCGCGGTCCAAACAGTCCGCGAGTCGTTCCAGGATTGAGGTCAATCGCCGCACGGTCCGTAGAGATTCATCCTTGAATGCACCGGGAAGTAACTGACCGGAGATGATCGGAAAGCTGAGAAAGTAGCCGGTCCCCGGCGAAGGCCCAAACCCTAGCGGCGAAAGCGCGTGCGGATGACGCCACGCGCTCAATCGCCGAAACATGTCCGACAACTCCGCCAACTCGTCAGGAGTTCGTCGTTCCTGGGTGATGACGAACTGCGTACACGCGCTGGTCGCGCCTTTCGCCGTTCCTGCCAGTCGCAGGCTCTCGCCGCGGTCGCGGTAGATGAAACGGCCTAGTCTCAGCGACTCCAGATTCGATTGTTCGTGACGCATACGTGCCCCGTTCGTCTACTAAGTGTGAAGTGGCCATACAACGCAATCTCTCTACGGCGTCACGCCAGGACCAGTGGCGGTTCACTGTTTGATAAATGATTGGAATACAACTGTCCCCTCGGGCGACAGCAGCTCGGCATCATGCGACGCAAACGCTACGACCTTGGTGCCACCGAGTTCGATTTCAGGGCCGGCGGTGCGCAGCACCGACATGACACCGACGATTTCCCTGCCGCCATCGAGCAGAATTGGTCCGCCTACCGCACCTTGGTTCCATTCAAAATCTTGAGCGGAGTAAAAACCACGATCGGAAACCGCGCCCATGTCTGCACCAAATGTCAAGCCGATCACGCCTCCGGCGAGCAGTGTGCCGAGTGAACCGAAGCCGACATCATCGTCGTCATCGCCATTAAAATCACTGGCGAGCTTCATGCCGGCAATCGCACCCTGTAACTTTCCGCCCTGGACGCCGGTGTTCGAATCGTCGAGCATTCCATTGCGAACGGTTAGTTCGCCGTGCCAGGTTACGGACGAGCCAATCACCGGCATGTCGTATCCAACGGCGGCCACACGGAACGCGTCCGTCGACGGGAGATACGGGGCAGCGAACTCTGGGAATGCCCGCACTCGCAACGCGTCTGGAATTTCGTCTTTAAGCAGCGCAATCACGACATCCGAACCAGTCACGGTGGCAACGTCGACGATGGTGGCTTCGAATCCACAATGTTCCAGCCAGAACGTAAGCTCGCCGTTGGGATCAATGCCCGCGGTATTGACGAGTCCCGCTGCCGACGTCAGCACGTGCCTTGGGCCGACCATGGCGCCGGAGGACCAGCCTCGATGTTTAGCGTTCGCGTTGCAAATCCGGCCGACAAAATAATACGGCGAGGAGCCAGGATTCACCTGAGTTGTCGAGCCGCCGCCCATTCCATTAGCGCCGGAAACACCGCCCATTGCGGCGGCGTTCGGAGCGTGCGCTGGATTGGTACCCGCGCTTCCCGCCATCCTGCCGCGAGTGGATGGCGAACCCGCGACGGCGGGCTGACTCGCGCGCACCGCGTTTCGCAATCGCTGCGCCAATGCAGAGGTCGGCAAGGCGAGTAGCATCAAGACCGCGCCGGCGCCAAGTAAGTAACAGGTGTTGATTCGCCGTTGGTTCATCTGCGTGTCTCCGTTGGAATTGTCAGGGACGTCAAGGGCGTGTCGAGGTCGTTCGCGTCGATCCGCATTCACTTGGCCAGGCGCGGCTGGCCGTCGCTTCCCAATTCAATACGGACGGACTTTTCTCCCGCTTCGCGGGCGCGCAACAGTAGATCGCCCAGGCGAATATCCACGAGTCGCGCCAGCTCGCGCGTGTCCTTTGCGGCGTCGGCCAGTTCCATGATCTGAAACACAATGCCTGGGTCAATGAACTCGATCTCGACGCCGTATTCGCGCGCGGCTTTCGCGATCTTCAGCGCCGCGATTTCCGCGTTCACGATCCCTTCCAGAGGTTTGAAGACGTACACCTGGTCGAACCGGCTAATGATTTCCGGTCGAAATGTTTGTGAATCGCGCAGTACGGAACGCACCGCCTGGCCAAGCTCGAAGGCGTCTTCGATCTGCGTGGTCAACGCGCTGATGGCGTCATGCTGGGCGTTGCTGGTGAGCACGACGACCGATTGCGTAAAGTCCGCCGTCTTGCCAGAACCCTGCTCCGTGAGGCGCCCTTCGCCCATCAGCGAAAGGAACAGGTCGAAGATTCCGGCGTACGACTTTTCGATTTCATCGAAGAGGACCAACCGCTTGGGATTGGACAGCATCGGGCGCGTCAACTGACCGCCCTGAGGGGACGCCACGTAACCGCTGGGCGTGCCGATCAATCGAGTCTTCGCCTCGGCTCCCGAAAACTCGCTGCAATCGAATCGCAGCATGTTCTTTTCGTCCTCGAAGAGGTACTCGGCAAGAGCCTTCGCCAGCTCGGTCTTGCCGGTCGCCGGCGGCCCGACGAACAGGATATTGGCGATCGGCTTTCCGCGACGTTCCTTGCCCCATTGCAAGCGGATGAAGTTCGACAAATGGTCGACGATATGGTCCTGCCCGCGGACTCGCTGCTTCAGCGATTCGCGCATTTCGCGCTCGTCGATGATGCGCGCTTGCCCCTTGCGCTGCTGGTTCAGCAGCTTCAAGAGCTGTTCCCGGTCGGTAATGTCAAGCGGATCGGAGACTTGATTCATGATGAGCTTCCATTGTGGCCTCGACGCGCCGCGAGTATCCAAGCGACATCGAGGTGCGTTCTTGTTGGGCCGCCGCCACCAGCGGCCGATGCATGATCTTCCGGATGCGCTCCGGCAACGTCGCGAAACCCGTGGAGTCGTTCAGGTGGCCGACTTCTGTCGCGAGAATCTCCGGCGCCACGCTGACGAGCGCGACGCCGTGCGCTTGGGCTTCCTGTTTCATCGCCAACGCGATCACTTCCGCCTTGGTAACGTCCGACAGCGGCTCGCCGACGAGAATGTCCGAGACGGCGCTCAGCAGGTCCTGATTCAACGCCGTCTCGGATGTCAACGCTTCGATGGCCTTCTGGTGCCAGGCCTTGTCGCCGTACGAACGCTCCACTAACGCCCGGAGCGATGAAACGCCTTTGCTGCACGTCAGGAAAATGACGGTGTGTTGAAATGAAACGTCCTGTTTCCCAACGCGGTAGTTGCCGAACTTGACAATCGGCAACAGGTGATCGAGAAACTCGGCGGTCGCCGCGTCGATCGCATCAAATACCAGGACCTGGTAAGGCTGCTTGCGGACGGCGTTGACGATGTCGCCCGCCAATCCGTTCGCTCCGAACGTCGAGGCCACGTCCGCTTTGTCGCAAGGAACGATCAGCGTCTCCCCCGTTCGATAGAGCAGTTTGCCGACGACGCGGGCCAGATAGGCGCGCCCCGTTCCTTGGCCTCCCGCTAATAAAAAGGTCGCCAGCGGCGGCATAGAGCCGCGATCCACGCGGCGCCTCCGCAGAATCACAGCTTCGCGGATCCGGCAAAAGGCGTCGTCGAGCAAGCCGTCGTGACCGCGCACGACTTGCTTCGCGCGAAAGCCCGCAATGCCAAACTCTTCCAGTGTCTTCAAGCAAAGCTCATCCTGCCGCCCGTGGTCAACGTGCTCGACAGGCGGCTGTTCGTCGATCGTCCGGCAGACCAACGTGACATACTGCTTGATGCCAGGCTGAGGAAAATACTTGCCGATCAGCGACCGCTGAAAATGCAGCAGCCATACCGTAGCGACATTCAGGCAGCAGATCGCGACCAGGATGACCGATAGTCGCCCGTCGACGCGGTCCAGAAAGCGCAGCAAGCACCATGCCCCCATTCCCAGCGAAACGCCCTGAACGATTTTGGCAACTCGGGGATCCATGAGCGAAGGTGATCTGCGCTAAGGTTGATAGGGAAACTGAAGCTGTTGTCGCGGCGCTACGGTGGGTTGAGGCGTGGCGGCAAAGGTCATTCTCAGCAGGCCGATCAAGGCGATCGCCAGACTGATGCGAAAGAACCAAGATCCGCCCCAGAGCTCGACCACTTGTCCAAACGTGGGAAGCGTCATTTCGTCACGATTCCGAGAGAGATTTCCTGGCCGACTTCCATTGCCTCGCAGTAGTAGACGCCATCGCTGGTTTCGACCGAGATCGTAATACCGCCGCCGCCGTCGCGAATGCCACGCAGCGCGAGCGCGCTCGTTTCGCCCGATTGCAATGGGATCGTCAGCGTCGCCCCCTGGTTCGTGATGGGGACCACGGCGAACGGAGCGTTGTTGATGATGATTTCCACGACGTCGCCATCCTCGTCGCAGCAGTCGAATAGATGCACATGATAAAAGGACGTCCGTTCATCCTTCAGCAGCGGCGCCAATTTGGTGTTCACGACCGGCTCCGTGCGTTCCAGGGGAGCGTCCGTCTCGGTGTCTTTAACTTCAGGGATTCGCTGGGCGGAAAGCAGTAGTTCCGTCGCCGCCATTTCGGAACCCGACTCCGCAAAGCGCCGAATCGCGTTGGCATCGAGATCGCTTGAGTCCGTTTCCGGAATGGTCATCTCGCGGAGCGGCTGCGCTACCCCCGAGGCGTCGACAAAGGTCATCACGCTGTCGCCGCGCTGCGACTGTTGCGTGGCTGCCGCCACGTGTTTCCAATTCGCATGCGATTCTTCGATGGCGCCGCCGCGCAGAAGGACGAGGCCCGTCAATCCAATCGAGGCGGCCAAGGCAACCGTCCAGACCGCCTTGCCGAGGATGTTGGATAGGCTCGCCAGCTTGGAGCCATTGGCCGAGGGCGCCGGCGCACTTGGCGGAGTGTTGATGGCCGCTACGGATGATGGGGAAGTCTGCGCGGGCAGCACAATTTCGGAACTTCGAAGTGGTAACGGAGAATTCGGCGGAAGCTGTGACGGCTGCGGGGATAGTCTCGGCATCCCTTGCTCCCAATCATTCGATTTGGTGGCGTCGGAAAACGGTTTGCCTGCCATTCAAATGGCGTTCAACGGCGAACCGCCCTACCCTACTAAGCGACGCGGAACGCGATGAGGGGAAATAAAAATCCCAAGAATTACCACGACGCGAAGCTTGCGGCCGCGATTGATGTCGACGAACGAGAGGGTTTAGCGCGCCCGTTGACTGTCGACGCTGGTTTCCGGCCCGGAGAAAATGAGTTGATGGACCGTCGCTGTTGGACGCGCGATCGCTGGGGCCAGCTCTACACTAGCTCTCGGCCAATCCACGGCAGGCAACGGCTCGATCGCCCCGTCGGACGCCAACCGAGCTCCCGTGATAGACTCGGACCAGCGGGCGATCTGTGGGACGTTTCCCGCGAGCGGAGATGGAATCTCGACGGCTGTCAGTTGTCCGTCCTCCTTGGCCACGATTAGCCATTCGTCGGCGGCAAACCAAAGTCCGCAGACGGCGCCGAACCGTTCCGGCGCACCCACGCGAAGACCGGTCTCCATGTCCCAAAGCTGCACGACGTGGCTGCGCGTCACCGTAGCCGCTAATCGGCCGTCGGGCTGAATGCAGGTCGCGCGGACCGCGTCGTCGTGGCGGCAAGGCGCGTGCATTTCTCGAAAATGTTCCAGGTCCCAGAGTCGCGCTGTTCGATCTCGGCAAGCGATGAACGCGCGCGTTCCGTCTCGATTGAGTGAGATGTGTCTTAGCTGACGCGTATACTCTTTTTCGGCGAGCAACTTCCCGTCTCGGATATTCCAAATCCGCAAAAGTCCCGAATCGGACCCCGCCAGGAGGAGTCCACGAGACGCGTGGAGCGCCACGCAATCAACGGGCGGGCCCAGTTTCAATTCGCGCATCGGTTGCCGCCTTGACACGTCCCACAAGTAGATATTGCCATCGTCGCAGCCGGCCGCGAGTTGGCCATTGATCGCGTCCAGAGCCAACTTGCGCACGCGGGACGGCGAACGGATCGGTGCTCCATGAATCTCCGTGGTTGTCGAATTCGCCTGCCAAACGCGAATCGTCGCGTCCTCATTCGCCACCGCGATCGCAGCTCCGTCATTCGAAGTACAAGCCGCTTCAGCGGTTCCCGCGACCAGGCTACGCGATTGCGTCGCGTCGGAAATCCACTGATGCACCGATTTGTCGGCGAGTGCAAGGATTCCGCTCCGCAGCGGCATGATTCGCGTTGCCAATTGGCTCGTCCCGCGCAAATTCATCGTCCGATGATGTGAATCAGTCTCCGTCAGGCGCCAGGCGCGCAACGAGTTTCCACTCGCTGCTACGACCTGGGCACTCGCGGTGACATCCGCGCGTAGTAACGCCCCGTCATGCCGCAAGAATGACCCGACTTGATGCCCCGTGGCGCAGTCCCAGACGCCGATCAAGCCGTCATTGCCGGCGGTAATGAGTCGGCGTTGATCCGCGTCAAACACGGCAGAACGCACGGCCGCCTGATGTCGAAAGACGCTTCGTGCATGAATGCCGGCGGCGTCGACGTTCCAAAGTCGCGACGTACTATCCCAAGAAGTGGATGCCAGCAGACGACCGTCGTCCGCGAGCGTCAGGCTCGATACTTCCGCAGCGTGTTCACGCACGGTTCGTAGCAAGACGTGCGAGTCGACGTCCCATTCGTAAATGCTTCCATCCGCGCAACCGGTAAACAGGCGGCTTCCGTCGCTAACCAGGGCAGCGCATTCCACGGTATGCGAGTGAGGCAATGGTTTGCCGATCATCGCGCCGTCCTCGACATTCCAAACGATGGCCGTCGTGTCGTGACTTGTGGAAACTAACCGTCGCCCGTCCGCACTGAATTGAAGCGCGCTGATCAAGTCGCTGTGCCCGCTCAGTCGACGCAGCGCTACGCCCGTCTTTGCGTCGGCGACCACAATGCCTCCATTCTGATCGCCCGCCGCGGAGAGTCGCCGATCGGCGTCGAACGCCACGGTGACCACGCGGCCTGCTTGTGAATTGAGCGGTCCGACCGCCTCGCCCGTCGCGAGACTCCAAAGTGTCGAGTATCCGAGGTGCCCCGCCAGCGCGACGTCTTCGTCGCGCATGCAAATGGAAATCGCACCATTTTCCGCTGGCGAAATACGCGGACCGCGTAGCGTTAAGTTGCCTTCGTTCCAAAGTTGAAGGTACTTCCCTTTCGCCAGGAGCAAGGGGCCGTTCCCTGCCAACAGCGACTGACGCGACGTACCCTCGGCATCGAGTTCGGCACAAGCTTCGAGCCGGTGAATCCGCGGTCTTAGCAAGGCCAGGCTTTGCCGAATGGGGACATCCAGCTCGGGCGTAAGGGTTCGCCCAGTTTCCAGGCCTCGCGCCATCCAGAGCGCCGCCGCTGCGGGATTATCCTCGCACAGCCGCAAACTATGAACATACGCCAGACGGGCCGCGTTTTGGGCCGATTGTTGAAACTCGTCGCGCGATTGTCGCAACTGCTGATTGGTAATTGCCAACACCACCGACAGCGCGGCGGCGCCCAATAGCCCGCCGATGGCGGCGAACTCGGCGGCGGCGAGCCACGGATTGCGTCGGTACCAGTAACCGAGGCGTTGGACTGGCCCAACCTTGCGCGCTTCGATCGGCTCCGCCGTCAGATAGCGTTTCAGATCCGCCGCAAAGTCCGTCACGGATTGATATCGTCGAGCGGGCTGTTTGGCCAACGCTTTGTTGACAATAGCCTCCATATCTCCGCGCAGTTCACGATCGAATTGCCCTAACTCACGCGGCGTTTCTTCCTGAATCGCCTTCAGGAGCGCGGGAAGCGAGCGATCGTCACTGGAAAGCGGCGTCGATCCGCTGAGCAGCTCGTACAACACCGTGCCCAGCGAGTAAACGTCGGAACGCGAATCCGCCGTCTGGACTCCCGAAGCCTGCTCGGGACTCATGTAAGCGGGCGTGCCGATCGCCCCCGATTCATTTGCGAATGACGCCGCCGGTTCGTTGAGTTCTTCGGTCGCGAGTGCGATGCCGAAATCGAGCACTTTGACCTGACCGTCCGTGCGCACCAGGATGTTCGAAGGTTTCAGATCGCGGTGAATTACGCCGTGCTCATGCGCGTGCTCGACGGCGCGGCATACGTCGATCAACAACTCCACGCGCTGCCGCGTGCCCAATCGCTTGGTGCGCGCAAACAGGTGAATCGGTTGGCCGTCGATGTATTCCATCACGAAATAGGGATGGACGACATGCCCTTCTTGATGCGTACCCGCCTCATAGATCTGCGCAATTCCCGGATGGTTCAGTCGACCGAGCACCGAGACTTCGTATTGAAAGCGCGCGATCGCGGACTCCGACAACTGCCCTGGCTTGATCGTCTTGACCGCCACGTGTCGGGCGGGATGCCGTTGATGGCACAAATAGACGACGCCCATGCCTCCGCTGCTGATCATGCAGAGTACTTCGTAGGCGCCGATGAACGAGCCGGCGCTGGCCACTCGGCTGGGCATTAAGTCGGTCGTGCCGCAGGCGTCGAGCGTCTGGGCAAACGCCGTAGGTTGAGGCGTTGCCAACACTAAATCCATCGCCGCGAGCGCCTGAATGCGCCGTTCGAGCAGCGTCTGCAACTCAGGTTCGCCCTGGCATAGTTGCGCCGTCGTAAGCGAGTGCCCTAAAGCTTGCGCTTCTTCCCACGCCTCCAGCAGTTCCGCGATTCGCTCGTCGGGCGTCATCGAAACCTTCTGCCGTCAGTTATTAAGCGAGGAACGCGGGCCGTGGTCCCGCGCGTGACTTGCGATTATCCGGCATCGTCGGCCCCAGCGCGACTCCTAGCGGTCGCTCGGGATCGCTGCCGATTATAAGATGCCGCCCGCCGGATGTCGTCAAGGAATAGACGATTCTAAATGGGCAGTTGGCCGGCGAGCGCGTCATAGAGGGCCAGCCGGGCGGCCTGCCAACGCGATTTGACGGTCCGCACGCTTACTTGAAGCAGTCGCGCCGCATCTTCTTGCTTTAACCCCGCGTAATACAACAGGTCCGCCACTTGACGCTGGTCGTCGGGAAGTTGCTCGACTTGACGATGGAACTCCGTCCAACGGTCGATCAACTGCGGGTCATTGGTATCGCTCGCCGGCTCGCGGGCATCGAGCGTGCTGCCTTCGCTGTTCTGATTGCGTAGGCCTTGGCTCGGTTCAAGCTGGCCGGCGTGGCGACGCGCTAAATCGAGTAATTGCCACCGTATTTGTCGGGCTGCGAGTCCGAAGAACTCTGCCACATCGCCTGGCGGACAGGATTGAAGCGCCTTGTCCAGTCGAAGCGCCGCACCTTGCCACACGTCGTCCGTTTCTTCCCATTGCCGTAGCTTGGGAAAACCGCGAAACATCTTGCGTGACAGCCGCCGGAGTCGGTCGTATGCGGCCGACAGCAGCGCCGCGCGCGCCTCCGCATCTCCGCGGTTGGAGCGTGCGACGAGCTTCTGCAATTGCGCAGTGTCTTCGTCGGAGTACGACAAACTGCTTACCCCCAGGGAATGAATCGTCCACCATAGACGATGCGCAACGATTTTGAAAGGATTTCTGCCTGGCGACCGCAACTCCTGGCGGCCGTTCTATAGCGCTCGCACGTTGGACGCGTCGCTTGATCACCTGCGCCGCCGCGTCCAGGCTGATCGCTGCGAACTGGACAGCTGTCCAAACGGAAGCAATGAAGTCCGCACCAGCGGTCGCACGAGGCCCAAAGCGTGTCACCTGTGTATCAATGGCCCGCGAGATCCGTTCGATTGAGAAATTGCGACACCGACGAGCCAACTTCTCAATGGGAGGCGTACAGTGCATCGAGTGTCCTGAAGTTGTGCTTCTCTAGGTTCCTGGGAATCGCGATGTAGCAGGCTGCTCGGCAGACGGCGGCTGATGAACCCCTCGAGCGCAAGGACGCCAAGCGATGGCGCGGCAATCAAACGAGGACCTGACCCGGATCTGAAAGAAGTTCCACCTGATTCGATGCGCCGCCGGCATCAAACTCAACTGCGGCGATCCGCATGAACACACCGAATCTTGCCACGTGTACGGCTTGCACGACTTACGTCGGGCATTTGCCACGCTAAATGCCGAGCGGCTGACGGGCGACGCTCTGCAGGCCCTCTTGCGGCACAAGAGCTACCGGTCGACAAAGAGATATATCGCGGTCGCGCGGCAGCTCAACCGAGCCATCGAGTCGCTGTATGTCCCAGAGCTGCAGGCCGTTAATGCCCGCGCCAATTGAGGCGCTCATGAGGCGCGGCCTTGAGTCCGTTTCGCCGATTCGACGTAAGTCCTTTGCTGCCAACTAGGCCCGGCAGGGGTCGAACCTGCGACCTCGGGATTATGAGTCCCCTGCTCTAACCGCTGAGCTACGGGCCTGGAACGTGTGCGACCTCGTGCCCCGAATGGGGTGCGAGGAACCCATACGATGACGGTTCGCAAATCGGTCGGCAAGGGCAAGTGGTTGTGCAAATCGGGGAGATTTAGCCGCCGCCGAACATCGCGGCGGCGCGGCGCCCGATTTCCTCAGGCGTAACATCTTCGATGTGCGTGGAGAAAAACCACAGGTGGCCGAATGGGTCTTCGTATTTGCCGCCCCGGTCGCCGTGAAAATGGTCCTCCAGAGGCCGCAGTTCCTTCAGCCCCGCAGCCAGAGCCGTTTTGATGAAGCTGTCCACGTCCGCGACGTACACGTGGATCGTCACCGGGCTGCCGCCGATCGTCTTCGGCCCGAGAAAACCCATGTCCGGAAACTCGTCCGCCAGCATGATGCGGGCATTCCCAATGGACAGCTCAGCGTGGCCCACGGCCCCGCCCGGCATCCCGATGCGGCACAGTTCCTTGGCGCCAAAGGCCTTCTTATAGAAATCCAACGCGGCGTTTCCGTCGTTCACGCAGATATACGGAATCGCGGCGTCTTGACCGGCGGGGATCGGTTGCACAGCCATGGGCAAGGCTCCTTTCGGAACGTGGTGAAAGCAGGGCCAGGTCAATCGTGACGATCGCTGGATAGTATACATAAGTACATTTTCAATGCAATCCTGCTCTGGAAAAAAGTCCGCAGGCTGCGCAGCTTACCGTGTCGGAATAAAACTCAAGACCGCTCCAGTCGTTACCGATACTTAGACCACCAGAATTGCCGCCCGGCGTATTGCGCCGTGGCCGTCAGAAACGCAGCAGCACGGAGGCCGGCGATGAGCTCGCAATTCGTATTCAGCGTGGACACGGATGAAGTGGCGACGACCGTCGCGCCGCCCACGCCGGTCATCGCCGCGCCACGACGTCGCACGATGGCGCCGCCGACGGTCGCACTCCGCCTGCCGGATGTGCGCGACGCCGCGCCGCTGGAAGTGCGCACCGCGACGAGCCTGCAGTTTCAACCGGTGGCAACGCTGCCAATGGTCGAAGAGCAAACTCCTACGCCGTTGCCGGCGATGACCTTGCCGAGATTGCCGAAGTTGGCCAGCGCCGATCCAACTAGCGCTTTGGACGATCTGGCCCGGGCCAGCGTCGCGCAGTTGGTTCCGGCTACCGTCGTCGCGGTGTCCGCGCCTCAGCCGGAAGTGATCGCGCCCACCGCCGTCGTCGATCAAGAAGTCCTCTGGAAGAATCCCAAAGTCATGCTGGCCGGCGTCGCCGCGGCTTTCTTGGGGATGGTCTCGCTGATGGCGATGAATCATGGCGACAATCCGGTCGCCGACGAAGCGCCGAAGTGGAACGGTCCCAGCGTGGCGATGCCCACGCGATCAAATGAAACCGAATCAACGCCGCTGGTGTCGCGCGCTGAACAAGATATCGCGCCGCAAACGCGCGGCGGTTACTACGTCGAAATGTCCGAAGCGCTGCCGGCTGAGCGGACGGCGCAGGCGCCGGCGCGTGATCGCACATGGTCGCAGCCCGCTGCCACGGCAGCGTCCCACCAAGGACCGTGGATCGATCAAGCCACTGGTCGCGAGCGCATCTCGTTCGATGACATCGACGAAAACGAAGGAACCGCGCACCTGGTCCCGCCGCTACCGAATCTCGCTCAACCGACCGAGCGCGAGGCCAACCAGCAGGCGGCGCAACCGGACGGATCGTACCGCTAAATCACGACGTTCGATTTGACGGCCGTCGAAATCACACAGCACACCGCGGGAAGCCCGGCATGTCAACGCTCGATCAAGCATTCATCAAGGCCTACGGACAGTCGGCCGACTCGGCAAAGACGACCGGTCGCACTTCGGCGACGTCGCCAACCGCCAGCCACGCAGTCGTGCCAAAGCCGCACGCGCATTTCGATGTCGCCGAGGCGAATCGCCGTTCGATGGCGATGACCGAAGCGCCCGCCGCGCCGGTGAAACTGTTCGAGCCGGAAGGTCGCGCCCTGCGCGCCGCGTTTGAGGTGGAACGTTTCGAGTGGCCGCTGATCTGCGCGCGGCTGTTCACGGCCGCCGGGCGCGAATTGCGTCTATTCACCGACGTCCTAACGGAACAAATTCAGCGCGGGCGCAAGATGCTGGCCGTCACCGGTTGCCGCCGCGGTGATGGCCGCACCACGGTGACGATGTGCCTCGCACAGCAACTCGCGGAACGAGGACTGAGCGTGGCGCTCGTCGACGCTGACTTTCGACATCCGCAATTGGCCGAGCAATTGGGCGTCGTCCCCAGCGCCGGTTGGGACGATGTGTTGCAAAGCAACCTCGCGCTCAACGAAGCGATGATCGATTCCACGCAAGACCGCATGACGCTCGTACCGCTGCGCAACCCGCAGTTCGACGCAGGCGTCACGTTGCAAAACCCGCGGTTGGGCGTTCCGCTACGGGCCCTGCGTGAGTCATATGACGCGGTGCTGCTCGATTGCGAACCGCTCGCCGGTCCCGAAGCGACAGACTACCTGGCCACCCTGGTCGGACGCGGCGGCCTCGACGCGGCGCTGTTGATCCATGACTTGCATCAAACCTCGACCGAAGCGTACGAGCACGCCGCACATTTGTTGAATCAAGCGCCCCTCGCCGCGTGGGATATCATCGAGAATTTTGTGCCGTGATGAGTTTGAAGTTTTCAGTGTTCAGTTTTCAGTGGCGAGGAAAACGACCTCGCGCTGAACAAAGGACGCCGAAACTCAAGTAACTGAACACTGAAAACTGAAAACTTCAAACTCCCATGTACCTCGACTACTGGCAACTCGAAAAGCGCCCGTTCGAAAACACGACTGATCCGGCGTTTTACTATCCGAGCGAGTGCCATCAAGGCGCGCTGTTAAAGTTGCGCTATGGCGTCGAGAGCCGGCGCGGCGCGGTCCTCCTGGCCGGCGGCAGCGGGCTGGGCAAATCACTGCTCGTGCAAGTGCTGCGACGTCAATTGCCGGACACGATCGGCCCGGTCGTGCATCTGATCTTCCCGCAACTCTGCACACAAGAGTTGCTGGCCTATCTCGCGGCGGAACTCGGCGCCGGCGATCCCGACGGTCCATTGCCGGCGACCGAAACCAGCCTCCGGCGCGTGCGTCAGCGGTTGACCGAGAATGCGAATGAAGGCAAGCATGCGCTGATCGTGGTCGACGAAGCGCACTTGCTGGAAGACCATCGCACGCTCGAAACGCTTCGACTGCTGCTGAACTTCGAAACAGAACACGGCTTCGTGGCGACGTTGCTCCTGGTCGGCCAGACGAAGTTATTGCCGGCGCTGGATCGCATGCCCCACTTCGAGGAACGGCTCGGCGTGAAGTGCCTGCTCCGCCCGTTCACGATCGAAGAAACGCTCTCCTACGTCCAACACCGCCTGCAAACCGCCGGCGCGCGCCGCGAAATCATCCAACCGGCCGCCCTCGAAATCATCCACGAGCTCAGCGGCGGCGCCCCGCGCCGCATCAACCGCCTCTGCGACCTGGCGCTCCTGGTCGGCTTCGCCGAAGAACGCGCCCATATCACCCCAGACCACGTCGCCGCGGTGCATGGCGAACTCGTGGCGGTTTCGCCGGAGTAGGGCGACAACTGCGAACGGTTGGGCTGAAGCGTAGTGAGGTGCTAGTATCGGAATATGGAATTGAATCCATATCGATCCCCGATCGCGGAAACGTCGCTACCGCCAATCACTTGGCGCGACGTGGCGTTGCATACAGCCTCCTGGATTGCATTCCTTCTCCTCCTCGGCGTCTTATTTGAACGTCTGGGGGTAACTGTACAGCACGGTCGCTGGACGCCAGAACGATTCGCCTACGCATTTCGCCTGAACTGCGTTTTGGGGGTATTGATCGCGATTCTCGGCGGACTGATATGCTGCTTAACTCACCGCCGATTTCGTCGCCGTCGGCGCCAGTTCGAGGCCTAGTCAGCTCGAACTCATGCCATTGTCCCGGCTCTATCCCTCTGGCCCCTCCCGCGATATATTCTCCCTTTACGCCCGTCGCTCACCCGACGGGCATTTTGCGTTTTATTGGGAAGCCTTTAACGCATGGACACTGGCCCGTCCCTCCCCGATCTGGGGTCCGGCAAGATTGCCGATGAGAAGATTCTGGTCCTGGACTTCGGTTCGCAGTACGCTCAGCTGATCGCCCGCCGTGTGCGCGAGCAGCATGTTTACTGCGAGATCGTCCGGCACAACATTACCGCCGAGCGCGTCCGAGAGTTGGCCCCGCGCGGGCTGATTCTTTCCGGCGGCCCCGCGAGCGTGTATGCCCCCGGCTCGCCGCAGTGCGATGAGAAAATCTTCTCGCTCGGCATTCCGGTCCTCGGCATTTGCTACGGCATGCAATTGGCCTGCAAGGCGCTCGGCGGAAATGTCGCCAGTGCGCCGGCCCGTGAGTACGGCCGGGCGCATTGCCGCGTGTTGGCGTCCGAAGGTCTGTTCGCCGGCCTGCCCAGCGAGACCGAAGTCTGGATGAGCCACGGCGACCAGGTGACGGGCGTCTCGAAGGATTTCGTGTCGCTGGCCCGCACCGATACTTGCCCCATCGCGGCGGTCAAACATCAATCGCTGCCGATTTACGGACTGCAGTTCCATCCGGAAGTCACGCACACGCCGCTCGGCGCGAAGATGCTGAGCAACTTCCTCCACGAGGCCTGCGCCTGCCGCGGGGCGTGGCAGCTCGGAGACTTTGCGCGCGAGGTCGTGGAACGCGTCCGCCAACAAGTCGGCGATCGCCGCGTCATTTGCGGCCTTTCCGGCGGCGTCGATTCGGCCGTCACCGCGGCGCTCTTGTATCAGGCGATCGGCTCGCAACTGTCGTGCATCCTGGTCGACAACGGCCTGCTGCGCAAGGCGGAAGCCGAGGCGGTCATCGAGGAATTTAGCAATCACTTCCACACCGACCTGCACGTGGTGAAGGCGGAGGAGATGTTCCTCACCGCGCTGCGCGGCGTGACGGAACCGCAGGCCAAACGCAAAATTATCGGCAAAGCGTTCATCGATTGCTTCACGGTCGAGGCCAAGAAGATTGATGGAGCGCATTTTCTCGCGCAGGGCACGCTCTATCCCGACGTGATCGAAAGCGGCGCGGCGGCCGACGGCCCAGCGGCGACCATTAAGCTGCATCACAACGTCGGCGGCTTGCCGGAGAATCTCGGCTTCGAGTTGATTGAGCCGCTCCGCGATTTGTTCAAAGACGAAGTCCGCCGACTTGGCCTGCAACTCGGCTTGCCGGAAGAAATCGTCTGGCGGCACCCGTTCCCGGGCCCTGGTTTGGCCGTGCGTTGTCTGGGCGAGGTCACCAAGGAACGCCTCGACTGTCTGCGCGAAGCCGACGCGATCGTCGTCAACGAAATTAAGGCGGCCGCCATGTACCGCGCCACGAGCCAGGCCTTCGCGGTGCTGCTGCCGGTGCAAAGCGTCGGCGTGATGGGCGACGACCGCACCTACGAGGACGTGATCGCCGTCCGCGCGGTCCACACGGAAGACTTCATGACCGCCGACTGGAGCCACCTCCCCTACGATCTGCTGGCCCGCGTCTCGACGCGAATCATCAACGAAGTGAAAGGCGTCAACCGCGTGGTCTACGACATCAGCTCAAAGCCGCCGGCGACGATCGAGTGGGAATGATGCGGCAACTAAACTGCGACGAACTCATCGAGCCGGAAGCGTCAGCGCCCGGAGTTTTCGCGCCAGGACGTTTCAGACGCTCGCACTCGTTCGTCGCCGCCAACGATGCACGCCGATGAAGGACACGCCGATCAGCGTCCACACCGCCATGCTGGCCGGTTCCGGAACGACCTGCTGCTCGACAAGCTCGAAATTGAAATCAAAGCCGGCGAGATCGAAAAAATTCTGTTCGGCCGATCCGACGCCGAACGACTTCACTTGCAACGTGTAGACGCCTGCGGCAAGCGAGCCGCTGTCGCTCAGCAACAATACTGGGTCATCGGCCGTCGTCTGGAAATCAAAAATCGGCGACAGCAGAGAATCCAACAGCGTCGCCTGCGCAAAGGCGGAACCACCGTCTTCCAATTCGTTGAGCAGGCCGGAAAGTGTGTACGCAGTGGTTTCGCTCAACAAGAAGTTGATCGTCACGGAGGATTCGGCCGTGCCGCCGAAACCCGGCGGCTCCGGATTGGAGCCTTGGATGAAGATCTTGCCGAAACCAAAAACCGTCAGGCCGCTGAAGGTCGTGTCCTGATCGGCGTACAGGCTGCCATCGTTATCCCCTTCTCCCGGCAGAGCGAAGACTTCTTTCATGTCGAAAAAGTTGCCGGTCGTGGCGACCGACTGCGATTTCATTTCGGCGCCTCCCGAGGGAAACACGCTGACGAAACGATCCGCCGAAGTAATCGTGACCGTCGCACTTGCGGATAAACCCGACAAGGCCGTCAATAAGATCACAAGCAAGGTGCTGGTCAACAATCGTCGCATGGCCGGGTCTCTTGGGATAGTCGATTCAAGGGGCGCGAAACAATTCACGACTGGGCCGATAACTTAGCCGCGCGCCGTCGTTAGTAAACCCCCGCAATGGGCAGCCGATACTGCGCAGCGCTACCTGCCGATGGGTCTATCCCCGCCGCATGGAAATAGCGGCCACAAAAAGCCACCGAACTTCGCCAGACTGCCTAATCGGCACTGACCTCGCTCATGGCGATCACGCGCAGGGCATTGAGCGCCCCGAGGACCATTTCGGCCGAGACGTCGCGCCAGCCGGCGAGCTTGTGGCGCACGATCGCGAGTTTCATCGACTCGACGGCGTCGGCCAGATCATCCGGCAACTCGCCCACTTCCGCGAAAGGGCTGATTGGCGTGACGCGTTCGGCGCTGTTGGTTGCCGATTCGTCGCCGAAGTCCGATTCCGAGTGCGAGGCTTCGCTTTCATCAAACGGTGCGTCGCTGTCCGCCGGATCGCGAATCTCGTCGGTGACGCCCAGAGATCTTTCCTTCCCTTTCTGGTCCCAGGCGGCGTCTTCGTCCAACTCGCTGACAACGACGTCCTCGGCTTTCGGGCGCTTGTCTTCCGGAGAACCCATCGCCTGCCAACGCTGGTCGCGCATTTGCGCCACGGACCAATCGTTCTGCACCGCCCCTTCGAGCCACATCTCGGCGTCGTTCCAATCTAGCGTCGCCTGGAAGTGGCTCCAGAACAGCCCGGCGTAGGTTTCGCGCGTTTGGCCATAGCGCTCGAAGACGCGCCGCAGCCGGCCGACATGCTGGCCGGTGACGTTGCCCACGCGTCTGCTCCAGGCGTCGTCGGCGTAGTCCTGCGGAGCGGCGCCGCTCAGGAACAGCGACTCGCGCCACTCGTAGATGATGCGGCCTTTCTCCCAGTTCGTGGTGCTGATCAGTCGATTCCACTGACCCAGAAACGGCGTGGACGCCACGTCCGCGTCCAAATCGTCCCGCAATTCCGTGCGCCCCGTTTCCGTGGAATCCAACATGCCAGCATCGTCTCCAAATTGAGATCCGCGTCACAACGCTTTTGTAGCCGAGGTCTGGGACCTCGGCAGCCAGGGACGAGGATTCTAAACCAACCACGGCCCAATGTCCGGCGCTTACCTTTGAACGGCCACGATCGCCGCGTAACACGTTGGCAACACAGCGCTTACCCGTAAGGGCATTCCAACTCACGGCAACGCAGCACTGGTGAAAAGCTGTTCGTGCCGCCGTGGATAACGCTAACCAGGGATCGGCGCAACCTCTTGCGCCGTAAAGCCGCAAGTCTTGTGCGACCCATCACAGAAGGGTCGCTTCGCCGAATGCCCGCAACGGCACAGCGCCACCGCCGGCTTTTCCATATTGATCGGAAACGGATTGCCGTGGTGATCGATTACGGTGACTGGTCCGTCAATCACAAATGGACCGTCTGGGCGACAACGAATCACAAACTCCGCCATGGTCTACTCCGGAGCGGTGGTTGTTTCGGACCTTACCACGGAGAGCACGGAGGACACGGAGGGGGGAGGATTTAACCGCGAAATACGCGAACGGACGCGAAAAAAATCGGCGGCGAAAATGATGGGTGAGGTTGGCCCCTCATTTTCTCCTTTTCGCGTTCGTTCGCGTATTTCGCGGTTAAATCTCCTCTGTGAATCCATTACTCCAGCTTCGCCAGCAAATCGCCCGTCTCCACACGCGTGCCGCGTTCGCAGTTGATTTGTCGGACGATTCCGGCGCGTTCGGCGTAGAGCGTGGTTTCCATTTTCATCGCTTCCAGCGTCACCAGCTTCGCGCCGCGCTCCACCTGGTCGCCGACCTTCACCGGCACCGCCACGACCATGCCCGGCATCGGCGCCGCGATGTGCGTGGGATCGAGCGGATCGGCCTTGGGGCGCTTCTGGAGTTCGCCTTCGAGCGAGGCGTCGCGGACCGTGACGCTGCGCGGCTGCCCGTTGAGATCGAAAAACGCCACGCGATTGCCGTCCGGATGCGGATCGCCGAGCGTGAGGAATTGCATGATCAGCGTCTTCCCCTGCTCGATATCGACGGCCGCCTCGTGCCCGGCTTCCAACCCATAGAAGAACAACGGCGTCGGCAGGATGCTCGTGTCCGAATACGCCTCCTGATGTTCGACATATTCGCGGAACACCTTGGGGAACATCACGTGGCTGAGCACTTCACGGCGCGTCGCTTCGCGGCCCAACAGTTCGCTGACGGTCTTCGACGCGGCCTCCAAATCCGCCGGCGCCAAGGTCTCGCCCGGCCGTCCGGTGAGCGGCTTCTCACCGCGCAGGACTTGTTCCTGCACTTCCTTCGGAAAACCGCCGGGCGGCTGCCCCATTTTGCCGGAGATCAAGTCGACGAACGATTCCGGGAAGGCGATTTCCTTATTCGGATCGAGGATATCGCCAACCGTCATGTTGTTGGACACGAGGAGAATCGCCATGTCGCCGACCGCCTTCGAGGAGGGCGTCACTTTGACGATGTCGCCCAACATCTGGTTGACTTCGGCGTACACACGGCAGATATCGGCCCAGCGATGCCCAAGACCGACCGCCTTGGCTTGCTCCATCAAGTTGGTGACCTGCCCGCCCGGCATCTCGTGGAGATACACCTCGGCGGTGCTGGCCATCATGCCGGTCTCGAACGGCACGTAGAACTCCCGCGCGGCTTCCCAATACAGCGCCAAGGCGTCGAGCTTCTGCGCGCTCAAGCCCGAGTCGCGGTCCGTGTACCGGAACATCTCGACCAGCGAATTCAAATTCGGCTGCGAAGTGAGCCCCGACATCGGCGCGAGGGCGCCGTCGGCGATATCGAGCCCGACTTCAGCCCCCTTCATGATCGCGCCGGCCTGAATTCCTGCCGTGTCGTGCGTATGGAAGTGAATCGGGATGCCGATTTCCTGCTTCAAGGCGCGCACCAGCTTCTCGGCCGCGGCGGGCTTGCACAGCCCGGCCATGTCCTTAATGGCCAGAATGTGCGCGCCCATCTTTTCGAGTTCTTTGGCCAACTCGACGTAGTACTTCAGGTCGTACTTCTTGCGCTTGGGGTCGGTGATATCTCCGGTGTAGCAGATCGCGGCTTCGCAGAGCATGCCGGTCTTGCGGACGGCGTCCATGGCCACGCGCATGTTCGGCAGCCAGTTGAGCGAATCGAACACGCGGAACAGATCGATCCCCGTATCGGCGGCCTCGTTGACGAAGGCCTGCACCACGTTGTCCGGATAGTTGCTGTACCCCACGGCGTTCGAGGCCCGCAGCAACATCTGGAATAGGATGTTGGGGATCTTCGTGCGCAGATCCGCCAATCGCTGCCAGGGGCATTCCTTCATGAACCGCATCGCCGTGTCGAACGTCGCACCGCCCCACATCTCCAGCGAGAACAATTCCGGCGTCAACCGCGCGTAAGCGTCGGCGATTTCGAGCATGTCATACGTCCGCACCCGCGTCGCCAGCAACGATTGATGCGCGTCGCGCATCGTCGTATCGGTGAACAGAATCTGCTTCTGATCCAGAATCCACTGGCAAAACTTTTCCGCACCCAGTTCCTTGAATCGCGTCCGGCTGCCCGGCGGAATCGGCTGTCCGGCCGGCAGCGCCGGCACGGGCGCCGGCGCGCGCCTTACGGTCGCGGGACGCTTCTTGATCGAAGGATGGCCGTTGACGATGACTTCGCTCAGGTAGTTGAACAACTTCGTCGCGCGATCGCGCCGCTTGGCGATCGTGAACAGTTCCGGCGTTTCGTCGATGAACCGAGTGGTGCATTTGCCGGCCAGAAAATCCGGATGCACAATCAAGTTCAGAAGGAACGGAACGTTCGTCTTCACGCCCCGCACGCGGAACTCTTGCAGGCAGCGTTCCATCCGCCGCGCGGCGTCTTCGAAGCGCCGACCAAACGCGGTCACCTTCACCAGCAGCGAATCGTAATACGGCGTGACCACCGCGCCGGTAAACGCCGTGCCGGCGTCGAGTCGGATGCCCATGCCGCCGGACGAGCGGTACAGCGTGATCCGCCCGTAGTCCGGCATGAACTTGTTTTCAGGATCTTCGGTCGTCACGCGACATTGGATCGCGTAGCCCAGCACGCGGACGCTTTCCTGATTCGGCAGGCCGACCTCGGCGTCGTCGAGGCGATAACCTTGCGCCACCAACAGTTGGCTCCGCACAATGTCGACGCCGGTGACCACTTCCGTCACGGTGTGTTCGACCTGAATGCGCGGATTGACCTCGATGAAGTAAAACTTGCCCGTATCGGTGTCGAGCAGGAACTCCACGGTCCCGGCGTTGTAATAACCGACATGCCGGCCGATCTTCACCGCGGTGTTGCAAATCTCGTCGCGCAATTCCGCTGGCAGGTTCACGCTCGGCGCGATCTCGACCACTTTCTGATACCGGCGCTGCACCGAGCAATCGCGCTCAAAGAGATGCATCAAGTTGCCGTGTTGATCGCCCAGCAACTGCACTTCGATGTGGCGCGGGCGCTCGATAAATTTCTCCAGAAACACGTCCGTCGACCCGAACGCGGTCTGTGACTCGCGCTGCGCTTGTTCCAGCGCCGTGGTCATATCTTTGGCGGTCGGGACGACCCGCATCCCGCGGCCGCCGCCCCCTTTGGCCGCCTTGAGCAGCACCGGATAGCCGAGCTTCTCGGCGATCTCACTGGCTTCCTTCGCGCTCGACAGCGGATCAGGGCTGCCGGCCAGGATCGGCGCGCCGGCCTGTACGGCAATCTTGCGCGCCGCGACCTTGTCGCCAAGTTGCTCTAGCGCCTCGACGCTGGGCCCGACGAAGATAATTCCGGCCGCGGCGCATGCGCGGGCCAACTCGGGATTCTCCGAGAGAAACCCGTAGCCTGGGTGAATGGCATCGACGCCGTTCTGCTTGGCGATTTCGATAATGCCGGGAATGTCGAGGTACGCCCGAATCGGCTCCCCGACGCGGCCCACCTGATAGGCCTCGTCGGCCTTGAAGCGGTGTAGGGCGTAGCGGTCTTCATGGGAGAAAATCGCGACCGTGCGGATGCCCAACTCGTGCGCCGAACGAAAGACGCGAATCGCGATCTCGCTCCGGTTGGCGACCAGGAGCTTGCGGATGTCCTTCATCAATGGACGTAAACCCTTTGGCGACAGGTAACTTCAGGACATCCCAACCCTGGGGCGCGTGCGGGCAAGGAACCGCCCAAATTTAACAGCGCCGCGCCCAAGGGTCGAGTGCCCGATGGTAGTACAGTCTGCCCCAGCGCCCTGGGGAATTAGTTACAGTCCAGACACCAACATCACAAGGATTGAAAACACGTGAATCGCGATGACGAGTAGAAATGCCCGCGAAGCGGGCTGATTGAGCAAGATGTACATATAGATCGCGTACAGGAGGCCAGTGCCGGCGACGATGGAGTAGGCAAACCCTAGCTCTCCTCCAAACACAAGGCGGCTCGGAATGTACACTGGGGCACTGAATATGGCCGAGGGCCAAAGAATGCTGGGCCCGTGGGCCGAACCAGTAACCACCGCGATGAATCCGCACGGCAGTCCCACGACGAACGCCGCCAGAGAAGCCAATGGCCACCACTTTGGATAATTCGTTCGCAGCTGCGGTTCGTGCTTACTTTCCGGCGACTTGTACGGGTTATCGTCCATTCCGCCGATTCTAGCATGTGAGGGGCGTTTGCTTGCGACCACCTGGTCCATCTAGACGAGCCGTTTGCTTGCATTCTTGGTTGTCTGACGGCGGGTTGGTTTGCATCAGGCCGAGCGAATTCGCCATTCCTTGAGTTCGAGACGCGGGGCGACGCTGTTGATATCCAGCCTCATTGCGTAATCGATATCCGCGTCGTATCCCAATTCGACGAGATTGTGGCCGCCACGGCTTTGAGTGAAGTTGCTGCGCAACCGCGCGCTGTCGTTTTCGCACGACTCTGCGGCAACGCGGGCGAGGATGGCCGAATCGCCCTCAGTCCAATCGCCGAGCCGGTTTAACGCCAACACGAAATAACCTGCCGTGACCACGTCTTCCAGCGTGATGTGACCGTCGGTACCAGCACAGACAACATGAATCGTCGGCTTCGCGGAAATCCGGGCGACCACGCTTCCCAGATTCGTCAGCGATCCGAGCCAAACCTCCGCCGCCAGGCGACATTGTCGCAGCGCCTTGGTGCCGTTCGTGGTCGTGATCACCACGGACTTCCCGGCGACGCGTTCAGGCGTATACTCCGTCGGCGAATTCCCAAGATCGAACCCGTCGATCCGTTTCCCGCCGCGCTCGCCTCCCAAAACGGACGTCCCCGGCGGCAATTCCGCAGCGATCCGCCGAGCTTCGTCGATTTCGAAGCACGGGATCACTTCCTTCGCCCCGGCGGCCAGCGCCGCGGTGATGGTCGTCGTGGCCCGCAGCACGTCGATTACCACCAACGTCGCGCCCGACAGGGCTTCCGGCGTGGTCAGCGAAGGGAGAAAATGAACGTCGACGGTTGACATAGCCCCACAACCTATCCCATAGAGCCGGAAGCGTCAGCGCCCGGAGTGCACCATACTCAGCGCTGGATTTTGACGCGCTCCGGGCGCTGACGCTTCCGGCTCTAATGGTGGAGGCGCGATTGGCGTTAATCGCGCGACCTGTTGCCGGTTCATCCACTATGCCCGTCGCCCAAGAACTCCCGCCCCCCGCCGTCGCGACCGTCGATAAATCCGGTGAGCGGGTCCGCGCGATGTTCGGCGAAATCGCCGGGCGCTACGACTTCCTGAACCATCTGCTTTCCGGCGGTATCGATAAATATTGGCGCTGGCGCACCGTGCGACTCGCGCCGGTCGTCGGGACCGCCCCGATCCTGGACCTCTGCACCGGAACGG
>Ga0163153_10002877_pt1 | contig 23975 bp, 19 predicted proteins | sample OliLakLV19MP6IB1_FD_148629 | JGI IMG/M metagenome (GOLD analysis project Ga0163153, IMG submission 148629) | Freshwater microbial mat bacterial communities from Lake Vanda, McMurdo Dry Valleys, Antarctica - Oligotrophic Lake LV.19.MP6.IB-1 | ecosystem: Environmental > Aquatic > Freshwater >...
TGTTGCAGTCCGTCCGACTATGCAAGTCAGCTACCGCGAGGAGATCCCTGGCGAAGGCAAGCTGGTTAACAGTTTCGGGCAACCGTTGCTGAACCGCCTCGTCCAGCTCCAGCCCAAAGCTGTTAATCATGCCGCCCAGGGTTACATACATTCCTTGAATGGCGATCAGGTCAAACACCTGTTGCAGGCTGCAGTACTGCTGCAGCAGCCCCAGAGTTGCCGGTGAAATTGCATGGTTATCAAGCAGTTCATCTACTGCCTGCAAAATCGTCTGTTCCTGCTCAGTCCAGCCTTCTGCCGCTACCCCCTGCTTGACCCGTTCAATTTTCTCGAGGGTCAAACCACAGGCCAGCGATCTATCTACATGCGAAGCCCACTCATACCAGGCCTTCATGTGTACCGCCACGCGCAATAGGACCAACTCCCCTAAACGCGAACCCAGGGCTCCACCGCTGACGGAGTGATTGCGGAAATTCCACCAGGCTTTGAGCAAATCGGGGTGATGCGCCATCAATTTGTGCACATTAATGGGTTGGCCACGCCTATCATCCACGATATCCCGCAAGGCGGGGTCCCATTGATCTGTTGGCAATGGTTCTACTTTCATTGAGGAGTCCTCAGCTGAGCTGTATCGGGCGAATCCACATTCTCATGCTGGCAGCCGGGGCACACAAGTCCGGCAGCGCTTTTGGCTGGACATGAGTGATACTATTCGGCGCAGCCAAAACAATAATTTCAGCAATAATTCCGAAAATAATTCCGATGCCAATTTTGGCCATGAACAAACAACCCAACACCGACTCCTGTTTTATCTGCGGACGCAACAACCCGGTCGGGTTGTACATGAGCTTCTATGACAATGGGCAGGATGAAGTTGTAAGTGAATATACGGTGCCCGAACGTTACCAGGGCTATCCCGGTATTGTGCATGGCGGCATTCAGGCTGCCATGCTGAACGAGGTGGTTGGCCGCGTAGCCATGATTGGCGATCACCACCACTTTATGATGTCAGTGAGCCTGACTGTGAAGTACCGCCACACCGTCCCAATCGAAACACCCTTGCGCATCGTGGGACGTATCATTCGCTTACGTGGCAGGCTGGGAAAGGCCGTGGGGGTGATATACCTGCCCGACGGCAGTATTGCCTGTGAGGCCGAAATGACTCTGGCCGACGTTCCAGCAGATTTGCTGGAACGCACCGATTCGGCTTTGCTTAACTGGAAGGTAGACTGAGCTGCAGCAATAACTGACCCGTAATCTGCTCCCGTTCAGAACGCTGCGCCCAGGCCAACGGCAAAGGTCAGATCGTCTTTGGAAACGCCGGCTGCCGGTTCCGGTTCATAGTCGTAGCGCAGCGAAGTCGTCATATAAATGTCCTTGAAAACGTCGTAGCGCAAACCCGTGTTGGATTTGAATATCAGGTCATTCTCGCCATAAAACTGGTAAGTGGTGTTGTGGTCGTGATAAAGCGCGATCTTGCCGTCCACCAGGTCCTGATTTTAGAACAGCTTCCACAAGCCCACTGCACCAGAATCGGAAATTCCGGCTTGCTCCTGATCGGAGTAACCCGCACCAAAGCTGATAGACAGAAAACGCCCGGCATCGTTAAAAACATCCCGACCGAGCAGCAGACCTGCGGTATAGCGATGTTCCAGTTCCTTGATCGGGTCGCGCTCATAGGTAAAAGATCCGCCCATGAACCAGGGCTGATTGAACAACCAGTTGTAATTGAGCCAACTCAACTTCGAACAACAACTCTGCGTCCAGCTTTTCAACCTCAGTACTGGCGACACCGAACTCATCTGCATAAGCAGGCTGAATCCAGACTTTACCGTCGGCGATACGGTTGACCTTGCCGGTAATGATGTCACCATTTTTCATGATGACCTGATCAGCCTGGGCACTTACAGGGAAACCGACCAGGCAAACACACAGCAGCAGCAATCCCGCCAAAAAACGCTTCGAACTCATTGATCTCTCTCCGTAATTAAAAACGAACAAGCCCACCGTCTGGTCTTCGTGTACCAATTGCGGACTGCGGATTTTTTACCAGATGCAGAATGCAGATTGCGTGAAACACGCCCGGAAAAGTCCGGAGCTACATCACAAGATATTAAATTGGCGCGAATTGTCCGTGAATCAGCGAGAAAGCTCAAGCCAGACAGGCCCCAAGCCCGGCATCAATTCGGATTAATGCGCCGGTTGGCGTCATCCATGGCACGGATAAAACTGTCCTCATCACCACTGCGGACAGATTCGGCCAGGGCATCCAGCACGCGGCGGAAATGGCCGATGACCTCGGCGGTTTTGCTATTGCCCTGTTGAATTTCAAAATACAGGTGCGGATTTTCTGACACCACCTGGGCTGCTACGCGCAGTTGCGCGTTGAATGTACTGGAGGAAATCTGCCTCAATAAGGGTACAGCTTCGCCGCTGCCCGCCAGGGTCGAAGCGAAAGCGATGTTCACCAGATGCGACAGGCCCAACACCCAGGCCATGACTTCGTCGTGTTCTTCCAGGCTCAGATCCACGCGTTCCGCGGCTGTATGCGCAAACAAGGCGCGCGCTTCATTCACCGCTTCTTTATGCCCTACATCAACGAAAAGTATGTGACGGCCGGACAAGCCAATCTCATTGGGGCCGAACATGGGGTGCACCGAGCAAACCCGGCTCCCCGCCAGACGCAGGGCTTCGAGGCCACTGCGCATGGGGCTTTTCAAAGAACCAATATCAAACACCAGTCCGCGAGGCTGCAATTCAGCCAGACGGTGCAGGACCTGGTTGGAAGGCCTCAGCGGTACTGCCACCACCAGCAGATCAAAATCATTGACCCGGCTTTCCCAGTCATCATTGCGCCGAAAAGAGCTGGTGCGGTCTGATGGATCGGCTATGTCGACGTCATAACCCACCATGTCCAGGTAACGGGCCATCCAATCGCCCATGCGGCCGGCACCACCGATCACCAGGGCATATTGGCCCTGTCCATGGTCTGAGCGGGTCAACTGATGCGTCTCCTGGTTGCCCAGCGAATAATGAATCAGGATTTCCAGCACCTCACGTGCGAGTCGGCCGGAAAGCCCACGTGACTCGGCACGAGCCATACCTCGCTCAATCACTTCCAGCTCACGGGCGTAGTGACGTAGCGGGGCACCGGTTTGTAGTTTGTGTTCGCCTATGGTGGTCACAACGGCCTGTCGTTCCGCCATCAGGTCAATAATGCCATCGTCAATCGCATCCAGACGCTGGCGCAGCTCAAGTAATTCGCTGGGCGTTAAAGAACCTTGGGAACTCATGCGCGGCACACCTGTGTTATTTCAGACCAAGGGCAGGATTTTAGGGCTTTGCCCTGGCATCCTCCAGTAAAACTTCCGAGTCTGGCAGGGATTATGCCCAAGTGATTTGATCAGCACGGTTCAGCCCCGCCAGCGTGGTACCGGTGAATAGGTATTCTTCCTCCGAGACCAGCAGGCAAGTTCACCCCGATAGTGATACTTTAGACACAGGCAGAATCAGCAGGGAACCTCACCGACATGAACGACAGCGCATTAAAAGATCTTTTAAGCAGACTAAATGAAGAACTGGACAAGACCGACAAGGTTGACGCCGAAACACTAAGCTTGCTGCAGGAACTGGAAGATGATCTGCAAAGACTGGGCGGCAGCGATGCGCCTGATCAGGATTCCCTGATGGATCGGGCGCAAACGCTGGAAGCTCATTTCGAAGCAGAACACCCCAAAGCGGCTAGCTTTTTCCGGGAAATCATGGATATGCTGGCCAAAGTGGGCATTTAAGCCAGCGGACAAACCCTCTGATTAAACTCCTGCTTAACCCCCCAGGGCCGCCGGGTTGCTGATATCGCCTTTGTTGAAATCCACATACTCTTCACTCAGGTCACAGGCATAAACCGTGGCTTTACCCTGGCCCAGATTCAGGCGTATATGCAGGTCGAATTCGGCCGGGGCGACACAGGCACACAAGCTGGCGAAATCCACTTTGGTGGGCAGACCGCGGCGTAATGACCAGGTAATGTCTTTGCCTCCCGACGCGCTGTAACCAAGGTCGACCTTTTCTTCGACGATCCTGGCTGGTGAATAACCCAGCGCATCGATGATGCGCCCCCAGTTCGGGTCGCCACCAAACCAGCTGGTTTTCACCAACACACTATTACCTACCCAGCGCGCGGCCCGGTCCGCATCCAGGTGGGTTTTGGCACCACTGACCTTGATGGTTACAACCCGGGTTACGCCCTCACCATCGGAAACAATTTTTTGCGCCAGGGTCAGGCACACCAGGCTAAGCGCCTGCTGAAACAATTTGCCATCAACGCTCTGCAGGCTCTTGATGGTGTTATTACCTGCCCGGCCATTGCTCAGCGCAACGACTGTGTCGTTGGTACTCATGTCACCATCGATGGTAATGCGATTAAACGACAGCGCCACCGCTTGCCGCAGCGCTGATTTAAGCACTTTGGAATTGATCGCTGCATCTGAAGTGATAAAGCCCAGCATGGTTGCATGCAAGGGGCTGGAAGCCGGCCGCTTGCCGCTGGGACTCATGCCCGGCTCGATCATGCCGGCGCCTTTGGAGATGCCACCAATCGTTACTAGCTTGCCGTTGAGAACGAACTCAACTGCCACTTCCTTGGAAACCGAATCACTGGTCATGATGGCTTCTGCAGCATGGGCCGCAGCGTCACGGCTTTCAGACAGCTTACCAGCAGCATCCTTGATACCGGACAGAACCCGGTCCATGGGCATGGGCATCCCTATGCGACCGGTAGAGCAAACCAGCATATCTTCAACCGACATGCCCAAAACTTTGGCCGCAGTTGCCACCATCTTCTGTGCATCCTTCATGCCTTGTTTGCCAGTACATGCATTGGCATTGCCACTGTTGGAAACCACTGCTTGTGCTTTGGCCTTGCTGGCGGCAGCGATGCTGACCTTGACCGGCGCCGCACAGACCTGGTTGGTTGTGAACATGCCAGCAACGGTAGCGGGGCAGTCTGAAGCGATCAGCATCAGGTCGCGCTTTTGACCTTTATTCGAACCCTTACCCGTACCCATGCGCTTGATATCGCAAAACACGCCGGCCGCACGAAAGCCTTGCGGTGTAGTGACGGAACCTTCAATCAGTTTGAGTTTTTTATTCATATGCACATCATAGCTGCATGCAACTCGTGTGGCATCCTGCCTGCCAAGGAAAATATCCTGAAGTCGGTAATAGCCACCCGGTTTGTGAGCCAGGCTCAATATTGCGTGGATAATTGGCCAGCCAGTGGTGTTAGAGTATTTAAGAATTTACAAAGGTTGCCGGAGTGCTGGAATGCGCAAGATGTCCCTGATCGATTCATTCTTCCTGATCAATGAATCGCGCCGCACACCAATGCATGTTGCATCAGTCAGTTTGTTCTCACTGCCACGCGGGATTGATGACACTGAATTTCTCAGCAACCTACGCGAGGTATTGCGCACCGATGAGCCCTTGCGCCACCCCTTTGGCAACAAGCTCAAAACCGGCCCGCTGGGAACACTGGGCCCGATTTATTGGCAGCCAGATGAGGAACTTGATTTCGACTATCACATTCGGCATTCCGCCTTGCCCAAACCCGGCCGCTATCGGGAACTGTTTGCACTGGCTTCACGCTTGCACGGTACTTTGATGGACCGTTCGCGGCCGCTGTGGGAACTGCATTTGATTGAAGGACTGCAGAGTCGCCAGTTTGCCACCTATTTCAAAATGCACCACAGCGCCATCGACGGGGTGGGCTCCATGCACCTGGTGCAAAGCATGTTTTCTGCCAGTTCACGGACGCGGATCCAGCAATCGCCGTTTTCCCAGGCGGCCTTTGAAAAATACCGCCAGCAACTGAATATTTCTTCGCAGCAGCCGGTAGAACCCAGAGAAAATGAAATACTGGCAGTAGCCGAATTCCTGCGCGAGCAGATGGGCGGCGCGGTCAATGTGGCCAACGCCTTGCGGCGCTATGCTGGCGTGTGGATGGGTATGAGCGACAAGCTAACCGTGCCCTGGCGGCAAGTGCCCAAAACCCGGCTGAACACACAAATTACCGGCGCGCGACGTTTTGTTGCCCAGTCCTGGCCAATTGCCCGTTTCAAAGCCATCGGCAAGGCCTTCGATGGCACTTTGAATGATGCAGTGCTGGCTGTTTGTGCCGGAGCCTTAAGGCTGCAACTGCAGGAACAACAGGCTCTGCCCGATCATTCACTGAAAGCCATGGCACCCATTTCGTTGCGTACCAAGGATGACCTGGACTCTGGCAACGCAGTGGCATTTATCACCGCCGATCTCGGTACCAATGAAATCGATCCAGCCAAACGCATGCGGGTGATCAAGGATTCCATGCGGGCTGGAAAAAAGCAGTTGCAAGGCATGAGTGCTCGCGAAGCGCTGGTCTACACCGCCATTACCAATGCACCCATGTTGATACTCACGCTGGCCGGTCTGGCCAGCAAGTTTCCGGCTTTCAGCACGGTGATCTCCAATGTACCCGGCCCGCGACAGCCCATGTACTGGAACGGAGCACGACTCGATGGCATGTACCCCGTGTCCATTCCCTTCGATGGTTTTGCCGTCAACATCACCCTGCTCAGTAACAACGACATGCTTGATTTCGGCATCGTAGCCTGCCGCCATTCTGTACCTCAGATACAGCATCTGATTGACCACATCGAAACAGCCTTGCAGGAATTGGAATTGGCGGGCGGTATTTCCACGCAGCAAGAACCCAGTTCAACGATCAGTAAGAAAGGGCGAAAAGTGCCGCTAAAGAAAAAGGTCACGAAGAAAAAGGTCGCTAAAAAATCTACCGCCAAAAAAGCAACCAGGTCCTGAACAGAACAAGCTGATCAGCCCAGACGATCTTTGAACTCATCGAGCAGAATGCGGGTGCCGACCCTGGCCTGCAGCAAAAATTGCTGGAATGGCTGGAAATCGTGCCGATATTGAGCTGCATCCAGGCAACTTGCCAGGGTTTTGCGCATTGTGGGCAGAAACAACATGGCTTGCGAACCTGCCCGCTCCAACTCCCCATTGAATACAAATCGGGCCAATCGACCGTTGCCATCAACAAAGGCATGAGTCCTGCTGATCGCCGCTAGCATGAACGAGCCGCGGGCTTCGCCCGCCGGGACGCAGGGAGCTGATTCATTCATCATCATGCGCACCGCCGCAATCAGATGCTGGGGCGCGGTAGTCTGATGCAGACCGATGCTGTTGCGGGTAAATTTGAATAAGCCAGGAAGGCTGGCCGCAGACCCAGCCATGATTCGAAAATGCCAGTAACGCAGGCAGGCTTCGCCTTTGCTGCGGTCGTCCACAACCGTTGGCAAATGGCGGCGGTCAAGAACACTGCGCCAAACGCGCAATACTCTGCGCTGCATGTCATCCAGAGCTGCGACATTCGATTGTCCCAGTCGTATGGCATGCCAGATATTGGCCATGTCTGACCCTGTGTCTGCGGCACGACACAGCAGACAGGCCTCGGCCATCGCCAGCAGTTCTGGCTCCAGCCGTTGGTCGTTCGGCGAATCCCTTGTGCCACTTTCATCACTGCGCCATTTTTGGCAAGCCTGGGCCATTGCCTGGAACTGGGCGGAGGACTGGGGATCGGATTGCAGCAACGCTTCAGGCGCTTGAGCCAGGGTCTTCTGCATGTCCGTCAGGTCGCCAGATTCCACTGCGCCTGACACAACACTTTTTAGGCGCCGATTCTCTTGCAGAACAGATTGCGCAATGACAGTGGCGTCCTTCAACGTGGCTGACAGTCCCGGTTGTCGCAACACAGTCTGCAAAACTTTCAGTGCTTCATTACTCTTGTCCTGGCTGGCCAGCACCAGCGCGATGTTAAGCCTGACTTCGGCCAGATCGGGTTTAATTTGCACTGCTTTTTTGAGCAGATGCAAAGCCTCATCATATTCTCCCCGGCCTGCCATACAGGCGCCTGATCCAAGCAGAATAAATGGATTGTTGGGCATGGATTTGTTGGCCTGGCGGTAATCTGCCAGGGCCAAATCCCATTGGGCAGCTTGCCGGTAAGCTTCAGCGCGACTCAAGCGAGCTTCATCGGCGGTTATATCGAGTTCCAACGCTTTCGATGCCGCGATTACAACCGCATCATAGCGACGCTCTGCCAGGCGAAGCATCGCCAGTGCCGCCCAGTTTTCTGCCACATCCGGTTTGATAGCCAGCGCTTTTTCCAACTGGTCAGCAGCTTCACGCAGCTTGCCCTGATTCTGCAAGTGCTCCGCAAACAACAAATGGGCTCGGGCATCATTTGGAAAATCCTTGATAACCGAATTGAAACTCTGAGTGGCTTTCTCGGCCTGGTTGGCCATCAACAATTGGGCCGCTGCCAGGCGCGGAGCGACCAGTGTTGGCTGTTGTTGCGCTATTTGCTGCAACCATTGCTGGGCTGCTGCAGGCTCCTGACGCTGCTGCAAATCGAGACCGGCTAACAGCCAGGCCTGGTGCTCATCCGGCTGCAACTCAATACTTTTATTGATGGCTTGTCGCAGCTCCGGCCCTGGCTCGAAGCGAGCCAAAACCATGGCTATGGCCAACCAGGATTCACCGTCTTTGGGGTTACTCTGAACCTTGGCTTTCAGGCTGTTGAGTGATGCACCCTGAGCCTTGTTTGTTAGGGTTGAAGACATTCTGACATGATATCAACAAATCCCCGCAACCCTGATACCCTGCAAGTCATGTCTGAGGAATCTCTGATTTATGCAGAGCTTCCCTAACTCAGCGGCACCCATGTTCTTGCGTAAAGCCATGTTGTTGCAGCCCCAGACCCTTGGCGTGGACATTCACCACCTGATGTGGCAGCAACACGGGCTGAAACCCATGGAGCCCTGAAAACCACCCAAGCCTGGGCTCAGGTGGGTACGCGTACCCAACCCTCCATCAGTATCCGCGCACTGCGACTCATGCTGGCTTTCTTGACGATCCAGTTGCCTTCCTGCAAAACCGCTTCAGCACCTACGCGTAGTGTTCCGGAAGGATGACCAAAAACTACCGAGTCGCTGGCGCCACCGCCCGCGGCCAGGTTAACCAGCGTTCCAGGCACCGCAGCAGCAGCCCCAATCGCAACCGCAGTGGTGCCCATCATGGCATGGTGCAATTTGCCCATGGATAAAGCACGAACCAGCAAATCAATATCGCTGGCCAAAACCGATTTACCGCTGGATGCCTTGTAAGCAGCCGGCGTGGCTATGAAGGCGACCTTGGGCGTATGTTGCCGGCTGGCGGCTTCATCAACATGTTGAATCAGACCCATCCGTATTGCGCCATGAGCACGAATGGTTTCAAACATGGCAAGAGCTTTCACATCGTTGTTGATGTCGTCCTGCAACTCGGTGCCGGTGTAGCCGATATCTTTCGCATTGAGAAATATGGTCGGGATACCCGCATTGATCAGGGTGGCCTTGAAAGTTCCTACACCGGGCACTTCCAGGTCATCAATAAGATGACCGGTGGGAAACATGGAGCCTTCTCCGCTGTCTGCCGGATCCATAAAATCGATTCGGACTTCTGCTGCGGGAAAGGTCACGCCATCCAATTCAAAATCGCCAGTTTCCTGTACCTGTCCATTGGTGATGGGAACGTGGGCCACGATGGTCTTGCCGATATTTTGTTGCCAGATTCGAACGACCGCGATGCCGTTCTCTGGAACCCGGCTGGCATCGACCAGGCCGCTGCTGATGGCGAATGGCCCAACTGCTGCAGACAAATTGCCACAGTTTCCGCTCCAATCTACAAATGCTTGGTCGATGGCAACCTGGCCAAACATATAATTCACATCGTGATCCGGTTTGTCGCTGGCACAGAGAATCACGGTTTTGCTGGTGCTGGAAGTTGCGCCGCCCATGCCATCGGTTTGCTTGCCGTAGGGGTCGGGGCTGCCGCTCACGCGCAATAACAAGGCATCACGCTCCGGCCCCGGCTTTTGCGCGGCCGCAGGCAAATCCTGACAACGAAAAAACACACCCTTGCTGGTTCCACCGCGCATGTAGGTAGCCGGTATTCGGATTTGCGGTGCAAAACTCATAAGAAATATTTACTCTTAATAAGAGCTTAAATCAGGGCCCAAATAAGGACGTTGGCAGCAAGCAGTGCTCAGGCAGCAGTCGATTCAAGAAAATCCTGCGCAAAGCGCTGCAACATACCGCCCGCTGCATATATTGAGGCTTCTTCGGCGGTATCCAAACGACAGCTCACCGGCACCCTCACTTTGTCACCATTTCGGCGGTTGATCACCAGGGTCAAATCTGCACCCGGCGCTGGTTCGCCCAGTACATCAAAAGTTTCCGTGCCGTCAATGGCATAGGTGTGGCGGGTATTCCCGGCTTTGAACTCCAGCGGCAACACGCCCATACCAAGCAGGTTGGTACGGTGGATGCGCTCAAATCCTTCAGCCACGATGGCCTCAACGCCTGCCAGACGAACGCCCTTGGCGGCCCAATCACGTGAAGAACCCTGGCCGTAATCGGCACCGGCAATAATGATCAAAGGCTGTTTGCGTTCCATATAGATTTCGATGGCTTCCCACATTCGGCTCACTTTGCCTTCGGGTTCAATTCGGGCCAGTGAACCTTCCTTCACCTTGCCATTTTCGATAACCATTTCATTGCGCAGGCGCGGATTGGCGAAAGTTGCGCGCTGAGCGGTCAGGTGATCACCCCGGTGGGTAGCATAGGAATTAAAGTCTTCCTCGGGCAAGCCCATTTTGGTCAGGTATTCGCCAGCAGCACTGCTGGCCAGAATGGCATTGGAAGGCGACAAATGATCGGTAGTGATGTTGTCTCCGAGTACCGCCAGAGGGCGCATGCCTTTCAAGCTGGGCTGGCCTGCCAACGCACCTTCCCAATACGGTGGACGGCGGATATAAGTACTTTCGGGCCGCCAGTGATACAGCGGATTAGCCAGCCGGGCCTCGTCCTTCAACTTGCGGAACATGGGCTCATAGACATCGCGGAACTGTTGAGGTTTTACACTTTGCTTGACGATCTGGTCGATCTCATCATCATCGGGCCAGATGTCTTGCAGTCTTACTTCCTTCCCGTCTGCATCAATCCCCAGCACGCCGCGCTCAATATCAAAGCGTATTGAACCGGCAATGGCATAGGCCACCACCAAAGGTGGAGAAGCCAGGAACGCCTGTTTGGCATAGGGATGAATACGGCCATCGAAATTGCGGTTGCCGGAAAGCACTGCAGTGGAATACAGATCGCGCTCGATGATTTCTTTCTGTATAGCCGGATCCAGCGCACCGCTCATGCCATTACAGGTGGTGCAGGCAAAACCAACAATGCCAAAGCCCAGTTTTTCCAGCTCCGACAACAATCCGGCATCCTGCAGATACAACTCCACCGCTTTGGAGCCAGGTGCCAATGAGCTTTTCACCCACGGCTTGCGCGTCAGGCCACGGGCATTGGCATTCCGCGCCAACAGGCCTGCGGCGATTACGTTGCGCGGGTTACTGGTATTGGTGCAACTGGTGATGGCGGCAATGATGACAGCACCGTCCGGCATCAAGCCATCCTCCTGCAGATAGTCTTTGCTAATGCCAGTACTGACCAAATCAGCAGTTGAAACCCGCTTGTGCGGACTGGAAGGGCCGGCAATATTGCGACCTACGGCAGAAAGATCAAAGCTCAATACACGCTCGTATTCGGCACCTTTCAGACAGTCAGCCCAGAGCCCGGCTTCTTTGGCATAAGTTTCGACCAGTTGAATCTGCTCATCCTCGCGACCGGTAAGCTTGAGATAATCAATGGTCTGCTGGTCAATATAGAACATGGCGGCGGTAGCGCCATATTCAGGGGTCATATTGGTAATGGTGGCACGATCACCAATGGTGAGTTTGTCTATCCCCTCACCAAAGAACTCCAGGTAACAGCCCACGACTTTTTCCTTACGCAGGAATTCAGTAACCGCCAATACAATGTCAGTCGCGGTTATGCCGGGCTGGCGCTGGCCCTTTAGCTCAACGCCGACAATATCCGGCAAGCGCATATAAGAGGCCCGGCCCAGCATCACGCTTTCGGCTTCCAGGCCACCCACGCCAATGGCGATGACCCCCAGAGCGTCCACATGTGGCGTGTGACTGTCGGTACCTACCAGGGTATCCGGAAAGGCCACCCCATCCTGCGAATGGATCACCGGCGACATCTTCTCCAGGTTAATCTGGTGCATGATGCCGTTACCCGGGGGAATCACATCAACATTCTCAAAGGCGGTTTTAGTCCAGTTGATGAAATGGAATCGATCGTCATTGCGCCGGTCTTCGATCAGCCGGTTCTTGCCGAAGGCATCTTTTTCAAAGCCGGCATGCTCGACCGCCAGCGAATGATCGACGATCAATTGAGTAGGGACAACCGGATTTACCTGTGATGGATCACCGCCCTTCTCGGCGATAGCATCACGCAGTCCAGCCAGATCGACCAGCGCGGTTTGTCCGAGGATGTCGTGGCAAACCACCCGCGCCGGAAACCAGGGAAAGTCCAAATCGCGTTTACGCTCAATAATCTGCTTCAGGGCAGCATCCAACATGGCCGGATCACAACGCCGCAGCAGATTTTCGGCAAATACTCTCGAACAATAAGGCAACCCGTCCCAGGCGCCCGGCTGCAGTGTCTCAACTGCCTCGCGGGTATCAAAATAGTCCAGCTCGGTGCCGGGTAGAGGTTTGCGGTAGGTTTTATTCATTGAAATACAGGGTCCAGACAGCGGAAGAAACGTAGCTATTATCTCCATATGCGTGCGGCACGTCAGTAAGCCATTTGCATTTTGGTTTATTGTTGCATTGCATCGGTTGATTTGGGCTTTATGGAAATGACTGAAATCCCGAATCGAAGAGTTGAATTGTGGCAGCACGGGTGGCCGATTGTATTTCCGCAGCGACTCGCCTTCGCAGCCAATTGTTAAAAATTACCCTGTTTTGCTCCTGCTTTGCCGATAAAATCCGCCGACTTAACATCTTATTTACATTAGAAAAACATCGGCTTTACAAACGCCAAACGGCTTTGATGGTTCACTCTGCCGCAAAATTGCTTCATACTGCCGTAATCTGAGCCATGACTTTTGGCATATCGCCACAAAAAATAGATGGTCGTGCTGGGGTTAATGGTTTCAGGTTCGGGCGTGTATGAGTTTCCAGAAGTGGTCCGCATGTGGGTCGGAGGCTCGTAAATTTGTTAAATTTTAATTCGAAAAGACGGGAGACGACATGTCAGCCGAATCAAAAACCCTCGGTCTAACCAAATACCTACTGGCTTTATGCCTGAGCACACAGGTGCTCGTCGCATGGGCGCAGGATACCGACAGCGACGCGGATAGTGACGCTGATACAACCACTGAAGAAGAAGAAGATGACGTAGCAGCACTTGACCGCGTAGTGGTCACTGGCTCTTTGATTAGACGAGAGGAATTTACGTCAACATCACCCATGCAAATCATTACGGCCGAGTCTCAATTCCAGGCTGGCCAGTTGAGCGTAGCGGAAATGTTGCAGAGCAGCACGGTAGCTGCTGGCACTACCCAACTGAATAACCAGTTTAATGGTTTCGTTATTCAGGGCGGCACTGGCGTACGAACTCTCGACCTGCGTGGCTTGGGCGCTGCCCGCTCGCTGGTATTGTTGAATGGTCGTCGTCCCGGTGGAAGTGGTACCCGTGGTGAAGTGAACTCGGTTGACCTGAACAACATTCCGGAAATTGCCGTGCAACGCTTTGAATTGGTACTGGACGGTAGTTCCTCCATTTACGGTTCTGATGCTGTTGCGGGTGTAGCCAACATCATCACCCGCCGGACCGTCGATGACACTGAACTCACTGCTCTGGCTGAAGTTCCGCTGGATGGCGGTGGCGAACTGTATCGCGTTGGTGCTATCACCGGTTTCAATACCGACAAAGGTGCCTTCACGGTTTCGGCTCAGTGGGACCTGCGTGAAGCCTTGCAGGTGGGTGATCGCGATTTCCTGAATTGCTTCGAGGATCGTGTATGGAATGAAGAAGGTCAGCGTATTGACCGCGAAGACCGTTCTATCACTGCCGGTACCCCGTTGAGTGGTTGTAACAACCTTTACACCAACACAATTCTCAATGACCTAACCGGACAACGGTTTATTCCTTCACCGAATGGCGTCACCATTGGGCCCATTCCCGGTTATCGCCCGCGCGTCAACCCGAACTATGGTCCAGGTGGAACTGGCCAGGCTGCATACGAAGACGTGCTGAACAGCGATTTCCTGGAAAGCGAATCTGCCATCAACCGTCTTGAGCGGATTAACGTTTACGCAACCGCGGATTACTCTTTTGATTTCTGGGGCGGCGTGGATTTTGATGCGGATTTTCTTTACAACAATCGTAAAACCGAAGCCAGGAACTGGCGTCAGTTCTTCCCGACGGTAACCAGCGCGGAGTTCTTTCCTTATGCCAATGATCCAGACTTCACCGCGCCATTTGCACGTTCGAGGCCGATTATGCCGTACCCATCAAATACCGATGTTGAAGTTGATTTCTATTACTTCACCATGGGCTTGCAAGGCGAATTGCCCACCAAGAGTTACTGGAGCTGGCAGACTTATGCTTCCTACTCCTATTCGGATGGTGACTACACCAGCAACGGCATTTTGGCCTCACGCTCAGGTGACATCTTCTTTGATGACGATGCCCCACAGGTTGACTATTTCTCCCCAGGAATTTTGAATGGCACTGACATGCAGTCTCTGATCGACGCGATCGGCATCACAGAAACCGGCAATACCATTTATGATCAGGTCCAGTGGGTAGGTATCATCACGGGTGACCTGATGGAACTGCCAGCCGGTACCGTAGGCACCGCGTTCGGCCTTGAATACCGCAATTTCAGCATCGATGACCAGCCGCCACCGGCATCGCAGAATGGTGATTTGTGGGGCCAGTCTTCAGCCATCACAACCAAAGGTAGCAATGATGTGGTCGAGGCCTTTCTGGAAGCGGACATTCCGCTGATGTCTGGTCGCGCTGGTGCGGAAAACATCACCCTGAACCTGTCAATACGCGGCTTTGATTACAAAGACGGCGGCAGCGACCTCGTTTGGAAATCGGGTCTGAGCTGGCAGATTAACCCCATCTTGCGCCTGCGCAGCACTGTCGGTACTTCCTTCCGTGCTCCTGCGCTGTTCGAACAATACCTGGGCAACCAGACGGGCTTCCTTGGCCAGCTCGCTATCGACCCATGCATCACTTGGGGCGAGAGCACCAATGAGAATATCCGCCGCAACTGTGATGCCGCGGGTATCCCTATCGACTACGCCGGCGTAGGCTCTTCGGCACTGGTTATTTCAGGCGGTGGTGTGGACAACCTCGAGCCGGAAACATCCAAAGCGTTCACCGCTGGTTTCGTTTTCACTCCTGAGTTTGCTGACATCACCGTCGCAGCGGACTATTTTGACTTCACGGTAAGTGATCAGATTTCCCAGTTGGGCGCTACCAGCATCATTGGCGGTTGCTACTCAGGTGAAAACTTCCCCAACGCCTTCTGCGATCTGTTCACTCGTGCTCCTGGCAGCGACCCTGCAGAGCCCTACAACATCCTGGAAGTTCTGGATTCATTCGTTAACGTGAACAAGCAACGTGTTCGTGGTGTAGACCTGACCGTGGTGTGGAATCATGACTTTAACTTTGGCACCCTGGGTGTTGAAGCGCAGAGCACCTGGACCATCGAAAACCGCCAACAGTTGTTTGACCTGGGTCAAACTTCAGGTTTTGATGAAACTGATTTCGCTGGCCAAATCGGCAGCCCGGAAAACGTCGCCAATATCCGCAGCTACTGGAACAAGAACGATTGGCGGGTAACCTGGTTCATGCAATATGTTTCAGAAACCGACAGCAAGGACGTCGCCAACGAGATATTTACCTATTTTGGCTATCCCAATGCCCGTCGCGATATCACCATGGACGCAGTGCTCTATCACAACCTGTCTGTGTTCTATCAGCAAGACAAGTGGGACGTATTGCTGGGCGTGAACAACGTGCTGGACGAGGCACCTGACCTGGTTTCTACCGGTTCTGGATACAGCACCCCACGTGGTAACGTGCCGGTGTCTGCCAGCCAGTACGACCTGTTGGGTCGCCGCATCTTTGCACGAGTCAACTTCCGCTTTTGATAGTTCGCTCTGCCGCGTAAGACCACAAGCGGCGCTTCAGCGCCGCTTGTTTTTTTGCAGAGTAAAAATTCTCACAAGATATTCACGAGCCTTAAGGTAGTATTATTACCGCTGGTGTTTAATTCCGCAGCTAAGAGAATCTTTCCATGCTTTTAAAAATCACCACACGCATGTTGGCTTTGACTCTGGCGCTTGCCCCGGCTTTGGCCACAACAGCCGCCTCCGCCAGCCCCATACCTATAGACTCGTTATCGCGATTACCGGCCATCGCTTCTGTATCGATGAGCGCAGATGGCAAACAGCTTGCCGCACTGGTAGCCGCGCCTGGCAGCAACAATACAGACACTGCCCTGGCCACCTGGGACCTCGAAAACATGGACAAAGGTCCTGTTGTCACCCCCAGTGGTGACAAGATGAAGTTTATCGGTACCAATGCCCTGAAGGCTGACCGCTTTCTGGTTGCTGCCCGTCAGGAATGGACCGGGTCTTTAGCCGGCTGCGGTGAAGGCAAGACGATTGGTTCTACTGCCACCTTTATCAACAAGGTCTATTTAACCGATGGTAAACAAACGGACTTCAAGGAAGCCTTTACCGATGGCAGTTCAAGAAAATTTGGTGTCAGCGAACAAACGGAACAATGCCTGGAAATAGCCGGCAGCGCCTCTTTGGTGAACACCCTGCCGTTGGAGCCAAAGAAGGTAATCATTCAACGTCTTGATGGCCTTAATTTCCAGGCCGACTACTTTCTCTACAATCTGGAAAATGGTGATACAGAATTGCTGATGCGGGGCGGCCGATCGGAGCAACCTGCTTTGTTCCATCCGCGCGACGGCAAATTGCTAATCCGCACCGAATTAGTATCCGTTGGCAATAACGACTATGAGCAGCGGGTGCTTATTCTCAATGAGCAGACCGGTGATTTCGAAGTGCATGATGCGCTCACCACGCTACTGCACGAACGTTATTCCATGGTGGTTGCGGGTGTCGATGACGCTACCGGCAAGTACTACATTCTCACCGACAAGTTTTCGGACTTGGTACAGGCGTGGTTGTATGACCCCAAAACCCGCAAGTTTGACGCTGAACAGTTGGTTGCACACCCACAGTACTCCATAGGCAGCCTGATTTTTGGTAACCAGGAAAGCAACTTCAATGTATTGCTGGGTTTCACTGTCGATGGCCCTTCCAGAGAAGCGACCTATGTCGATTCCGACATGCGTTCCATTCATGAAGGACTGAAACAAGCCTTTCCCGGCAAGATGGTAAACATTACTGACTACAACAACGGGCTTTCCAAAGTGCTGTTCACCACTTCCAGCGCACAAAGCCCCACTGCCTACCACCTGTTGACTGATCGCAAATCCGTGACGAATCTGGGCAGCCAGATGCCCTGGATCGACAGTGCCGATCTCGGTGAACAGAAGTGGATATCATACACCGCCAGAGATGGCTTGAAGATTCAGGGAATCCTGGATTTGCCTGCAGGCTGGAGTAAAGAAGACGGCCCACTGCCCACCGTCATCCATCCACATGGTGGACCTTGGGCGCGAGACTATATGGGTTGGGATGGTGCCGGTTTTGTGCAGTTCCTTACTTCACGCGGCTTTGCCGTTTTACGCCCGCAGTATCGTGGCAGTGCTGGCCTCGGAAGGGAGTTGTGGCTGGCTGGCGACAAAGAATGGGGCCAGAAAATGCAGAACGACAAAGATGACGGCGCCAAGTGGCTGATAGAACAAGGTATCGCCGACGCTGATAAGCTGGTCATATTCGGTTATTCGTACGGGGGATTTGCCGCTGTGGCTGCCGTGGTGCGGCCCAACAGCCCCTACCAATGTGCCATTGCCGGTGCGCCCGTTGCTGACCTGACGAAATTGGGTAACAACTGGAGTGAAAACCGACTGCAGCGTCTGTTACAAGGCCGCACGGTTACTGGCATGGACCCGATGAAAAATGTCGACCAGGCCAACATCCCGGTGCTGTTGTTCGTGGGCGATCGCGATGTGCGCACACCTTCCTGGCATGCCGAGAACTTCTACAAGGCGGTTAAGGATAAAGTACCAGCGCAGTTTGAGCTGATCCCGGATATGCCACACAGCTTGCCCTGGTACTACCGCCAACACAAAGTCATGTTCGAATACATGGAAGCATTTCTGAAAAACCAATGCGGTATGAGTAACGCTTAGTCCGGCATGACGATTGCTACTTTCTTACGTCATCCCGGGTGCTTTTGGTACGTCACCCCGGGTGCTTTTGGTACGTCACCCCGGGCGCTTTTGGTACGTCACCCCGGGCGCTTTTCTTACGTCACCCCGGCCTCCGAGCCGGGGCCCATCGCACGATGATTATGGATTCCGGATCAAGCCCGGAATGACGACGTGAAATGGATGCCGGATCAAGTCCGGCATGACGGTGATAACGGTCAAGCCCGGAATGACGACGTGAAATGGATGCCGGATCAAAGCTTCCGTTCCTGCTTACGCCCCTTACCCACGTACCTGTAGGCAAGTATGGCATGATGGTGGCTACTTACTTACCTCATCCCGACCGTTTTTCTTACGCCGTCATGGCGTCTTTACTGGCTTGGCTTTCAAGGCAATAACCACCACAGCCGCAAGCAACAACGGAATCGCAAACATAATGAAGCCGTCAGCTTGTGCCCAGCCATGGTCAAACAGATAGCCGGCCAGCAAGGGTGAGGTAACCCCACCGATTCGCCCAATGCCAATGGCAATGCTGAGCCCTGCTGATCGGCTTTGCACCGGATATAAATGAGGTGCCAGGGCATACAGGCCGACCATCGAGCCAAAAATAAAGAAACCGAGCGCCAACGCAAGCATCTGCAGGGTGATATCAAAGCTTGAAACGTTTGCGAACACTGCCATTAAAGCCGCGGAGAGCACCATATAAACCGCAATTAATTTACTGATATCCAAACGTGATGAAACATAGCCCAGCAACAGCGAGCCCACAATTCCACCCATGTTCAGCAACACACCCCCCGATATGCCCTGGCTGGTGGACATGCCAGCATCAACCAGTATTTTCGGGGTCCAGCTCAGAACAAAGTAAAAACTGAACATGACAATGAAGAAAGCCAGGCTGAGCAACAGGCTGGTTTTCCATAAGCCTGGAGTAGCCAGCATGTCGGCGTAGCCGGACTTTTTCTTGCCATCCCTGTTGGCCAATTCGGGCAGCGCACTTATGGACTCGCGCCCCAGCTTCCTGAGCAAATCGTTGATTTTATCCAGGGCGTTTAGTGGCTGACGCGAAGCAAGGTAATCCAGTGATTCGGGCAATGCTCGCCACACCACCAAAACCATCAGCGCCGAAGCCAACCCAGCGAGAGCATAAACGGACCTCCAGCCATATTGCGAAATGACAATTGCCGCGATCAAGCCTCCCAAGGTTGCGCCTACCGGGTATCCGGCCTGCAGAATGCTTACGGAAAAACTGCGCCAGCGCAGCGAGGAGTACTCAGCAACTATGGTATTGAGGCTGGGGAGCATTCCACCGATGCCCAAGCCGGTCAGCAAACGGGTTGCCGTGAGCTGTTCAACGTTTTCGGTAAAGGCGGAAAGCAGCATACCCACCGTCATAACCACCAGACAGACCAATACCAAAGGACGACGACCAAATCGATCAGCCAACGGCCCCAAAACCAATGAACCTACCGTCATGCCAACCAGTCCGGCGCTCAATAACGAGCCGATCGCTGTTGCTGACAGATCCCAATCCGCAGCAATCGACGCTGCAGTGAAGGCAACAACCAGAACGTCAAAGCCATCGAGCATATTGATCAGCATACAAACGGCAATGGCCCGCATTTGATAGCGGGTCATGGGATTGTGGTCAATCTGGTTTGCCAGGTTCATTGTTGTTTTTTACCCGTTTACAGAGTTACGTTCCAGAGTAACAAGTCTAACCTGAATGTTGCCATATCATTCGATTCAACACTCCTCAAACCCAGATCAGTTGGCCAGGGAGACTGCCTGAATTCCCAGAATGATGAGCCAAACGTAGCTGCAGCAGGGCCTGCTTCTATAGAAACTGAAGCGGTAATTACGAGTGCGGAAGCGACATCGGCGCTACGGGCACTGGCAGATAAAGTTTGGGATTCAACGGTAGCGGACAGTACCTATTTTCGCTTGCAGTAAGGCTTGCCTATAGACAAGTTCGAAGACCTCACTCTCGGGCAGTATCACGCTGGTCTGGCCAAACAGGCTCGTTTTAGAAACGAACTGCTGCAGATCGACTCGCAACAACTTAGCGACGATGATCTGATCACTTACGAAATTCTGGCCCTGCAACTGGAAGAAAACGGTGCCAACGACGATGATTTCTGGCTGAGCTTCGATATCACCGCCTACCTTGCTCCTTACAATTTCCAATTCGCCAAACGGGCACTGGCCGCCCAGCAGATCACCAACCCAGCCGCTGCCGAGCACTACATCATGTTGGTGAACGAGATGGCCGACATGATTGATCAATTGATCCTGAAGGTCGATGGCCAGGTTGAACGGGGCATCTATCTACCGAAGCCAGCTTTGCCGTCCACCCGGGCTACCTGGCAGGGCTTGAGCAGCGCATTGCCAGCTGCATTGGTTCCAGCTGACTCCCGCCTGTCGGCATTGTCTGCGGAACAACAAGAAGAATTCAAGACGGCAAACCACGCTCAATCTGACTCCAGAAGAAATTCATGATCGCGGCCTCGATGCCGTGGCTGACATATCCGCCCGCATGGCAGCTATTCGGAATGAACTCGGATTTGAAGGCACTTCAGAGGAATTCATTCTCAAAATCCAGGCCGACCCCGCCTTCATCGCCCAATCACCGGAAGAAGTAGAGGATCGATTCATGGATTACATCCATCGCATCGAACCGAAACTGAACGAATATTTCAAGAGTCAACCCAAGGCAGCCTGCGGTGTACGCCGCCTGCCGCGGGCCTCGGAAGCGGGCATGACTTACGGCTATTACAATCCGCCCAGCCCGGATGACCCGACCGGCTATTACAACTACAACGCTTCAGATCTTCCCACCCGCAGCATGGTCTGGGCCGGTTCGCTGATCGATCACGAGCTGTTGCCCGGTCATCACTTTCATATAGCAACCCAAGATGAAAACGAAGCGCTGCAGGATTTCCGCAAGAAATATTCGGTGGCTGCCTTTACCGAAGGCTGGGCCGAGTATGCCGCCAGCCTGGCAATCGAGATGGGCATGTATGAAAGTCCAATGGAACTGTACGGCCGCTATATCGGCGAAATGTTCCTGGCCTCGCGCCTGGTGGTCGATACCGGCATGAATGCTTTGGGCTGGACTTTGCAGGATGCACGCGATTACATGCGCCAATACGTGATCCAGTCGGATTCAGAAATCGATTCTGAAACCTTGCGCTACTCCACCAGCATCCCGGCCCAGGCTCTGGCCTATCGGCTGGGTTATGAAAAGCAGTGGGAGTTACGTCACAAAGCGGAAGCTGCCCTGGGCGACCGGTTCGACATTCGCGAATACCACAATGTGGTTTTATCGGATGGTGCCAAGCCATTGCCGGTGTTGGAAACCAAGGTGGATCGCTACATTACTGAACTCGGCGCTAGGCCGCTGCAGTGACCTTATCAGTTCAAAGAGTATTCGATGTAGCTATAAGGCTTTGGCTGCCTTATGGCTAATCGGATGTATATTCGCCTTCTTGTTTTTATTTTCTGCCACCAATTACAAAAATACTGGGCTTTTCCTCAGTGGGTTGATCGCAATTATTCAAAGATTGGAGATAAATATTCCAGCAATGGAAATCGGTACCACCCAGCGCAACAGCCAGAACCAAATCTTGAAGAACAGTGGATTCTGTATATTCACATGCTCGGCCACCGCCTGTGGCGAAACCCGCCAGCCGACGAACAAGGCCAGTAACATTCCCCCGAGCGGCATCATGATATTGGCCGTGAGGTAGTCGAGCAGGTCAAAGAAGCCGGTTTCTGAGAAGCGTTCTATGAAGCCCAGCGGGTGCCAATCTGCCCACAGGTTGAAGGAAAACACAGTACCCATACCCAGCACAAATGCAGAGCCGCAGGTAATGATGGCTGCACCCGCGCGATTGATACCGCGGTGCTCTTCTACCCATGCTACAACCGGCTCGAGGGCACCAATGGCTGAAGTCAATGCTGCAAAAAACAGCAGAATGAAAAACAGCGTGCCAAAAATGAGCCCGCCGGTCATGTTACCGAAGGCGATAGGCAAGGTAACAAAAATCAGACCAGGACCTTGGGCCGGATCAAGCCCGTTGGCAAATACGATGGGGAAAATTGCAATACCTGCCAGCAAGGCAACCAGCGTATCCATGGCGGAGATAATCAGTGCGGACTTGGCAATGGAAATATCCTTGCCGAGATAAGCGCCGAAACCCATCATCAGGCCCATGGCCACACCAATGGAGAAAAAAGCATGGCCAATAGCCATCAACACAACCCGGCCGTTAATGGCCGATAAGTCGAAATCAAACATGAAGTGTAAACCTGCCTTCATGTCACCCTCCACTGCAGCGTAACCCACCATGGCCAGCAACAGCAAAAACAGCGCAGGCATCAGCAGTTTCATCGCGCTCTCAACACCGCCGCGCAAACCACGCACCAGAATCACCAGCGTGATCGCCATGAAAATGGCATGCCATATCGTGAGTTGAACAGGATCGGCCAACAGCGCATCGAATTCAGCGCCTACACGTTCGGCATCCTGACCAGAGAAATTCCCAGCTCCTGCTTTGAACATGTACGACATGGCCCAGCCGGCGATGACGCTGTAATAGGTCATGATCAAATAAGCCGACAGCACACCCAGCCAACCGATGATCGACCAGCCCTTGAAACGTCCCTCTTCGCGAGCAACGATGGCAACGGCATGGGGTGGACTTTGTTGTCCTCGCCTGCCCAGCATGATTTCAGCAATCAGAATCGGGATTGCTACAAACGTGATGCACAACAGGTAAACCAACACGAAGGCGCTGCCGCCGTTTTCGCCAGTGATGTAAGGAAACTTCCAGATGTTACCCAGGCCAATGGCTGCACCGATGGCGGCCAGCAGAAAGGTAATACGCGACGACCACTGTTCATGTTGCTTGAAAAGGGTCATAAACGATTCCTCGCTGGAGACTGGTTCGAGTTTGCCACTGATTATGTGTTTGTGGCTGATAATTCTTCGGCATGATCTGCTGCATGCTGCAGCAAATCCCAAAGATAGCGGACAACGCTGCGATCGAAAATCAAATCATATGCGGGTTCATCACCACCCGGCTGACGATAATTCACTACCACCGCCACCTGGCCCAGCCGTGTACGGGCACAATGTTGGCCGCTATTGATGTTGCCGACAAAATCCAGACTGCTGAGCTTGGCCAATAGCCATGGCGCTGCCTTGCCAGACAATCGGAACGTCGCCAGGGCATCCGAAGCATCAAAGATCGCCGTGGATTTCGACTGGCACACTTGCAACTGCTCCAATAATTGACTCGCTTGCAAGGCTTCACTGAAAACCATCCATTCACCTGGCCGCAGACACATCACCACCGGATCCCTGCCCTGACTCTGGCCGACACTCGTGGGCAATTCAATTTCTGACGACTGTAAATCGCTGGTGACCTGCCCGCTATCCAGACTGTGGATTCGGATCACACTCGCATCGCGAACTTCCCGCAGCTTCAGACTGGCACGCTGAACGTGTCCATCCTCTGTTCCTGCCTGCTGTAGCGCAGATAATGTTGTTGTCACATTGTTCATATCAGGACTTCAACCGTTCGTTGCCTTTGTCAAAC